>Ga0307513_10000227_pt1 | contig 81697 bp, 93 predicted proteins | sample 15_EM_MG_FD_202174 | JGI IMG/M metagenome (GOLD analysis project Ga0307513, IMG submission 202174) | Populus trichocarpa ectomycorrhiza microbial communities from riparian zone in the Pacific Northwest, United States - 15_EM | ecosystem: Host-associated > Plants > Roots > Unclassified | place...
GCTCAAGGCGGCGTATTATTGGGATGCATCTCAGCCTGAACTGCCGCTCAGATTAAGCATGAGTTCAAGTTTATCATTGTGTGCAGCGACTCTGATGCCGATACCCGAACACGGGTAGCGGCTAGTGGGTACCAATAAGGCGGTGACCATTGTGCGTTTCGGCACTCTCCAGCGAGGCTGATCAGTGCTAAAAGTCGACCTCCATCTCTGACCAGTACCGACGAGACCGCACTGCTTTTTTTCTGACATTCTTTCTCTTCTGTATTACTCGTGGTTCTTCTCCAAGTCCAACGGTCAGCGTAGGTAAGTGGATTCGGTGTCCACTGTAGGGATCCCCCAGCGCACGTCAGTCGGATGTGAAATACCTCCACGCCTGCCTCAATAGCATTATGCGGTTCCGGGATACGATGTAAGGATATGACATATATTATTTTCCCTTCCCATCCGTTCTCGCCAACCAGAGTGAGCTGGAATCCATTACACCTAGTACTGTATCGGGGCCAAAACTTACGATGGATGAACAACCCATGCGTTCGGAAGGCTCTCTATAGCTGATTTACCAGGGTTAACCTCACAGGTCGATCCGACTCTGACGCACGCGGTAATGGGATGGAGGCCTGGAATGGGCTAAGAGTGGGGTTGACCGGTTTTAATATGCTCATGGCTCCCGGGTCTTTCTCCATCAGTCCGACTGACGTTTCCAGGAGTCGGGGGCGGCGGCGAACCCTTCTTATGGGCCCAGCGGTAACTACAGGGTAGACTGCGGAAGCGGTACCGATGAGGGTGCAGTTCTTGGCGTTTCTAACACTCTGCACTATAGTCTGTAAACCTCGTCAGCAACGGAGGACAAAGGGAATGACAACAATGACAATACACTTTGTGCCCTTCTTTGAGTAGCCCCCAGAAACACGCGAACGAGATTGACACGAATCCTTGAACTATAGAAGGCCCTTCGTGTATGTCGCCGAAAGACTCAAGGGGGACAGGCTGATGGTCGGTACCCGATACCCGGTACTGAAGGCGAGGACGTGTGAGAAGTCGGTGCCCCGGCAGGGCCGAGACTATCAAGAGCCCACACCGGTTTAAGAAGAGAGTGGGAAAAGGTGAGGTGGCGACGTACCCTATGCGGATAGTCAACTAGCCACAACAATTGCTCGCCTTGAATACCTCACGCATTGGTTGTACTCGTTCCCGTAAAGTGCGTGGCTGACTTGATCTCGGAAACAGCATGAGGATCTGGCGGGGGGTAAAGTCGTCGCAAAAATCGGAGGACTGGGTGGAGACGCGAGGAATACCACTAGCTAGGGTAGGAAGTGACGGGGAACGTAATCCACAGAGTGGACATGAGAAGGAAAGCGGTACGAACCGTCCGTCAAGTTCCGGACGCCTTTGAATGCTGAGAGGATGCGAATATTGTGGTCACGCAGTCGTTCGGGTCATGAACAAACTCGAAGACAGTGAAAGGAGACTTGGACAGAGTCTTCAACCCGTTGAGTGACGCGCGTTGAAGTTGTTTGGTGGTGTTTGCGCGTGTGGGCGTCATGGCGAGTTAGATCAAACCATGGCCTCGCAATGTCGTCTTCCGAATTCCGTCGACTCGTTCGGGATGTGGCGGTCTACGCTCAACAACGTCGCCAGTCCTCGCTTCGGTGATATTGCCCACCCACCCACCATCCTCCTACGAGCGGTCTTGCAGAATTTCAGCCCTGAGTAGTTCTCAGATAGGTAGCGTCTCGAATGAGGGTCGCTCCGGTGCCTAGGCGCTCGATAATCCATTCCACTGCACCCCAGATTTTCGCCCTCAATGTGCACAATGTATGATTACGAGCGAGCGCGAGCCCGCGAGGTACTTGGGGGGGGGGTGCCGGTGCCGGTCTGGCAAGCGCGTCGTGGGTTGGATATTGATTCGGGGAGTTTGGAATATTAAGCCTACTCGCGATCGGGGGATGCCTCGGCGGTTAGAGAGGTCGCAGATAAGACCGACGGTGACCCCACACGAAGTATTCCGCGGATATCCTGGTTCCCTGAAATCTGGAGCGGTAATACATAGTCCAATTGCGTACAATAGACAAGTAGCGGGAGGTACGTATAGGAAAAGCAAGTGAAGGCAGGATCGTCGACATGTATGCATACTGTCCGGCTCCCGCATCGCGGGTTGAAAGTCTCTCATGTACCAGAATGCTGTCGCCTCGTTTAAAGACGAATGTATATCCCCTATGCAAGGTCGTGCATCGCGATCTTCCAACCAGCATAGTTCAATAGTCCCCCAGAGTTCATCGCTGAATCCAAGGAGTGCTGCCCTCTCCGGCTTCTGTGGTCGATCCCCCTCGGTGATTGCATTGATGACGAGAATATCCGATTGAAACTCCACGTAGGGGTGGTACCCACACAATACCTGGGGTATCAGTGGTTAACCGTTCGAAACAGTGAATCTATTCACGCAAACACCTACCTCGTAGATGACCATTCCGAGGGCGTAGCAATCGGATTGCCTCGTCGGCCTATTATCCTCTAATTCCGGCATCCCGAACCTCTCTGGATCCAACAGTTCGGGACTCATCCACCGGTATGTCCCACCTGCAGTGAATGACATCAGCGTATCCCTTGAGAACGACGACACCCGGCGGGATGTTCCAGCGGTGGCACGAGTCACAACACCGGTAATAGTTATAAGGCCAAAGTCGGCGATGCAGGCTCGTCGGTTCTCGTTGACAAGGATGTTCGCCTTCGTAGATCAGTGAGAAGCACGTAAACATCTAATTTGAGAGAACATATACCCCCTTCAAGTCCCCATGGACAATGCGGAGGTTGCATATACTCCAAGCCATTTGCAACATCAACCAACTGAATAATGAATCAGCTAGGTCCTCGTTTGAGTCGAACACATCGCGTACAAGCTCGATGCGGTTCACATGTTGGTCCTTCCCAACAAACTCGTTGATGTTCCCATTCTCCATCCACGCCGAAACCATCGCGAACCGTCGGTTACTGACTGTCACCCCAATCAGTGGTAATATGTTCGGATGCCGGAGGTGCTTCCAGGCGACACCCTCTCGGCAGAATCTCTGCAAAACATTCATCCATACAAGCACGACAGCACAGACAGAAGACTCACGCTGAGGATGACGTCCAGGTCGCTCGTGATGTACACGCGCACAACCTTGATCGCTACCCGACGGCCTTTGTACATACCGCGTGATACGTTGGCGGATCCCCCGCTGTCTACTTCTTCGGAGCCTTCTGAGCAATCCGGAATGTGCATGGACTTCGGGATCACCCGGTGTCGGCTGCATGTTTTGCAGAATTTATTGAATAACTTTAGTCGCTCCCGATCCGACAGATTGTGATCTTCCAGACGCTACGACTCATGTCAGCCTCGAAAGAGGGTGGGAATGCGGAATGGCCCACCTTATCCATTTCGTTTACAAGCCTCTCAATTTCCGGTCCCGGATCTCGTAGAAACTGGAAGAGAGAGGTAATCCGTGGGAGGAGTCTTCCTTGTCGTTGTTTCCCCGTTTCTATGTCAGTGACCTGTAAGTTATCATGGGGCCTCCGGCGTTTCGAGTGTTTTAATCACCCGACTTGACGTTCTGGACCTCCCGGGAGCCCAATGTTGAAAATAGCTCGCGCACAGCCGTCACTTGCTGTTGCGCAATTGCTCTTGCCAACGGGGAGAGAGGGATCAAGGACAGAGGTGTCCTTGATCGCAGGAACCTTGGGAACACGTCTTTTTCCATGGCCCGGAAGCAATACTCCTTCTGAGCGTGGAAAAAGTCTGGGATCTGGCCTGCAAGGGACTTCATTTTATGAGACCTGGGATACCACATGTTGGTGAGGGGGAAGGTGTGGATACGGAGTGCAGGAGGGAGGTAAATCTCGTGGCTTTCAATTTCACCAGCAGTGTTTCCAGCGGGAGACAGGTAGCGGTAAAAGATGTGTTCGGCGGAGGCGATGAGGTGCTGTCTGCTACTGACCGCACGTTGATCATACTTATCACCGGTCGCGGTGGCGGGGGTGAAGGAGGTTATACGGGGGCTAAGGTTCCTCAGAGCCTCTTCATCAGCAACGGTGAGGTTCTGACTGACTTCTTCGGTGGGGTGCTCGCTAGAGCTTGTCGTGCCATGCTCCGGATCCGTTTGCGGATGAAGGCCGGTAACAATACCATAAATAGAACCGTGGCGACGAGCGTAATCCCAGTACTCAGGCCACTCCTCCTCTACAGTGCGCCCATGTTTACGAATATCCTCGAAATACCTGCGGCGGACCTTTTCATGCTCTTCAACGTCGAGCCAAAAGTCGAGGATGTCCTGACCTCCCTCACGTTGGATGAATACACTAGAGTACATGTGGTCAAAATGATGCAGATTGGTGGGGGGAACGGACACGGGACTGACTAGAACCTGAAAAGATCGACTGGGGGCCTGGTGCGGCGGGCCAAGACCTCCGCGAAGGGGGGAAACTTGATCTTCCCGATTTGTGTCCAGTCGTCCTGTTTCTCGTCCATCGTTGGCGACGCGAGCCGTGTTGGGCGGGGACAGGGAGGACGACGGCGAACAACCGCGGACGGTGAGGGGGGAGGGAGAGATACAGGAGGCGCGGCGGTGCGCCCAAGGACGGCATCGCTCAAAACCCGGATAAGCCTCCGGAAGTACCTGTCATTCGTTCCGTCAAGTGACCTGCAGGATTATCACACGATGTCAAAACAACTCCCTCATCAAATCAAGCAGAGTCTGGGGATCTGTTTTGCATGTTCCGACGATGGGTCGTGTCCTTTTGAGGTTGAGGCTCGGGATCTTGAGATGATGGGCGGGGTTTACGGGAGGCGAGACGAGATGAGTAGCATATATCGCGTCTGGATGGATTCTAAAGACAAGCACATCCTTTCTGAGGATAGGAGAGTGACTAGAACCTGGCAAACACTCACCCTCGTCTCGCTTCTCGATGTCCGTCTCTTCGACTTGACCGATCACGCACACGCGCCAACTCCGAGCCGCTTTCTGGTTCCCAACGATCATGTCCAACACCACTACCACCTCGAGTTGGGACTCTTCTGTTTTTCAACACTTACGTGCAGTCAAGAAAATCCTACAAGATGGGGCTTCTTTCGCGAAGTACGTTCGGAGCGGTGTCACGCGTCGCGTCAGACCACTGAAACTCGAGTTTGCAGGACCACGATGACCCCGGACGATGCTGAGGTTGGACAAACAGATGAGATGGATACGTGGATTGCTGCTGATGTATGCTTTATTCTAGTTTGATGTTCTCGAGCGAGACGCTTTCGAAATCCTCTGTCTCATCCGGTCCTGGAGAAATACCGTCGCACCAATTAACCGGATCCCTCCAGAAATCCTCGCCCTCATTCCGGACTTTTGGGATGTGGATGGGAGAGATGAGGACGTGATTACGCTGACCCACGTATGTCGGGCTTGGAGGGAGGTTTTCATTTCACGGGCCACTTTGTGGAGCTATCTCGATGCTGAACGCATGAACGAAGGCAAAGCTCATGTCTACCTTGAACGCTCAAAAACATCTTCCATCAGCTTGTCACTGTACAGAGAAGACTCCACATTTCCCTCCAATCCCTTCCTCCAAATCATCCCGCAAGTTATTGGACGACTCGTAGATCTATTCATCATGGGAACACCCGAAAATGTACAAGACGCCGTCGGTTACCTATCACGGCCTGCTCCTCTTCTTCAGGCTCTGACCATACGCGCCGATTCTCCATCCATGTCATCACGGTGTACCGTGCTCACGTCCACACTTTTCGATGGGGATCTCTCTTCGTTACGCGAGTTACATCTGGGTTCTGTCCGCGCCGAACCACCATGGAGGGACATGGTCAACCTCACGACTTTCTCGCTGAGCCACATGCCGCCGGGCGACTCATCCGTCCGACACCTTCTTGACTTCTTTGAAGGCGCTCCCTACCTCCGCAAAGTTGAACTCTACCTTGCGACCCCAACATCTGGCGCTCAAAATGGGCGGCTTGTGCCACTGGCATGTCTAGAGGGTCTGGTCATTTACGATAGTCGACCACCTTCCGTCTTACTTGATCACCTGTTGATCCCGGTCGGCGCGGAGTTGGTACTGGAGGGAGACTTGCTCAACTCCCTGGTTGGGGACCTCCTCCCAAGGTCTCTCAGTAACCTCGGTAACCTCTCCAACTTCACCACAGTTAAACTATGCATCAATGAGTCACGTCCACGCATGGAATTCAGTGGACCAAATGGGCATGTCAGCTTGACCCCCACAGGTTCCGAAGTCCCCGAGACCGACTTAGTACTGGAATCTCTCACCCAGCTTGACACCTCGAAGACCGAACGGTTCAGAATCGAGCGAGGCCAACCTCCATCCGGGAGTCTTCTTTACCGGGCGCTCCTTCCCATGGAACGCCTGCGCGTCCTCGTGCTCTACGAATGCTATGCCCTGGAATTCTTCATTTACCCCCTGTACCACACGGCTTCGTCGGAAGTTGGTGTCTGTCCTGAATTGGAGGAGCTCGTTCTCGTGCTTCACGCCAGCTGGGATCCATGCGACGTGAAGAGTATTATAGAGATGGCGGGAGCGAGGGCATCGAGAGGGAGGAAACTCAAGACCGTTAAGATCGTCGATAGGGGGGATGGAGTCGACCCGGAGGACGTCCTGGAACTCAGGAAACACGTTGGACATGTGGAATACACTCATTGGGCTGGTGGAATCGTTGATGAATTGTTATGAAGAGGATTTAGCAAGGGTGGGTTTCGATGATGTCTCTCCGGTGAGTGGGTTCGCGTTCGTGTCTTGACGTGGTGCTGATTCTCAAATTTTGACATCGGATTGTCAAAGCAGTGGACCTTTCTGACTCTTGGTTATACGATGACGAACGACTAGCCGTCTCGCTGTTGATACTCTTTTGCTTCCTATATTGTATGCTCTCTAAATGTCTACATATTACACTTGCGTGCTTTGACCATTCGGACTCTGCCCCAGTGCTGCAGAAGGTTGGAGCTACTGTCCCCGTGGGTCTTTTGTTATCTAACATCGATGAGGCATGACGCGTGACGAACGACGGGACTCTTTGTGCCTGCCTCGAGCCTGAGGTCGTGGTTTTGATCGGTGGAAGGTTCCGCTGCTTACCACGACCATCTCGGAGTATCGCCATCCCTTGGAACCTGCCTCGGTCGTCCAGGATATCGTATTCTGGTTCCAGTAAAAGCCCAAACTTAGTCTGTGGACCCCTTCATCTTTTCCTGACACAGTCGGCGCAACCTCCTTGAGCGTGTTGTCCGTTCTCCCATTCCTCCCTACCCCGTGCCCCACTTAACGCGTATCCGAATCGTGGCGACGGCTACCTTCATTCCAATGTACCTCGATTCGCACTCTTCACATACCCCACTTCCCGGCAGCGTTCCTCCAACCGACCCTCTGTAGAAGACCTCGAAGAACGCGAGCATCAGCATGCCCTAGCAGTCATCTCCAATTGAGAAAGAGGCAGCGTTATGTCGACAGCAATACGCCGAAGCCATTCATCAGCGATATATGGCTTCGTTGGCAACCATGACAGCCGGAAGCACTAGTGGAGGTTGATGGGAGCTTTATGCTGGGTGAACAGGGTTTGCTCGATTTCCTCGACCCCCTACCCACCACCTCGGGTCACTTAGGCCATCGGTACCGGTAGAAATATGCATAAAGCGAAACCGTGGAGTTGAAGGACAGGTCGGCCATCTAGCACACTCCATCCAGCTAAATGCCGCGGGCTTCGCAATGCCTGCCGGTCGGTGACATGAATGAAGTAGAACGATGACAGACGAGCCGTTCAGTATTTTGATGTTGGAGAATTTCGTCGGCATAATCGTAATCCCGGCGCGGAGAAAAAATGTACCATTTGCTGCACGGAGAATGCCGATCCCGATCAAACAAAAACGTGCAAAGCTGATGGAGACATATGCTTAAGTCTCCCCAGGACTTGCGGGATGCGTTCCCGTACATGTATAAGCTTGATATACGCACTGACGCGCCTACTTCATGTACTGACCAGACGTCCAGGTAAACAGCCAGGTAGATTGTAGTATGTCTCTTGCAGACCAGCGCCCACACCAGACGCCCGGTGTGCCCGGGGTCCGTCTTGGCCCCACCTCTCACACCTGCCACGATGGCGACATCTCCAACAATCAGCGGTGTAGGTCGCTTAAGGGTGTCTGTCTCCTCAGAATCGAGTATGGTTTCCCCACTGGTGCACATAGATGGTTCTGATCGCTGTGTTGTTGCACCGTCACGTAGGGACAAACCTCTCTAATGATCAAGGCAAAGACGAGGCCGACCGCCTGCTCAGTAGTACACCTCCAGGGACATCCACCACGCACGCATCGTCATACAACCTACCGTCTGAAACCACGCAAATGATCATCGCCCACCTTATCCGCGACCTCAACGTCCTCAAGGCGTGTTCACTGACTTGCGCCACTTTTCTGCCTTCTCGAACGTTCGAACTCTGGTACTTCGCACAGTAAAAGTCGCCGAGTTTATCCCAGGCATCGAACAGCATTTCGGACACCTCTCATCAAGCCTGCGATCCATCGGCCTGTGGGGTCCGTGTTGTACTCCTCGACAACTATCGCATTTCCTCTCCCTTTTTTCAAACCTGGACGATATCAGTATCGGTTCCCTCAAACAACCACTCGGTATTACCACTCCCGACACAGAACTTGTTCCATTCTCCGCACCGAGACTGCAAGGGCGGCTGGAGCTTCGTAGGTTCGATTGGGTCGAGACTTGGACAGACCTGATCGCTTCTTGCGGTGGCCTGCGATTCCATTATATGGACCTGTACTGGGTTGGAGGTTGTACACCGATCCTGCTCAGGGCATGCGCTGAGACTCTGAGGACGCTGCGGTGGTCGATTCGTAAGTAGGTCATTACAGATTTATCTACAACTCGGATTGATTGTGTGCAGTTGGATTTGACTCGTTCTCGCCACTCCCTGGGTTTGATCTATCGCGACTTAAGGTCCTCAGGTCTCTGCAAGTCAGGAACTGGACGGGAACAGCTGGTGTAGAAAACCGTCATAGCATGGTCATGGAGGTATTCTCGACTATCGCGTCCCCTGTTTTCTCCGAGCTCGTTATCGTCCTTAAGATTCGCGAGATCTCTCGTTTATCCTCAGACGTCACATTGTTCGAGGCGTTGCGCACAATGAAGGAAATCAGGCCCTTCAAATTGGTTTTTTTGCTCGACGTCCCGTCTCGATCCTATGAGGGGGGGCGACGAGGGTTGGCGGGGGCCCTCGACCTGGTAAATGCAGAAGGTTTGCTCGATTTTCTTGACTCCCCGCCCACCATTCGTTGAGTATGTATTCCTGTTATCTATTCTCGAGAAGTAGATGTAACAAGAGATATGGATTTGTGCTTTTTGTGTTGATTGTGGCTGGCGTAAGTTGTGGCGATGGGAAGAGAGAATTCTGGGCAACTGTTGACGTTGCAGGGAATAAGGTACTCGTAAATCGAGCACGGGACTTGCGCGTTTTCTTTGGTCTTCGATTCAGCAACTGGCGCCGCTGTAAGCGGATTCAGGTTGGTCTGTTCCGATCCGAGAGCCATCACAACGGATGGTCGGGTGAGGCTCGTTCATTTCTGCCTCGACGACGTGACTACGCGGTTCTGGAGCGCGGCGTAGGGGTTCGGGACAAGCATCTTCAAACCCGTCGATAACTCGTGCCCGACTTGAGCCGCTTTAGCCTTATTCCTGGTAAGTGTGACCATCCCCTTCCGTCTCCGGCATAGTACCCTCAACTACGCGAAGAGAACGTCGTGATAGATTACCAAAATGAGGTCGATGAGGAGTGAGAATTCAGTCGAACACGAATCGATGGGTAAGCACGAACCAAATCCCCGCAATCCGATAAATACATCAAAAAGCTGGCTCCTCGTCTCCTCTCTCGCCAGCCGCGTCAACGGTCCCTCTCCAAAGACTCTCCGAGGACTTTCTTTAGTTGGATCAGCTCCGTAAGTAAGTGGCGTTGTGTTATTGAGCACTAGCTACTACTGTGTGCGACCCTCCGGTCAGATACGGCTAAGCAACCCCATTTTGTTTCTTCCAGCTCTCGAGCCATTGTTTGATATCGAGAGTCGACCTTTCGATCCACTTGGCCCTTGCCCTGATCCCTTCCAGGGACTGGGCCAATACCATGTCGTACCTGCTGGTATCCTTATCCTGTTTCATAATGCGTGAATCACGCCGAAAAAAAAAAGAGTTGGTATGGGAATCTCTCCCTACCTTGAAGAATTGCTCAATCTCTTGGGCGTCCTTCTCTTCAGAGAAGGAACCGATCGATCCCTGAATCAGGGACGTGTACAACCAACTTCCACCGAATCTTGCCGCGACCTATGATCCCACAACAGCGTCAGCGAGGCGTTTTCGTGACAATCCGGGAGTATTTATCATACCTTCTCATAGTTCTCGAACACGTAAGACCTAAGCAGCCTCTTCGTCTTGACGTTGTTCGAGAGACCAAAGAAGAAGTATTGGAAGTCCTGGTCTTTGGCTTTCGTCCACATGTAGTCCAGGGTCTCATTGGCAATGTCCAGATCCTGGGTTTGACCCAAAGCGCGACTTTTAGAGTAAACGCGGGATCAGCAAATAAAGATCGTTACAACAAATGGAATTGCTTACATTGCAGCGATGCGCGAAGTGGGAGTCTTTCCGGCTTCGTTGATGTCCTTGACGAACTCCCACTGCTCCCTGCCTCCGTGCTTGACCGCGGTCCTGTAAGTGATGGTCTCCAAATCGGGCGGGATCCTCGAATCGTCTCCGGTTTTAACGAAGTGGTTGAAGCGAGATTGGAGTTCCTTGATGACCCTTTGGAAGAGGTTAGGGGAACCTTCAACGAGTGCGGCCGAAGGACTACGCACTCTTCGTCGCCACAAATGGCCGCAATACTAACCACGTCTGTCCTTAGTTTGGTGGTACTGGGGTGCTCCCCAGTTGGGTACTCGAAGCCCAAACGCTTCACGAGAGGTCGGTACACTTGCTATATGGATGAGTTAATGAAATGGGTAACCAAGAGACTGGCCATTGGATACTCACCCTCACGAATTCACTAGTGAGGTCGACGATCTCCTCGTTCTCCCACCAGGTACTTGTCACCTGGGCGAAACCGTCCGAAATACTGTGCCAAACCAAATCTGTATCCCATTGTCAGTACCAAACAATCCAGCACCGTCAGAGTCGAGAGAGCATACATTCTTTCTCCCCCCTCAAGCTATCAATCAATGTGAACATACTGCTCGTGTCGGAGAATCCAGCCTTCGCTAGAGCGACGCTGTCAAGAATTAGTCCGATACGGTCGTTTAAGCTAAAGACAGAGTCTGGTTTAGCAGTCTCAGCGGAGATCTTGGCCGTGATATCAGAGCCATAAAGCACACGATCTACCCAAGGGAGTGAGACACAAGAAGGGGAGGTAACCAAACGATACCGAACGTACAAACCCCAGGAGTGTTTGCGTTGAGCTTGTAGGGTTTGTTTGTGTCAAGCGGGATGGTTTTCTCCCTGGTGTCAAGGATGAGGGAGCTATCGATTGTGGGTTTTCCGTCCTTTCCGACAGAGAGAAGGGAGAGAGGGACTGTCCTATAGTGTCGCAATCAACGTCAAGCGATCATTGGGGGTGGAGTGAGGGACCCACCAAATGGTTTGATTATCCTTTTCCTCGGCGGGCCCAGACTCAAGGAATCTGTCCTGGCGAACGTGGATTCCACCCTCGACTTCGGTGACCTTAATGACTGGGTAGCCCATCTAGGAGCTAAGTTATAACGTGACCTTCTCGCGAGCAGGGTCGTACACACCTCGGTAACCCAATTATTCATCACCTTCGGAATATCAATGCCACTTGCCTCAGCGACACCGGACCATAGGTCGTTGGTGACGCTGTTACCGTACAGGTGCTTCTTGAGATAGATAGATACCCCCTTGAGGAAGACATCCTCCCCGACGTAGTTCGCCAGCATCCTCAAAACCGAACCAGCCTTGGAATACGATAGGCTGTCAAAGATCTAACAATAATTTGTCAGAAAATCCACACCCCTCTTAAATGGCAGATGGAACAAACCTGGTCAATCTGCTCGGCATCTGGAACATCAACCTCGATAGGGTGAGAGGAAAGCTTGGAGTCGAGCAGGAGAGCGGCGTTCAGATGGTTGCAGATGAAATCAGAGTGAACGTTCCATTCAGGGAAGACCTTGTCTGAAAGGCGTGGTTAGATCTCGCCCCTCTTGAGTTATTGGGGACTAACCAATGATGATTACCTCCCCCATCTACTCACAGAACGAGATCAGACCAGAGGCGAGCCAGAACCCGAAATTCAACATACTAGGGTAGCGAAACCTACGGCAGCGTTGGTTTGAGTTTCCTACGAAAGATCGAGGGAGTTGCACCATACCTTCATTGAGATAGAGATTATCCCACCACTTCATGGTTACAATATCACCGAACCACATGTGGGCGACCTCGTGGGACTGGGTAGCAGCAACCTTCTGCTTTCCAGCGAGATCTGTCTTTTCGGGATCAACTAAGAATGCGCTCGTCCTACCAGCAATCAAGCCCTTAGAAACGTGAGATGGAGATCAGAAGTGAAAATAACAGGATAGCTACCCAGTTCTCCATAGCACCTTTCATTATACGAGTAAGAACCTAGAGGGATCGAGGGACAGAGAAATTGCTCTACCTGGGCCGAAGTCGCTAGCAACCAGGGTATCAAGTTTGGGCAGCGGGTATTCAATATCAAAGACTTTCTCGTATACAGGGAGGGTCTTGGTCTTGACGTCGAGGGCAAATTGGGTCAAAGGAACGAAATTTGGGGTGGCTGCGGGGTATTTGATTGAGATGATGGGGTTCGTCGGTGCAAATATGAATAAACATGCCGTAGACACGCAATGGTCGAGTTTTTCCACTCAAGGGGCTGGTGTAAGAGCTCTCGAGATACTCGAACACGCCGTTAGCATAGGCAACGAGATAGGTAGACATCTGGATCTTGCATCAGAAAACACAACCGAAGCGGCCCTCGACACGTACGGGAGGAGATTTTTCGAAACGGGTGATCTTCCACTGATTGTTGACCTCGCCGATGCTTAAAGCGGCAAGAGAAGAAGCCAGAGAGTTGTCGGAAGAGTCTATACCGGTCGAATATATCTTCTCTGATTCAACGGGCATATTGCTAAGGTTGACAGTGTTTGTACCGGAGATCATCGTGACGGAGAAGGTTGCCTTGAGCAGAGGCTCGTCCCAACAGGGGAAGGCTCTTCGAGCATAAGTAGCCTGCGTAGAGGTAATTATGAGAGAGGCAAAGGGTCGAGAGGGCGTAGCTGGAAGTTACCGCAAACTGGGTGATGGAGTAGTAGTCCTTTTTACCATCGTGGTCCCAAACCGATTTATAGTATCCAGTCATGTTTGAGAGAAGTTTGCCTTCGTAAGCAATTTTGAATTTGGCCTTGGAACCTGCGGGAAGGGTCTTTGCCAGTTTGACGGTAGCACGAGCACGCTTCTCGTTGAAAATGATTGAGGGATCGACGTCGACGGACGACGCGAGGGTCTCGGAGTAGAGGGAGGGACGGGTCAGAGTGAGATCAGAAGAGTTGAAGGTAAGTTCTGAAGCATCCCGGAGGATGTCGAGGCTGAGAGAGGTTATAAGGGTGCCTGGGGTAGATTAGATTAGATCAGCCACTCACTGGACATCGACGAAGCCGTCGAACGTCTGGTTTTCGAGGTTTGTGCGGATGGTCAGATCATAGTGAGTGGGCTTTGCGTTGAGTGGGAGACGGTTTTCTGGGTGGGAAGTGGAGGGAGACATGTATGCGATGAGGGAACAAGCACGCCGCGCGCTGGCTCAGAGCGGATCCGGACTCCGAGGGCCCACCGTCGGCCATCCCCCCGACGCGTGCAATAAATCCGATCCGACCTGGGGAGAACGAACGCGAGAGAAGCTGAAAATAACGAGCGACGACGACGGAAACCGGCCGAATGGCCAACTGTCCCGAGCAGAGACTGCATCCTCTCGCCCAGGTTCCGGCGCACCCCAAAGGTTTCCGCTGGCAGTAAAGCGCGTTGAACGCGATCGACCTCGGATGCCCACGCTTGCTACCGATCCCCCTCTTCCGCCCCGGGACAACCGTCCGTCCCAGCCCTGGTCCTCATCATGTTTCACGACCCCCGCAATTCATCCTGGTTGACCCGCTGGTGGTCCATCTATGCGTCTCGTTACGCGTTTGACGGATGTCGCGCGTGACCGTTACTAACCGAAGAAAAAGATCCGTTCCTTCAAGGTGAATACTCGTCCTTCTTTGCAGGACGCTCATATTTCTCACCGTCCGGCAGCAATGTATAAATACTGTCGTCTTCCCAATCTCTCTCGTCACCGTTCCACGTTCGTCCATTGCCCCCCTTCGTTACACACATACGGACACATACGGATCCTGACTACTCCGGTTGGCAGCTATGCCCACGGGTTGAAGCTCGTTCAGAACCATATTTATCACAAGACTGGTAGATTGCACCCCATGCGGCGCTCAATCGATCAGACAAATCTAAAGGCCCACCCGGTGAGCTATACTTCCTGTGGTTTCTGTGGACGGAGTTCACCGCCTGTCCAGCAAAACCCGTGGCGTCCAAACTGGTTAAACTAAACAGGACGATACTCCTGCTTCGGCGATGGAAGCGCGTTCAGCGCCGCTCCCTGCTTCTACCTGATAGAATCGGTCATTTTTCCATACTCCCAGCGATGGGTGAGGGCTTTATCCCCACTTTCCATCAAATCTACCAATCGGATGGTAGCGACACGCCTGAAATTGATAGCATTCCTCTCCGCAGACATCCGCAAGCAACCCTCAGGAAGGAAAAATTAGAGTCACGCATCATCTGTCTCTGCACTCAGCCATTTTGACCTCTTCCAAGTCGTGACATTCCGGGGGCTAGGCTTCTCGTGGACCGCCAATCACTGATATTCTGAACTGCAACTAAGTACGTCGGTGACGCAAATCTGAACTCAGATTCTCAGTAGTTGTCACCACCTCGTCTCTCTTGCACACCTCCAAATACCCTGAACGCTCGCGAGGGATGAACGTGGGGTGGTGAAAACAACCGAAAAAAGAATCAGGACCCACTTGGACTAGACAGTGGGGATGGGTGATGCGGTGGTGTCACGTACGGATTCTGACTCGCCGGAGGAGCGCCGCTCTGTGCTCCCTGTACTACCCTTACATAGAATGGTTACACAACACTAGACACAAATCTTATGATCTCGCGGAACGAAGTGCGTCACAAACACATGGCGCAACGCTATGCGGAAGGAGCTTTTTCCGTTATGATTCTATCATTGCCAGATGAATTTGGCAAAGCTAGGCATGACACGGTAGGTATTGGTTCGTGACTGTGGTGCCACATATATAATGTCGCCTTGAGTCTTGTGCGACCAAAGGCCTGCAGAGGCGAAAGAGGGTGACCGAGCGCCGTGCGCAGCCTGGGTCCACTCCGAACGGACGATCGCTGGTTTCAAACGACCATGTCCACCACCACCATCACCACCTCCTCGAGTCAGAGCTCTTCTATCTCTCAACACTTACGCGAAATCAAGAGAATCCTACAAGATGGTACTTGTTTCGCGAAGTACGTTCAGAGCGGTGCCGTTCGTTGCGTCAGAGGACTGAAACTCGAGTTTACAGAATCGCGATGACTCTGGACAATTTTGAGGTGGAGCACGAACGAGGTGGACACGTCGACTACTACTGATGCATGCTGTGTTCTAGTTTGATGTTCTCGAGCAAGACGTATCCGAAATCCTCCGTCTCATTCGGTCCTGGAGAAACACAGTCTCACCAATTAACCGGATCCCTCCAGAGATCCTCGTTCTTATTCCGGATTTTTGGTACACGGACGAGAAAGATGAAGACCTGATCGCGCTCACCCACGTATGCCGTGCTTGGAGGGAGGTGTTCACGTCACGGCCCTCCTTGTGGACCCATCTTGACCTTGACAGCATGAACGAAGACAAAGCTCACGTCTACCTCGAACGCTCGAAATCCTCCTCCATCGCCTTGTCACTGAGCAGAGAAGACTCCCTCATGCTTCCCTTCGATCCCGTCTTCCAGATCATCCCGCAAATTATTGGACGACTCGGATATCTGCACCTCCGGGGGACGCCCGAAAATATACAAGACATCATCGCCCACCTGTCTCGCCCTGCTCCTCTTCTTAAGGATCTGACAATATTTGCTTATCCTCAATCCACACCATTTCAACTCCCCGTGCTCACATCTACACTTTTCGATGGGGATCTCTCTTCGTTGCGCAAGCTGTATCTGAATTCTGTTCGCACCGAGTTACCTTGGAGGAACATGGCCAATCTCACGACCTTCAGTCTGAGGCACACGCCGCCCGGCGAGATCACCGTCAGACATCTTCTTGACTTTTTTGAAAGTGCTCCCCACCTCCGCGAAGTTAACCTCTACGTTACAACCCCAACATCTGGCGCTCAAAATGGGCGGTTGGTGCCACTGGCGTACCTAAAGAGGATGGAAATCACCAGCGATGGACCGTATTCCGTCTTGCTCGACCACCTGTTGATCCCGGTCTGCGCGGAGCTGGTACTGGAGGTGGACTTTCTCAGCTCCCCGGCCGATGACCTCCCAAGATCCCTCGATAACCTCAGGAACCTCTCCAACTTCACCACGATCAAACTACACGTCGATGAATTGTGTCCGTACATGACATTCAGTGGACCGAATGGGCGAGTCAGCATAATCCCCACACCTACCCTATTCAACGAGACCAGTTTGTTGCTTGGATTGCTCGACCGGCTTGATACTTCGAGGACCGAGCGGTTTAGAATCGAGAACGACAAATACCTGTACAGGGATCTCGTTTACTGTGTACTCCTTCCCTTAAAAGAACTACGGGCCCTCATGGTTTACGAGTGTAATGGTCCCAATGTCTTCTTCAACGCCCTGCACCCCAGCACGAGTTCGCCGGATGCTGTGGTCTGTCCCAAATTGGAGGAACTCGTTCTTGTCCTCTGTGAAAATGGGAAGGTATTTGACATGGGGGTCCTCATAGGGATGGCAGAAGTGAGGGCGTCGGGAGGGAAGAGACTCAAGACTGTTAGGATCGTTGATGGAGGGGATGAACTGAATCCGGAGGGCGTGTTGGAGCTCGGGAAACATGTCGGGCGCGTGGAATGCACTCCTCGGGCAGTTGGAGTCGGCGACGAATGGTGGTGGTGATCTGGCGGAGGAAAGTTTTGGTGACGTCTGTGGTGAGTAGGTTCGCCCTTGTGCCACATAGCAATGTTCTCAATTGTTGACAATGATCACCAGAGCAGCGAGTATTGACTCTTGGTTGCGCGATGATACCTATCCTATTATTACGCTCTTCACATCCTACGTGACGTCTGCTCCTTAAATGCAATACCCAGGCTCACGTACTTTGAATGCTTGGACGATGGCCTCTGTGCCGTGTAGAGGTCCCGGATATTTAAATAGACGGTAGCCGCATAATCCATGATTTTTCTTCCACGGCCACGTCGTTTGCCCTAGATGTTCAGAAGGATGACTTTTGCGTTGTGTCTGCGGGTCCAGATTCAATTGACCGTTCAGTCCGATCACGTACCTCTCGCGCTTGCCATCTGCCGTGATGACAGCGTCCCCAACGACCAGAGATGGAGGTCGCTCGTGGGGACATGCATCCTCAGTCCCATGTATGTCTCTTTCATTAGCCCGCATAGATAACTCTGACCGCTGGGCCACGCGTACTGTAGGGATGAAGCTCTTGAATCGCATGACGATCGTTTGGCGTCAAGGCGAGGCCAGGGTCAATCGCCTACTCCTCAATGCACCTCCGGAGACACGTATTGTCCACGATTCGGCCTGCTGCTTCCCAATCGAAATTGTGGAGATGATCATCGCCCACCTCACCCGCGACCTTGGCGCTCTCAAGGCTTGTTCATTGACTTGCTACTCCTGGTATACCGCCGCGGTCCCACACATTCACCGTACCCTTGTCCTCGGAGAAAGGCGACCCGACAAAAATCGTCACAAGCTGAAGCCACTATTCAAATTGCACAAGCTTGGACTAGTGCCCCTCATAAAAGAAATACGGGTGGACCAACTGATGTTTGGCAAGGATCCGTGGTTCGTGCCCCAGGAATTCAGCCCTCGTGCCCTACGCTACTTTTCCGCTTTCGCGAACGTTCGGGCCCTCGCACTTCAAGGATTGGAGATCCACCGCTTTATCCCGGGGATTGAACGTTATTTCGGACACCTCTCGTTGACGCTACGATCCATTACGTTGTGTTATCCCCGTTGCACCCCTCGACAGCTGTCATACTTCCTCTCCCTTTTTTCGAACCTTGATGATGTCGACATCAGTTCCCCCCGGCCCCCACCCTACGCAGCCGCCATCGATACAGATCTTGTTCCGTTCTCCGCACCGAAACTGCAGGGACGGCTGAAGCTTCGGGACTTTGATTGGGTCGAGACTTGGACGGACCTGATCGCTTCATGCGGTAGCCTACGGTTCCATTACATGGACCTACGACGGGTTGGAGATTGTGCACCCATCCTGTTAGGGGCATGTGCTAAGACCCTGGAAACGCTACAATTCTCCCCGACGGACGACTTGGTTGGTGAGTGGCTTGGTATAGGTCTGCCTATGGATTCGAGCTGATGGTGAACAGGAACTTCATTTGCACCGCGGCTCAAAGTGCTCAGATCTCTGCAAGTGAGGTATTCGGCGACCAACCCTCACCAACCAAACAATCATACAATTCTCGTGGATATACTCTCGACTATCACATCTCCCGTGTTCTCCGAACTCGCACTCGTCATCGAGGAACGCCAGATCGTTGATCTACCTTCGGATGTCACGTTTTTCGAGACATTGCGCGCGATGGTGAAAGTTAGGTTCTTCAATATGATAATTTTGCTCAATGCCGTGTATTCGTCCCACGAGGAGGCACGGCGACAACTTGCGGAAGCTTTAAATTCGGTGGGAGGTTTCCTTGATCTTTTCCAACCCATCCCACTGCGTGCTGAGTGAAATCTCGCCGCTGGGAATCAGACACTTAGGTCTTCCCCGACTTTCTTTGATTAGGTATATTTTGTACACACCCTGTACTGCTGTCATTCTACACCTTGCAGAGTTGTAATGTATGGTACAGGCTTCGCTTTAGTACAGTAAACTAGTATTCTATCTCCTCACGTTTGCTTTTTCGTAGATGATGTCCGTGTCCTCGACCTGGGGTGTAGACTAGGATACAGTATCATGCTATCACCTGTTGAACGGCTGGAATCGCGGCCACAGTGCGTGATCCTCTTCCGTTTCCACATAACTGGCCATGGGTTCAGATAACGTTTCATACTAAGAACTACCGATCGTCCACCTCCGTCTCCCAATTTCAGCCATGACGTTTTCTGGCCAGTTTGTAATGTAACGGTATCGTGGTCCCACCGGGTGAGTCTCGATTCTGGTGGGTGTAAAACGACCCACGCTGAACGTTTTATTTGACTTGAGTTAGTGGCCACTCACGTGGCACACTTACGAAGCCCCACTGGCTAGAGTTTTTGGGCGTGGCAATGGCAGGTATTGGCACTATGAAACCATACACCATATACCACTCAAAACAAATGAATTATCAATTAAATTATAACTATTCTGAGTAGCATTGGACAACTTGCGGATCTGACGATCTAGGTTATATTGTTCATCAAGAGTGCTGAGCTTGAGGAAGGTGAAGAGATGGAGATGACCAACGCTGCCGAGATTCATTTTGCCGTGGAGGAGGAAGTCGCACACGGCCTTGAAGAACAAAACCTCCACGGCGCGGTTTCTTCTCCCATTGTTTCGACATCGATCACCTTTGAAGATATGCAAAAGGTGGAGATGGGTGGGAGGGGGGATACCGTACTCGTAAGAGGGATGGCAGGTTGACGGGGGTCCAAGAGGAGGTCCAGGACGTGTTCTCATTGGCAGGCAAGGTGCGCTGCCCCTGACCATGGGAAATCATCCCGTGCGATCTCGCACCGCTGGGGGACTGCAGCAGGAAAATTATCAGAAAGTATGGCCAAATACTGAAACTGAACAAGTACCGTAGATACGGAACTGCCGCGTCATCCACACAGTGGAATAGCCCAGAAGATTGCGCCGGTACATGAGTTCCCGATGTAAAGTCCAGGCCAATGCGTCGGGGGGCAGCTTGGGGAACACAGCCAACTCTACGAATCTTCCGGGTTGAAGTCCAGGAGTTCAGCGTAATCCCAGGACGAGGACCAGGAGAGCGGTTGGCACAATCCCCTTCAGAGAATTGGGTATGATGGCTACAATCGCCACAACGTAAGATAGAAACGCACGACATGAAGTGCGATTGGCCGGGAGGGCCAAATAAACTGCCCGAATCTCCACCACAGTTCCCCTGGTGGTGCCTGCAATCGGATAGTAGACTCCGCACTCAGGCCAGAGAGGTGAATTTGGTGGACGAAACACCCGGCCCAGGCCATCGAGGGTTAGTTCGGCACCGCCCAGCGACTGACCTGCACTGTGGTCGACCCTGTGGTTGCTACTGCCGGGTTCGTCGTAACCGCCAACCCTTGGAAGCATCAATCGAGAAATGCTCAGAAACCGTTGGCCTGTCCGTACGGTAGCCCGTGATTAGGCCCAATGGCCAATGTATCGGCCAAGCGTGCCTTTGATTCATACCCAACCACTGGCACAGATGGCGTTCTGTGTTGCTCCAGGCTGAACCTCGAATCGACGGCGGATCTTCCGACTCAAGCTGCTGCCGGCTTTAGCCTCAGGACGTGAACTTCACGTGATAAAGTGAAGATGTTCGAATAGTGTGAACGCGACCCGGCTTGGGGGATGCCGCCGCACAGATCCCAAGATAATCGCAGAGGTCCAGCCAAAGGAGGGGGTTCACGTGATGTAGAGATGTTCATCCCCTAGATAATGTATCGGCTAAAAAACTCTATGTAAAGAACGAAACCCTTCGGGCTTCGTAACAGGGTTCTCCATCCACCGTGACGACACCAAGATATACTCGTCCGGGCCGCGCTTCGAACTCCCCTATGAGCTGACGGTTGCTCTCGACTCAATCACTGCTCAATCGTGCTCGAAATCGGGATTGCCTCATCTGCGAATGGATTGGGACGCGCTGGAGGGAGAGAACGTGGATGGTTGGAGGGCCGCGCGTACGGTTTCTTGGTCCGTCTTACCAATTTTATCTTTTCGCTCTCGTTTACTAGAAGTCGCGAAGCTGACTTGCCTAGGGCGCATCCTCATATCTCTTCCGTCGCGTTGGATAGCCCATCCTATGATATGACGACCACCCTCAACCAACGCCTCCACCGTCCTTCATTCACCCCACCCCAAGAACCTCGACATCGTCCCCTGACGGGAGTCCTGGTTGCTCAATGGAGTCGACTCGGACGCGATAGTCCTATTAGACGCATGGAATGTTTACGACGCGTTGGCGCGGTGGGTCGGGCGGGCACGGACTCTGAAGGGACGTCGTGGTCTTTGGGGTGAATAAGATGTCCGGTTGATGGATCATTATTTGAGCGCAGTACGTATCGATACACGACCCATCATCATTGTGGAACCAATGTTGTCCGTTGTTGTAGAATGTTATGAGACCGGGCTGGTGTTACACCGGTTATTGCAATTGAACTGAGAACGGCTATGGGGTGTTTCGTGTCGTCCATTCAGGACTACCGGTCGTAAAGGCGGACGGGGGATACTGTCAAGCGGAGTGAGTCTTTTCTTGAACGCTCGGAGCGAAAGGCCTCCGCGACTGACCTGCTGGGTGTGATTGGCAGCTACCACTGCACTCCTCTCAATGGTAGGAAGGGTACATCAGTAAATCACGTCCACGCGTGATATTCAGTGGACCAAATGGACTCGTCAGCTTGACTCCCATAGGTTCCCGAGTCAATAAGGCCAGTTTGGTGTTTGAATCTCTCGCACAGCTTGACACCTCGAGGATCAAACAGTTTAGAATCGGGAAGGGCCGACCTCTCCAGAGATCTTGTCTACCGGGCGCTTCTTCCTATGAATGACCTACGCGCCTTCGTGCTTTGCGGATGCAAGAGCCCACACATCTTCATCCACGCCCTAGACCCCAGCACGAGTTCATCAGACGTTCTGGTCTGTCCCAACTTGGAGGAGCTTGTTCTCGTGCTCGTGACGACGGGAAGGTACTTGACATGGAGAATATTGTAGGAATGGCAGAAGCGAGGCCGTCGAGAGGGAAGAAACTCAAGAATGTTAAAATCGTTGTTAGGGGAGATGGACCTGACCCGGAGGACGTTTTGGAACTCAGGAAGCATGTCAGGCACGCGGAATATGGCCCCCGCGTTGGTGCAATTGGCGATAACTGGCGATGAGGATGATTTAGCCACGGATGATTTGGGTGGTGTCTCTCTGGTGAGCGGGTTCGCGTTTGCGCCTTGATGCGATGTTGGTTCTTAAATTTTGACGTTGAATAATCAGAACAGCAAACCTTTCTGACTCTTACCTGTACGATCATGAACAACTAGCCGTCCCATTGTTATGCCCCTTTACTTTGTATGTTGTATGCTAGTGTACATGTAGTGTGCTTGTGTGCTTTTACTGTTTGCACTCCATCTCAGTTCCGCGGAAAAGTTGGAGTTGTTTTCCCTGTGGGTCTTCTAACGCTTGTGGAGGCATACATCCTCATGACAAACGACAAGACCCCGTAAGCATCATTCGTGGGATGCATTCCCGCCTCTTTCTCAGCACAGGCCTTCCTGATTACTACTGACTAGACGTCCAGGTGCATCAAGCCAGGTAGATTGTACATGTGTGTCCTCTACAAACCAGTGCCGACACTGAACGTTCTAATGCCCCGGCCGGTGCGCGGGTCCGTCTTGGCCGATTCGGTCCGACCGCTTTGACTCACCTCTCACACCCACCACGATGGCGACATCTCAAACAACTAGCGATGTAGGCCGCTCAAGGGTGTCTGCCTCCTCAGAATTGAGTATGGCACCCCCGTTCGTATACACAGTTGATTCTGATCTCTGCGCCGTTCGCACCGTAGGGACAAACTCCACTGATGACCAAGAGAAAGACAAGATCGATCGCCTACTCCGGAGTGCACCTTCGGAGACGTGTACCACATGTGTCTCGACCCTCCGCCTGCCTTACGACATCGTGGAAATGATCATCGCCTACCTCGCCCGTGACCTCGATGCCCTCAAGGCGTGTTCACTGGCTTGCCGCTCCTGGTATATTGCCGCGATCCCACACATTCACCACACCCTTACACTCAGAAATAAGGCGGGTGACGAAAATTGTCGCGGGCTGGAGCCGCTATCCGCGCTGCACGGGTTCGGTCTGGCGTCGCTCATAAAAATGATTCGAATAAAACAACAGTCTCTTGGCGAGGATCCGTGGTTCGTGCCCCAGGCATTCAGCCCCGATGACCTGCGCCACTTTTCTGCCTTCACGAACGTTCAGGCTCTTATGTTTCACAAAGTGGATGTCAGCAAGTTGATACCAGGCATCGAACACTGTTTCGGACACTTCTTGCCAACCCTACGGTCCATCGAGTTGGCCGTCCCACGTTGTACCCCTCGACAATTATCGTATTTCCTCTCTCTCTTCCCAAACCTGGACGATGTCAATATCTGTTTCCCCATAAATCCGTCCAGCATAGCCATTCCAGACACGGAGCTGGTTCTGTCCTCCGCACCGAAACTACAAGGGCGGCTGGAGCTTCATCAAATTAATTGGGTCGAACCTTGGACAGACCTATTCACCTCACGTGGTGGCTTACGATTCCATTACGTGGATCTACGCTGGGTTGGAGGTTGTGCACCCTTCCTGTTGGGAGCATGCGCTGAGACTCTAGAAACGCTAGGATGTTCGCTTAGTAAGTAGTTCAACATCGGTTTATTTGTAGATTTGGGCTGATGGTCAATAGCCGGAACTCGTTCGTCTTCATTGCTCCCTGAATTCGATCTATCGCGGCTCAAGGTCCTCCGATCTCTACGGGTCGGGAGTTGGGTAACGAGGGTTGATGTAGAAAACCGCCATACCATGGTCATGGAGGTATTCTCGACTATCACATCCTCCATGTTCTCCGAGCTCGTTATCGTCGTTAAGGACGTTGAGACCTCTGACATATCCTCGGATGTCACATTTTTCGGGGCGTTGCGCACGATGAAGGAAGTCAGACCCTTCAAATTGGTGTTTTCGTTCGATTCCCTGTTTCCAAGCATCCATGACGAGGAGGAACGACAGAGATTGGCGGAAGGTTTAGACCTGGTGAATGCGAAAGGTTTACTTGATTTTCTCGACTCCCCGCCCATCATACGTTGATTTTGTAGTTCTGTCATTTATCCTCAAGAACCGGATGTAAAAAGAGACACTCGTTTTTCCATTTTGCGTAGGTTCCGGCTTGTGTAGGCCAGAAGGAAATAAATACCACTCTTGACAGCGTTTCCGTTGGACGTGGTACTGTGCATGATGATAACGGTAACAGAAAGGAGGGTTTGTGGTCCACCGTTGAGATTTTAGGAGGAATGTACTCCAAACTGAGTACAGCACTGTACCCTCAGTGCGGCCATATGGTGTCGAACAGCAATCTGGGATGACCGATGTGCTTTACGAGACAAAGATAAAGGTCCGATGGTGTTTCCAAGGCTGATATCACCAGCATTCTGGAAGCCGGTCGTCCTTCGAGTCCTTTCTTCCCGCGGAAATTCCACGACCTGCATATATACAGCTCTCAAGTTGCGGTCAGACGTCTCACAGATCTATTGTTTTTGCCAACCCGCGGGATTAATACACGATACCATACCACTAACTCCTCGATAAACCAAACAGGGTCTGTGGCCCGCTTCACAGGCCGAATATTCGGCCCCGTCCTTTGTACAACAGCTCAGCATTCAGGAACAAGAACGCGTCGTCCACGGTCGTTCCGGGAGTGACAGTCTCCATCACCGGTGATGATGGCGGCTGATGGAGTGGAGGTTGGCCCCGTTGCTGCGTCGCGTTGTGTTCGGCGAGTTTCCGAAGCGAGGTCGACGGGGATGGCTATAAAAAAATAAGGAAGAGTCGTGAACGTGTTTTGAGCCACAACTCATGAGTCCTGTACGGAGTCTCAGCGAAACGAAATGGCGGTGTCGAGGTCTGAGATCTGATGGATAGGTCAACAGTCAACGTTTCAAATGATTTTACATCCACGCACCGCTTTGCAATGTGGGTCATCCAAAAAATAATCAACCACCATAAATCGCAATGCAGGGGACCGATTATATGCATCTAGGCCGCTATTTCTAGCCGAAGTACCCCATCTGAGTTGACCTGCCCACTCTGCTGCTCTGGAACGCTGGAGACACGGTCCTTGCCTGATTTGAGTAGGCGGACTTGGTGACGATGTGCTTGTCCTTTGGAATATCGCCTCGGCCTCCATGAATCGCCCGGGTGAATAACAGCCAGGTAGGTCGTAATGTGTCCTCTATAAACCAGCGCCGGCACTTGAAGCTTGAAGCTTGGCGCCCGGCGCTCGGGTCCGATTCGGTCTGATCACTTTGACCCTCCTCTCACACCTGCCACGATGGCGACACCTCAAACAACCAGCGATGTGGGCCGCTCAAGGGTGTACGTCTCCTCAGAATTGAGTATGGCACCCCCGCTGGTGTACACAGACGATTCTGATCTTTGCGCCGTTCGCACCGTAGGGACAAACTCCTCTGATGATCAAGAAATAGGCAAGATCGATCGCCTACTCCGTAGTGCACCTCCAGAGACATGTACTGCATATGTCTCAACCCTCCGCCTGCCTTACGACATCGTGGAAATGATCATCGCCTACCTCACCCGTGACCTCGATGCCCTCAAGGCGTGTTCACTCACTTGCCGCTCCTGGTATATCGCCGCGATCCCACACATTCACCACACCCTTACACTCAACAATAAGGCGTATGACGGGAGTCGTCGTGGGCTGGAGCCACTATCCACGCTGCACGGGTTCGGTCTAGCGCCGCTCATAAGAGAGATCCAAGTGAGCGGAAGATGGCCCGAGTGGGGTGCTTGGTTCGTGCCTCAGGCATTCAGCCCCGATGACCTGCGCCACTTTTCTGCTTTCACGAACGTTCAGGCTCTGGTGCTTCGAAAACCGGACGTCGGCAAGTTTATACCATGCATCGAACAGTATTTCGGACACTTCTCGCCAACCCTGCGATCCATCGAGTTGGCCGCCCCATGTTGTACCCCTCGACAATTATCGTATTTCCTCTCCTTCTTTTCAAACCTGGACGATGTCAATATCTCTTTCCCCTGGAGACCGCCCAGCGCGGCCGTTCCTGATTCAGAGCTCGTTCCGTTCTCTGGGCCGAAGCTGCGAGGGCGGCTGGAGCTTCGTCAAATTAATTGGGTCGAAACTTGGACAGACCTGATCGCATCATGCGGTGGCTTACGGTTCAATTACATGAATCTACACTGGGTTAGAGATTGTGTACCCTTCCTGTTGGGAGCATGTGCCGAGACTCTAGAGACGCTGGGATGTTCGCTTGGTAAGTAACTCAATACAGGTTTGTTTGTGGATTTGGGCTGATGGTGAATAGCCGGAACTCATTCGTCTCCGTTGCTCCCGGAATTCGATCTATCGCGGCTCAAGGTCCTCCGATCCTTACGGGTCGGGTGGTGGGTGACGAAGGTTTATGTTGAAAACCGCCATACCATGGTCATGGAGATATTCTCGACTATCACATCCCCCGTGTTCTCCGAGCTCGTTATCGTCGTCGAGGGCGATGATACTTCTGGCATACCCTCGGATTTCACATTTTTCGAGACGTTGCGCACGATGAAGGAAGTCAGGCCTTTCAAATTGGTGTTTTCGTTAGATTCCCAGATTCCAACCATCTATGACAGGGTGGAACGACAGGGGTTGGTGGAAGCTTTAGACCTAGTAAATGCGCAAGGTTTACTTGATTTTCTCGACTCCCCGTTCGTCATCGATTCCGGGAGTAGACCAGAAGGAAACAAATACCACTCTTGACAGCATTTACGTTTTTTTTGAGTTCCGGGTTTATTGTGCTAAGGTGTGGGTACCTATGTTACACATCACGTTCTACGAGGGTTGGGTGGGTTCGAGGGGTTGGTGTAGAAGTATGTAATCGATGTCGTTGTGGGGACGTGTCCCATCCTTTCTGGCTCGGGTTGACTTGGCCCGACATGTCCCTTCTCCTTGCCTCTCCCTCTCCCTTCTCCTTCCCTTCATTCTGGTTCGTGTATTGTTCGTTTGGTGGTGCATTTACGTTGGGTGTGGTACTGTGCACGAGGATAACGGCAGCAGAAAGGGAGACCTGCGGTCCGCTATTGAGATTGTAGGAGGAATGTGCTCTGGAATAAGTCCTGCACTACGCCCTCAGTGTGGCCATATGGTGTAGAACAGCAACCTGGGATGGCCGATGTGCTATACGAAGCAAAGTAAGATAAAGGACCGATGGTGTTTCTACTGATATTGCTGTCTAGCATTCTGGAAGCCGGTCACCCGTCGAGTCCTTTCCTCTCGCAGAAATTCCACGACCTGCATGTATAAAGCTTCCAAGTTGCGGTCAAACGTCTCACAGGTCTATTCTTTTCGCCAACCCGCGGGATTAATACACGATACCATACACACTAACTCCTCGATAAACCAAACAGGGTCTATGGCCCGCTTCACAGGCCGAATGGTCAGCCCCGTCCTTTGTACAACAGCTCAGCATCCAGGAACAAGAACGCGTCGTCCACGGTCGTTCCGGGAGCGACAGTCTCCGTCACCGGTGATGATGGCGGCTGATGGAGTGGAGGTTGGCCCCGTTGCTGCGTCGCGTCGTGCTGGGCGAGTTTCCGAAGCGAGGTCGATGGGGGTGGCTATAAAAAAAGGGAGAGTCGTGAATGTGTTTTGAGCCACAAGTCATGGGTCCTGTACGAAGTCTCAACGAAACTGAGGCCTGAGGCCTGAGGGATAGATCAACAGTCAACGTTTCAAATGATTTTACATCCACGCACCATCTAGTAATGTGGGTCATCCAAAAAATAATCAACTACTTGTATCATAAACAAGGGATATTCTGGGGCGGAAAATGCCCTGTTGCCCACTGTGTAATAGCCAGGCAGATCGTAATGTGTCCTACAAACTTCCAGCACCGACATCGGACGCCCGATGCTCGAGTCCGTCTTGGCCGATTCGGTCCGATCGCTTTGACCCACCTCTCACATCTGCCGCGATGGCGACATCTCAAACAACCAGCGATGTAGACCGCTCAAGGGTGTCCGCCTCCTCAGAATTGAGTATGGTACCCCCGTTCGTACACACAGTTGATTCTGATCTCTGCGCCGTTTGTACCGTAGGGACAAACTCCTCCGATGATCAAGAGAAAGACAAGATCGGTCGCCTACTCCGAAGTGCACCTTCGGAGACGTGTACCGCATATATCTCAACCTTCCGCCTGCCTTACGACATCGTGGAAATGACCATCGCCTACCTTGCCCGTGACCTCGATGCCCTCAAGGCGTGTTCATTAGCTTGTCGCTCCTGGTATATTGCCGCGGTCCCACGCATTCACCACACCCTTACACTCAGTAATAAGGCGTATGACGAAAGTCGTCGTGGGCTGGAGCCACTATCCACGCTGCACGGGTTCGGTCTGGCGCCGCTCATAAGAGAGATCCAGGTGAGCGGAACATGGCCCGAGTGGGGTGGTTGGTTTGTGCCTCAGGCATTCAGCCCCAATGACCTGCGCCACTTTTCTGCTTTCACGAACGTTCAAACTCTGGTGCTTCGAAAGCCGGACGTTGGCAAGTTTATACCATGCATCGAACAGTATTTCGGACACTTCTCACCAACCCTACGATCCATCGAGTTGGCCGCCCCATGCTGTACCCCTCGACAATTATCATATTTCCTCTCCTTCTTTCCAAACCTGGACGATGTCAATATCTCTTCCCCCAAGAGCCCGGCCAGCGCGGCCGTTCCTGATTCAGAGCTCGTTCCGTTCTCCAGGGCGAAGCTGCGAGGGCGGCTGGAGCTTCATGACGACGGTTGGGTCGAGACTTGGACAGACCTGATCGCTTCATGCGGTGGCTTACGATTCAATTACATAGATCTACGCTGGGTTAGAGATTGTGTACCCTTCCTGTTGGGAGCATGTGCCGAGACTCTAGAGACGCTGGGATGTTCGCTTGGTAAGTAACTCAATACAGGTTTGTTTGTGGATTTGGGCTGATGGTGAATAGTCGGAACTCATTCGTCTTCATTGCTTCCTGAATTCGATCTATCGCGGCTCAAGGTCCTCCGATCCTTACGGGTCGGGTGGTGGGTGACGAAGGTTAATGTTAAAAACCGTCATACCATGGTCATGGATATATTCTCGACTATCACATCCCCCGTGTTTTCCGAGCTCATTATCCTCGTCAGGGGCGATGAAACTTCTGCCATACCCTTGGATGTCACATTTTTCGAGGCGATACGCACGATGAAGCAAGTCAGACCCTTCAAATTGGTGTTTTCGTTTGACACCCTGTCTCAATTCTACAACGGCGAGAGGGAGAGACAGAGGTTGGTAGAAGTCTTAGACATCGTGAATGCGGAAGGTTTACTTGATTTTCTCGACTCCCCATTCGTTATCGATACTCGTTTGTCCGTTATGCTTCGATTCCGGGTGTAGACCAGAAGGAAACAAATACCACTCTTGACAGCATTTACGTTGGGCGTGGTACTGTGCACGAGGATAACGGCAGCAGAAAGGGAGACCTGCGGTCCGCTATTGAGATTGTAGGAGAAATGTGCTCTGAACTAAGTACTGCACTACACCCTCAGTGACCATATGGTGTCGAACATATGTACAGCAACCTGGGATTGCCGATATGCTATGCGAAGGAAAGTAAGATAAAGGACCGATGGCGTTTCCACTGATATTACCAGCATTCTGGAAGCCGGTCGCCCGTCGAGTCCTTTCTTCCCGCAGAAATACCACGACCTGCATATATACAGCTTTCAAGTTGCGGTCGAACTTCTCACAGATCTATTGTTTTCGCCAACCCGCGGGATTAATACACAATACCATACACACTAACTCCTCGATACACTAAACAGGGTCTGTGGCCCGCTTCACAGGCCGAATAATCGACCCCGTCCGACTTCGTACACCAGCCCAGCATCCAGGAACAAGAACGCGTCGTCCACGGTCGTTCCGGGAGCGACAATCTCCATCTCCAGTGATGATGACGGCTGAGGGAGCGGAGATTGGCCCCGTTGCCGTGTTGAGTTGTGCTGGGCGAGTTTCCGAAGCGAGTTTGATGGGGGTGGCTTAAATAAAACAAGAGTCGTGAATGTGTTTTGAGCCACAAGTCATGAGGCCTGTACGAAGTCTCAAAGAAACGAAACGGCGGTGTCGAGGCCTATAGAATAGGTCAACGGTCAACGTTTCAAACGATTTTACATCCACGCACCGTTTAGCGATGTGGGTCATCCAAAAAATAATCAACCACTATCAATCCCAAGGCGGAGGTCAGAATGTATGCATCTAGGCCGTCATTTCCGTCCGAAGTTCCCCATCCGAGTTGACCTACTCACTCCACCGGTCTGGAACGCTGGAGACCTGACCCTTGCCTCATTTAAGTGAGCGGAGTTGGTGACAGTGTGCTTGTCCTTTGCAACATCGCCTCGGCCTCCAGGAATTATAGGAACGCGTCGACCTCGGTCGTCGTGCTCCATATCGGTGGCTATGGTCGCAGAGGGGCGGAAGTTGGTTCCGTTGTTGCGTTGCATAGTGCTAGGCGGGTTCCGGAGCGAGGCCGGTAGCAGGGAGGGCTGGAGAAACAAGAAAGTCGCGGACGGGTCACGGAATTGGTGGGGGGAAGATACGGGGTGTGGTTCGGTCGGGAACCATGGCGCTGTTGGCACTGGGTTATAGGTCGTAAGTCCCTTGAGTCACGAGTCCTGGACGAAGACTGAACGAAACGGAACGGCAGATTTGAGGAACAGGTCTGCCCTCGGGCGATGCCGAATCCGCCCTCGAAGCAGTCGGTCCAGCTGGGTACTTGCAGGACACATTCCAGCCTACAGACAGAACGGGTATCTAATACACTTACGCGCCTTTCTCATGCACTGGCTAGATATTTGGGTAGGCTGGGATGTTATCTGCGACCACGGCGCTCGCTCTGGTGTTCGGTGTGCGAGTCGGGCTTGGGCCGATGAGTCGGTTCGATCATTCCTTACATCTGCCGCGATGGCGACTCCAACAACCAGGGATGTGAGTCGCTCAAGGGGACCTGTCTCCTCAAGTATGTCCCCATCGCTAGTGCACATAGATGGCTCTAACCTCTGCGCCGTTATCGCCCCAGGGATAAACACCTCTAATCGCATGACAGTCATTTGGCGTCGGGGCGAAGCCGGGGTCGGCCGCCTACTCCGCAATCCACCTCCAGTCTCATCACCCCCAGGGACGCCCGCCGCGCACGAATCCACTTGCCGCTTTCCATACGAAATCGCGATGATGATTATCGTTCACCTTGCCTATGACCTCGAAGCCCTCAAAGCGTGCTCATTGACTTGCCGCTCCTTGTATACTGCCGCGGTCGCATATCTCCACTATACCCTTTGTCTTCGTGAGGGGGGGTCCAGTACCGCCCGTGACAAGCTGAAGCCGTTATCAAAGCTGCATGGGTTACGTCTAATACCTCTCGTAAAACAAATCCGAGTGAGCCAACTGGTGTACCATGGCGATCGCGCCTGGTTTGTGCCTCGGGCGTTCAGTCAGCGTGACTTGCGTTACTTTTCCGCTTTCACGAACGTTCATACTTTTGATTTCTTCCAATTGGATATCTCCCGCTTTCTACCAGGGGTTAAACGCTATTTCGGACGCTTCTTCCCAACACTACGATCCATCGCGTTGTATGAGCCATGTTGTACTCCTCGGCAACTATCATATTTTCTCTCCCTTTTCTCAAACCTGGACGATATCGGGATCAGTGGGATTCGCGTAGACCTCTCCAGCACGACCATCCTCGACACAGAGCTCGTTCCGTTCTCCACACAGAAACCACAGGGTCGACTGACCCTCTACAAATTCCCCTGGGTCGAGTCTTGGACGGACCTCATCACTTCAAGCGGTGGCTTACGGTTCCATTACGTGGACTTACACAGGGCTGGTGCCAGTGTGCCCGTCCTGTTGGAGGCGTGTGCCGGGACTTTAGAGACACTACGATTTTACACAACGGATGCCTCGATTGGTAAGTGGTTCAGTTCAAGTCCGCCTATGCACCCGAGTTAACGGTGAACTTCAGTTTCGTTCGTACCGCGGCTCAAAGTCCTCAGATCTCTACAAGTCGGAGTTTGGCCAGCCGGTCCCTCCCCGGCAGGTGTGAAGATCGCCATAGAGGTACTCTCGGCTATCACGTCCCCTGTGTTCTCCGAGCTCGTTATCGTCCTCTGGACGGACAATCATATCACTCGTTTTCCTTGGAATCCCGTGTTGTTTCAGACATTGCGCACGATGCGTGAAGTTAGACCCTTCGAATTAGTGTTCCTCCTGGACATGAATTCCCCGCACCTTCGTCATGGCGAGGCGCGACGGAATGTGGTGGAGGCACGACGGAAATTCACGAAAGCCTTGGATTCGGTGATCGCAAAAGGTCTCCTCGATTTTCTCGACTCCCCGCCCACCATCCGTTTGACAGGACCTCGCTACTATGGATGGGACAGGTCCTTCCCCCACTTTGATTAGACACCCTTCATACACGCCCTATTCCACCACCCCGAACCTCGCAGAATTGCAACCTGTAACACAGGCCCCGTCTCAGCACAATAAAAGCAGCAATGTACAAATAAAAACATCATCCGAACGGATCGAAATTCTACTTCCCGCCTTTCGAACGGCGCACCACTATGACCCCCTTCTTCCTCGGCCTTGCATTTATTTCCGCCCCCGGGCACGTTCCAGAACTCTTAGCACAAAATAGGGATCGTTTTCTGCAATATCGATGGTGTACCCCTGCGACGGACACAAAAACCCCTATCCGATGCAGGGAATCCATCCACCCCTCGTGACACAGAACGAATCCTTGTTCGACGATCAACATCCAACACGCGAGGTGCCGTACTTCTTATATTCGGGATATCTTGCGGTCAGCTTTCGTGGGATTGTCGTTGTCACACTTAGCACACGTCATTGAGAGGACCAGAAGGTTAAGTTCGTCAAGCGAGTGACGAGCCACCCTGAGGTTCCCGGGTCTGGGTACTTATCTGATCTCTCTAGGCGGGAAGGTCAAATATACCGGACTCTGGGGGGTCTTGGCGTCTATCCTTGGCAGGACGCGCATATCCATCCTGTTGCTACCATCCGGGTGAAATGCTCGCCCCTCACCTTGGACATCATGAGCGAAACCCTGGACTCTGGAAGACACCAAAGGGGCCCTGCGTGGAATTCATCGCATACTCTCCCCTTGAAAGGCCTCATCACCGGCTGCTGCCTGCGTTGGTTATCCCCAGGTTGTGGTGGGGTATGTGACAAGATGTATGCGTAGGAAAATAACGGATTGGGACCATCGATCGTCAATTGCATGTCCTGTCCGAATACCTCTCGAATACCAGGCAAATAACTGCTGTTCAAACAGGAAAGGATACCCTCTACGTCTGGGCGTGCACCACAGTCTTCCGGCCAACATTGCCCAACGACCCTCCACAGTTCGCCGTTGAACCCGAGGCGTGTCGCTCCCATCAATCTCTTCGCCCGGACTCCCGTTGTGTGGACTCGCGCCACCTTGTGGTAGCCACCCGTCGTGCGTCCGCGGTACCTGCCTGGAAAATGAACACATGATTTTTTAGGTATTGATAAAACTACCGAGGGTCTGGTAAATTAACCTTTGGATGCTCGTGAACCCGTTCAGTACCAAAGTAAGCAACCGAAGGCCGTGTGCCGCGCCAGAGGGACCTGAGTACCAAGTACCGAGTGCCGAGGCGCCGATCAATGTCAGTGTCTCATCCAGCCGCACACTTTTTGCAAAGCACAGTCGAGGACGCGCATCGGGAGCAGCACACCAAAATATCATGCGGCGCCCATCAGATGCGCGTTATGTTACGGGCGTTGCGCGCTGGTGCACTGAATGCGTGTCCAACCTGACGTGCGTGGACGCACAGCACACGCCGGTTTTCGTGGCACTTTTGGCTGTCTTCTCCCGGTGGCATTCTCGTAAACCTAGACACCTCTTACATCTCAAACCACGGACCACATTCGTACCGCTATGGGCACCGAAAACGACGACGCCGGCACGCATACTAGGAAAATCCTCTTCTTGACAAACTCGGAGAGCGGTCAAGCGAACTCGATTTTGGCCATGGCTCTCGAGGCCGTCACACGTCCACGCGTACAAGTCCACATCGCTTCCTTCCGGGCGCTCAAACGACGTGTCGAGAGGCTCAGTCCGAAGCTCACTTTTCACTTATTGGATGGCGAGGATATGCTTGAATCGATGGCATCGAGGGGGTACCCAGAGGACCAACTTCCCCATGTCCCGACACGTCAGAGTTTCGCGCCATACGGCCGGAATATTGCGCTGGTACTGACTGGGTGGGATGGAGAACGTGTGTTTTTTTCGTTCTTTCTTTAGATGTGGGTGGTATACCTAACTGTGCCGTCGTTCGGTTTAGCCTACATGCAAGTGTACGATCGCATCGTAAAGTTGATCGAGGAGTTGGACCCAGCCATGGTAGTCGTCGACGGTCTCTTAAGCCCTGGGATCGATGCATGCCATTCTTTAAACCGGAGGCATGTGCTGAACAGTCCCAACACTGCGACAGACGCCGGAAGAATGCAGCAGCCGTGGTTGAAGGGATTTTGGTACTATCCTGCGTTCGTTTTCCTTTCCACTCTTATTCAGAAATTTCAACTGAGCTGTTCCTCGCTTGACCAGCCTGGGCAGTGGAATACCATTCCCGGTCTCGTGGAGGGATCTCCCCGTAAATATTCTGGCGAATCTAACGCTCATATACGGGATAGCCACGTCTCCAGAGATCTCGGAACTCGTCAAGTACCGCAACGCCCGCGGTATCCCAGGTCGGTTACCCGTGGGAACAGCCGCTACCCGTGCACCCCATATCATCTGTTCCTGTGTCCCTGAGCTTGACTTTCCCCTGATCATGCCGAAAAACCTTGGTACTTACGGCCCGATCGTTTTGGACACAAACCCCATCGAAATCGCGGACCCTGAACTGAACCGATGGTTGAACAGGGGGGAGACGATGGTGATGTCCATGGGAACCCATTTCCACTACTCCGAATCTCAAGCCAAGGCTGTCATCGACGGTTTTCTCAGCGTGGTGGATCACGGTTCGAACATTCAGTTTCTCTGGAAGTTTCCGAACAAGTCCGGATTCGAGGATCTGATCAACGAGGCGCTGAAGCGTCCAGGTGACAAGGAGAGGGTCAAGATCGTCGATTGGCTCGAAGCTGATCCGGCTTCGATCATGAAGCATCCGAACGTTGTCGCCTATATCCATCATGGCGGAGCGAATTCCTATTATGAATGTGCCCTGTGGGTATCTCAAAACGGAATCCTCCCTCCCCATTCCGTCCGAATCTGACACATTTTTTCCAGGGCGGGGTTACCGCAGATAATTCTGGCACAATGGTACGATCTGTACGATATGGCAGCCCGAGCGGAATATCGAGGTATCGGTATATACGGAAACAAGAAGGTTGCGCCAGAGATTGAGGCGGTCGAGTTTGGGGAAGCGATAGCGAGGGTTGTGGGACCAGGGAAGGAGTCGGAGGGGTTCAGGGAGCGAGCAAGGGCTGTGGGAGAGGTTTGTAGAAGGGCTGGGGGGAAGAGGGCGGCGGTGGACAAGCTTTTAGAGATCGTCGAGCGTAAGCAAGACAACGAGTAAAAAGGTTTACCGATGGGCACTGTTGGCCTCAATAATGATCCGTCTATTGTTGTACAACTGGTACATGGGAGTTTTCTAGTTAAGTAAGCGTTTACAAGGACGGGTGATTGAGGTTCGAGATAGAACACAAACGACTTCATTTCCTGATCTGAACCTCCCCTACATGCTCCTTCAACTCCACCACGAGATCCTCATCGGACGCATAAGTAACGGATAAAGAAACCAACCCCAGCTGATGCCCAGCCCGTTTCCTTTCCTTCACTAGATTTACGAGCGGCCTCAGGGCCCCCATGCAAGTGTACTGGATCTCTCGAAGGGATCGACAAGGAATCTCCCCTCCTGGATGTGGATGCAACAAGCGCAAAATCCCTTCTGCAAACGATCTATTCCACTGGATCATTTGGAATATTCTCAGGTTTTTGAAGACGAGGATATTGATGGGAGAATCCATGGCGACGGAACCTCCGACTATCAGTGTCTCTATCTGACCAAACGGGATGCACGTTTCGTCGAAGAACCAGTCGATGGGGGTGCGGTCTGCAGTGGTGCGAAACGAAATGTACGACAGAAGAGTTTCATCCCCGGATAATCTGACCCGTTGTGTTCGTTCGTCGGAATAGTACAGCATTTCGGTTGCTCCCGCTAGGAGAACATGGCCACCGTGAGGCAAAAAATCGGTCAGCTTTTGTGCTTGTCCTGACCCGAACGAGGAGGACACCTGGAGCCGTTTGAGGCGCGGTAGCCTCAGATAGGGGATAATTCGGCCAACAAGATTGCCTGTGTAATCCAGTTCAACCAACGACTCCAACGAGATAACCTGGTCCAGGGTGACGTCCTGCGTGGTATCTTTGGAGTTGATATAAATCTTCTGCAGCCGAGGACAGCGGGAGAAGAAGCGGAAGAGTGCTCCCACGCGGAATGGATCCGCGCCCTCCGGCAGGGATAACTTGAATTCAATTAGGCTGGGAAGTGGGAGAGTTGACTCGAATGCCGGGTAAACGCCAGTGAAACTGACGGAACTGAGTGACGGCGCTTGTTGACCGAGGAAGTCGTCGGGGAGGCGTACCAAACCCCTAGTAGAATTGATTTCTAGGAGTTGCAAGGTTGGGGACGGGGCACAAAAGAGGAGTGAGGCCGCGCGGACTTCTGCATGGTGGCCGTGGATGACCAAGGATCTCGTTCTTGCGATATGGGGTGTGAGGTACTTGAACACCTCGAGGTCTTGCGGAGAATGCAGGGATAGTACGCCGATATCAATGGGCGCTGACTTGGACCGTCGGAGGTACGTGAGCGTACGGTCGACATCATGCTTCGGCATACGAAACTGGAAACGGGTCCAGAGGAATGGACTGGATGTCATGACGGAGCGCCAGTATCGACAGACGCGCGTGGCGACGACTAGAACAAACTCGTCCGCCCGAAATTCGAGAACCCTTGACAAGATCTCTGGCGGAAGCTTGTTGATCGCCGCACGCGCGTTCCTGATTGACCTGGTCGTCTGTAGAGCCTCAAAGAGATCCTGCTCAAGGCCCAGGATCTACAAATCATAAGACGATAAGCGACGGCGTCGCATCGGGATCGCCAGAGATCAAACCTTCTGCGGGTCCAACTTGAGTAATTCTCTGGACGACGAGTTGAGCTAAGACACTGGGAATACATCGTAGGTATGCTCACTTTCTGGACGGAGAGTTCGGACTCAAGGCTTGGGCCAGTGCGTGCACCAGTTGTTCAACGGTGAGCTCACTCCCGGGGTACGAGTGTGACATGGGTGTTGGAGCGTACGTATATCTGTGTAGTCTCCTCAAGCAGACCACGTATTATCGGTTGTCGCTGACGATCGCCAATGGAGGATGCAGTGTTATAATAGTGCGTCAATTCTGTACGTCGCAGATTTGTCAGCGTTTCCCACGTCTGGCCCGGGCGAGGAGGTGCATGATCTCAGCAAGCCCAAGTCCTGCCACGTTCCAACTCCGGGCTCCTTTGCATCCTTGCCTCGTAAATCTCTAAATGTACTCACTGCACCTCTTGTGCCTCTTCTCTGAGCCCAATTGTCAGCAATACCGAACGGGCGATCAACGAGAGACACGTCTTCCCTCTGTTTCGAACGGCACACCACTATGACCCCCCTTCCTCGGCCTTGGATTCATTTCCGCCTCGGACACGTTGCCAAACTCTTAGCGCAAGAATCAGGGATCGTGTTTCTACTATATCAATGGTGTGCCACTACGACGGACCCAATACAATTTCTATCCGATGCAGGGAACCCACCCACCCCCCGTGTCACAGGAAACGTTCAACACGCGAGGTGCCGTACTTCTTATATTCGGGATATCTCGCGGTCGGTTTACGTGACATTATTGCTGTCGCACTTAGTACGCGTCATCGAGAGGACCAGGCGACTGTAAGTCCGTCAAGTGAGTGGTAGGCCCACCCCATGATTCCCAAACCGAGGTGCTTACCTGATCTCTCTAGACGGGATGGCCAAATACGTCGGACTCTCGGGGGTTTCAGCTTCTACCCTTCGTAGGGCATGCGCGTCCATCCTGCTGCTGCCATCCGGGTGAAGTGCTCGCCCTTCACCTTGGGCATCGTGGGCGAGACCCTGGACTCTTGAAGGCATCAAAGGAGCCCGGCGTGGAATTCATCGCATGCTCTCCCCTTGGAAGGACCCCAAGTCGCGGTGGGATACCCCCCTGGTTTGCCCGCGCAAATTTGCGGACGGCTTTGACAACCACTTCTGTTTGCAAATATATCGCGAGGTACTCGAAGGAGATCGGGAAAAGTTATCACGCATCTGCCAGTCGGGTCGCTTTGGCACGTGTGTTATCTCAGGAGAGGACGTTATCCCCATCCCTGGTGCCACCACGCTCCCGGTGTGTTTGGCATCGAGATCATACCATACCTGAACTACTGCTGAGATGACGGGATTTCGTAGAAGCTCGAGGAAAATGCGGGCGCTTGGAAGATCAGGCTCTTGGGATGCTCAGGGTGACCGTTACCCCGATACGCATATGAGGTCGTTTTTCGCAGACATCTCTCTTGAGCTCTAAATCTGATACCGATAGTAATTGATAAATTCATCGTGAACTTTAGGAGTGGATATGGCAAGATGTATGCGTAGGAAAATAACGGATTGGGATCACCAATCATCAATTACATGTCCTGTCCGATACCTCTCGGGTACGGGGCAAAAGACTGCCACTAAAACAGGAAGGACACCCTCTACGTCTGGGCGTGCGCCGTGGCCTTCCATCCAACATTGCCCGACGGCTCTCCACAGTTCATCGTTGAACATTGAACCCAAGGCGTGTCGCTCCCCCCGATTTCTTCGGCCGGACTCCCACTGTGGGGACTCGCGCCATCTTGTGATAAGTACCCGTGGCGCGTCCGCGGTACCTGTCTGGAAGATGGACGCGTGGTCTTTTAGGCACTAATAGAACCACTGAAGGACCGGGAATTAACGTGAATTAACCTTGGGATGGTCGTGACCCCGTCCGGTACGTACCAAAGTAAACAACCAGCGGCTATGCGCCGCGCTGGAAGGATCTGACTGCCAAGGCGCCAATCACTGTCAGTGTCTCATCCAGCCGCACGCTTGCCGCAAGGCATGGTCGAGGACATGTTCTGGGACCGGGATATCCAAATATTACGACGCCAATCAGGTATGTATTATCTACTGGGTGTTACGCGCTGGTGCACTGAATACGCGTCCATCCTGACACGCATCACAAGACGTGAAAATCACTCATTCCTGTGAAATAACACAGGTCCAGGTTTTGACGTCTTGGAAGGGCCCAAATGGCAGGGGTTCCATAAGAATGAGATTGAATAAGTGGAACAAGCAAAGAAGACGATGCCTCGTTTACTGATGCGTGCGGACGCAGGGCACACGGTTTTCCTGACGCTTTTGGTTATCTCCTGGTGACGTTCGATTCAGCACCCCAGGATGGGATTGGTCCCCCCGTTCTGATTGGATGTCCGAGAAGCCTACGAACCCATAATACAGGTGTCGACGGACGCCCACGCACTGTCCATACCCAGCCCGCACCCTCCGTCGTAAACCTAGACGCCCCTTACACCTCAAACCACGAATCGCATTCGTACCGCTATGGGCACCGGAAACGACGACGCCGGTACACACACCAAGAAGATCCTCTTCTTGACCAACTCGGAGAGCGGTCAAGCGAACCCGATTTCGGCCATGGCTCTCGAGGCTGTCACACGTCAACGCGTACAAGTCCACATTGCTTCCTTCCGGGCGCTTAAACGGCGCGTCGAGAGGCTCAGTCCGAAGCTCAATTTTCACGTATTGGACGGCGAGGACATGGTTGAATCGATGGCATCGAGGGGGTACCCAGTGGAACAGGTCCCGCATGCCCCGACACGTCATAGTTTCGAGCCCTACGGCCAGACTATGGCGCTGGTACTTACTGGGTGGGACGGAGAATGTGCGTTTTTTCCGTTCTTTCTTTAGATCCGGGTGGTATGCCTGATGGTGTCGTCGTTCGGTTTAGCCTACATGCGAATATACAATGGCATTGTAAAGTTGATCGAAGTGTTGGACCCAGCCATAGTCGTCGTCGACAGCCTCTTCAACCCTGCGATCGATGCATGCTACTCTTTAAACAGGAGGTATGTGCTGAACAGCCCCAACACTGCGACAGACGTCGCAAAGCTGCAGCAGCCGTGGTTGAAGGGAATTTGGTACTACCCTGCGTTCGTTCTCCTTTCCGGTCTGATTTAGAACAGTCAGCTGAGCTATTCCTCATTTGATCAGCTTTGGCAGTGGAATACCATTCCCGATCTCGTGGAGGGATCTCCCCGTAAATATTCTGGCGAGTCTGACGTTTATATACAAGGTAGTCACGTCTCCAAGGATTTCGGAACTCGTCAAGTATCGCAACACCCGCGGTCTCCCAGGTTGGTTACCTGTAGGAAAGGCCAATACCCGTGCACCCCACATCATCTGTTCCTGCGTTCTCGAGCTTGACTTTCCCCTGGTCGTGCCGAAAAACCTTGGTATCTACGGCCCGATCGTTTTGGACACAAACCCCGTCGAAACCGCGGACCCTGAACTGAATCAATGGTTGGACAGAGGGGAGACGGTGGTGATGTCCATGGGAACCCATTTCCACTACTCCGAATCTCAAGCCAAGGCTGTCGTCGACGGCTTTCTCACCGCAGTGGATCACGGTTCGAACACCCAGTTTCTCTGGAAGTTTCCGAACAAGTCCGGATTCGAGGATCTGATCAACGAGGCGCTGAAGCGTCCAAGTGACAAGGAGAGGGTCAAGATCGTCGATTGGCTCGAAGCTGATCCGGCTTCGATCATGAAGCATCCGAACGTTGTCGCCTATATCCATCATGGCGGGGCGAACTCCTATTACGAATGTGCCCTGTGGGTATCTCAAAACTGAATCCTCCCTCCCTGTTCCGTCTGAATCTGACATGTTTGTTCCAGGGCGGGATTGCCGCAGATCATTCTGGCGCAATGGTACGATCTGTACGATATGGCCGCCCGAGCGGAGTATCGAGGTATCGGTGTACACGGAAACAAGAAGGTTGCGCCAGAGATTGAGGCGGTCGAGTTTGGGGAAGCGATAGCGAGGGTTGTGGGACCAGGGAAGGAGTCGGAGGGGTTCAGGGAGCGAGCGAGGGCTGTGGGAGAGGTTTGTAGAAAGACTGGGGGGAAGAGGGCGGCGGTGGACAAGCTTTTGGAGATTGTCGAGTGTAAGCAGGACAACGAGTAAAAAGGTTTATCGACTGGCACTGTGGGCCTCAGTAATGATCCGTCTATTATTGTACAACCAGTACATAGGAGTTTTTTAATTAAGTAATCGTTTGCAAGGATGGGCAATATCATAGTTGGGGGTCAAGATAGAACAGTTTTAGGATAGCTACTTCCACAGGCGCATTACGAGGTGCTCGAAGGAGAGCGTGAGTGCCAGCCCAGCCAGATCACCTTTGCTTGGGTGTTGGCTCAGGGGGGCAATACCATAATCCCCGGTACCACTGGGCTTCTGGTGTCCTTATAGGACCTCGGGAGGATCACGGATGTCGGGAGGACCGAGCCCACTTGAGTGATGCCTAAGCGGTCAGTGGGCAACGGATACGGCCGACGGTGGCCATTACCCCGAAGTTTACATGAAGTCTTTCACGGATGCCCTCACTCCCTGAGCTCTGGGGCGGGTGCTGGCGATACTCGACGAACGTGTGCGACGCCGTTACGCACGGTAAATATGTAGCAGGGGTACATACAGGAAGAACAATTGAAGACAGGGCTGTCAACATGCATTTATACTATTGGGCTCCGGCATCGTGGGCTATAAAGTCTCTCATGTACCAGAATGCCGTCGCGTCGTGTAAGGACGACCGGATATCCTCGATGCCAGGTCGTGCATTGCGATCTTCCAACCAACATAGTTCAATGGTCCTCCATAGTTCGTCTTTGAATCCGAGGCGTGCCGCCTTCTCCGGCTTCCGTGGTCGATCCCCCTCAGTGATCGCATTGATGACGAGAATATCTGATTGAAATTCGATATAGGGGTGATGTCCACATAATACCTGGAATATCGGCGGTTAACCGTTCGAAACAATGGATCTATTTACCTAAATACCCACCTCGTAGATGACCATCCCGAGAGCGTAGCAGTCGGATTGCTTCGTTGGCCGGTTGTCCTCTGATTCCGGCATTCCGAACCTCTCTGGATCCAGCAGCTCAGGACTCATCCACCGGTAGGTTCCCCCTTCAGTAAATGACATCAGTGTGTCATTTGAGATCAACGAAGTCCGGGATGTCTCAGCGGCCGCACGAGTCACGACACCGGTAATGGTGGTAAGGCCGAAGTCAGCGATACAGGCTCGTCGGTCTTCGTTGATGAGGATGTTCGCCTTCGTAAGCGGGTGGGAGGTTTGTAGATAGCTGGTTTAAGAGAAACACATACCCCTTTCAAATCCCCGTGAACAACGCGGAGGTCATGCATATACTTCAAGCCGTTCGCAACGTCAACCAACTGGACGGTGGATCAGTACGGCCCCTGTTGGGGTCGGGCGCAACACGTACAAGCTTAACCCGATTCACGTGTCGATCCTTTCCAACAAATTCATTTATGTTCCCATCCTCCATACACGCGGAAACCATTGTGAACCGCTGCTTGCTGACTGTCACTTCGATCAGTGGTAAGATGTTCGGATGCCGGAGGTGCTTCCACGCGACCCCCTCTCGACAGAACCTCTGTAACGTGTTTACTCATACGAGTATGACAAGGCAGGGAAAAGACTCACGCTGAGGATGACATCCAGATCGCTCGTGATGTACACACGCACGACCTTGACGGCCACCCGACGGCCACCGTACGTACCCTGCGATACGTTGGCATAACCTCCGCTTGCGACTTCCACAGAACCTTCTGAACAATCTGGGATGTGCATGGACTTTGGAACCATGCGGTGTCGGCTGCATGTTTTGCAGAACTTGTTGAACAACTTCAATCTCTCTCGATCCGACAGGTCGCGATCCTCCAGACGCTACGGCTCACGTCAACCTTGAAGGAGAGTGGGGAATGCGGAAGGCCCCACCTTATCCATTTCATTGATAAGCCTCTCAATTTCTGGTTCTGGATCCCGTAAAAACTGGAGGATAGAGGTAATCCGTGGGAGGAGTCTTCCTTGTCGCTGTTTCCCCGTTTCTATGTTGGGCCCTATCAGTCGTCGCGAGACTGCCAGTATTTCGAGTATTTTAATCACCTGATTTGACGCCCTGGACCTCCCGGGGGCCTAATGCTGAAAATAGCTCGCGCACAGCGGTGATCCGCCGTTGAACGATTACCCTTCCCAACGGAGAGAGAGGGATAAAGGACCCAGGTATCCTTGATCGCAGGAACCTTGGGAATGCATCTTGTTCCATGACCGTGAAGCAATACTCTTTTTGAGCGTGGAACAAGTCTGGGACCTGGGCCACAAGGTACCCCTCCTCACGAAACTTGGGACCTCCCCCGCCGGCAAGAAGAACGCTAGGAATTAGGAGCTCGGGAGGGATGTAAATATTATGGTTTTCGGTGTTTCCAGGAAATAGGTAACGGCGAAAGATGCGTTCGGCAGAGGTGATGAGGTCCTTTCTGGTTATGATCAGAATTGTGGTAGGTGCACGGCCGGACAAGGAGATGGTGCTTGAATGCGGCTGCTGTTGGCCATCCTCATCGCCAGTCACGGTGGCAGGGGTGGCGGAGGCCATACGGGGACTAGGGTTCTCGATAACGTTCTGACTGTCTTCCTCGGCAAGGGGCTGGCTGGTGCTCGTCGTGCCACGCTCCGTAGCCGTTTGCGGATCATTGTCGACAACGGTGCCGTAAATAGAGCCACGGCGACGAGCACAATCCCAGTACTCAGGCCAGTCCTCCTTGATAGTGCGCCCAAATTTCCGAACGTCCCTGAAATACGCGCGGCAGAGATTTTCATGCTGCTGAACGTCGAGCCAAAAGTTTAGAATGTCTTCGTCTCTTTCACGGTGGAGGAATAAACTGGAGTACGCGTAGTCAAAATGACACAGGTTGGTGGGGAGAATAGATATAGGACTGACTAGAACGCGTAAAGATCGACTGGAAACTTGGCGCGACGGGTTGAAACCTCCGCGAAGGAGGGCAATCTGGTCTTTCCGATTTGTGCCCACTCATCAGCCTGTTTCCCTTTCATCGTTGATGACGCGTGCCGTGATGGGCGGGACAGGGATGACGACAACGAGCGGCCGCGGACGATGAGGGGAGTGAGAGAGACAGGGGGCGGCAGTGCACCCGTGGACGACAACGCTCAAAACCCGGACATGTAAGACCCTGGAAGCACTTGCTATTCGTTCTGTAAACTTGCAGGATTATTACACGATACCGTACCAACTCCTCCATCAAATTAAGCAGGGTCCGGAGGACTGCTTTTGCGTGTTCCGGTGACGAGTCGCATCCTTTTGGGGTTGGGGCTTGGGACCTTGAGATGTTGGACGAAATTTACGCGAGATGAGACGAAATGAGTAGCATATATCGCGTTCGAACGGGTTCTCGGGAGGGGCACGCCCTCTCGAGGATGGAAGGGTGACTGAAACTGGCAAATGCTCACTCTCGCCTCGTTGCTATTCTTCTCTTTCTCTTGGACTCTGTCGATCACGCGCCAATTCCGAGCCGTTTTGCATTTCTCCCCATCCACCCTCAGACCTATTCCCCGTACTGCTCATGGTTCTCCCCGTACGAACTCGACAATATATTATTTCCCTTCTGACTCATTCTCGTCAATTAGGGTGAGCTGATGATACCATTACACCTGGTACTGTATCAGGACCGCACCCTACGACGGAACGACAACCCGCGCGTTCGGCCCCTCATAAGATCACCAGGGTTAAGGCTTAGAGCTTCATCCATGACCTAAAGCCACCCTCCCTTCTTGATTTCCAACCTGCGGATGGGTCATTTTGCAAGACGTGGGGCCCACGTCATTAGGTACATCTCAACCCTGGCCTCGTGGCGCGTTGAACACTGGGGATTTTGGGACTCGGGATGACTGGTAAATGATCCTCCAAAACACCTCCCTGATGCGTTCTGACTCAAGGTCTACCTTCCCGAACGTGTCTTCTCAGATTTTCAGGATGATGATCTGCCTGGTGCCTTTCGCAACTTCTCTCGGCTTTATTGGCCCGGTGGAACTCTTCGGCCTCCTCATATAGCAAAGTCCCGGTACTCCGAATCAAGCAGGACTCTTAACTCGAACCATAGATCCGGCGGCCCCCATCGAACCAACTTACATCTCTACCTCGAAGGATCCCGTTATTGTATCCACGGGTCCTCCGGCCCGTGGCGATGAGACTCAAGATGAGGGAGTTCTTGGTCGGTGGTGTTATTCTTTCCCCCGGCGGTAGGTCTGGATCAGGTCCACTCGCTCCGCTTGCGCCTTCTACCGGCAGGTTCCTCAAAGGGTAAGTACCTGGCGCCAAGTAAACAATAACCGTAGTGGCGCTTTCCCACCCAGACAGACTGGTTCACTGGATGCAAAGGTGACCTAACAAAACCACCTATAAATTGTCTTGCATCATGATTAATTATCACCCCGTCTTCTGGATAGGCGAGCTCGAACATGAATACCAACTGGATTCCTAAAGTTCATTGGGCAGTCAGCGGTAAAGTTTGGACAGACTCCGAGGTGGCTGTAGGTTCGTGCGCGTATCTCTTGGCATAATAAACTCTGCACTAAGCCATCGTGGAATTCAGTGTTCAGAACGTTCAAGGCGAAGGGGATGACGAATTTGGGTTCATGGACTCGCCTGAACTGTGTGTTGATGGTGACTTAATATGGACTAGTGATGGTTTCAGTTAATGGTCAGCATACCAACCGCCCCCTTTCCCGTATACAATCATATCCCTTCAACTCTCCCTTCAATCAGCAGAGCAGATTTCTGGAGCAGTTGCACTGCTCCTTATCGAATACAAGTATCTTCATGGGAGATAAAAGGGTCTGGTCTCTGTTACGTGTTTGGGGGGGACTGCCCAGGGATAGACAACCACAGGTGATCGCATTAAATCTGTGATTGCCAAACTCTGCCGCGAGACGCCTTGCCTAAGGCGTAGATAGTATTATCGGCATGCAATGGCCGAGTGGCTACTGGCTGCCATTGCATTTAAGTCGGGCCCCCGTCTCCACAAGCCCATCCATTGTTTTCCTCACAGATCTGAGCATGATCCCGCCAGAACATTTTCCGACTCTTCTACTTGCTGCAGGTGCTTTGGGCATGGGCATCTCCACTTGGTTGCTCATCCGACGATCGCGACGCCCTCCATTCCCCCCCGGACCCTCCCCCGATCCAGTGATAGGAAATCTTAGGCATATGGCGTCGGGACATCTCGAGTTTGTGTTCGACAAGTGGGGCAAAGAACACGGTGAGTTCCCTTCGTGGCGTGGGGGAGGGAATCAGATACAAAGAGTTTCTCAATCTTCCGTTATAGGCCCGGTCAGTCACGCGTCAGTGCTTGGACAACACCTTGTGATCCTCAACTCATTCAACGATACCCGTGAATTGCTTGATCACCGCGGTGGGATATACTCAGGCAGACCGAGACTGGTCTCCTTCTCGGAAATGTGCGCCAACTCTCCAACACTCGTTGCTTGTATATCAACGATTGCTCACGAGACCCCCGGAATAGGATGGGCTGGGGATCCATCATCTCTCAGATGGATTCCGGGCCGCACTGGAAAAAACATCGCAGGATTATTCAAGAGACGTTAAGTCCCCGTCGTATCAACGACTATGCCGCGATGCGGAAGAGAGTCACATACACTTTTCTTGCGAGCTTGGGCAAATCTCCAGAGAAATTCAATGACCATATTAAACAGTAAGCCGTGCCACTTCCTACCTCGTTGATCATACCTTGTTGTAGCTGCGCCCCCCCACAGATTCTGTAAGGAACTTCTTTTTCATGCCGTTCGGCCGCGACTGAGTCCTTTCTCCATCCAGCCGCTGCGACGATATTGGAGATAACGTACGGTTACACGGTTGAGAGCGTCGAAGATTCTTTCATTCGCCTCGCCGATGAAGTTTCAATCGAAACGTTCCGTTACGGCGGGCCAGGGACCACGCTATGCGACATCTTACCCATCTGTGAGAATTTTTTTTCTTTCGCGTTTCTATCGTTTATCGGGCACACCTCAAACGTAATCACAAGTGAAATATTGGCCAACGTGGATGCCATTCTCTCTTTATCAGCGACATGCTGCCTACACCAAGGCCCTCGTGGAGAAACTGTTTAGTTGGCCATTAAAGTGGGCCGAGCAGCAAATTGTAGCACCCTTTTCTCCTTCCAAGCTCCTCCCACGTATTGATTCACGCCATGTTACAGACAGATGGAACTGCACTCCCATCCCTTGCGCAAGACCTTTTGGCAGCCACCCAAGAGGGCAGGAAGGTATCTGGGGAAACAATTGACTACGACGACGTGAAATATATCTGTGGCGCTTTGTATGGCGGTGCGTGATACCACCAAGTATCCTCCACCATGCGTACTCATCGACGCCACAAACGCTCACCAACCTCATGATCCCGATCCTGATGCCGATAGGTGGAAGCGATACTGTAAGTGGCGTAATCGGTCCCGCAAACAATTAGTTCAACTCATGGGCTAAATCTGGATTATACACCCAGAGTACATCCGTACTGGAATCGTTTTTCCTCGCCATGACCTTGTACCCTGATGTGTACGACAAGGCGAGGAGATCGATCAACGAAGTGGTTGGGACGGACCGGTTGGTGGACATCGCTGATAGAGAAGCACTTCCATATATCACTTGCGTGCTCAAGGAGGTGCTAAGGTATGTAGGATTTGTAACCCGTTTAAGTCTCTGGCTGAATTGTTCGCCGGAAGATGGGGTGTTCCCGCACCGTTAGGTCAATAACAATCCCCCTCATAACGATCGGAACCAAATCAGATACTCAACGAGGCTTTCAGGTATGCCACACCGTCTCACGCAGAATGACTCCTACGGTGGATACTTCCTACCCAGAAATTCAACCGTGTTCTACAATATCTGGTAAGCATTTATCCAACCCTTCGTTCCTCTCGCGCTTCCATCTCCGATTACTTTTAGTCTGACCGTCCTCATGCCAGGGGTTTCACACGAGACGAGGATATATACCCCAACCCAGAGATCTTTAACCCGGACCGCTTCATGAACCCATCCAGACCCGAGATCCTCCAACACGTCGACTCGGTGTGGGGGTTCGGCCGGAGGGTGTGTCCAGGCAAAGCGTTTGCTGAAGCAAACCTTTGGTTGGTCATGGCAAACACCATCGCCGTGATGGACATTCGAAAGGTCTTGGACCAGAATGGGAGCCCGATAACGCCCACCGGAGAGTTTGAATCCGGAGCCATCAGGTGCGAAGGAGCCCGAAGTCGAGGATCTTGGATCGTCTAACTTCCAGTCCACCCTTACTAGACACACGAAACATTTCGAGTGCTCGATCACCTATCGTTCCGAGCAAGCGCGACAGCTCGTCGCAGACGCGGTGGCAGCTCTCACTTAGCTGCGGATGTCCCCACCGTCCTACAGTCTTAGACCACGGTGTAGGTATCAGATTTGAAGGTTACTTATCGAAATCGCGCTCGCATTTTCTACATCGCCTGTATTCGTAGTTATCGTCCTCCCTACTTGTAATTGGCCTGTGGCCTCGCTCATCATATCTGACCCGCCGAGCGTCCCATTCCCCAGAGCCGGAAAGGCGGACCGAATGTACAGCCCACCGTTGTATAGTGATGCTGGCTCTGCGGCCGAAGACGCGCAGACGGACTAAACTCTATGTAAGGTCGGGGCAACAGACTGCGTCTCATTACACCGGACATGTCCGTCAGGGGTTGAGCCAACGTTCGGACACAAGTTTCCGCTCCGGTGGACACATCGGTGGCCCTGAAACGTTAATCGTTAATCGTTAAATGGCTGAACACTCTGAAGACAAGTCGTAGGTAAAGGAAACTGACCTGGAATCTATTGATAATCGTGTCACTCCTCCCCAGAGCATAATAATAAGCACAGGCCCGTTCCAGGGATCCTCAAGGAACGGGTTCGGATGTTATGCGTGGAGTTTGAAGCCAGCAAGCGAACGATCACCGGGTCCCGTGGACATGCCCCTCAGTCCTTAACCGCCATGTCCGACTCACTTACCGCCAGTCATGCCTCATCTATACCTCAGCACTTACGTGCAGCTAAGAAAGCTCTACAAGATATGGCTTGTTTCACCAGGTAGGTTTGGAGCACTCAGATACGTCGCTTCCGGAGGGCTGAAATCCGAATTTGCAGTGTCGCACCCTTGGATACGCCCGAGGTCGAAAGAACGAACTAAATACACGCATGGATTGCGACTGATGTACGTTCGATTCTAGTTCGATAGTCTCGAGCAAGATATTTTCGAGATTCTCCGTCTCCTTCGGTCCTGGAGAAACACGGTCGCACCAGTCAACCGGACCCCTCCCGAAATTCTCTCTGTCATTCCGGACTTTTGGGCCGCGGAGTATAGAGATAGGGACGTAATTGCGCTCACCCACGTATGCCGGACTTGGAGGGAGGTGTTTACATCACGTCCCTCTCTGTGGACCCGTCTTGATCTTGACAGCATGAGCGAGGCCGAAGCTCGCGTCTACCTCGAACGCTCAAAATCTTCCCCTGTCAAGTTGTCATCGAACAGAGGAAACCTTACATCTCCTTCCGATCTCTTCTCCCAGATCATCCCGCAAGTTATTGGACGACTCGGATATCTATTCATCGGGGTAACACCCGAAAATATACAAAATATCACCGCTCACCTGTCTCACCCTGCTCCTCTTCTCGAGGATCTGTCAATATACGGCCGCCCCCGACCCACGCCAGACTGGCGCCCCGTGCTCGCATCCACACTTTTCGATGGGAATCTCTCTTCATTGCGCGAGCTGTATTTGGATTATGTCCGCACCGAGTTACCTTGGAGGAACATGGTCAATCTCACGACCTTCACGCTGGGGCACACGCCACAGGGTGAGATCTCCGCCGGTCAACTTGTTGACTTCTTTGAAAGTGCCCCCCACCTCCGTGAGGTCGAAATCTACTCCGCAACCCCAACCTCTGGGGCTGAACACGGGCGATTGGTGTCACTGACGTGTCTAAAGAGGATGGAAATCAGCGGAGGCGGGTCGCCTTCCGTCTTGCTTGAACACCTGTTGATCCCGGCCGGTGCGGATTTGATACTGGAGGCAGAATTAGGGAGTTCCTTGGCCGGGGACCTCCTCCCAAGATCTCTCGACAACCTCAAGAACCTCCCCAACTTCACCACAGTCAAACTATACAACCAGATATTTTATCCATCCGTGGCACTCAGTGGACCAAATGGGGAAGTCAGCCTGACCCCCGTAGCTTCCCAAATCAACACAACCAGTTTGGCGTTGGAATTACTCGCCCGGCTTGACACGTCGAAGACCGAGCGGCTCAGGATTGTGTGTGGAAGTCCTCTGTCCAGAGATATTGTTCACCGGGCGCTCCTTCCAATGAAAGGCCTACGCGTTCTCGAACTTTGCGAATGTGATAGCTCAAGCATCTTCATCCATGCCTTGCACCCCAGCGCAAGTTCATCAGTACCTATGGTCTGTCCCAAATTGGAGGAACTCATTCTTGTCCTCTGTGAAAATGTGGAGGCATTTGACACGACGGACGTCATACGGATGGCAGAAGCGAGGGCGTTGAGAGGGAAGAAACTCAAGACTCTTGGGATCACAGATGAACGATATAGATCTGACCCGGCGGGAGACCTGTTGGAGCTTAGGAAACATGTTGGTCGCGTGGAATACGGTCCTCATGTTGCCGCAATCACGGTTGAAGATAACTGGCGATAAGGAACATTTGGTAGGGGAGTATTTTGGTACTATCTCTCTGGTGAGCGAGTTCGTATGTGTCTTGGCGCGGTGTTGATTCTCAAATTTCGACGTTGGATTATCAGAGAAGCGGGTCTTTCCCCTCCGCTGGACGATGACGAGCAGCTAACCGTCTCACTGTTATGTTCTTTTGCTTCCTATGCTCCCACCAGGTTTGCACATGTTTGTTTAATCAGGATTGGCACTCCCGTTCCGTTTCCCATTTCTTTGGTTGAGTCCTCGCAGTCACTTTTGGTGGAACACCTTCACCTCGCTCCCACTAGTTGGGGTTACCAGCGGACACTCACCGTATCTATAATGTGTTTGGTTTGATTTTTGTATATACACAGTGCAATGTAAAGCTCCCACCCGTGGCCCGCTCCCCCCTTCCGCGATCTCATATCCCCCCGTTTCACTAATTCCGGCAGTTATTTGGAGACCCGAACTATACCTACACCAGCCTACGTTCATCGATTATTTGTTGGTTTGAGAATTGCAACACCTTCAGTACTTCCACAGATAATGTTGTCGTTTGTTTAAGTGGGTCCCAGTTTGGTTTTATCCGTTGCGTCTGCAAATGATGGTCTGAACCTGGATGCCCCCCGCAATTGTCAAACGCTAAACGATCGATTTAGATCCTCATCAATGCACTAGAGAAGCGCCGACCCCGTCGGCAGGAACCTTGCTTGCGTGCGTATGTGTACATGCAGACCAACTATCTTACCCGGAATCTATTCTGTGCCACCAGAGCTTCGTCGTGTTGCCCGGATTATCCAACCTCTCAAACGTTGAGGATGATGTCAACAATAGTGCCTCTCGCCCCGTTCGTGATATCAAGGTCAGTTGCAATACTACTTACTCCCTTCATCCCAATCGCGAGGTCGATTATCGAGGACTCGGAAGACCCTCCCATGCTCTCATCGAACATTTTCCACTCGCCCGATAGAAGTAATGGAGCATGAACCTGAGGAGTTACACTCAGGTTCTTCGTGTTTAGCATAAATAATGATGATTCTTGAATGATGCTTATGATATAAGTACGACAGAGCAGACTGACGGACGGAAGCGGAGTTGAGCACCAAGGGACCAGTCTCGGCACAAGACCGTTGCAAGTCACATGGTTTGGTACGAACCTACCAAGGGACAACAATACCAAACAAATGCTGCGATGATCGTTCAGGCGGGATAATTTAGGGGTCCAGAAACCTTGCAAGCAAGGTAACAATCTAGAGGTGAGTTGTTTTGTCCGGTGAGATGCGTTCTCTTACCGGGCGCAGAACGGCTTTCATCTTTCGGCCTTTCATTCCGGTGACGCCTTCGGTGAGTAAGTACTTATTTTTGCAAGCTTTCGCCCGATGAGCTTAGTACCAGTGTCTCATTATATATTGTACTGTGGCCGTCTACAATGTTATGGTGGCGGCTTCGGCCTCGAGATACAAATACTGTTATTATTCAACGTACGTCGAACTGATACGGTTGAACTTGAGTACTCTTAGCCGGGACGAAACCCGACAGGACTTGTCGTGAGTTAAAACTCCCTCATGTACCAAAACGTCGTCGCGTCGTCTAAGCGAGAAAGAATACCCTCTATGCCGGGTCGTGCGCCACGATCCTCCAACCAGCATAGCTCAACGGTTCTCCACAGTTCATTGCTGAATCCAAGGCGTGCCGCTCCCTCCGGTTTCTCCGGTCGAGCCCCTTCCATGATCGCATTCATCACTAGAATATCCGACTGGATTTCGGCGTAGGGGTAGTGCCCGCATAGGACCTAGGGTGTTACCAGTTAGCCGTTTAAAACCACGAACCGACTCACGAGAACACCCACCTCGTAGATGACCATCCCAAGGGCGTAACAGTCAGACTGTCTCGTCGGTCTGTCGCCCTCTGATTGCGGTATCCCGAACCGTTCCGGGTATAGGAGTTCCGGACTCATCCACCGATATGTCCCCCCCGAAGTAAATGACATCAACGTGTCATTTGAGATCAACGATGTCTGGGATCCCCCAGCAGTCGCATGAGTCACGACGCCGGTGATGGTCGTAAGCCCAAAGTCAGCAATACAGGCCCGTCGATCTTGGTTGATAAGAATGTTCGCCTTCATAGGTGGATGAGAGGCATGTAAATATCTGATTTGAAAGAACACATACTCCCTTCAAATCTCCGTGGACAATGCGGAGGTCGTGCATATACTTCAAGCCGTTTGCAACGTCAACCAACTGGATGGCGAATCAACAAGGTTCTTGTTCAAGTCAAGCACGTCACGCACAAGTTCGATCCTGTTCACGTGTCGATCCTTGCCAACAAACTCGTTGATGTTTCCATTTTCCATCCATGCGGAAACCATCGCGAACCGCCGGTTGCTGACTGTAACTCCGATCAGCGGTAAGATGTTCGGATGTCGGAGGTGCTTCCACGCGACCCCCTCTCGACAGAATCTCTGCAAAGTATTCATCTGTACGAGCACGATAGCACAGACAGAAGTCTCACACTGAGAATGACATCCAGGTCGCTCGTGATGTATAAGCGCACGACCTTGATGGCTACCCGCCGTCCCTCATATGTACCCTGCGATACATCGGCATATCCTCCGCTTGTGACTTCCGCAGAGCCTTCTGAACAATCCGGGATGTACATGGACTTCGGCATCACGCGGTGTCGGCTACACATCTTGCAAAACTTGTTGAACAATTTCAGTCGTTCTCGATCTGACATAGCCTCATTTTCGAGACGCTGCAGCTCGTGTTAGTCCCAAGGGAGAGTGAAGAATGCTGAAGAGCCTACTCTATCCATTTCATCAATAAGGCTCTTGATTCCCGGCTCCGGATCTCGAAGAAACTGGAATAGAGAAGTGATCCGTGGGAGGAGCCTTCCATGTCGCTGTTGCACTTTTTCGATGCCTGGAATCCATTAGCTATTGCTGGGTTTTGAGTATTTCAATTACCTGAACTGGCACTCCAGACATCCTGGAGACTCAATGTTGAAAATAGCTGACGGATGGCAGGGACTTCCCATCGCTCCTTGGGATCTTCGCTCCAACAGGTTGTAATCATATCCCACGCTCTGTCCCACAACCATTGATCTGCATCCTGATTCATGGGACGCAGGGGCCGTTCCCCAGATCGAATGCAGGAAGCGACGATAGAGTGTTCGTCAACCTCGTCATATGGCACCACTCCTGTGAGGACCTGGTGGTAACGGGGTGACTGCATCAGGTATCACTCTGCTCCCCAACAGAAGAGGAGCATACCGTGAACGAAGTCATCGCAAGGGAATAAACATCGCTTGCTTTCGAGGCCAAGTCAACGTCATTACCGAAGCATTCTGGGGCCATATATCGGGCAGATCCTGGCTTGAACCTAAACCAGTAGCCCCGGAAATCGGCAAATGCACCCGCAACTCCAAAGTCTGCGAGGCACGCGTTGCCATCTCGAGTAATAAGAATGTTGCCCTAGAAGTATGAAGTATCAACGTGCAGGCGGACATACAGACCGTTTCATGTCACCCACCGGAACGATGCAGCCGTGTAAGATGTCTAGCCCGTGAAGATATGAGAGGCCATCGCAGACCTCCGCAAGCTGTTGCATGCGGTCAGCGATGTACCCCGGTCAATTTCGATGGATGCATACCAACGTTAGCCGATTGGCGTTCTCATTCCCTCGGATGTACTGTACAATGTTTCCATCTGGCATCCATGGACTCATGATGCAGAGCGGAAACAGTGTCTCCGAAATCTCGATGATGGGGAGTACGTTCGGATGGGAAAGGTACTCGCTCCCTTCGACTTTATGACAATAGGCCTGGGGTGGAGCGCGCTCAGTTTAACTCTAATTAAAAGGGGAGCCGCATACCCTTTTGATTTCTTCCAAGCGGGCCGTACTCCGTGTCCGGATTACCTTGATGCACACCTGGTCCCCGTGGTAAATTTCCTTCCAAATATCCGTGAATCCAAGAGGATCGTAGTCCTGTGATTCACCGCACAGCCCTACGTCGGGGAAAATGTGCGATCCACGGAGGAGGGCGTGAGTATAAAGTCTGAACCATGGGCACCAAATGGGAGAACCACTGAGATTGATGCCGGTGGCCTAAGCACCAAAGGTATCAGAGGGCGAGGGGAGATCTTATTACGAAGACATACCTCATGAAATGTTTTTGCCAATGCTGTCGCATCCTGTGAGGACAGACCCGTCGGAGATGTTTTAGCCCTTGAGACCACCTCGGAGATCCTGTCTGCACAGGGCTTCTCCCTCCCCACCGATACCCAGATCAACTGCGGATTGGGGACGGACAGCGCACGCACGAAGTCTTCCCCCAGTTTGGTCAGGATCTCGGTACTGAGCGAGGTGAAGTCAACTAAACCATCCATTTATCAGCTACTGCCAAAGTTCGTGTCGTGGGTTGACGGCTCACTCTGATAACGTTTTGCGATGTCCATGACTACCTGACCAAGTGGGAAGATCGCGGTAATGGGAAGAGAGGCTTCCGGCCAACTACCAAGGTCACGGAAACAATACCGTTCCCTCACTATGACCGCAACGGCTGCGTGAATCGGGCGGTGTACTAGCGGGGCACTGCTGCGCCCGCCACTAGCACCATCAATCGCACGATCATCGGAATTGTTAGACACCCCTCTCGCAACTCTCGAGACCCTTACAACATTCAACTTGTCGATCTGTCAACTTCTCACTGCCTGAGTTTTCCTGCAAATACTAGAATCGAGTGTCGCGCATCGGACCCATGAACCACTGCGGGTTGGGGTGGCAGGCTCGAAAAAACTTCAGCTCACTAACGCCGTTCCGCAGATGCAAGCCTAGAGTCGAAGAAATTGAATCAGTTACGAACAGGTGGCGAAGGGAATAGCTCGAGGAAGGGTGGAGGTTTCAGATACAGCGTAACCTCTTTTCCTTCACTCTTGCACCCCGCATCGGGGTGACTCAGCAAAGGAATACTGAAGGTAACAAAGGACGTCAGAATCCACCCGAACCTTTGATGAATCAAGTCAGCCATCCGCACGATCCTTACACGAACGTCAATGACGAATACCCCTTGGCGACAACTCATGGTTGTACCCTGCGGAGGTCGTGGAGCCTCTTCAGAACACACCGATGATTCCCTTGGACGTCGGGGGAGGTGCGGACCTGACTGACGGTCACAGGGGACGGAGGAATGCAGAATGCGAACTTCTATTTTTCTGTCAATCTGCTGGACTATTACACGGTACCGTACCGGCTCTTCCATCGACGACAAGCAGAGTCGGGGATCTGCATTAACGCGGTCTAATGATGAGCTTCGGCCTTTGGGATATCAGCCTCCAGGAACGACAGGAATGCGTCAGCTTCGGTCGTTCCGGGGGCAACGTGGCCGGCATCGGCGGTGGTGGTGGAAGGAGTGGAGACGGGTTCCGTCGCGTCGTACTGGGAGAGTTCCGAGGCGAGGTCGGCGGGGAGGGCCGGAGTCTGTGGTGGGGCGGGAGCGGCGAACTCTTTTACGGAACCGATGTGATCATTGGCAGCCTAAGGAGATGGACGATGTTATGAATGAGTTTTGAGGTCGAGGGCAGGTGAAGACACGGGACGTGGTACCTTTAGCGCTGGCTTGTATACCTTGAGTTCCTTGAGGTACAAATCTTGGACGAAATCTACGCGGGGCGAAACGGTAAAATTGAGTATGTGTATCGCGTCTGGGTGAGTTCTGGAGAAGAGCAGACCCTTTCGGAGGACAGAGGATGACGAGAGGAGCCTGGCGGGCCTGGAAGCAGTCCGCGTCTGAATCACCATGTGCAAAAGTCAGAAAAAACCGTAAATCTCCGGGATTTGGGTTGCGAATTTGGATACGCACGACTGAGAGAGCTTGCCTGACGACGAAGGACATGGGGGATGGCAAGGAAAAGTTCAAGGGAGGGAGGTGAGGTAGGAGAAAGAACAGCTTGGGTTCTAGGCGCCAACTGGAATGTGCCCGGTTCGAACCGAGATCGCACGGGGAAATAAAAGGTGCCAGCCTCTTCCCCTCACGCGATTCCACGCTCACAACCATGCTCTCTGCTGCTATCAGAAATTCCATCGCCCGCCGAGTCCCCGCCACTGTTACCCCAATGCTCGGCCGCGGTGTCTCTAACGTCTACTCCGAGGGTTCAGTCGCCCGGTCCCAGGGTTTCAAGTCAGTTCTCGACTTTATGGATTTCTCGGTTTAGCGGAGCTCCTGACCCTCTGTCTTGCAGCAAGAAGGAAAAGGCCCATGAGGGTACGATACCCCGATACCTGTAACTTCTACAGTACCATTTACTCCCGTTCCCTGTCACGTAGACGAGTACACGCGCAGACACGAGCGTCAGCAACTTGAGAAGCTGAGGAAGGAGGTGCGTGCTCTTTCACGCTGCTCGTGGTATTTCGCTACAGTGCTAATTTCTCTCTCCAACAGATCGACGCCAAGCAGCAGGAACTCGTACGTACCCTTCCTCCATTGACACCCCACCCGGACTAACACGTTTCTCGTTCTTAGGCCAAGCTCGAGGAGAAGCACGGCGAGAAACCTAAATCCAATTAAATTCACCTCTCTCGCTCCTCTTCCCCACAACGTAGTAAACGCGCACGAAAGCAGCGGCACTTGCCCTCCTCGCCCTACCCACGCGCTCAATCCAGGCGGATTAACCCAACCCCTCGGCGTTCGACCCTCACCGACCTTTTTGTACACGTAAATCCACACTGAAATGAATACAATGCCACGGGCTATAACATCCCCTCAATTTCTTGACTGAACCAACATCCGCCGAAGTTCTGAATCTGCATCCGAAGCAACCTTTTGCCGCATGCGTTACATATGAGTCCCACACCGGCAGTCGTTACGATAGAGAGCAGGGAGACCACAAGCCTTCTCTCCCAATTCATTTCGAACGATATCTACACAGAGTTTCGCATCTCCGACGTGCCTGAGATCACACCTAGGTTTCGCTTTGACCCCCACCCCTCTTTCAAACAGTCAACTCGGCCTTTACACCGCCTTCAATTCCCTTGCGACTCTCATCGTTATCCAAAGCCGGCTTGACCCACTCTTCGATAAACTTCTCCACCTGCTCCGGTGCTCTCCCGACGAAGCTCTTCGGCTCAAGGAGGGTGGCGAGGTCCTCCTTAATTGGATCGAAGTACGGATCACCCTTGACCCGCTCGATAAGGTCGTTCTCCAGACCAAGTTGCTTCACTTGGTGCGCGGCCTGATGAGACAGGACCTACAAATCACATTCACATCGTCAGGTTAGTTCTGACCGACCTAAACCGGAAGCAAGCCATGGCATACCCTGATTTTCTCATGCGCAACCTGTCGATCCCCACCCTTCTTCACGATCGCCATGATAATGTTTTCCGTAGCCATGAAAGGTAGCTCCTGGAGGATATGCCTCTCGATAACCTTCGGGTACACCACTAGCCCCTCAGATACGTTCTGTAGTGTCTTCAGGACGACATCAGCTGTCAGGAAGGCTTCGGGGAGGGTGATCCGTCGATTTGCCCTGTAGTTTACCATCAGAATCAAACAGCGGCGGAGATTCTGTGGAAACTGACGAATCATCCAAGGTTCTCTCGAACCACTGTACACTTGAGGTCATAAGAGCGTTTTGGTGAAGTGTCATGAGGTGTCGGGATAAGCTGCATATCCTCTCTGAGCGCATCGGGTTGCGCTTATAGGCCATCGCAGAAGACCCGATTTGTGTCGATTCGAAAGGCTCTTCAAGTTCCTACGCTCATCGATACTTCAGCTCAAAATTACAAACGGTTGTTCCTGATACCGCATACCTTGAGGTTTGCCAACAACCGGATGTCGGTCGCGATCTTGTGTGCCGTCGCACCAAAGCTCGCTAACGGTGCCAGGACGTCGACGTCGATCTTACGGGAATACGTCTGGGACGTAACCGGGTAGGCGTACCGGAAACCACATAGCTCAGTGACACGTTTGTCCAACGCCTCTACTTTTGCGTGGTCTCCGTCGAAGAGGGTTAAGAAGCTAGCTTGGGTACCCGTCGTTCCCTTTGCGCCCCGGAAGCCGATATCGTCCCGTGCCCGTTGGAGGTTCCGAAGATCCCAAAGGAGTTCCTATGCATACACAGATGAGCTTTCATCGATCACCTGCATGTGCTGTAGAAGGGCAACGAACCTGTATCCAGAGTGTAGTTCGCTTTCCGACAGTGGTCAATTGGGCAGGCTGGTAGTGCGTAAAGCCGAGTGTCGGCATGTCTTTGTATTGTCGGGCGAAGTCGGTGAATCGTGAGATCACCACGGAAATTTTGCCGATGAGGAAGGTGAGAGCTTGGCGGAGGAAGATAAGGTCCGCGTTGCTGCACTAATGGGTGAGCAAGATCGTGGTGTTAATAGGGAGGTAATGGAACTGACTCAGTAACATAGCACGATGTCGCTCCAAGACTGCGTGCAACCAAGGGAATATCAGGAACAGTACCGGGTGGATTGGTTGAGGACACGAACTGGATAATCCCCGCAGCGGCGGGCGCGACGACACCGAATGTATGTACATGCGCCATGACATCGTGTCTTCTCTTCTTTTCTTCCTCAGCGGCAATCTCAAACTGCTTCCGGTCCAGATGCTACAATCCCACATACCAAATGCGAAAGCGTCGGATGCCTAACATCCACCGGAAAAGGTGAGGGACGTACGAGGTTGTTTTTCATCTGGTTGATGGCTTCATCGGGGACCGGGAGTCCGAGCTCCTTCTCCGCGATGGCGAGGTTGAGCCAGAGTATTCTCCAAGTGTGGTGCCGGTTCTGTTAAAAAACAGTGGATGCATCAGTCGTTCCACTCCATCCAGGTGTACTGGAAAACCCAACAGCTGCGGAAAAGAGATATGCCATCTCCTTGCTCGCATATCGGCTACGATTCCAAGTTTATCAATTCTTGCACATAGCTATCTTCCGACAGAGTCAGACCTAGCAAGGGGAGTCTGATAGGTCTCCAGATCCTCCATTTTTGGATGTGAGATGGTGGGATTGGGATAGATAGACGATAAGATAGAAAGAGAGGAGGAAAAATGTGCGAGCCAAGTTCTGGATCACGATCGGCGATGTCTTCGTCTGTACTGGCTTGGATTTTCTTCCTTTCCCACGATTGCAACGCCCGAAGGAACCCGGGGCGGAACGGCGACCCTCTCGGTCCGCCACATACAAGAACGACCCTCTCGCCGTTGTGCACCGCGCTTATCCAGGGGATTTGTTCATATTTTCGGTAAGCACCAGTCCCACGCAATCTTCCCATCTACCTCACACCTTTACCGACGTTTTTACATAGCGCGGACCAGCTGACACAACTCGACCTCACGGCATCACGAAGTGATTAAAGCCCGTACGATCGGGCGCCCCGGTTTCTCCCGGTGGATCCCAGCTTGACTCGACGTCTACACCGCAGTAGAGATGCGATCAAACGAAACCCCACCGCGGGGAACGCGCCAAAGCGATTTACACTCGCGCCCGCGATTACAGGACGCGTACATCCAGGAAGGCTGTTGCTGGAGGGATCTGCTTGTTTGGGTTGTAGGTTTGTGGCTACCACACCCCACACGCTGCCGATTGATAGTTGACTGTAAATCTCCGGCATGGAATCGGGCGCGACAAGCTGACGATAAGGACGCCAAGCACGCCCCACCATTCTCCACCCTTCCTTCTTAGGTCTATCATTAACAAAACGTACATCCGTTTATCGCTCGCGCGACAGAACTGTGACGGAGCGGAACCAAAATGTTTCTTGTGTCAAAAGTTTGTGAACGGCATAGGGTGCCTCTACCATGTCAGGAAGAAACAAAAGTCCATTCCTCAAGAAATCCGAGCCTATCCATCGAGAACCAGGTCCTCTTTGCCGGGCGGGAGCATCAGCGGCGGAAGCGACGAAATTATCGGTATTCCAACCGCACAACTAACCGTCACCACTACGCCCGGAATTCGAACCGGAGATGGTCAATGCGACTGGCACTTTCGAACGGATATTCGATACTTTCGACCTATCTTCATCAGCCCGGTGTACGCCCTTAACGCCGACCCACAAGTGCTAGCGTTATCGAGTATCTCGACAGGAGGATGCTCTGGTGAGTCGTTTCTTATGATCTGGTTTTCTTCATCCCCATCGCCTTTAAGAGGGCCAGGTCACCCGCAAACTGACAAATTTGTGTTATAGGATGACCACCGTGACGGGCCGATCATGGCTTTCGCCCCATGATCAGAATCCCCGACGCATGATGATCTTAACCTCTGCCACGGTGCGGCAGGGTTCACTGGAACTCCTCTATCCACTCCTTCCAGAACATTCCTCCAAAACCTAGAAAATTCCAACGATCAAGCTAAACACTTCACCGAAGGTGATGAGAAACCTTTTTTCTCGAACATTCGTACGTGAGCATAGAATCGGATTAAACCATTCCCTTCGTACATACAACATTAGAACCCTTAAACTACTCACTCCCAGGCCAGGTAACCACAGATGATTTTCTCGCAGTAGTTCCACATCTCCTGTTGGGTCATCTCATCTTCAGCGGCCGGAGAGGGTTTACCGACTTGCAGTAGTGGAATAAAGTACTTTCCCTGTAATTCAAGGGGTTTGGACGAGGTGTATGCCCCTGCATAGAGGTAGGTAGTGAGGACTCTGCACTCGGATGGGCGAGACGGTTTTTTAAACTATAACCGCAGAACCTTTGGGTAAGAAAGGATTAAGAAGTGGGAGTTGAGACCTTACTCACAAGTTTCGTCACGGCGTTTCTTGATGAAGGGTTCTCAACTTGCACGCAGGGGTCAACAACTATCATCACAACGCCATCATCGTTGAACGTCGTTCGCGACATGTATAACCCAAGCTGGGCAATTGCAAACTTGCTCGATTCGTACAAAGTCTGAGGTGTGATGAACTTCTGGCTCCTCGCGGGAGTATCCCTGAGTGCATCATAGTTGAACGGAGAGGCGCAACGGGAGTGAAGTGAAGAGGATGCCCATATAACTCTTGTGGGGCACTCGGGAGTCGTGCTCGAGACTAGGAGGTGGTAGAGCTTTCGAATAAAGAGGAGATGACCGAGGGTGTTGGCTCCAAATTGCATGTCGTAGCCCTGTGCTGTGTATTTGTCCTTGACGATATATGCGGTATCGGCGATACAAAAGAGCACATGAAGGGAGGTTTCCTTCCTGCGGTCGCATGAACCGGGAGAGTTAATGAATTGAATGCAGTGAATGATGACCGGCTTACTTCAGGAACTCTTCAGCGGACTGGTTGACGGCATCCAGGTCTGCAAGGTCTAAGTGGTGTAGTCGAGCATACTTACCGTCAGTTTCAATGGCCATCTCTGCGATAGCCACGGTCGCGCGGTCCTGTGACTCGTCGGCCATGTAGACCTTTGCGTTTTTCAAGAGAAGCTGCTTGCATATATCTCTCCCCACGCCTTTCAGACGAAACTGGTGAGTGATTTACATACGTTGGGAAGTATGGGAAGTACCTGAACTCCCTCCGGTGACGATCACCACCTTACCCTCCAACTCTGGCATTTGGTCTATCGACCAAGTAGGTTTGGCCGAGACCTTCGTTTGAGGTTTGATGCTTCCGAACGAAACCATTGTAAGATAGGCGGTGATTGTCAAGAATCGAAGTCGTGTACGTGGATCCTGAGTCAAGTGTACGCATACACAGAGAGTGGAAGAAGAAGGTTGAGTAGTAGTTTCGAGTCATACAAGGATTCCTGACAGGTCAGGGCACGTCCTTGTGCGCTTCGCCTCCGAGGCTGTGACGCCGAAGTGGGACCAATGGACCAGACAAGGTTACATTACCACCAACGCGGGGAGCGAGATGACTCGAAAAAACACCGGAGCGGAGGGTGAATCTAACGTGATTTTGACAGAACGAGGGAGAGCGCTATGTCAGTATTTGTAAGCCGCAGTTATCAGGCCTCTCCACGCATCCACGAAACGTGGAAACTGGGAGTTGGAGCGAGGTCTAGACCTCTGAATGATGAAAGCACCAACTAATGAGGTGCAGACTCAGGGGGGGAGCCAAACTAGCGTGGTTTGGGTAGGGTAGGATCGACACCCAGTGCTGCCGTCAGAATTGAGCGGCATGAGGTTGCCTCGGCCTTAGTCATCAAGTTCCCAACGACCGGGAAAGTCCCCAGATAACGCTGGGAGGCTAAAAACGCACAAAAAAGGTACAGAAGCGAAACTAGGGCGACTGCAACAAGCCGGTGCCCCTCCAACGGGGGCTGGGGGGGGTGGGTGCAAGATCGGAGTGAGGTGCTTGGGAAGATGCGGAAGCAGGAAAAAACCTCCGCCAGGCGTGGGAAAGCCGACGGGACTCCTCCGTCTGATGGACGATCACGACCACGAAAGAACCCTCACGATCCTGTACGCCACCGAGTCCGGTGGTGCTCAGGATGCAGCCGACAAAATCTCACGTCGCTGCCGGGATCTCAGTTTCAAATGTCAGAATATCAACGTTCGAGATTATCCCTTGGTGAGAATACTTTTTTCTCTCGTTCCATTGGAGGTCCTCGGCAGAACCCGGTCTCATTATCAGATAACGGAAATGTTTAGTCTGGCCTCATCCACGAAACTCTGATAATATTCATCATTTCGACTACGGGTTCAGGACAAGAACCAAGGTCGATGACTACACTTTGGAATATGCTTCTCCGGTCGGATTTACCAAACGATATCCTTGAGGACCTTCATTTTGCCGTTTTCGGCTTGGGTGACTCATCGTACGAGAAATTTTGTTGGCCAGCAAAGAAGTTGTCTCGTCGACTGGTTAGTCTGGGTGCAACACAGATATGTCACAGAGGAGAGGGAGATGATCAACATCATTTCGGGTTAGTGTCGACGCAGACAATTCCGTGTTGGTTGCTTATTTTTTGCTGATTTCCCCTTAGGATTGACGGGGCTTTAAATCCATGGCTAGACCAGCTATCTTCGGCACTCCTGGAGATGTATCCACTGCCGGATGGCGTTATTCTAGCTACGGGCTCAGGTTTGCCGCCGCCACGTGTTACAGTGTCATTGGAGGACGGGGTGAATCTCGGCATCCCTGACCCATTGTCACTGGACAAACAATATCATCAGGCGAAGATACAATGTAACCTACGAATAACGTCTCCAGACTGGTACCAAGATGTCCGGCACATAGAACTCTCGTTTGATGACAAAATTAGGTACGATCCATCTCCTCATCCGAATGCCGGCAAAGTATTCAGTAATCCTGCCAGTTATGACCCTGGGGATGTCGCAGTCATACACCCGGAAATTCCATCTCAGGATGTTGACGCTTTCCTATCGACGATGGGCTGGTCAAACATCGCCGATTCCCTGTATATCATTGATATTTCACTAAGGGGTGAGTCCAGGCCGTTCCGGTGGATATTGCACCCGTCGACGGACTTCCAGACCAAACGCTTCCCGATCACCTCCCACCTTCCGCTACATTGAGGACGATTTTCACTCGATACTTGAACATAAACGCTGTTCCAAGATACGGATTCTTCGAGATTCTCCACAATTTCGCTCAGAACTCCTTGGAAAAGGAGAAATTGGAGGAGTTTATCACTCCCGAAGGAGCGGTGCGTCTCGTACAATTCCCCAAGTTGACCTGAGTGATAATCATTCGCCTCATCGCAGGATGATCTCTACGAGTACGCGCAGATGGTGCGTAGGACAATCAAAGAAGTCTTGGAGGAATTTCGTTCCGTGCGGATACCCCTCGACTATATTTTTGATGTTTTTCCCCCACTGCGACCTCGAGAGTTCTCGATTGCGAGTTCGGTAAAGGTAAGGGTCTAAACGGTTCGGGTCTATCCAGGAACTGAGGAAAACGCTAGAGTTACCCGAAGGAAATACACCTTTGCGTTGCGATGGTAAACTACAGGACTCGCCTGAAAGTCCCACGGAAAGGAATATGCACGTCTTACCTGTCAATGCTGGTCCCTGGTAAGTTTCGGTTTTTCCTGTGTTTTTTTTGGTGGTGTCTCGTACCCACTGATCCCCTTGCAAGGTGATACTATTCTGGTTACGGTCTCGAAAGGATTTATCACCCTTCCGGACAATCCCAGGACCCCAATCATATGTGTCGGCCCAGGGACAGGTGTGGCTCCTATGCGAGCCATAATTCAACACCGTCTGAAACTCGGTGCCGAAGGTGAGTATTCCGGCATACACTAACCATTACGCGCATCATTGAAGGTTTATCTCCCCGGAAAGACAACACGCTCTATTTTGGCTGCAGATCCGCCACAAAAGACCAGCACTACGCCGTCGAATGGGAAAATCATGCCAAGTCTGATAATCTCAATTACCAACTTGCCGCATCCCGTGATGGTCCAGAAGGCGTCCGAAGGACATATGTGCAACACCTCATCGAACGAGACGCAGAGCACATCTGGGATGTGGTCGGGAAGAGGAACGGGTGGGTGTATATCTCAGGGTAATCAACATCTCCACCAGTGGACAAATGGGCCCCCCATTGACTAAAACATTTTCGCCAGGTCTTCGAACAAGATGCCAATTGCCGTAAAAGCGGCCATAAAAAATGCAGCGATCAAGGTCGGTGACATGTCAGACGAGGAAGCTGACGATTTCCTGTGCTTGATGGAACGCAGTGGGAGACTCATCGAAGAGACTTGGAGCTGAGCAGAGCACAGGAACCTGTTTATAACACGCAGATTATGACCATACCAGCAACTGCATAATAAGCGCACTAGATATATACAACGGGGATGTTTAGCGATGTGAAGGAGCAGGGAGGATAAATAAATAAACAAGCACGGCCAAAAATCACGTCTAAAGCTCAGCCCAATTTGTTGAACCCTGGGAAAGCGTAGTCTCGATGCCAACATCAGGGCCCGCTACTTTTTATCAAATGGGTTCGTGCCGGTGCCGATATCGTTTACGCTGAACGTCGACCGCATTGGGCTATCAAACGGTGACGAGTTGGAGGGGGTAGAATTAAAGGAGGATATCGAGGAACTAGCCCGATTTCTCTGTGGTATCGGTGGAGGTGCCAGACCTGGGGCTGGATTCCTTCTCGGAGGAGGGGGAGGAGGGGGTGGTTTCCTTCCGAACGAAGGCTGCCTAACCAGAGGAGGAGGCTCGTTCTGGGAGTGAATGTCCCCATAGGAATCGTTCTTTAACAGAGGGTTGTAATCGTTCTCATCCTCCGTGGCGCTGTCTGGAGGACGGTGGCTGATGTAGGACGACGGGTAGAATGGGGTTATCGCGCTGCCAGAGGCGGGGTAGTTGGAGTCGCTGAATGGGTGATCGTCGTCGTCACTCGTCATGAGATGAGAGACAGTGTCCGAGTCGCCTTGGTTGACCAAAGTTGTCTTGCTCATCTCTTCGTCGGATGCCGGGCCCGAAGGAACCGATCCCCTTTTCCAACTGGGAAGCCGTTGAATCATCGCGGGAGAAGGTGAATGATGTATCGGTTCAGTATGCGAGATAGGGAATAGCCCTTTCTTGCCCCTTAACTCGCCCATCCACCAGCCCTCGATCACCTCGTTCAACAAGACGATCTCATCTCCAGCCCTGAATGACAGTTCGTCTGGGGACCCGGAGAAGTCGTCGATGGCCCGTACCATCTTTGGGGTGCTCGTAGAGGTGACTGTGAGTGCCTTTAAGCTCCTGAAGGCGCTTGAAGGGGAGTTCAAAGGCGTGTTTTTCTTGCTGCCGGGTTGTGATTTGGAAGATTGTCTACGGAGGAGCGGTGGCCTTGTGGTTGAGCTCTTGTCTTCGCCATCTACACCACCCTCCCCGTCTTCTAGAGTGGCAAAGTTCTCTTTATCCTTCTTCCCGCGTCCGTTCATCATCGAGTCGATTGCGGAAGACGCCCACCCAGCAACGCTCGTTCGGACGGAGGATCTATCCTTGTCCTTGTCCTTTTCCTTTTCCTTCTCGCTACCTCCAACCGTCGCGGTACTGTCAGTCCTTCTTCTAGATGTCCTTGAAGAAGGACGAGATGACCCCTTGTCGGCATCGGACTTGCGTCTAGCGCCCGAAGATCTTCTCCTGGTAAGCTTTTGTGGTGGAACCACATTTTCCTCCTCAGAAGATTCTATCACCTGCGACCGTGTTGACCGATGGGATCTCACAGAACCTTTTCTATTATCGGGGGTAGGATGTGCAGGTGCGAATGGGCGGGAAGAGGGCCTTGAAGCAGCGACGCGTTCTAGGGTTACGCTACACTGGAGTTAGGAACATTTCGGGTAGTGAAGGTGATCACGAACTCATCGATCCAGTCATCTTTAATAACCCTGAGAACGTCCAGGTGCTGCTCTGCAAATCTGATCTCCATCTCAAGGAATTTTGAGAGTTCCCGAAGTTGATCGATCTCGTTTTCCTGGATAGCGTGCATTCGAGCTCGAACGTCTTCTGATGTCTCCTCACTTCGAGGCTGGCTCAGCTATGACCCGGGGGCAGTAGAAAACACTCACTACTTGCTCTTGCATATGTCCAACTCGACGTCAGCTTCTTCCTTGTCCTTGTCTTTCTTTGAGCCCTTCAACCGGTCGACTTTGCTGGCTGCAGCGTCATAGTTCAATCTGTGGAGGATAGTGAGCGACAGTAAATTTATTGTAGAGATGTCACCTGCACACCTTCGGCTCTCAAGCTTCTTCCTTTGGATATGGTATTCCTTAATCTCGTCGTGGTACATTTTTAGTGAAGCAGAGAAAGTGTCTTTGAATGTCAAAGCTTGTGTTTCCTGCAGTGTAGCGATTTTGCACATCCCTTGGCCGAATTTCACAAGAGATGTTCCTATCGATTGGTTGTCCATAAGCACCGGCACAATATCAACGAACAAATGAGTGAAATGGCGCACCGAAGGCGGAATCTTCGCCAAACTCTTCCCCATGAGAAATCATGACGATCCCGAACGCATCGCGGGCGGACAGTTTACCGGGCTCTTCTGGAGTGACTTCGAGCGCTTTCTTTTTGGACAAGAATCGGTAATAGTTGTCCGATACAACTTGGAGCCTAAAAACCAACGAACGCACACCCCCAAGCTCGGTAACTCGATGCGAGGTCAGAGTTCGACTCGGGAACGGACCTAGAAATTCCTTTACGCCGAAGCTCGATATCGTTCTCCAGCGCCCTGAACTCGTCGTTGACGGTTGACTTGTCTTTTGAAGAAATGACTTCTCCAGCCCACTGAATGAAAATGAGTGCGAGTCATGGTTCTGGGATGAAGCGACGGACCTGACGCAGCTTGTCCAGCTGAGACCGGCATTTTGTCAGCCACCTGCAATCAGCAAAGGAGGTCGGATGCACGCACTTTTTTGCTGGCCATCACTTAAAAGCCCGGGGGGAGTCCAAGGGTGGTAAACGAAGGTTTCGGATAAGGGTAGACCGTGGGGTGAAGAAGCGGGGTAATAAATGACTGAGTGGCCTGATCAGCCAGGGCCGCTTGGCCTTACACTTGATCGGTCCTACCGGCACCCGAACCCGATGAAGGCTTGGTACAATAACGGCAAGCGGCAACACGTCTATTGCTCGCGAGGAGTGTGGAACAGGGGAGTACAATATAAACCGGGACTACCGAAAAATCACGAGTTCTTTTGCGAAAGTTCGAACCCGTGTTGAATCGCAACCGCCTCCTCCACCCAAGGTAGCTTGAAGAATTCACTCCTCTTCAGATCCTCCAGCCTAATCGTTGCACCATCCGAAATCCCACTTCCCAGAACGGTCTCCAAATCCCGAGACTGTGACGCCAGCCACGTCTGAATGAACTCTGCGGGTTCCTGTGAGAACGAGCGGAGGAACGTGGATTTGTTGGCTGAATTGTGTAATGACTGGATGTGCACTGCGATCTGTCAGGGTATAAGAAACTGCGCTGACTAAGTAAGTAGTACGCGAGCGCGACGGACCTCGTCATCGATATCACCAAGCGTCTTCAGCGTGGCTGGATTTGCGTCAAGTGTAACGCTCTTCATACGGTGTTTGAGAGACAGGTCCTCCAGCTTGACTTCAACATCCCAAGCAGTGGGTCGCTCGGGCGGCGCAGTTGCGGGGTTTATCATATAATGAAGCATGATGGGATCCGGAGGCATGAGGAACCGGTTTACGATCTCAGGTAATTGTGTGAAATGGACGGTTTCGGCACCCAGAAGCTGCGCAAGTCATTGTCAGCACCCCAGAATAAGATCGCGCTTTCGGGAGAACTCACGGCGCGGAGTTCGTCATTCGTTCTGACTATTCTTCGCTCAACTTTGTCCTGAAGACCGTTGATTTTGATGTAGTTCCATAAAGCGTGGATTACGTTTATCCGTGAGTCCTCCTTCAAGCAGAGCAGATTGGCTGGTCCGTGTTAGCTAGAACGAAAGCGACGGTCAAGAACAGGACCCACCAAGGTCGGGATGAAGTTTGTACTGGGAAGGCTGGTGATTGAGGTAGAGGAGAATTCGAATCCTGGCAGGTGCGTCACCAGTTTTGCGTAATGTGAAACCGTCCATGGGTGGTGTTTGTGTCTGCGCTCTGGGCCACTGAGGTAGACCGTCAATGACTTCACCTCCGAGTCTCAACTCCAGAACCGTACCTCAGCAACGTTGCCGTCTGGATATGCCCCCGGATTCCGGTCAATCTCCACAACCATCCGCTTCACAAGCTGGGAGAACTTTGGGAGCGGAAGCCGGTCTTTTGGGCGTTGGCCGGGAAGCTATAGCGTTATCAGAGCGGGAAGATGACCTTTGGGTCAGCCAGCGCTCACCTCCAGAACTCTACCTTCAACCTTTAGTTGCCACGCGGGGATACCTTGGCCGGTATCGAAGTTGTGGGTGGGGTCACCAGTTTCCGGTTGTTGCCACACTTGGCCAGAAACCGTGTGGCTAAGGAACATTCGGAGCGTCCGCGGTACCTACTCACATCAAGATGGTGAAAACACCATTCAGGAACAAAGGGAACTGATTTGACGCACTGGCTGAACCCTTGTTAACGCGTCCTCGATCTCGACCTTCTTCCTCATCACCGTCCAGTCCAACTTCCTCTCCATCTCTAGCAGATCCTGATACATCTGCGCCTCTCCTAAAAATGTTTCATGATGCTTTAAAGAATTCGGTAGCTCCTTATCGGTAAGTTTCCTCCGCCTGTGGACGTGAGCAACGCGTTTCAGTTGAGCCTGACGCGATTACAAAAATTTGGGCTTACTTTGGTGGCCCCCTCGCATCCATGTCGGTCCTTATATCGCCTGAAATGTTAAAAAGAGAGGAAAGAGGGTAGTGCTGAGGAGTGAGGTCGTTTCGACTCTTTGACCCGAGTTCTGTCTCTGTTTTGAGTTGGTAGCCACGTGCACGGAGGGGCTTGAGACTTTTCCCACGCTCGCTTCCTCTTCGCTAAAAGTCGGGATAGGCAATGATTTACCCCATACTCGTTCTTTTCAATCGGAGGACACTCAGTTCGGGATAGCCCCAATCGACTACCACAAATTCGAGTTTTGACCTGTGATTATAACTGGAATTCTACGGATAATCGCACACCTATTCCACCAACGGGGCCGGTATTCCAGAACTTCCCGACAACAGGCCCAGCTCCTCACATACCTCCTCAACTGACAAGACTGAGAGAGACGAAGGGCGCCACGATACCCGGAATGGAATCGTGGTCGCCGCTGCGGATCCAGTTGCAGAATGTCCTCTCCTTGAGGTTGGAGGCTCTCGTATCGATCTACGAGAAACTTGATGTGCCTATGCTCTATGGTTGTGTTGGTGATATGTTGTCCCAGGGCGACTAGGCATCGTATTCCATGGACTTGACAGAAACGAAGCGTAGCGCGCCCGATCGGCTGCCAACTATCATGATCCACCGCGTGTATAATGCCACAACACCGAGTGGTATGTTCTCCGCCTCCTCTATCATGGCTGAAACGCATCCAGCTCTCCATAGCACACTACGAACTCCGGAACGGAGGTTCCCAATAATTCGTTGGAGGCATTTGATAGAGGGGGTGCGATAAAAGATCGCAGGGAGCGAGCGAATGTGGTGTCACGCGGAAATGGAAAGAGGTGTCTGGTAGGGACAATCGTGGTAGAGTGTTGCTGTAAGAGTGAGGAAGACATGATGTGACCCAAAGAATGTTATGGCGACAACCATCCCAGCGACGGTACGGCCGATCATCCAGAGGTATCGCGATAGAGTACAACCGCGCAACAATAATGCAAGCTAAAGTGTCACCGGTAGGAACTCGATGGCAAGATGAAGGTGCCACTTCGCAAATCCATCCAGTTTCTGCCGCCCGTCTCGGCCCTTATCGGCAGCAGGACCTCCACGACTGTGGAGGTGTCGGCTGACTCGTTTTTTCCCAAGCATTGCGAGAAAAGCCGCAAATAGTAAGGTCGCGAGACTGGCCATAGAGCAATGATTAGACAATGACGATCTCTGGAGGAGGTCCGGTCCAGGTGGTTGGGTTGGGATCTGCATCGTGGAAGAGTGAACTGTTCACGGGGTGAATCAGGATTCGTATGGAGGTAATGGTCATCTCGTAAGTTGGATCCGGCCTAAGCTTTGGGAAACATACTATAGTAATTTGATACCCCTTCGCCACCGGGATCCCGGTTGCGTACTCCAGGGGGTGAATCCGAGGAGGTTAAGGATCTCAATGGATCCGCAACCGTGACCCGTTCTCAGTGGCTCATGGAGGTAAGCGGGAGGAACTTAATTGGACCGAGAGTCGTGGTGATTCCGAGACGAGTAGTCTCTTCAAGCAGACCATGTTGGACCACAACATACCCTCTCCGGCCGCAGTGCTCGCCTTGGCGCGCGCTGCGGATCCAGGTGGGGCTTAGTATCTGATCCGATCAATAATAATTTGGGGCACCTCTCATACCTACCACGATGACGATGCCTCCGACAACCAGAAATGCAGGTCGCACAGAGAGGCCCATATCCTCAGCATCGAGTATGGCTCCCTTCTTCATTTGTGCGCACAAATAACTGATCTTTGCACTGTTCGCACCGCAGGGATAAGTATCGTGGCTCGCATGGTGATCATTTGGCACCGAAGCAAAGCCAAGGCCAATCGCCTGTTCAAGGATGCGCCTCCAAAGACTCGTACCATCTACGAACCGATCTGCAGCTTGCCATACGAAATTGTGGAAATGATCATCGCTCACCTCACCCATGACCTCAACGCACTGAAGGCATGCTCATTGACCTGCCGCTCCTTGTATATCGTCGTGGTCCAGCATCTTCACCATACCCTTACTCTCGGAGATACGAAGCTTGACAAAATTCACGACAAGCTGAAGCCACTGTCCAAATTGCACGAGCTAGGTCTAATGCCTCTCGTGAAAGAAATCCGAGTGCACCAGAAATGGTCTAGCGTTCGTCCGTGGTTCGTGCCGAAGGCGTTCAACCACCGCCACTTGCGCTACTTTTCTGCTTTCGCGAACGTTCAGGCTCTGAACTTCTCCAGACTGGAAATATACCACTTTATACCAGACATGGGACGCTATTTTGGACACTTCTCCCCAACCCTACGATCCATTGTGCTGGTCCATCCACGTTGTACCCCTCGACAACTATCATATTTCCTCTCTTTTTTCCCGAGCCTAGACGATGTCGATATCTCTTCCCCCAATCCCTCACCCAACATAACCATCCCCGACGCAGAACTTGTTCCACTCTCCACACCGAAACTGGGTGGACGGCTTGCACTTTATGACTTTCGTTGGGCCGAGACTTGGACGCACTTCATCACTCCCCCACGGTTCCACTACATGGACCTGCGCACGGTCGGAGGCTGCGCGCCCATCGTCTTGGAGGCGTGTGCCAAGACCCTAGAGACGCTGCGGTTCAACGTGGCGGATGGCTTAACCGGTAAGTAGCCAAGCGTGGGTGTATCCGGGAACTCAAGCTGATAGCGAACAGAGCCTCGTTCATTCTCGTTACTCCCAGAATTCAATCTATCGCGACTCGAAGCCCTCCGATCTCTGCAAATTGGGATTTGGGGAGCTGCATTCCAACCGGCGGGTCCTTGTCATCCCGTCATGGAGGTATTTTCAACCATCACATCCCCTGTTTTCTCCGAGCTAGTCATTGTCCTTGAGAACAGCCAGGTCGCTTATTTAGCCTGGGATGTCGCGTTTTTTGAGACACTTCGGATGATGAATCAAATCAAACCGTTCAAGTTGGTATTTTTGGCCGAAGTTCTGGGTTGGTTCTCGGTCGGTCGGGAGGAGGCACGACAGAGGTTGACGGGGGTCATAGACTTGGTGACTGCAAAAGGTCTTCTCAATTTTCTTGGCTCCCCGCCCACTATCCGTGCAATCCAATTCTTCGACGATGATGGGAGACCCGCAGGCGATTAGATACCTTTTGTGCATAGGATACCATCCCGGGCATCGCAGAACTGTGTTGTGTAACCCTCAATGTAATAAACTACGTGTAGCGTTGGAAAAACAATAATCTGTGGCACAGGTGGGCTGCGTGGACATGATGAAACTTAGTACGTACCACTCTGGCTCCCCTCCGTGAGTGTCACAAAAGCGAGCAGGCTACTGTTTGGGATACAAATCATATTGCTACACTCTTTAACGCAGGCCCTGTACAGACATTTGCGCGTCGCATAGAAATACGGTGTATTCGAGCTCCCGAATCCCAGAGGGTCGCTTACTCCCACTCCACCGCGACGTGTCACGAGGAGCTCTTGATAAGACCCTGATAATGCTTGACATTGAACCTTCAGAGTTAAACCTTCAGCCCCAAGTCTGGCCTAACAGAGTCGGGCTATTGTTATCAACCCGGTCAAAGAATGAATGCACCGTTGATAACCCCCTGCATGGACCTAAGCAGGTGACCTCACACTCCCCAGAACGATATTGAATGAACTCATACCTTCAATGATGCCATCGCCTCGCTGGTACTTGCGAGAGACGTATTGTGGTGAGTTTTTCAGGGGCATCCATGGGGTCCCCAATTATGAGATCCTCAACCGCTGCAGGGCTCGTTCGATCCCTAACGTTGGACAGGTATTCCAGGTAGTCGGACAATCCAAGAGGCTGGGATATCAGCGATCACACGCGGAAGGCAGATTGAAAACTCATCGGCCCTCGAACTCAATAATGCTACTGTAGTAACACAAAAACTAAAGTCGCTGATGGAATACGGAGGCTCCAGGGACAGATCGCGACTCGCAATCGATCACGAATTCAGGTAGAGCGGGAGATGGTTATACCAGAACTAGATGCAATGCCATTGTGAGCTATAGGGGGAATGTAGTTCAGGTTTGATGTACGCCTCAGCTCCCATAGATACAGTTACGCACCACACCCCTGCCGGAGTTTTTATCCTCCCACAATAGCGACAAAGGTCCAAGCTGTGACGTCCGTCAATACGATCACTTGTAGGCTGGAGTGTACGGTCGCGTTCGAGACAGCTGGAAAAGTCCCGGATTGGTATGATCCACAGGAGGAGTCTGGACATGGCCGTAATGCTGATCGGAGATGTTCAGGAACTCCGCCGCCCTGTCATATTTAGCACCAACGTGACGCCCACCATAACTACAAAAGCCTCAAGCCAACAGATACCGCAGATTGGTGTGGTGCTTGGAAATGCTGGAAACATATTATCCTTCGTCGTGACGCGAACAGCCGGGTTGGAGGGAAGGATGGGGCGGCAGCCGCCGAACTGTTTCGATCAAAGGCGCCTGTGATTGGATTATTTCCAGCTAGAGGCAAGTTAGATGGCTGTACTTAGATGGCTGAAAAAGGAGAAACGGCGAATGCCAAGGCGACTTCACCCCGAGGAATTTAACTCGTAACCCGTCTCTCGTGATTGACGCAAACTGGAGAAATGTCAAGGGCGTCTAAATGGCCGTCGCCATGACTGAGCGACAACACCACGCAGGGTCGCGCCTCCTTTTTTTTTTGCACGCGCCATGGCACAGCATGGGTGACAACAGATTCCAGATGATGGACTAGCAACTGGACATCGGAGATGCGCCGCCAAGTTGCAGTTTGCTTACGTGGATCCGTGTAGTCTTCGACGAAGGATCTAGAGTTGATCACCGGCGTGCATGCGAACAGTGTAAAGGGTCGTCGAGCAGAGCAGTCAGCATGGACACGACGAGGCTCCGTGGTTGTCGGCGGAAGTCGAGGAGACGCGTCGCAAATCTATAGCGGACGCACTGTTCCCTATTCGTTGATGGTAACAACTTACCCAGCGCTCTCAGTCCGCAAATCTCCCGACCGCCGGCTTCGATCTCATTTCGCGGTCAATGATTCCAGCGATCTTTTGGTATCTTTCCGACAAGGTCGCAGATTGGGCGTGCTGCGAGGATGATTATATGAGTGTAGGGTGTCATGAAATAAACATGCGAACGCGTATCCATGCGACTGACGTCTCGTATCAAATGTCCCAAGTCTCCGATTCTGGAGGGATAAGTACAACTCAGGCGAAAAGACGACACTGCACATCAGAATGTAGTCGGAAGTGCTAGTGAGGGATAAACATAGTCTGGCACTCCCCCCTTACCCGAGTGTTGAAGTGGAACCACTCGGCCAATCCCCAAAAAAGTTCCGATTCGCCATACGAAAAGTGTCAAGGTAAGTGAGGGCGGGAATTCTTGAACCAAGGGGTGTCCCTCCCCAAGGGAACATTGCCCGCCCGCTCTCTCGCCGCTGAAACTAGAAGGGAGAAGATAGCGGAGTGAGGGGATCACCCGGGTATCATGGAGTCCATTGAAGTGATAGGTCATTGAATACATAATATCGAATTGGATATTTCCCGTTGGGCTGTTCCGCGCCTTTGTTGGACTCTTCAGTGTTTCATGTGAAGGACGACAAAGGCAGCCGGACCTAGCTGAGGCGTTATATCCGAGCCCTTGATGGATGTACTATCCCACCAGTGTACAGCGTGAGGATTTGCTCGGGTACCAGGGTCCCACTCTCCCGGTACAGGTCATAGCGGTAGCCTGCGTCGGTTCCCTCACCGTTTGAGAGGCGTCGTCTCGATCCTGGGTGGAATTGATCCACATCTTTAGAACCTGAAAGAGGCTGGCATACGTCAACAAACGTTGCGAAGGGAGAGTTTGGGTACTCCTCATTGGTCTGAGCTACTCCGTGACCCGGTCGGATGCGTCACAGTGCTGTCCTCGGGTGCCGTTCAGCTCCATTGACATCTGTACGAAAGGTAGTCAGTGAGTGGTACGGGGTAAGAAACAACGGAAGCTGCTTGGTACGAAGGAGGAACAGTCCGCAAGTCAAGCAACGCGTACCCCGCGGTGCTGAGGCCAGTGGGGTGTTTGGGAGAAGGTGGCGAAGTCGAGAGGACAGGTGTTGAGCCTGGGGGTTTGAACTCACAGCGGGGCTGTCTTATATGTGCGGGTACAAAGAAACATGTTGGACGTTCCGCCCAGTACGTCGTCCCTGCGCCGAGAACATCAATTATACTCGGGAGACGAGGACATCCGAGTAGCCAGTGGTTTCGTTGCAATACAAAGCGGTCAATTGCTGTGCGTATAACAATGCCATACCGGATGCAAAGAAGGGGAGACGTCCTAAACCCTCCAACGGATACATGAGGTATCGGAGGACGTGTTGAGGCACGGTAGAACACGGCCAGGAATGTGACTTCAAGGCGAAGCCATCTCGTAATCTGCACACTACTGAAGTGGTAAGCTTAGGGGTTCTGCATAGGGTTCTAGGGACTCAATGGATGCCTAGGAAGAAGACGTGACGAAACCTGCGAATCGGCGAAAAGGTGGTTGTAGGAATGACCTTTTTCACTCGTCATGACCGTTTTAGTGGCCGAAGGCATGGCGCCAGGTTCTGATAGGCGCATGGCTAGGGAGAGCTTTCCTGTATGTCTGCTAATCCCGATTCTGACTATACTCTGTACTTCCTGGATCCACACACTGATCAGGCGTGGTCACTGAAAGCTGTAAGTCGAACATGTCCTGTAAAGGTGAACATGGCATCGTGATGGCTTGTTCGCCTTTCTTTCCGGAAACCTTGGCGCAGGAGGCTAGAGAAGTGCCGGATCGACCTGAGCGGGCACCGCTCCAAAAGAAGCAACCGAGCTTAACAACTGACTCATGGTCAGAAGCGAGACGGCACCGAGGGTTTCACCGGAAGCAGGGTGCATCTCGGGCACATTGGGAGTTGAATCGCCCGTGAGCAAGAGATAACAGTACCCACTATCGGACGGCCAGGATGTTCTCTGGTGGCCTCTTCGTCGCCCGCACGAAGAAATTAGCCTGTTGCCCGCCGATCGCGCATACGACCAGGATCAGTACCACTGCGCTTCGAAGCCGGGGTCCTAGCTATTCCCCCACAAGACGGCGGGAGGGTATGCAATTGGGATGGGAGTCTCGCACGACCGCGAATTTGCGACCCCAAAAGAATTCGGCGGAGAAATTATGTCGCCTGGAATCAGGACGTGTGAACCTTTGAGTCGTCCGTTTTCGAGGGTGATCATGGTGTCAGTGTACGTGGGTGTGGATGATGATTAGGGGCCGAAGTACTGACAGGTTATTTTGGTCACGGTAGTGCCTCAGGGTGCGGACACCGTGTGATGAATATATTCCGATGCATCGGTGTCCCTCTTCGGTAGCTTGGCAACGTGGACGAAGCCGTCGGCCGCCCCGGGGACTGCACGCGACCACTGGTTACGGAACCTGGAGGAGAACAAATTGCAATGAATGCCAATGTAACGTCAAAGTCGCATTGCAACATCGCCTCTCAGGGTAGAATCAGCCGCTGGATACTGAAGAAGTTCGGTCGCTATAAGCGCGGAAGTGGTCGTTGTCGCGTTTTCCGATCAGGTTCTCACATTCACACAACAAGCGGCATGGTTACCTCGGGTACGATATCCATCCCAGTTGCTTTCTTCTCCTTCTTTCTTTTCCACTTCTTTCATTTCTGGCTGGCCCGGGCTCACTCGAACGCACATTTTAACCTCCAGTGTCGTTTGAATCGCCCCGGAGGCTCCTGCTATCGGTCCAAGCAAACAAGCCCCTTCACTCCACCGACAAATGTTCTGAAGTTAACCGAATTGTACCTTGCTTCTACCCGGTATTCCCTTTGCTTCAGCTTTTCTCCTTCCACGACCACGGGGCGGCCCGGCGCCCGCCTGTTTCGCCTAGAGCGAAAGCAATTCGTTTGACATCGGTCGAACCGATCCACCTTCGACCCTATCCACCTCAGCCGGTTCTGCACCATTCCGCTGAGCACCACACTCCTTTCTGAACCTCACCACAATGGTAGTATCACACATCCGACAGCGGGTGAAAAATGGAGTACGCGACAATCGTTTCAAGGGCACTATTTCACTCTAACCGATTTTCCATGTAGTGTCAGCACATCATGGCATGCCCCCTCGCCAAGGCCTGGGTGGTGCTCGTCGTTGTGCACTTCGTCATTCAAATAGCCCTTCAAGGCATTACCTTGAGAGACAACAAACAGGCAAAGAATATCACCGACCTTTGTATCTCACTTTCACAAGTCCCGGCTGGTCTGCCACTTCTGGAAGGCAATAGCCTCAGCATGTGCAATGGAATCCCCGGACACAACGACGCTTCCTGTATACTCATTGCCTCGGCGAGGGGTTCGCCGCCACCGCCATCCCTGAGCAATATGGACTCGGGGGCTTTCGCGGGCTTCGACCTGGACGACACTCGTGGCATCACACTATCCGGGAGTGAGCATTTCATCACCGGACGGTGTGCCATGTCGCTACAATGGCTCCACGACGCGTGGGTGATCAACATTATTTTGCTCCTGTTCTGCTTAACATTATGACGACAGTTTTCAAGACAATGCCGCTGAAGACATTGCGACAATTTGCTTCCAGTTCTGGCTTCTGATCGTGTCTCTATGGGCTGTGAGTGGATCCCTACTTTTTCTGTCCTCGTTTCTCAGGCCCGCATCGCACAGGTTCTCCAGGACTCCATCCCTCATCTGTATGATATGACCCTACACCTCTTGCATTGCACGTTTTCATTCTTCCGAACAGCGCCGTTTGTATCGCAAGTCATTTGCTCGACGTTGGTTGGGCTGGATTTAGGATCAAAAGCACCGTCGCCCTCCGACAGGACTACTACACATTCGTCGTTGACGGTGCATGTGGAACGAAAGATCTACTCGGAAACTGGTGGGATCAACGTCTTGCTCATGCAGTGAGTTCAGACTCCTGCGCTTTAACCCCACTTATCATAATTCGGCCGACAGGTACCGTTGTTTGTAACCAACGTGATCACCCTCATCTTGCTTGGAGCTCTTTCTCTCATCTTGTTCCGAGTAAGTGTAATCGGTTACCCATGGGCAGCACACGACCTAACGCGATGTACTGTAGCAGTATGCAAGTCTTACCTTCAGCCGTGTTGGCGTTTCTCCGCCGGTCACCAGGATGTACAAGGTACGGTTGTTTATACCCTAGGCAACACACCGTGGTCTAAGCGGTTCATGATGTCGGCAGATCGCGTTATCATTTTCAGCATTCCTACAGCTGGCAGCATTTTTCTCCATCATGGCTGCCGGAATGTGGATTGATCGCGTTTCTTCCAGTACAATCACTGCCCTCGCTGATCATATCCAGGCATATCAAGCTACGTTCGTTGTCCTAGCCGGAGTAAGTGCCCCTGTTCCTGGCTTTGCTGCAAATCACTAGACTCACGAGGGGGTTGTAGATCATCGCTCCGTGGATTATATCTGTATGAGCCTTTCTCTTTCCCTCGTGTGTTTTGCTAACGGGATCGAAAAGGGCTGGTGGGCCATCTTCAGAGAGATCGAATGGGCTTTCATTCTCTTTGCAATACTCCATGTATTCATCCTTACCCTTTGGCCAACAATGTTCGCAAGCACCATCTACCGATACGTTTTCGGGACCTGGTCGTTCTTCGCCTGTGTCTCTGTAACCAGCTACTTGTTCGTGGTCGCGGCCGCGGCTATGGCGATTATCTGTCGTCTGAACTTTGGAAGGGGTTTGGCACACTTCTGTAAGTTTTCCCTGTCTCCCTTCGCGTCATAGTCCTGACGACGTTCCGCAACAGTGAGGGTAGAGGCTGATTTGAGCTCAAGCGGCTTCCCGGGTTCCTTCTTCACAAACGACGCACCATATGCTCGCGATGGCTCCCCAACGTCATTCGACTTCGTCCTTTTGGACGTGGAAAAGGCACGGAAGGGATCTAAGCTGAACGAAAAAGAAGGTCCGATGCATATCCAGCCATACGCCCTTGAGTCGAGCGATTATTCCTCGCACTCTCTCTCATTTGAGACGCGGACGGATGATTACAAGACCCCCGTTATTGCAACATTTCCTCCCCCCGGTACCACCAGCGCAGCAACCATCCGAACCTCCTTGAACAAGGGTAACGTGAAAATTATCCCCACGGTAGACATTAAACCTGCGTCACGACCCGCAAGTTACCTCTCTTGCACCGACAGCGATGCGAAAAGCGCTACCTTTGCTCGTGACAAGGAAACGGCTCAGATTCAACCTCCTCCGGAAGCTCACCTTCAAGCCCCGTACAAGGAAACCCGCTCAAGGAAGGACACTCCCAGCTTGATGACTCAGGCCACTGGTACATCGACAACCTCGTACTCTCACGCCGTGATTACTTTCGCAAGCAAGAACCCGGTCGTTAGTGCGGCTCCCAAAACGATGTTGATGAACACCATGTCTTCGAGGTATATCTCGTCCGAAGGAACGGTCCTTCCGCGTGAAGATCGTCTGACTACCGTCTCGGGGACCAATGCCAGCATCAAGAGAGCTAGTCAGGATGCCCCTTCCCGGGTCAATTTTCCCCTGCAATTGGATAGCCACGGGAGGATCTGAAACCATATCTGCATGGATATCTTCTCGCGAATTGCTTTCTTTTCTCTCTTTCAGGCGATTTTTCCTTCTTTCTTTTTTATGGGCTCCATGAGTCTCACCAGCTTCTTGCTTTTTATCCCCGCTTCCATTCTCTTTGGTTCATCCCGTGTTTCAGGGAGCGGCGGGCTGGCCTCGACCAAGTTTTGGCCTATTCACTTCCACCCATGCGTTAAATTTGTATGCCGTCAAGTTACTACACCCCTCGCCCATGTGGGGCCAGGTGGTTCACCCTCGTTGACTCTATTGTGTAAATTGTACAAACTCCCGATGCTGCTCGTGTATTCATTCGGTCGGAGCCCCATCCAACCCTGCGAGGTTCGTCAGTGGAGTTGAACGTATCCACATTCCAAGTTGGTGCACTTCCGGTGGGCTGACTTAAGTTTGGAAGATGAATTGGATACAGGGTGATTGTAGCCTTCGGGCTCCAGTTGCCCGAACGGGAGTCCCGCGAAGTTCTCTATCGCTGTTGGCACCAAGCGACTGATTGCCTGCTCTTGGGGGGGGGGGGGGGGGGGGGGGGGGGGGGGGGGGGGGGGGGGGGGGGGGGGGGGGGGGGGGGGGGGGGGGGGGGGGGGGGGGGT
>Ga0307513_10000228_pt1 | contig 81469 bp, 76 predicted proteins | sample 15_EM_MG_FD_202174 | JGI IMG/M metagenome (GOLD analysis project Ga0307513, IMG submission 202174) | Populus trichocarpa ectomycorrhiza microbial communities from riparian zone in the Pacific Northwest, United States - 15_EM | ecosystem: Host-associated > Plants > Roots > Unclassified | place...
CACCTGACGCAACCAGATATGGCACATGGGTACAGGACGCACAGGACGCACAGGACGCAGAGTCCAGGCTAGGAGAGTCAGGACGCAACACTACAGTATCTGACGCAGGCCACCTTTTTGCTGATGTTGCCCAGAAGGGTAAAGCTCCACCCATTTGCGTCTCCCCTCTGGCCCCTTCTGATGGCACTGTCTGTGGGCAGCCTGTGTCTAGGGGGTTACGGTTACTCTCTTATCTTCTTTCGTGCACTTGCTTCGTAGCCTACACTTAGCATTTTGCAACAGTCAGGTATGGTTGCAACTCGTCACCACACAGCTGCTTGTCTCGGGTTATTGGTGAAGTACTTGCCCAGTGGTACTGCTCCCTGGTATTGCACCCCGTATTGGGAACGGTTTCAGTAGAGTTGGCATTTGAAAGCTTGTGATCTCATGTTGGTTAGTAGCCTGCACACTTCTCGTTGTTCCAGTCCCTTCCACCCTTCTGCCCACCTCATAGTTACGTCGGCCTGCACCCTATTGCTTCAATACTATGGTGACGCCTCCTGCCACCCATCCTTCTGGCCTCTGTCTGCGGCTGATTGCCTGGCTTGTTGATCGTGGCTACATGGGCAGTTGTCTCTCCTTGTATGTAGGGAGTTCAGATCTTCCACCTCTGTCCTCTTAGGGACATGCGACACCCCCCCGCTGTCCTTTCTGGTGGACTCTGGGATTGACTTCGCCCTGCGACAGACTCTCATTGAGGCTGGCTCGGTAACCGATCTCCCGCTGGAGTCTGGGCTGTAAGGACAAATGGTCGTCTGGTGAGCTAGACAAATGAAAGGTAGGACTTTCACTATCTGGAAGAGAGCGATCAAGGCCGGCAAAGAACACAAGGAACCAAGAGTACAGGAATGGGCAAACGCTGCTCATACTATGGAGAGTCTCTCTTTCGTAGGTAATATTGATAGAAATCATGTAGCAAGATTAAAAGCAATAGGTTTACAATCACTAAAGGTTCTCACTCGTGGAGGTTGTAGTTTTCTTCAGCTTCTCCTTCTCTAGTACCGGCTATCAAGCTTTTTTTTTTTTCCTTTTTTTTTTGATATCATGCGTTATTTGTTTTAGATACAAAAAGCCTTATGCAGTGCGAGCTATGAAGAGAAAAAAACCTATAAGTCACAACAACCACCCGCTTCATCTCTTCATAGGAAAAATCAAACACCCCTAAACTATAGGAAAAGCCTCCCTCGCCTAGCACCTAAGATTCTAATACCCCAGACACGTCAGGAAACAATTCATGAAAACATACAGGCAGAGAGACCAAAACCCTTCCGCAGGCTTCCCAGAACAAAAGAAAGTTTCGCTAAGGCCTCGAAATGCGGGCCTGAGGGAGAGGATAGTGATCGCGCGTTAGAAGAAAACCACTGGAATGTGGGCCGACATTGTAACCGTAGAAAATGGATGCTGCTGTAATTACATCGTTCGACCAAGCCGTTGGCGGCAGCCACGGAGGCCGTGCAATACCACAACTAGACGTAACCGAGGAGGAGCGCGACGATCGGAGAGCATAGAGAGGGGAGTGGAGCCACCGGGCAGTAGGGTTCCAGCCGGGGGGAGGTAATGAGTAAGGTGCCAGCTAAGGGGGGCAGTACGGTGCCAGTGGACGGAACCGGGAGGGGGGAGGAAGAAGGATCACAAGCGGGCTAGCCACAACTGACAAAAGGGCTATAGCAAGGGCTTTTGCGACGACAACGAGACCGGAACGAGACAGTGATGTTACAAACCGAGGCTTTCCCCACCAGAGGTACAAGCCCAGCAAGCCGAGGCCTACTTCGACCGAGAGTCTGACACCGTAACGCCGACGGTGAATGAAGCGAGAAGCTTTCCGACTGTGCAAAATACTAAACAAGGTGCAGAGCCAGTACGGGGTAACGGCGAGAATAGGACATCATGAGCGGGAGTCAACTACGAACGGGAACAAGAACCCCAAGGAGGGGAGGCCCAAGGGCCTCAGAAGAGGAGGAAAGATAGCTTAACGTCAACCCCTAGGCAGTAGCCATTGTGGGAGAAGACAGGTGGGTGGGGGAAAGTAACGATGATTTCCCGTGGTGTTGAGATTTCAATCGCCGGAGGTGGAGGAGAGATCGTTCGTGGTACTGGCTCTCAAGCTGTCTACTGGTCTTATATACGGATATCCTTCCTATATCTCCCATCACAACCACCGATACCTATCTTGCCCCAGCAATATACCCGTAGTCTATTTCCTGAGCCGAACATAATAATATACACATGTAAAGAAAGGAACAGCCAAACAACCAATCTAAAAGCCCCACAGATGCACCCAGGCCTGATGAAAACATGGACTCAATGTTTAAATTCCATCGTAGCTCCTCCCGCACCGATTACAGCTACCTAAAACTTCACCTCTAACTGCCTCCTGCCTCTAAACTGATATCACCTATGTCAAATGCCCGCTGACCTACGCTCTATACAGCCGGATCCTCTCCCATAGCACCAGACTCGTACTCCACCGCTCTCGTATTTGATTCCATTGAGCATTGTGGATAGTTACTATCACTAGGCAAATATAGCAAAAGATCGTCCAGATGAAATCGTTTAGTCTTGCCAGGAGGGTCGTGCAACTGGTGAGCATGTCCCGATACTCCAGAGTATGATATTCTTGCCAACAAGCGTGGGGTTGTGCATCAAGCATCTAGCACCCTGCCACGTTCCTTGGCTAAGTGAAAATCTCGGACTAGAACTAGATCTCCGGCTTCAGGTTTGCGATAGCGACGGCTTCTGCGGGAACTAATGCGATCTTGCAGCCTGGATAGCTTCTTCCTAGCTAAAAGACCGTGGTCCTCAAGCTGTATAATAAAACTATTAAGGCAAGATTCTTCAGGCTCTTTATGTCCGGGGCCTAATCTTACATTATCCTACTTCACCCATGAATTGAATCCCTGCTCAATCTTGTATGTCATAGTAGGATTAAATTCCAGAGGAATCTCAGCTGGGGTGTATCCATGAATTCAAATACAACGTGTGTTGATAGCGAGTACGGCATTCCTGATGTCACGACTCTAATACTAAGAAGAGCCTAATGAGAGGCAAGTGAGTCAGATCCTTCCCATTAACATTTGCACATACCTCTCGCTCAAACCCACAGATTCAGGATGAAAATAGCTGAAGCAAAGTGCATGACTCTGTGATCTCTCCACATGTCACAAATCAAGGTTCCAGTATAGTGGTTTCCATAATCTGAGTATATCGTTAGAGGCCATCCCACTATCGGAAAAATGTGATCAAGCAAGGCCATCATGGTGGAAGCCGGATCGGCCATCTTAACTCTGATAGCCCACAGAACCCGGGAAAAGTAATGGATAACTATGAGGATATAGGAACAACCGTTCACTTTGCAAGGAGGAGATATTGGTCCCACGAAGTCCATCCCAATCATATCCATTGGCTTGAATTGGATAATTGATCATAGTTCTCCTGCCTTTTGCACCTTTATAACCCTCTGGCATTGCTAACAAGAAGAAACCCAGCACCTAATATCATATGCACAGGAAGGCCAGTAAACTCGTCCATATGCCTACCCGCGGGTAATACCATTCGCAAAGTGCCCATGTCCTTCATGGAGACCACCGAGTACCGCTGGAACATCTTTCTCCAACACACAACTCACAAGCTCTCCATTCTTTTCCCTGAATAAAAGCTTTGCCTCACTTCCATTCACCAAACCTTATCTCCTCATCGCTTTCTCTAGTGCTCTCTGTTGACTCCTTCACAATTCCATCAGTCCAGCTCCCACATATCCATCGTTCCACTCATCCAATCTTGCCTGCACACCTGCCCCATATATACCCAACTCTAGCGACTTCTTCTACCTCCTCCTCACATTCTTAGCTGAATGTTCCAAACCCATTCTATTTCCCAATTACTCATCGGATTCTCTCTCCTGCAAACACATTGTATGCCAATGAAAACTATCTAAACTCTCATCTTTTAAACTTTGCAACTCTGCCTCCCCCAAAGTCACTCTCTCCACTCATTCCTCATATCCCAGAATTTCTGATCACTCCGCAAAGCTATTGCCAACCCGGAGTTGACCATCACATCAGTGGCCAGCCCAGTTATAGCAACAACATTCGCAATTTGTGGACTTAAACCTTCCCCATCATCCATTGTAGTGTGCTGTAAAAGAGGGGTAGGAAGGTGGGAGCTATTGGCAATGCCCATGAAATGAGTTTTTGCCGAGCGGTGCAGTAGCCGCATATTGTATTCCCCTAATCTTTCCTGCCACAGGGCAATTGGTCCATGTGCATCGGTGTCGAGTCCGGTGAGCAATGTTCTCAGAGCTGAGTGGTCCATATAAACTAACAGTGGATGCTCACAGGCCATTACCATCGATTGGACTTCTGCGAGACAATGAATAATGACCAGAGCTTCTTGTTCGGAGTTGTCATCCGGAGTTTCCACCTCCGTAAGCTCCAATCAAATAAACAGTAAAATCCTTTGAGCATTATTATGAAAGGCGGAACTACTAGCATCTGTTCCTGGTGGAAAACCGTCAAGTTGAATTAAGACACCACCGACTCCCTTTTTACTAGCGTCTACTGCAAGATGATATTGCTCTTCCGGGTCTGGTAGAGCCATAGCGTTACTCGAGATTGATTGCTTAATCGCCTGAAAAGCGACCTCCTTTTCCTTTGTCCATTCAAAGTTCTGCTTCTCCTTGCCAAGCTCATGCGGTTCAGAAGCCTCATTTCTCATCTTCTCAGATGTTTCCAACCTGTACGTTATGATTCGCACTAATTGCGCTGGGCCAGGAATAAATCACCAAAGAAAAGATATCGGGTAACAGAAGGCTTCGACCTCAGACTGATTCGTGGGAGTTCGCCATTGAAGAATAGTCTCCCGCTTCCTCAAACAAGGCCTCAAACCATTCTACCCGGCATGTAACTCAACATAGTCCAGGGAATTGTAAAAGAAGAAGGATGTAGAATCTTGGAGGTACATGGGACCATATGCGCATCGTGGAAAGAATTTGGTCGTGGAGAAAACGATACATTTTATTGAAGGTGGAAGCACTCCCATAGCTATCATTGATCATTCCATCGAATGCCATCTCACCAGTATCTCCTATCAGCGAGTCGGCACCTTCTAGGAACACTTCTTCTTCACTACTGGAATCAGTTCCACTTGGGAGAGCGCCGAATACCAAGTCTTTGAACCGACAGTAAGTATAGGTTCCTCCAGTCAAACCCTGGCCTATAACAGTATAATAGTACATTCTGTAGGGTGTGACAAAACCATCCTTAGTTTCATCGCTTGGTATTACCTGAAGTGCCCAGTAGGAGTTTGCTGCATCGGTAGTAAAGAAAACTGTCTTTCCCTTCTTCAAGATAGTGTAAACAATTAGCTCAATACGCGGAGATGGGTATTGAGACTTTACGGTAACACAATTCAAATGAATGAAATTGTGTACCATGTGTAATCGGGCTTCCTTTGGTAGAGTATCAGCTCTTGGCCTCAGAGGCAACTTCCTTCGTGAATCCCACTCGGTATCGCAACGAAATATGAGGCCTGCTTCCTCCATCTTGGACAAAAGGGGCCGGCAGAAGGCAATTTCTTCCGCAGTGTAAAGAGGGATATGAGCACGGTAAGGTTTTGAGTTGGGCTGGAGTACTATAGCGTACTCGATCAAATTGGTTCTTTTTATCGGCAGCAAATCAGTCTCAAATACATCTTGCCATGTATAGAGCATTCTCTTCGCTCTTGTCGCTTTCTCTTCCTTCCATTGCTGCCCCAGCTGCAAAGCAGTAGATAAAAGCCAAGCCTCAATATCCTCCTCAGAAACCAACTTCTCACTTGGAATAGTGCGGGTCTCTGGCCTCCCTGTCGTAGGAGATAGCTGAGCTTTGTTTTGTGTTAAGGCCTTGGTTCCTAAAATCTTCCAGTTCACTTCTGAAATTTTCTTCTCCATTCCTTGTTCCATCATTCCGACCTCCTCTTCTTCCCCCAGCTTCATTTCAGCAAGCTCATCGACTTTTCTCTCCTGCTTTGCCACATCACTCCTTCTACTCCGAAACACATCAGCCAAAAACATACCTTGCGTTCTGTCTCTCCCCGATCACCCTATGCGCTGGACGTTCCAGGGGCTTATAATATAAACTGCAGTTCTGGGGGCGTCCGCCCTGGCTCATTCCGTCCAGAAGTGAAAGGGTAGTATCCGAACACATTGGATGTGGCCCTTTTGCCTATTAACGCATTGGATGCCCCCTGGAGCAACAGAGTTTTCCGGACGCAACCAGATACTATAGTAGAATAGTGGAAGTACTCAGGTGCAATGAAGTATGATCTCATACCTTCTAAGTAAACAACTTCACCTTCGAGGACTTGGGCCAAGTGGGAGAAAACTGTGGGGAGTACCACAATACTGGGGAAAATTGTCCGGAAAGGTCCTCCAACTTGAAGTATTACTCTGGTTTGCTGATTTGAGTTATTTGGATACTACAAGTGGAATACCAATATATTTATTAAATCTAACCTAGAAAGGGTAAAAGTACTTATCCGGGGAACTAAAGTACAAAGGTATGGATAACCCTTCAACGAGTTGTCGGAGAGCATCGGGACAGGATGCGTGGGAATCCGCTTGGCGAGGGAAATCGAAGGGTGTAGGTTTCGAACAGTCCACATGCCTATAGAGGTCAGCAGGGAGAAAAAGGCAGATACGTCAGCAGGGAGATATCCGGAAGGGGCAGGAAGGGTCTCATTGTAATCTGCTTGGCGAGCGGAATCGAATGGTATAGGTTGCGAAGAGTCACATGGCTCATCTCCAAATAATTTATTCCTCTTCCTGTGCGTCAGACGGACAGGACGGACAGGACGTACAGGACCCACAGGACCCACAGGACCCACAGGATGTAAACTGCCATTCTGAATACAACATTGATCCGACCCTACGTCCAGAAGATTCGCTCAACCTCCAGTTGCGTCCTGACGCCTTATGACGGTAGCCTATCATGTCCTCATATCTTCCCTATCATGTCCGGATATCTTCCGACGCTCGGGTATCATGTTCTGACGCCTTCCGACGCTAGGCAATTGTGTCCTGACCCCTTCCGATGCTAGGCTATTGTGTACTGACACCATCCTAGTGTCTGTTGTATGCGCCTTCCCCGTCCCGATACCTATACCCTTTCTCTCTTTGTACTAACCTCTGGACTATTTATGTGATCCTTCCAGACGCCAGTTACTTGTTGTCGTGCCTTACACACTCACAATACTTCTGTCCTCCATCCGAATGCGCTGATCACATAGCCACTATTCTTCACCTCTTCCTCACACTCTCACACTTTCTAAATTCATGTTCGTTTTCCTAAAATTATTGTGATATTGCTCATAATTTATTGCCATCATCCCGACGCCCTATACTACTGTCTCTACTATGATACTATATGACTATTGCAAATGACCTTTATTACTCATGCTTCTGCACATCCCATTATGAGAAAAAACATTAAGCCTGGCTACACGTACCACCTCCCCTTAAGCACCCTCCATGGTATTCGCACCATGCTGCAGGATACTGGTTTCCTCCAGAGTCCCCGGCCCCGTTTCTGCACGCTGGGAATCCTCCCGGCTGAGCGATAAGGGATTGCTCATTTGAGACTCGACGGCCCCCTTTGCGTTGTCAAGACTCCCATGATTCAACCCATCCAAATCCGGAAACTTTAGCTCCCAGTCAATCGATGTTGACTGAGATCCAGTAATGTGTCCATCTCCTGGGACTGATTTCGACTATCCTGGAGCCCCCCCAACCCCCCAACGTGGGTTCCAATCAGCATCAGTATGGGTAGGGCAGGATCTCGCAGAGACTGGTTGCCTAGCTGATGGCTCAGTTCTCCATAAACGGCAGTGCTATCGTCCGAGAAGCCCTCTCTCCACTTCTACCTGATACTATGCTGTTTCTCGAGCCTCGGTGCAATCTTCTGACGAAATTTTAATATGGGCATGTGCTGGGTTGCCCGGGCAATCCCCCGCAATGTGTTCTTCTGCCAGGTAAAAAGATCTTGCGTTTTTCACCATTAGTGGACTGAGTTATCAAAAAACGGGCAATTACTCGGACTCTCCCACCTCCAACTACTTCAGGATTGAAGTTGGGGGCTGTCTTATATACCCCCGTTTGCAATGACAGTAGTGAATAGCACAGTAGTGCACCGGTCAGACAGACCATGGTACAATTTATGCGTAGTAGAAACTAGGCATCCAGCATGGCTTGCATTTTGATTCGGTTGAAATACTTGCTGTATATAGCTTCCGCAATCTTAGGGGCAAGGAAGCTGAAGGTTAAGTCTTAGGTTCGTTCCGCGATTAGTCATGTCCGTCCAAGTCCAATGGCTGGAACCAACCTCATATCCATGGGGTGGGCACATGAACATGTTCCGTTCTGGCCGATAATTAAGCCTGCGTGCCATGGTGGTAGGATTATCTGGCGGCAGATTGTATAGCTGTTTGATATTATGCTTCACATGATACAAGAATTGCGCTCTCACTGCAGTATGTTTTTGACAGAGCTGTCACTGGCAGTGACCGGCTCTACGGCGTATCACCTCCAGCTGAGTCAACTTACTTGCTAGACACTCTGCTCCGATGGCTCAATATGCCCTGAATCTGATATCCTGTCCAGCGCCTTTCCCCATACCATCTATATCTGAGATGTCAAAGCAATCGGGTACAGGAGTGGGTTATCAAAATACTTGTACTCGAGCTTCAGCGCCAGGGCGTGCTCAAATATCGTCGCCTGAGCTGCGGGAAATGTATATTTCACCATGAATTTGTCGCAGGCCTGGGCCGCCCTGGTCGTGGGTGTAACGACTATATAAATAGGTGGCTACAGTGGACTAGACTCAAGCCCATATGGTATACCAAGAGGTAACCAGAGTGAGGATAGACCAGTATACTTAGTATACTTGCGGTAGACATGAGTTGGTACAAGTATCTACACAGTGACTTGGTGACATAGGATTAGACAGGGTAACCTAGGGAGGCCAAAGTTACCCTGTCAGCCAGGGTAACCTTCGGAGAGCATGTTCGCATAAAGTTAAGGAAACATAGAAAACGTTGCATGGGTCTCCAGAGCAATATTAGATGTGGTCGCGCAGACTCCCGCAAGGAATAAAGCCATAACAGGGTGAAGGTACCCTACCTTGCAAATCTGATTACCCTACCTTGGGGACCCAGTTACCCTACAGAGGTACCACAGTTACCCTACCTTTGCCAACGAAGTTGTTTGCGGACTTAGGGGACAGTTATTCCAGTATAGTGAGGCACTGAGATGTTCATACAGCAGCTTCGTATGGCACGAAACGGGCTACTGACAGAGCAGGCGTGGTTCCAACCTCCTGTCACTATCAGTGCATATTCCTAACACCCCCCTGCGGCCCCAACGTTGGTATGGCGCGACGGCACTATACGGCTGTGTAGTTGTGTGCTTCCTAGTAAAGTGAGATCCATAGGAACGTTCCCACAATACCGTAGGAGTTGTGGCCATCCAATGGACCAGAAGCTGTTCGCAGGATATATAAGGGGTGTGAGGGTCACCGCCTCCTGGGGTGCCACCTGGATAACGACTGGGAACCACCTACGGGCATACTTTGCCCTCCGGGAAGTAGTATGGTTAACAGTAGAGGGCTTGGGGCTGACCGGGGAAGCTGCAAGGCTTCCAGGACAACTACCCCAAAGCCAGTCCCAGGCTACCCTGTGAACTGTATCATTTCCATGGGTTATTAGTGGACTCTAGTCATGTGAGTCTTGTCACGATTTAAGAGGGTCCTACCAGATTGACTGTGGGTAGTGCCCATGCAGTCAAGCAACAGGACATGTCCTATCGCGAGAGCCTGCTGTCAGGTTTGGAAGCTGAGTATAGCCAAGTAGATTACCCGATGGACTGCATAGCTTGTATAGATGAAAACCACCTCTGGGCCAGTGAGTCCCTATGGAGATTATCTCTACGGTGGGTATGGCGGTCGGCCACTGACATACTACCGATAGGAAAGAGTTTTCGCTCATGCAGATGTCGTTGGTGAGACATCACTGGGAGCACTTCCTATTTGTGGAGATAGTTAAGATCCGAGCGGTCCGACTGCCTCCGAGCGTTAACTCACTCTAGGCAGGTGCGTTGAACAACCCGGAGCTGAGCAGGGTGCTCGTGAAAGGTCAGAATGGTTGACCGGTGTCCTCTGGCCTTACATTATTCTACTTAACTAAAGCAAGACACACCTTATTCTGATAACCAACGATCCTCCAGGGAACTTATTGAGTGAAGCTTTCAGGCTTAACGATATTAAGTTTTACTGCTTGATTCTGATTTGAATTATCTGTATCTTTATTTTGATCCTTACTGCTACTTTGAGTCTTCGGTGCGGTCGCAATGTTAGGATCCGTCTTCCTAGAGAGAGCCCCCGTTACAGTGGGATACTCATTTCACCTACCGGACTCGCCGATCTGACACCAGATATAGTTCCACTATGAGTGGCTAGCGGAGACCAATATCCTACGCTTGATGACAGATAGGTTGGCGGACTGTAGGCTCTACCACAGATTATGTGTCCTCGATTTGCTTCTGTCTATCTAATGAGGGGTATCTCCTGTGATCCAGAGGTAGCTGAGATTTGCACCATGGGTTGTTGACCATTTCCCTGTCTGCGAGATGCCTGCGACCTATGACGCCATCCGGATCTTGTTCCCTCAGAAATCTCTAAGGGTCAACATCGATCTCAGTCCCCGATCCATTTTCATCGGCATTCCATGGGTTTTGGTATTCATCACTGCCAACCTTACTTAAATGAACAGTTTTCAAATGCCCTTGCCCGTCCGGCTCTGCCTCGGGTTTGATATTCGCCCTGGTTTGTATTGTCATGCTTCGCGGATGCTTGGGGTGTCTTGCCAGAACCCTGGTCTCACGCAGACCGGGTGATTGGTTTCGATGTGACAGCTGGTAGGTTAAGAGCCTCTGGGAGCTGCCAGATTCATCCGCCCCGATCCAGATCCAATAGGGTCGGGTACAACGTCATGCCTACCCCTGTTCATATTCAAGTGGCCAACTCGAGGTGCTGGCTAACCAGATGCCATGGTATCCCATACGAAGTTGCATCTACCGCTATTCAGATTACCAACTTGAGGTGTTGGCTGCGTGGATGCTATGGTATCCGGTACGACGTCGTGTCTCCACGCATTCTGGTTACCAACTTGAGGTGTTGGCTGTCTGGATGCCATGGCTTCTGGTATAACATCCCGTCTATGCTCGATCCAATTGCCTGCTCTATTAGTTGGCTGACTGCGTGAATTTGTCTGTCGTTGCTGATACCTCGTGGAATACTGGATGATCCGATGTTAGCCAAAATATAACTGACTTTTGGGAGTGAAGAAAATACTTCAACCTATATTGAGTCTTGTGAAGAGGAGGAGTTTGCGTGGTTTTCTTGCTTCGATTGGACACATTAGGTATTATACACTAGGACTTAGAGGGGGGTGCATCATATACTATCACTCAGTATTGAATGCAGATATGCTCTTGTGAAAAATGGTTTTCTGAATATTCAACATTGTGTCTGTGATCCTGCTACTCTCAGCACTCCTAGACTTCAAGACTCCAGGCCGAAAGATTTGGGTGAAAGGGAGGGGTTCCTAAAGCAGGGTACTAGCCACAAAAGGTCTCGGTTAGTGACAATAAGTCAGGCGAGACCTCGGCCACACCTAAAGGGGACGATAAATATGGAACCTCATCTCCAGCCCACCAATCAACACACATGAATGTAGAACGCACTGTAGTCTCTTAATAACGGCCCCCAGCGCCTGGACAGTTCTGGTTTGATAAAGTGATGTGGGCCGAATCTAGTAAAGGTTAAACTTTAGCTAAGGTGAGGCTGGGAGTGTAAGATGCAAGGGAAAAAAGGGGATCAGGAACAAGAGATTAAAATAGCTAGTCATACAAGATGATAATGCAAGGGCGCCCAATGATATGATTAATATCCTATGCTAGCCAAGAAAATCCCTGGGTGAAAATTCAACATATAAACTATGAAGCCTGCACAATCAGACAGGTAATGAAAAAGTAAAAGAAAATCTACAGAATAAAGAATCAGTTGCAGGCAACCCTGCTGCTTCGTCGACGGCCCTTTGGTGGCGTTTAGGTGTTTTGGCCCGCGGTTGTAGGGGCATCATGAGTGTTAAGAGCCGGGGATGCAGGGGGCCCAGGGGAGGTCATGATATCCTGATCCATCGCAGGGGCCGGGGTTTGTGGTGCAGGGGGATCACTTTCTGTATTTGGTGTACCGGGACGGGAGCCAATGGAATAAACTCAGCATTTGGTGTGATGGGAGCTGGCTCAATTGTCTAAGCATCGGGGATTGTAGGATGTGGTGCAAATGTAGAGCTGATGGGGTGGGAGCGCTGACCGGATGCTGATCATGCATTCCTGAGAGTCCAGCAGGAGTTCTATCCTGGGCGCCATTGTATGCATCACGGTGGCTTCCTCTCCGGTTGGGATTCCTCAGCCAACCAGCCATCCATGGCGTCCCCTGGATCAGCTGTAGAACGCGTCTCTGCTGCTTGGAATCTGACGGTACCGACCACTATGAGCGCGACACTGGCACGATGGGATTAGAGCCCAATGCCTCCTCCTCCACATCCAATGGGAGAAACCTCGTGGCGCCAGATTGCCTCAAGGGGCCAGGGGCATCTGAATTGTTTTAGGCGGTTTAGTTATTGAGTCTGGTATTCTTCTAGATAGCGGAAACACAATAAACTTACCTCGATCTAGTGCTTGAGATCGTATTTATACCATTTTGTATAATACCGTATAATACCGTATAAAAACAGTATTTTATTTTTAAATACGTATTTTATTTAAGGTTTCAAAATATGTAGTACTAATTATTTCACATAGGGTTCAATGACACAGTTATGTAGAAAATTGGAAATACTACTTTCAATTGTCAAGTTACTAATGTACAAGGTTACAAATCTGATCTTTTTGCTAGCTAGTAGTTGTCATCATTGGTATACCTTGGCCTCTTCGATCCCCTAGCCTGAACATCAAGAGATTGGCTATTGTCATACAGTTGGAAAGAATTTTGCTCCACCATAGAAGATTCCACGTAATTGGCTGTAGGTTCATCATCTTGGATTGCATTCAGCCCTGCCTCTTCCACATCTCTGTCTCTCTCTAAATAGCGCATAATAATATTAGTCAATGGTGAAAGCAAAAAGAGTAATGCTATTAAAAAGGAATTCTATTACAATACCTTCATCACTCTCAGTTTCAATTGAGTCCTGTAGTCCAACAACAACATCTTCCAACTCAATTTCTGCCTTACCAGACAGATCCTGCCACTGACGTGGTTCACCAGCCTTGTGGTCCAATACACGGCGGTTGAGATAAATATATGTAAGCTTATCAACTCGAGTAGAGTTGAGACTATTGCGGACCTTGCTGTGAATAAGATTTTGGGCAGAAAAGGAACGCTCACTGGGGACAGAATTGGCTGGGGTACGAAACAGTCTGGTAGCCAAGAGTGAAAGCTCAGGGGAGAAGGTATGCTGTGCATGCCAGAAAGTAGTTGGTGAAGTAATATTCCAGGCCAGGTTATGAGGACTAAAAGGTCCATCCTTCGCCCTGTACATGTAATATTGTTCCTGAACACGGTTCTGAATAATAGGATCACTATGAGCATTTCCCAGATATTCAATGACCATATTCTGTTGTTCAACAGTTGTGGCGACTCCAATATTGCCTGGAGTTAGAAAGTAGGCTGTCTATTGAATAGCTAGAACTTGGCGGTCCATTCGCTCCTTAAGTAATTGTAAGATTTCTGGCTGAGCGGGCTGCACATCAACAATACGCTTGAGATGGTTTCGAATGGTAAGCCAGTGGGGAACAACCAATCCAAGATGCGTATTGCTGGATTCTGAATGGACTTGGACCTTGTGAATTGGCAGGATAAGGTCACGGAGCTCCTCTACATTGTTCCAGAAGTCGCGTGAACAGAGAAGCTGGAAAACCTCATGATCAAGCTGGGTGCGATCATCAAGGACATATGCCTTAAAGGCCTCTTTGTTCTTGTAAATAGATTCGATCGCACGTGCTTGGGTCCCCCAGCGGGTAATGACAGCAAGGACCAAAGCACTAGTTTTGCCGTAACAAGGTTTCTGTTTCTCGCGAAGAATTGATAGCTGAAGTGGTGACCGACGAAATGTATTGATTACGAGCATAATTTGGGACTGGATAACCTTATAGTAAGGAATTCCAAGTACATCCTTAATGAGTAGTTGGAGGCTATGGGAGTCGCAGGGAATGAAGAGTGCTTTTGAGAGTTGTAATCTTTGGTCAGCAGCAAGGATTCGCCACAACAACAGCATTGTAGAGCATGTATCGGTGGCGAAGCTGTTGATTCAGCCCCAATCCCCTTGAATGAGTTCACCAAGCTTGCCCATAAGCCAGGTAGCCAAATTCTCAGCCGTAAATGCCATTGATCCAGCATTCTCAGAGCAGTAATGAAAGATACCCTGGTCGGTATTAACTGATATGTTGATAATCCGATCCTTAGATATATTCTCGCTTTCGTTGGTAATAATATTGAGATAGTAGGATGATCAAATAACTTTCTCAACATCTTCCTTGCCCAGATGATAGGTCTCGTCGAGTAAGGTAGTACGCAATAGGAATGAGCTGGGTGGCTTATAGGCTGGCAAAATCTTTTGAAATGGGGCCAGAAAGTAGGGCGATTGAGTAACATTAAACGGAAGATTGTTCATATAGACAGCTGTTACGGGGTAGCTGACACGGTAGGATTCCGGGCTAACTAGGCCGAGGATATTCGAGACAACGGAATATAGGTCAGGAAGGCTCAAGAAGAATTGTTCGATAAAGTAATAAAAGAATATCGTAATAACTTATAATATTGTTAAGGTCTCTTCTCCGTTGCTTGATGATGTTCTCAACCATCGGGGAGAGCCCTACTATTTATACTAATGTTCACACTACTTTGACTTCTCTAATAAAGAAGTATCTTTCCAAGAATTCAGTTCGTCAGAACAAAGTGCGAACACTGTTTGACCCTGAATCTTGCCCAGCTTGACTCTGAGAATCTCCCGACTGCTATTTCTTCTGAGGGTGTCCCCACTCCACCAGTAGCCAGTCTTCGATCTCTTCGTCCTGATAGACTATAATGGAATATGCAGTCTAAATGCCTACATACCAATAGTATTATGAGTATGGAGTGATCAAGTCCGATACTCATCTATCAATGCATAATGCGTATGCATTAGTAAGAGTAGAGAACTGGTTCTCTTTTCATCGTTCCAATCAGTTAGCCATATCTTGAAACGTGAACTCTTTGAGGTTCCTGAGTAGTCTCCCAGATGCCTCCGGGAAGTCCCTACTCAGGAAGCTTGGGTTCGGATATATGCTCTCCCCCATGGTGGCATATACCTCGCGCATAATTATGCAAGCTATTCCCGCTAGGGTAATAACAGCTAAGGCAAAGAAGATATCCGCGTCATGCTCTTCAGTAGGAGAGAGGTGTTGGACTCGGCTAGTAATGCGTGTTTGTCCTGCATCTAGATTCGAGGTTCCGATACTTGACTTTCCGTCCATGGACATCTGCTCTTGGTATTTAACACAGGTAGATAGGTGCTCGCGCTGGCGTGTTGGGCTTTTGGCAAATGTTTTTCCACACGCGATACAACGAACTAATTCAAGCTACATCATATTTAGTATATTCAAATATCTATTTTATTAAGGAGTAGAATGAGTTACCTTCTTCCCTGCTTCAGGAGGGACAGTCTCGTAAGCACTGTGGAGCTGTGGGTCCTTTGTACGGCCCATTTTCAGAAATATTGCGCTGTTGTTCCGAGAAGATGGTATCACGTAATAAATGTCACCCTCAAATACAAAATTCACTTGCAAGCAGAAAAATCATCCCCCAAACTCTTAGGGTAACAACTCATTTACGACTAATTATTATTGAGATATAGCTTTAGGGTTAAGATTTTAGGGTAAACGACTGTAGGGCACGTATGTATTGTATGTATGGTATAAAATTTACAGTCAAAAATACAGTATTTTATAATAATATACGTATTTTTGAAAGCCCTAGCTATGTGAAATCTGCCTTGCTTAGTCATGATTTGTGACACAAGGCGGCGTTCTCTGGCAGTGAGACCCTTCTTCCGTTGGGGCCTATTGTTGGTAGTTGATCTTGGTGGGGCATTAGCAGCCCTAGCGGGCATGGTAGTCTTTTCCTTTCTGCCCTTTCTGGCCACCTTGGCCCACGAATTGTGCGGCGCGGCTGTCGGGAGGGCGACGGGGTGGGAGTCGAGAGCAGCAGGCCTTTCACGGGCTGTCATCGGTAGTGGGAAGGGTATTGGGGTAGGGGGGTCAGGCCGGGGTGTAGCGTTCTTGAGTGTGCTAACTTCCTCGGTAAGGGCTTCAATTTGTTCGCTAAGCGCATCGATGGCCGTCCTGTAGTCCTTGTGAATCTGATAGATCATCTCGATCATGACCACATTCTCTTTACTGGTGGTGGTAGCCCCAATTTCCTGGTCCTGGTTTATCTTGTGGAAGAGGTTCAGGAAGTAGGCGCTTGGACTCGGAGGAGCGTTTCTCAAGTATCTCTCATCGATATGTGGGAGGCATGTTATCGTGTTGATTCTGGGTCGCTTGAGTGAGGGGGGACCTTGCGGCATGAAGATTGAGGACAGGATGGGGGCGCCCTCCTGGGTCGAGAAGCTCCTAGCACCTGTTGGTGGTGGGGGGGGGTCGGCTGTTTTGCCCTTTCCTTTGCCACAACGACGCGAGCCAAAGGGAGGGACAGAGGGATCCACGTGGTATTCGTGTAACCTGACAGGTCACATTACGCGGAAATCTCGAGATAGTGTACGTGGTGTTTCTGAAAGTGCAAATTGCACTTGGAGGGAAAATAGGGGAGTTCAATCTCTTTTATTTATAACTAAACTAGCTAATGGAGCGACTACCTATCCGGGCTTGCACAACCATATGGCAGTACGTTCCAAGGAGTACGCCAGTCCCAACCCCGCCTAGCCCGCAGTAGATCTGGAAAAGTACCACCCGCCGATTGGTAGACCGAAGTTCGAGTATCCGGCCAGCACACTGGAATCACGAAATAAACCACCCAACTAGGGCACGACAAAGTAAATCCACCTCCTACAGCCATCCATCAAATACTACGTAAGTAAGGTCATAGCCACAACCAAACCCACACTCCGGCAAACGGTCACGCAAACACGACAAAAGAAATTCAACACAATCTCAATGGCGCCCGCCACGCCCTTTCCGACGCCGACCACGGCCGATGGTAACGAAACCAGAATCACAAGCATGACGATCGGATCCACCCCCCCCAGCAGCCAAAGCCACCGCAGAACCGTAACGACCAGCAGGAACCGGAGGAGGCGACGAGGAAACAACCTCAATCATCCTAGCCTTCCGAGAAGCCATGTCAGCCTCATCGCCCCCCCAATGCACACAACGCAGGTGACGTCTGGTAACAGCCCCATCCGCCGACGGCGACCGTTCAACCTGTAACTCCACCGGTAATACTGGCTCAGTCACACTGGGCTCAGGCTCCTGCGCCATGACAGCGGAAGCCACAGTAGTCACCGTCAACGCCTCCACATGTGCCCCGAGGGACGCCACTGTAGGCGCAGCAGGCACAGCCACCGGGGCGTGCACCGCCACTTCATCAGCCACCTCCTCACGAAGAGGAGAGGCATCAGCACCGTCACCCTCACGAGAGAGGGGAGCGACCGAACGAAGAGCATCCAGCTCACAGCGGAGTGACTCACTCTCCAAAGCCGACAAATGTAGCCCATGGGAGAGGACAGAGACGTGGTGCCGGAGGTGAGAAACCTCAGCCTCGAGGGCCAAAGTGTTCTCGACCGTCCGACCGAGAGCCAGACCCGATCTCACAACCACGGTAGCAGAAAAGGTTGAGGAACCTCACTTAACCATGACGATCAACGCTCGAAGGAGACCGACCGTACGACTAACCGACCGATGGGAAGAAACCACTGACCTTTCGACCGAACCGAAGGGAGGAAAACCGCCGACCTCAACCAAAGGAGGAAGAAGCAGGTGCGAAATCGTCGACCAAAGGAAGGAAGAAGCAGAGGACAAGCCGACCGAAGAAGGTAAAAAGCAGAGGGGAAAGATGAGGAACCTCGAGATTCCAAACGATAGTGATCGAAGGGAAAGAATTAAAATCAAGCAGAGCCCAACGGAGTACTTGAAGTTAAAGACTTGAAGCTATCGCGAGTGGGGACGATAAGGAATCAAGGAAGCTAACTCGTTGAAAACCAGAATGTGACGGATCACAAGGAGGTTACATGGCCAATTTCAAAAAGTGAGGAAAATAGGGGAGAGGAAGCATGCCATTATATTATCATAAAAGTTGATAACTATTATATGAGACTCTGTCAGCTTTAACAGGTATTTATTAACCATACTCTTATATAACTATGACCAAATATATGTTTTCTTGGCATGAATATTTATTTCCTGGTTGTGCAAAAGAACACCTTATATTTCTGAAATATGCTATAAATTTATTTTAACATATATGCCATTTGCAACTTTTATTGTGATATATTTATATTGTGGCGCGCTGAACAGGGCCTAACTACTTGGTGACCTACGCATTACTAATGTCGGGACTTTACTAAAAGTATGCTCATCTCTTAATTTCTCCCATCATACCAGATGACCTTGGCGCAAGCTTGAAGAGTAGCTTCGGCTATGGAATGCTTGAGTAGCACGAGTTTTTTCCCTTTGGATAATACACGCTAGCTTCGCGGGTAGATGAATACTACTGTACTCGAGTATTTTGGTATGGTTCAGGCGAGGCTTCTGCAAGCACACGTGAATCTGCACAGAGCTTTTGACACCCTCTAGCGTGTGTGTAACAAACTTCGGATCCAGTGATTCAACTCTTTGTCGGGCGCAAGGCTTTGCCACCAACCCCGCTTTTCCTCCACTTCAGAAGCCCCCAAGTGAATCAACCTCTTGCTCTCAACAGCATCCAAAGCGGTAGAAATCGAAAAAAATGTCACAGGCTTTTAGCAATAACCAGAACTCTTTCAACGTCGCAAATACCTTTTACACTCTCCCTTACGATGCGTCTAAGATATTGGCGTGGTTATCTCCATTAGAGCCATGGGTACGGCATCGAGATATCGGAGCCCACCGAGTGGATAGTATAGGAGCCTGGCTGCTAGAGACCAGTGAATTCAGAAGCTGGCATAATGGCAGTAAGGATGGATCTAATAAGGCGACATTATTCTGCCACGGCAACCCAGGAGTGGGAAAGAGCCATATCATGTAAGAGAGCGTGTCCTTGCTGGAAATCAAAGAATGGCGTTGCTGATAGGTTTCCGTGACAGATCGCTGGTTATAGACAAGTTATGCGACGAGACCATGGAGGAAGATACTGTCGTTACATGTTTTTATTTCGACTTCGCTGCCCGGAGTGAGCAATCACCAGTAAATATGCTCGGCTCCCTGCTGAGACAACTTGTTACCGGATTGGATGAAATTCCTAAGGTAGTAGTCCGGGGTTTCCAGAATGAGAAAAAGGCGATTGGGGGTAGAGGACTACAAGTTTCAGGAATTTTGAAGATGTTCCAAGCCATCACGACCACCAAGCGCACGTTTATATGTGTTGATGCACTTGACGAATGTGTTCCAGAGCATCGAATGGTGGTTCTTGAATCACTAGGACAGATTCTGCGGGCTTCGCCGAATGCTCGGATATTTATCACTGGAAGACCCCATGTCCGGAGTGAGGTGGAGAGGAGATTAGATGGGACAGCAACGTTTATATTGATTGAGCCTATGGGAGATGGTATCGTTAAATATCTACGTGAGAAACTCAAGAATGACACGACCCCAGAGGAAATGACCAGCGCATTGGAGGCAAATATCATGGAGAGCATTTCCCAATTAAGCTCCGAAACGTATGTAGAACCGAATGCAAGAGCAAAGCTATGGAGAGCTATGCAGAGCTACCGCGGGCTAAGGGCTGACATTCGAATCTAGGTTTCTACTGGCCTCTCTTCACATGGAGGCAATCTTGCAGGAAACTAGTATCTCCCGCCGAAGGAGAAGGCTCAAGTCGGTGAAAGATGGGGAAGGATTAGGGAACGCATATGGTGCGACACTAGAGCGGATAAGGGTGCAGGGCGGGGAAAAGGCGAAACTTGCGATAGCCACTCTCGCATGGATTTGCCACTCAGAGCGGCCATTACGGGTGGATGAGTTATGCCATGCGCTAGCAGTGGAAATAGGAGCGACAGATTTCGACCCCGATAATGCTCCTTCGATAGCTACCTTGCTAGGCTGCTGTCAAGGATTGATCACAGTCGATAAGGAAGCTTCGACTGTGCGATTAATTCACTTTACCGTCCGAGAGTATCTTTGCAATCATCTAGACCTCTTTTCCAAACCTCACTCGGCAATTGCGGAAGCTTGCTTGACCTATTTGAATTCACAACAGGTCAAGAATCTCTCATCCCATCTTCTCCCAGACCATCAAAGCATGCCATTCCTCGAGTATTCTTCGAGATATTGGGGAACACATGCCAATAAGGAACTCTCAGACCATGCGAGGACTCTTGCGCTGGGGCTCTTAAGTCACTACGAAGGCCATGTATCCGCCGTATCGCTTTTGAAGCAAGTACCGGGCACCCAAAATATAGTAGACATTGGTTCTTCCCCGCGCTTCTCTGGATTACATTGTGCATCTTTCTTCGGGATTCATGAACTTGTGGCCGCATTTATGGATACCGGATATTGCGGGATTAACCAACATGATTGCGTAGGTTGTACGCCGCTCTCATGGGCGGCAAAGAATGGGCATGAAGGTGTTGTGAAGCTACTACTTGGCTGGAAAGATGTTGACCCCGACAGACCAGATAATCAAGGTGTTACACCACTCTCGTGGGCCGCTGATAAAGGACATGAAGGGGTTGTGGAGCTGCTGCTTGGCCGGGAAGGTGTCGACCCCAATCGCCCGGATAAGTATGATGGAACACCACTCGGGTGGGCTGCTATAAAGGGGCACGAAGGAGTAGTCAAGCTGCTGCTGGATCGGGAGGGTGTCGACCCTAATCGCCAGGATGAGAATGATCGAACGCCGCTCGGGTGTGCTGCTGTCGAGGGACATGCCGGGGTTGTGAAGCTACTACTTGGCCGGAAAGATGTCGATTCCAATCGCCCGGATAAGTCCGATCAAACACCGCTCGGATTGGCTGCTATAAAGGGGCACGAAGGAGTAGTCAAGCTGCTGCTGGAACGGGAGGGTGTCGACCCCGATCGTGCGGATAAGGATAATCGAACACCCCTTCGGTGTGCTGCTGTGGTGGGGCACGAAGGAGTAGTTAAGCTGCTGCTGGATCGGGAGGGTGTCGACCCTAATCGCCAGGATGATAATGATCGAACGCCGCTCGGGTGTGCTGCTGTCGAGGGACATGCCGGGGTTGTGAAGCTACTACTTGGCCGGAAAGATGTCGATCCTAATCGCCCGGATAAGTATGGTCGAACACCGCTCGGGTGGGCTGCTGTTGGGGGACACGAAGGGGTAGTTAAGCTACTGCTGGGACAGGAAAATGTTGACCCCGATCGCCCGGATGGGAATAATCGAACGCCACTCCGGTCTGCTGCTGTGAAGGGGCACGAAGGTGTAGTCAAGCTGTTGCTGGAACGGGAAGATGTCGACCCTAATCGCCCGGATGAGAAGGATCGAACGCCGCTCGGATGTGCTGCTGTCGAGGGACATGAGGGGGTTGTGAAGCTATTACTTAGCCGGAAAGATGTCGATCCCAATCGCCCGGATAAGTATGGTCGAACACCGCTTGGGTGGGCTGCTGAGATGGGGCACCAGGGAACAGTCAAGCTGCTGCTGGAACGGGAAGATATCGACCCTAACCGCCGGGACGAGAATGATCGGACACCACTCGGATGTGCTGCTGTTGCAGGATATGAAGGGGTTGTGAAGCTATCACTTTGCCGGAAAGATATCGAGCCCGATCGTCAGGATGGGAACGATTGAACACCACTTAGATCTGCTGCTGTAGCGGGACATGGAGGGGCTGTCAAGCTACTCCTCGGCAGGAAAAATGCCCACCCCGATCGCCTTGATTGAAATCTCACTTTTTTGTAAGCCCATACCCCTCTGTAGTCTCCCGCCATTTGCTAACTTTTATGAGTGAAGGTCCACAAGTTTACGTTCGTTGGGTTTAGTATGCAGCAACTGAAGCACCATTTTATTTGTTAACTTGCCCCGTCTGTCTTGGTCGCCGTTCCCTAGTAGAATAGACCTCCTGTTACAAAATCTCCTTTATCCTTTTCTTTATGCATCGATGCTTGTCTTCTCTCCGTTTTCCCTTGCTAGCGCTTGATGCATACATGAACAGATAGATGAACTGCACACAGAACCTCCCTTTAGAGAGCAGAGTGCCTAGCATAGGCGTTCCCGGAGCTAGCCCGAAGAAGAGAATCAACTCTAAACATTGTGATTGCGGGATGATGGAATTTCTAGCATATATATATAATATTCATCCGCAAAAACTGCCTCCCATTCTGTCAAACCCCTTCCGGATTCCTGCTTCCCCCACTTTACCTCCCTAGAAACCTAACTCCTAGCCATGTGGCACTCAAGCCGGATGGCTCAATTAGCTTGAAGGTAGAACCTAAAGAAGACCTATTGTTATACGCCATCCTCCCTAACTCGCCACTACAGATGCGCCGGAAATTTTGGGCGCAATAAAAGCTGTTGCTCCGGTGATTATATTAGATAGAGGTGATCTATGCTAGGATGTTTGGGGGGGCGGTTTGGGGGGAAGATTGGGAAGCACAAATTTATGAGCAATCCTTAGGCTTTGAATACAGAATTTAGTAGCCAGCAGGAGTACCGGTAGGGGAAGTATGAGGCGGGGTAGGTTGTGGTGTTATCACCGTATCGCCTCAGCGGGTGTGCATTCTCGGCAGCTGAGGCAAGGGGGGCTCCTGAGGTGTGGCTACTGGGCTATGTTGGGGGGTCGGCAAACAGCAAATAACATGCTGGGCTATATATTACCGGCTCACTGTACCTCGCTGTCTCATACTTATACCCCAATACCACAGCAACCAACCAACCCCCCCGTGCGAGCCTCATCCGAATAGCTATTGGCTTTCCTATTACTGCCACTTGGGCCAATGGCCTTTGACGATAACCCGTCATAGGGCGCTATGGTGCACAATATTACATCACACCTTATCACTCCAGAAGCAGCGGAATCTAGGAAAAAACTGCAGCCCCCACAGGCTGAATATGGGCCGCACAAGAGGTAACCCGCGAGTCGATTAAATTTGGCAAAGAGAAGAAGGAAGAGAACTTGAATTAGGGACCTAGATAAGAAGAAAGTTGAAGAGCAATGAGAATTAAGCCTATTATTTAAGTCAATTCGTTATAACCTGACAAACTCCTTATCATAATATTACTAGCATAAATGAAATACGAAGCAGGAGAAGACATCCCCAGTGCCCCAGGAATTAGCCCTAGACCCATTGTTCTGAGGAATGGAATGCCAAAGCGTCCCCCGTTGTATCCACCTTGGTGAGGCGTCTGGACAGCACAAACCATATTATCGTAATATATCATACACGATAGGAGAGTGCTCTCCGTTGGTAGGAGGAGCGCTACTGTCAGTTAGGGCTTAATATTAATGGCCAATTTATCATACTTCCGGTTATAGGGGTAGTTCGGCTTCTAGTAAGGAATCTCAGTGAGTAATGTATTCTCATCCCCTTGGAATGCCATTCACTATAGGATTCGTGGTAGTACAAATGTAACCTTTTTTTCTTGCAATCCGATAAGATATGTGTAAAATATGGAGTGTAGGCGGAAATACTTAATCCACAGCTCTCTCCGGAAAGTACCCCCCCTCTCCTCCTTTTATTTGCCTCCTTGCCCCGGTTGGTTACAGAAACTAACTGATCGTTAGTCCCTACATTGTATGGTGCCTTGAAAATCTGACAAGGACTTATATCAATTCACTAGATCAAAAAAAAAAGGCTAACCAGACAAGGAAAGCTCACGGAGAGGATTCCTTTAGCTCCAAGGATTACACAACCAACCAAGCCTGAGCAAGACTAGCTACTAGTGCTGTACTGTACTAGCACAGCATGTGGCTTCCCCTTTCCCAATAGAGAATTTGATGCTGGGGAAGTTTTTGGGTGGGTGGTGCAGATGGAGGGCTCGCCACTAGATCTATAAATCTCAGTGATAATTAGATCAGATTGCACTACCCCGCTCTATTATTGTAGAGAAAAGCGAGCATAAGATTACTTGTGGCCACTGGAGCTCACAGGTAACGTTCCTTGAAGTATTTAGGTGCAATAAAAGCCCAATATTGAATGCAATCCTCTGCCTCGGCACCACCTCTCGTTAAACATAGGAAAGCACTTGTCACCCCTCCCAATTCTCACATACAGAGCTTATGTTGAAAATCTGGGCTTCGGAGGTAATGATTTACGGTGAGGATTTTACGCAGTGGACTGGAACCGCTTAAGTGGAGATGAAGATCGTGATTGATTGTGTTGACTTGATGAAATGGAAAGACCCGAGGAAAGTTGTGTACAGGGAGGGAGGTGTGAAGGGAGCAAAGGTGAGTAGGAAAGAAAAACAAGGGGTGAAAACATTTTCAGAGCTTGGGCGTCCTTTGACTAGTGCGTACGCATACCTCAGCGGCCAGAGAGTCTGGCCATTAAACTGCCATTTCCAACAGCTTACGCTCTAAAGGTCCGATTGAGATTCTGTGACGATCTAACCCTAGATACTAACCCTAAGTTATATTAATATTTTTCTAAATAAACCTCACAAAAACACTGACAGAGGCCATGAGAGGATTGTATTTGGGTGGAGGATGAAAGTCTAGAGTTTTTCTATTGATCAAGCGTTTGAAATGGTTAGACTACTAAAGCACGCTCCTAGGGCGTCTTCCCTTACTTGGTAAGTGGACTATCGCCTCGCCCCTGGGAGTGATGGTGCCATGAGCTGGCGAAAGCCACCCTAGTGTTAGATCAAGGCTTCCAATTAGGCTGTACTCAAGGGGGGCGGATTAGAGAAAACTGGAGAGTTTCCTGGAGCTTATTTTTCGAACTGTCGAGGTGGCTAATACCCCACCTATCAATATGAGAATTTCTTAGAGTATGATACCGGTTTAGGACTAACAAAACTAGCTGGTATCTACCTAATGTAGAAAAACTCGGCGCCGTAAGTACTACTAGCTATTACTCAAGACAAGATTAAGTCCCCAGACACCTAGCACAACTGTAATCCCCAAAAACACTCAACAATCGCAATACCACAACGACTCAAGTCAATGGCACAGTCAAAATGAAAGGTCCTATCACCAGATCCTATGCCCCTAGAGAGTGAAACAAATATATAGGCCTTAGTATTAATAGTTATTATGGTTGTGGTCGCAATTATATTCGCCATTATGGCTATAGTATCATGACTGTTGAATTTTGCGGGGGATCGTGGTTGTGCCCGTTGTCTGAGGGCTTAATATCACCCAGAGTATCATATGCTATGATATAGCAACGTGAGGGTATAAACCTGGAGAGTCCAATAGGGCCCCCAGACGGAACCCTACCCTCTTTCAAGTCGAATAGAAAAGGTATAAATACTCAAGAGCACCCCCGCTGAAAACCATCAAGCCCCCATCCCACAGTTCCCAAACTTCCACCCCAGCCAACCGACACAGCTCTACCATTTTATCTTTGAACATCCTTCTTTATATTTAGCTGGGGCTGTACGAGATTTCTATATCTCTAGACAGGGAATTCCTTTTTTATATTACCCTCGACACACGACACAACGAACCTTCTCCATCAACTACCTCCTTCGCTTCACCACAGCCTGTCTCCCTTCCCTCAAATCCATTATCTTTCTGAAAATATCCCTTTCCCCCGCTTCCTAGAATATATATCCTACCCAAAATGACACAGAAGAGAAATATCAGTGATGAGAGCAATGGCGGAGAGGGTGGGCTCACTTATGCGGACCGTGACGGTATGCCTCTTTTACATTTTCTTGATTGCGTTCACTCTAATATCTACTAGGACTCCCGCAGCCCAAGAGAAGAATGTCTCACATCCCTAATGAATCCTCTTCCAATTGGTTCAAAACAATGCTCCTGGCAGAGGATGACGAAGAAACAGAAGATGGCCCAGAAACTGAGGACCCGGAGGCATCTCTCACTATTGGGGAGCTACAGAAACCAGCTGGCGGGGCCATCCTAGGGTCAATTGATTATACCGAAAGTATATCCCTCCCCAACCCCAGCCCCCTCTACCGTATTAACTTGAATACACGTCTGAGGACGTCTGACTTTCCTCTCTAAGTAACGCGTGGTTTTATTTTGCTGGTATTTTCTCCAGTCCCCGCCAAAATAGGAAACTCAGACGTCCTGAGACATGTTGCTCTTATTCAAGTTAATACAGTAATGTTTCCCATTTCCCAACTTCTCAAGATTGACATGTGGTGCCACAGGAAGCAAGAGACCAAGAAACACCGACTTAGACCAACCCCTCTACTCATCCCCCTCAAAGTGTGAGCAGACAGACCTCGAAATGGGCCACTCCGAATCCGAAATTCAATCTGATGAGGACTCTGAAAAGTCATACAACCATTTCAACCCACTCGTTGAGCCAGCAAGAAAGATCTACTTAGCACCTGATCGCTATGCTGAGCATATTGCCAAGATTGAAAGAGGGGCTGTTTTCAAGCAACGCAATGAGGGCGGGAAGAGGAAGAAGCAGAAGCCATGGGAACAGAGATCAATACGTGAGAGGGGCCCGCGTGCCGGACGTTCCGATGAGTTCCTTACCACGGAAGAAGCCCAGTACGCAGAGAATATCCTCCGGGCAGCAGCGCGACACCGCCTCGAAACATGGCATCGGGAACGGCACGAGATGTGGGGCCTTAAGGGGATTGAAGTTCCATGCACGACAAGCAAAGAAATGGAGGATTTAGAAGAGGGGGGCTCAGCAGATAAGGACATGCAACCCAAGGGGGAACTTGGCATCAGGTCAGGAGCATCAAACTCAGGACGAAAGACCTCCCTCAGAGCCACTTCTATTCACAGGAAAGACATGGGAGACGACGCAACAGTTGAGGAGATATTACAAGTAATACCGAAACCGTTGGACCCTTGTTTTTACACCCCAGCAGACACCATCTACCTGCCACGCAAGCCCAAATTCACAGAGGTTGTTTTCTGGCTAGAGTACCGCCTAGGATACACCAGGAAGCAGGTACGTTGGCTCATGGGGGGTGACCGAGCTGGACGTGGGGCAGTTCCATCAACCAACACCCTTGGAATGCGCCTGCAACGTTACATGAGGAAGAATAACCTTACGGATACCGTCAAAGCAGAACCCGCCGGGGCCGTCAATATATCTAAGACATCTCGCAGTAGTGGAAAGTCCGCTGCAAGCTCCGGTAAGAGCAAGGGTTCTGATAGAGAAGCAAATCAAGAACGCCCTTTGTTACCCCACGGGCCCCGAATCCGGCGTCCAGAGCTTGGTGTACACGGCTGGGTCTGGGATCACCCACATGAAATCCAGCAAAAGCTCGGGGACTACCACTAGTTTTCCAGGCAAAATATTCTCCCCTAATCTCCTCTCTACTTCAAAATCATATTTCCTTTCCTTCTCTCTCACTCTGGCAGGTGCTCCAACAGGATACTTCCAAAATTTCATTGAAAATCTAAAACTCTTTTTTGGTAGCGAAAATGACATTATTTAGCCCCTGGAAATTTCCAAATCTCTACTCAGGCGGGAGGTACGCAGTTACCATAATATTATCATGTACCTGTTCCTATTTACTATTATCTCCTATATTATTATTATTATTATTACGAACCTATAACCCACCTTCCAAAAGGGGGGCGCAATTGTAACTACTAAATCTAATCTCCACTCTCCAAAATTATGCTTCAGGGAAAAGCTGGGTGCACAATAGCCATAAAAGCGCCTCCGCAAAAGTGTTGGTGAAATGGGCTTTTTACACCAAAAACATCGATTTTTAGCTACTCGTAGCTCATAAACCACGAAGAATTTTTCCTACCTAACTTCTCATATATAGTTACAATACCTTTCTCCTACCCCTACACAACTCTTAACGAATTTGGTGAAAAATTGGAAAAGTTATGGAGTTCTAAAGTTTTGAGTCTGCGAAAAAAGTGCCATTTTACATTACAAAATTGGCATTGCAAGGGGTATGATCCACCTTGTAGCTTAGACCATAGTGTAAATTGACTTGATAAGTGGTATCAGGTGAAAGCTGCAATGAAGGTGAAAATAACCAGGCAAGTCATGAACATTATTTGAAGCAATTCCAAGTGTGGGGGTTGATCAAACATGGCGAGTTTTGGTGTAAAAATAGCGTTTCACCAACACTTTTACGGAGGGTTTTCAGCTAGCATCAGAATTATAAGCGCTCACTTCAAGGCTTCTAAAGAGCGTTTGGAGGGCAATCACGGGAGAGCCATATCGCGAGGGGGGCATCGAATCTCATGCTAATATATACTAACAGCTATCGAGGGATCATCACAGGGGAAATTTTAGACATAGGGAGAGGAATGTCTTATTAGCTGTGTCGGGAGTGAGGCATCGTTGGGCTTATATATTCAGGGGCTGTCTATGGGATGGGAGCAACTGCTTATCTCGGAGTTACCCAGTGTCCAACCCCCTGATATTTCCTCACCATCAGACAGTCAATCCCCCTAGTTGCGAGAGTACCCCCATCACCGCTGGTCACTCGCTCATATTAGTGTCCTAATTGTAAGTTTACACATCCTGTGTTGTCACGAGTGACATCTCATGACTGCTTGCGTCACCTACCTGTTTGAACACCCAGTTCTTGACTCCTCTTTTCTCGCCTCTCGTCTTTCCTTCGTTCTTCTTTCTTCTTCTTACTTCTTGTCTAATCTCTTGGCAATCACTTAATAGGCAATCCAAGTTACTTGCTCGCTTTGATTACCTCTTTCCACTCTCTCTCTCTCGTGACACTACTCAACACGACCAGAGAGTCTATACAGCAGCATTCAGAACTTGCAGGCGCTCTACCCCCCCCCCCAAAATCCAAAGAAGCAAAGCAACCCCCAAAAATAAAATAAAAATAAAAAACTAGCAACAATCTAAGATTGCCATCTATTTTCCCAGCTATGATACCACCCAGTAAAAAGATAAAACTAAACATCTATATTCCCAGCGCGCCCAATCTACAGTTGTTTATTAGGAGAAAAATCCGCTTTCCCGGACACGCATGGTATATAATAGAATAGCACGTCGTTGGTCAGTTATTATATTTGGATGAGGATTGCGAGAAACGTCACAGGCCAGATTCAGGGGCGGAAAATACTAAGTTAAGTAGACAGAATTCTATCACACGAAAAATCTATGGTATTGCCGAACACCAACTTTTCTAGAAAAATGCTCACTTATTTTCCTCCGGAATATATTCATTCCATCCCCGACTTCTATCTCAGCCTCTCTAAACTGTGCCTGTAGAGTAAGTCCCGATAAAAATATATAAAAACTCTTGTTTTACTTTTATTCTGCTGCCCGGCCGATCGCAACCCCACCCCAAGCGGGCAGAAGAGAAGGGCTCAAAAAAACCGCGGAAATCAACAGTCAACAGGGTTAGCTATAGTAAAAGAAACGGGTGGAGATCATACCAAGCATTAGCTACCAGTTTATATCCTTCCTATTCCCACACTTTACTCCATAACAATAACATCACCACATTCACCCTTTCATCTCCTCCTTTTCTTATCCAGACTCCCAGATCGTTAGCCATTCTCTCAACCATCAACCGCCGGAAACCAACCCAGAACGAAACCCCACTGCCGCACCCCGACCGATTACTCAATATCAATCAAATATTTTCCAAACCACAAATACCCGCGCCGAATGGCTGTGCCTACCTACCTACCTACCTACCTACCTACCTACCTACCTACCTACCTACCTACCTACCTACCTACCTACCTACCTACCTACCTACCTACCTACCTACCTACCTACCTACCGCAAATACCACAACCCTCCCCCAAAAAAATGGAAGGCGAGGGCAAAGCAATCAAAGCTTTTCAGGAGACAACCGCCGAAACCGCAAGACAGGTGCAGGTCTACATTCAGGCCAGGGACACACCCGCCACGAATCTTTCTCAGGCTGGCTCGGATGTTGGATGGGGACACCTCCGGCAGGGCCGACATAACCGTACTCTACTCTACGAGTATGATACGCACAGTTAGCATCAATAGATAGAGGACAAACGTTCGAGTGATAAATTGTGATTTCTCTGAAATTGGGGGGTGCCTTGCTTTATCAGTTGTTGGCAGTGATACGGTGGGCACTTGTACTTTAGTGGTTGGTATAAACACCGCCCACTCATCCTTGAACCACACTACAGCCCCTGGGGAAGATTAAATCAAATTAAAAGAAACGGTTTATATATTTGGCCATAAAGGAGAAACATAAGTCGTATCGATACAATTCCCCCCCTTCCCCCACCATCTACCATACAACCATATACCCAGCTACCCATCTTGATACCAATCTACACCCTTTTTTGGATATTTCTTGCACTTTACGCTGTTGTTCTTATAGTGTCCGTACTCGCCGCAGGCAGAGCACATACGGTCCGCGAACGGCATCCCCTGGGCGTTGGCTTCGACATGCGCCTGGTACTTCAACTTTGTAAGCTCGTGTTTGAGACTTGACTCGCGCACTGAGAGTTGATGCTGCTGGAGGTTGATGCGGTGGATTTCCTCCTGAATCTCTTGACGACGTAAGGCGGCATCCATGGATTCGCCGGGCCGAGCGGGGCTGGGCAAGAGGTCGGCTGGTGGCGGAACGGGAGTTGAGGTGGACGATGGCGATGACGTGCGACTTCGCTTGCGCTTTTTAGTCTTGTGACCGGAGGAAGAGGTGTTTGCCGGTGGCTTAGGAGGGCGGGAAATGGAGCGGCCGCGGGCGACGCGAGTTTCTGAGATGCCTTTTGTGAGCGGCCGGGTGGCGTCTTTGGGTTTGACGGCCCAGGATTGGCGGCCCCTACGTTCCTTTCGGGCTCGTTTCGTCGACAGGTCAGAAGCGTCCATGTCCACGTCGGAGTCTTCTTGGACTTCTTCCGCTCCTTCGGCCTTCTTCTTCTTTTTCTTCTTCCTTACCTCTAACGGAGCTGGGCTCCTGCAGTCAGAGGCGGATTCCACTTGTTTGGGAAATTTCCCACGCCCCGAGGATTTCTTCCTTGGCTTCGATGGACCTGGTTCGTCCGGGTCGGTCCTGAATTCCACACTCCCATCCGAGTGGGCTATCTCTTTTCCCTTTCCCTTTTTCCCACTCTTGTGCTTCCTTCGTTGGACTACCGACGGTTCCTCTCTGCTCTTCGAAGCTATGCTCTCACCGGAGGGTACTTTCTCCTTTCGCTTTGATTTCAGCTTTTTCCCCGTTGACCTCTCATGCCGAGCCTTTGCCGCGCGCGGCCCCAATCCAGATTGCCCGTCACTGTCGCTGGAATCAACTATTGGTACCCTCCTCCTCTCTCTCCCCGGATTCCCCGATTTGTCAGACTTTCTCCTCTCCTTGCCACTACCCACGGTGAGATCGACAATTTCCGCCAGCTCAGCGTCTGTGGCTTCGGAATCGCTATCGTCCGTATACTGCATTTGGCCGGGGGCCCGCGTTACTGGCCCACCCACCGATCGGACAGACGCCGAGGACGATGGCGACAGTATTGTCCGGCTATTATACGACCGGTGAAGAAACGACCATGATGAAGACGCCGAATCCGATGAGGATCTTTTAATATGTGCCTCAGGTAGAAGCAATCCATCACCTCTTCCATCCGTCTGTTCTCGGGGAGCATCGATTCCCTGGTTCTCCATTGCCCCCCCTACCCCCTTGCCATTCCCAAGTTCTCTTTCGCCATTTCCAGAATTCTTGAGTAGACCCACCATAGTATTTTCTCCTCCGCCCGGTAACTGTGAGCCGGGTTGACGTTGACCAAATGCTAGTGGGCGCATAATCGAACCAGTTGGTTGGGTACTGAAAAAAGGAAACTGCCGAACCTTCAGCTGTGGATCAGAGAAGGCAGACACTCCGGAAGAACTGCCCAGTTTTGGGGGGAGATATCCCGGTGATGGGTGTTCTACCTTTGTCACACCTATTGGCAACACCTTCCCACAGCCCAGGCTCTTGGTGTTTACAGAGTCATGGGGTTTAGATTTCCTATTCGCCCCTCCCCCCAACGGCACGTCATTCACCACTGGCCAAGCTGATATGTTAGACGTACTATCAGCAGAGGCCCTCTTCAATGACCCTGGTTTATTGAGTGCGCTCGAGTAAAGAACAATGTCCCTTCGTCTCCCGTTTTCCCGAACACTCGAAGATTCACCGGCTGTATCGTTACGATAGGGCCGCGATTCTCCCTCCACTCCAGGAACCACCCGCAATGCCAGCGACACGCTTTCCCCAAAAAACGTCTCGATCTTTAACGCATCAAGTGGATATTCCAGGACAACCCCAACACTCATCACCCCCCCAGAGTCAGATATATCTCCTCGAAGGATCTCCATAAACCTAACGAAATGGTCCGCTCCGCGATGGAGCCCCCTTTTTACTATAGCGTGGCCCGTATAGCGCGTCCTCAAAGTAATGTCACGAGAGGTGACAGTAGACAGCGCCCGGCTATTGCGAAGGATGATTTGGGGATCCTCACCAAGGTTAAAGGACAGCTCAGAGTACACTGGCGATTCCACAGCCAAAGTAAGAGGAAGAGGCGGAGTGGCAACTATGGAAACTGCCCTTGCCCCACTTTGTAAAGTGCGAAGGCACATATAGCAAGAGATAGAGCGCTCATAACCCACAAACTCGGAAGCATGCTGGCCCCGCAATATCGAAAACTGAAGCAACTCGTCATCAACACTGGTGCCTTGCAATCGTCTAACAGCAATTTCGGCTTCTTCTGGGTCCCGGAAGGCAGCGATCATCATGTGCGGTCGTCGCACCAAATACCCACACAGCCGATATCCCTCAAGTAATTTCCGAATGCGGGAGCTTTGTGTTTCCTGTTTTATGTTCATTATGTAGCTAGAGTTCATCATCAGCAACAGGTCAAGGCAGAAAAGAGGGCATATTCTCTGACACAATGGTATTTGGAGTTTTCCATGATAGCCAGACGGTGGAGCGCACAAGCTTTCTCCCCTCCAACTCCCTATACGCTCTCGTAGCCTCCTCCAGCGTCTCAAAAACAACAGAAGCGCAGCCATCCCCCGATTGCCATTCGCACCTTAGATGCCTAAACCCCCACAAGAATTCCGTGAGGTTGGATCGCCGCAAACCGCTTGGTAAGTTCGAAATGTATCTAGATAGCTCAGCGATCAGAGCACAAAAAAGCAGAAGTTGAAGGGGTGCGAATAGGAGGATTTTACAATGTCCGACGAGCCTCTTCTTCAATCCCTTCCCTAACCCGCTGATAACTCGGATGTTCCCAATACCTCATGGAAAAATACAAGTCCCTCCTGGGGGTGATGGCCATCAAGGGGATGTAGTGAACCTCGGTGCGATGACCACCCATGGGCCCCATGAATTTCCCACCATCACCACCCGCGACCTGCCGATCCATCTTACCAAGTCAGAAACGCGCGGGCCAATGACGAAGGGCGACCAAAAGCGCGAGAACGGAGAAAGGTGGGGCGGAATGGGTACCCTTCACGGATATCAATTCCCTCACCTATCGGTTGAGCAGGAGGTCGGCCAAAGGGTGTCTTGCGCAGAGATTCACCCAGAGCGGGGGGGGGGGGGGAAAGTTGACGTTCAGACAAGGTTTGAGTGTGAAATCTTGGCAGGCAAGAGGAGCCCTATCACGTGACCTTACCTCCCGTTACCCCCGTCTCGGGTTCTCCCCGCTTAACTAACTTTTGGAGGCTAGAGGACAGGTGTTTAGAGTGAGATTAAACGTGGCAGGAGACGCTATCGGACCCCGCATTCTGTAATCTCGTTTCTCCCTTCCCCCTTCAATTAAAGTCTGGCAAAACATCATACTGTAATAACCATCACACCGGTACCGTAATCGCAACCCGTATCATACTAATATCCTTCGCTATGTTTCCTTCCCCTTCCTTCCTGCCGTCACCCCGCCAAGGTCACGGATGCAGGTACCCTACCCCGTCCACACAATCCTTCCGGACACGCGTACCCTCACCATACCATACCATTTCCTCACTTTCTCTCGCATCCTTTGGAAAAGCGTGCAAACGGTCTACGTAATCCAGAAAAGAAGCCTCTTGGCAGTCTACACACGCCCAGGGAGAAAAAGAAAATGTTTTTTAAGTAGATCTGGCATCACCTCGCATCACACAAAGTTTCCACCACAAAAAGTAGCGAAAAGGCATACGTCTGTTCATGTCGCTGCCGCGTGTCCTGCCCAAACGCTGCAAGCCCTTTAGATTTACACCTCGCAGCGCCATACCATACGTTATCCTATGGCTGGCCTTTTTGTTTCCCCCCGGGGGCAGATTTACATCATCGCCTTCATCATCATCATCATCATCATCCTTTTTTTTTTGCCCTGATCACCTTAGGCCTCGGCATATCTATTTCAGTTCAGTGGAGCATGATAGTCCAAGTGAGTCCAGTTCACGCAACCCTGTGATCCGGTCACGAATCAGGTTTTTGCCCTTGATCTGGGGATGGTCGGTTGTTTTTTTGTTTTTTTCCCTATTACTAATGCATCGATGGAAGCAAAAGTTTTTTCACTTGTAAGTTATGCAAAGCACCCGTAACAAACAGGTGGACCGCGAGCTCAGGGTACGGTACCGTAGGCTAAGTCTGTTGAATCGTCCCCTACTAGCCCAATCGACCCCAACGAACCACTCAGAACACAGGAATTTACTCTCTAGCCACTTGAGGCGAGAGAGTAAGGCTAACTTTTTCCCTTCCCCTCACCCAAAAAATACCGGAGGGTGACTAACCCCTGCAACATACCTAATGTTACACGCATGTAAATTCGGGGAAAGTGAGCCCAAGTACCGGCACCACTGTACCGCCCCAGCTCTGCGGTATAAGTGAGATTCTCCAAAACATCTGAGGCAGCAACACCGATAGTCACTCGTTGTTATCTTCAGCTGAGTGAAGGGAGGCGGTGATTATCATGTGCCCCTGAATTAGAATGAGAATGAGTGGCTTCAACGTTACGGTACCATAAACTGCTGCACGGGAAGAACTATTGGGCTGCATATCACCAACACAATACGGTATTACTCTTAGCACAGCCACGCTGAGCTCACCAACCATCACTCGTATTCTCGCGTTGATGGAGCGAGCCAATCTAGATTATCGGAAGGGAGGGACGGATGGGCGCAATAGGATCTGCGTATTCCTACGCTTGCCTTGGGCAGCGCTGTCTGGGGAGTGCGATATACTACGCTCCACATGGACGCTTTTTCCCCGATGCTATGTATATATATTTGGGGGTGGAAAACAAAAATTCACTTCACCCCCACAACACAGAGCGAATGCAACAACGATGACTGGATAAACTTTTGTAGCAGAGCCGACCTAAGGTATCTGCCAGCTCACGGCGAGACCGAGGATAAACATCTAGTTTCCAAAATAGCATTTTCGCCCATTTATTTTTATCCTTACTATTTACAAAAAAAAAAAGATATCGGTAGTACCAACCATAATAGAAATGAAACGAAACAAAAACGACTCAAACTAATGGCACAGGTATGATACCGTAACTTAGGCACTTTCAGCGGGTGCGAACAAAAAAGCCAAGAAAAACCTCAAGGGATTGCCCTACTGCGTAGTAGGGTATCTCAGTAATGTGATCACCAGGGCACAGCGTTGGCCATTTGAAATCAAGCTCCATCCTTTGTTTCAGCAGGAGCTGTGACCATTCCCGAGCAGTGTGATACATACCGTTAATGGATAAGACACCCTACCACCAACCACCACCACCGCCGCAATCGGCTTCCCGAACCTGCAGTATGGTACGCTGCGCCCTAGGCAGACTAGAGTCGATCCAAACCTTCTCCCTCACCAACAACCGGTGAATAAGCGCACCCGCGTCACAGCTAAACAACTGCGAAAACGGACCGGGGAGAAGAAGGAAAAGACTCACGCACAGCGACCGTACCATGCAGTGCAGCGCAGTCCAAAAGATATTATCCTCCGCTTCAGCGGACGGGTAATACAAGACTGCACCGGTGCCATCCAAGCATTCTCAAACCTTATCACATGACATGGACCCAATCACACCAAAATAAAGCTCCACCCCGCGCAGAGCCTCATACCGCACCAGCGGCTCAAGGATTTCTCATCATATTCCTCCCCCCTCCCCCCCGATCGTCAGTTCTGGCCGAGCCTCATTGAATGACTGCAAATCGGGCGCGGGCAGGCAGGCGGGCGTATCTACATCGGCTCAGCTGCCCCATTCGATCTATTACTCACTGTTAAACTTGCCTATAGTATGGGATTAGTCTGCTAGAGGTGAGTTATCGGCTTTGCTTCTCCGCCGTTGAGAAATGGCGGGAAGGCTTAGCGAGCGAGGCGCTTGGGGTACAGTGGTGTAGCACCGGTATGGTGGTGCAAAATGTCGGGCGGATCGCCGTTGTGACCGGCAAGTATGAGAGGTCTGGGGGCTGGGCTGGGTTGGGCGGGAGGAAGGGAAGCCTTTATCGCGAGGGGTGCATGCAGCTTCCTAAAGGGCACCGTAGTCATGGAAGATATGGTAATTAGTAAGGTTGGGTTGCTTGCAGGTGGGTTTGGCTCGGTTAGGTTGGGTTTGGTCTGGTTGGGCATTCTGAAGCATGGTATCATACCCTACCATACTGCATACCCACTCTTGGGACTCGCTATCTCCGGCACCCGCCTAATCTCCGGATTCAGAGATAAAAAGCTCTTGGGAAGTGTTGTTGCTTTCCTATCACGGTATAAGATTAGCCTTCGAGATGTGCTGGATCTCATTAACCGGTATGCACAATTCTGGTAACCTGTCGAACTGCGCCTATCCTGGGCTGACGGAGGTAGCGAATCGCAAGAGTAAATACGATACTGGGCTCGAGTACTAGCACAGCACCGGCAGCGTATTGTAGCCTACCTGATCAGCGATATGATACCGGCGCGGTGCGATGCGATGCAATACCATACAACAGGGGGTAGCAAGAATTGCATCTCTAGTGCTCCGTAGATCCCCATGCTTTTTCCTCACCTTCAATCTCGCGCAGCAGAGAAGTACAGCGTGAATCAATCATCCACCATCAATCAATTCGCCCTCTCACCAGCTCACAAATTCACTCACTCGGTTCGGCGCGGTTATAGCAGGTTTCAATCACCCTTCGCTTCGCGTTCCTTCATTCTCCCCATTCCACTCCCCCCGTTCGTTCACCCATTCGCTCTAGGCAAACACCACGGCGCATATCTACCACGGTGCAGACAAGTTAATCACCGTCCACTGCCACAATCAACCTCAGATGCAGCATAGTAGCCAGTCCAATCTAAATCAATGCCCCCACAACCCCATGATCCATCAAAGGAGCCCCAAACCGAACTTGTGTCCTTACACTCCACGGGCGAAAGACTTTACCGGCACACGAGTGATAAGCAACCAAGGGGCAAGTCCCGGCTCGCAGATTACCGGATGGTATCGTCGCCCGGCGCCATGCGAACCAGACCAAATCCCTCAGTCATGAGATCGATTTGCTTGCTTGCCCTCTGCGTCAGATAGATAATAAATAAGGCTCTTGTGTATGTACCAACCGTGTCGTGCTGTGCTGGTGTAAGCCTCAAGTGCTGGGATATAATACAAGTCACGAGAAGGGGATACGGTATTTCTGCTCGGTTTGTTGGGTAGGTGGGTAGGTGCATCTGCCGTTGTGTTACGGGGAGGAATCTTCTGGAAGGGTGGGTGAATGGATGGATGGGATGGATGGGATGGGATGGATGGGATGGGATGTGGGTGTGTGTGTGGGGGGGGGGCAGGATGGAGGATGGAGGGGTTGATGGGAGAGTAGTGAATGGATTTGGATTGGGTTGGTGGGAGTCACAAAATTGTACCGCGTCGTGCGTGAGGTGGACTCGCCCGGACCTCCACATGAATTACAGTACTCGAGCAGATTGGAGTGAATTGGATTAGTTGTCGCGGGGATGTCACATTGGCGATTGGGGGGGGAAAAGGGCACTTTTGCTGTTCTGGACTGGACGAAGTAGCGCAGGAAGGTCGTGTTAGGCTTTCTTGTGAACGGGCGATTGGATTCGTAGCGGCCGCGTTTTCTATTTACGTCTGCTTGTACAATGAATGAATGGCATCTTTTTCTCGTGCCTGATCACCGTACTGTATTTTTGTCGCTTGGCCGCCCGCATAGTGGGCTATTGTCTTCAAAGGGTGACGACAAGTTTTTTTTTGGGGGGTCTGCTGTCCCTTTCTTGTCCCGTCAAAGGGATCGCTTCTTCTCACTCGGCTTTTTTGGTTTTCCTTTTCTCGCGGAGTTTCCAATAATAACTCTTCCTGAAACAGACAACCCCCGGAATTACCCTCGAGTCATAGTTTCTCCGGTGAAGTCAATTTTTCCGTTCCCAATGCGGGAGCGACAAGAATGACAAGCGCGGAGGCTTCGGTCTGTGATCTGTCCTATCCTGTCCGCCTCAGGTCAACGGGAGCGCGGTGGACAACTGGATGACTCTTCAATGGACAAATGTGTACCAGGGTTTCCTCCGCAGGGTGAGATTGGAGCCAGAATTGCGAGTGTCTGGGAACGAATCCCTTGGAACAGATGTATCCGTTTTTGGGTGGGGCTCAGGAGGGAAAAAGAGCCATAACTCATTGGCTAACGCTTCCGGTTAGGGTGTTTTCAATCAGTCGCACAGGGTTTGCTGATATCATCCATCCATCGGGAACTTTGGGGCTTTCCCCTAGAAATCCAACCTTGTGACAATGAATATCGGTGTAGGATACTCTTGTAAGTCGCTCTGTGTATGTATAGTACAGCACCTCGGAGATCCGGGAATGGTTGAATCGCCTCTTTCGAGCGCTTTTCGGGAAAGAATTGGCTATCCAGAGACCCGACCCATGAACGTTCGCTTCGAGTCTTCTTTCCTTCTGTGTTCGTAGGGACCTACGGTATCGTAATTGTGCCTCTCCCTGACTTACCATTCCCACACTCGGTTGCCTTGCCAAGCCGACCGTCGAATCTCTCCAGGCTTGAAAAAAACACCGAGGTTTAGACCCGCAATAAAGTTGTTTTTCGCTGTCGATGCTGGATGTTGTGAGTGTGTGATCGTGAGGGGACCTACGCTGTCCAGCCTCCTCAATTTCATTGAGGGAGCTGGAGGAGAAATGCTCGATAGATATGGAACTTAGAGACACATCTTGGTGACTCTTTGAGCTCTTTTCCCAATCCCCAAGACACCGTCTTTGTGAGTCATTGTGACGATCAGGGCTTAGCGATGGGGGTGAATTGTCCATTGTGGAACTGATTGGGATAAGTCAAGTCACAGAAGGTGACAGGATGCATGACATGGATCACTGTTACCGTATGATAGGGGGTCTCTGCTTCAATTTGGTTGCAAAGGTAGATTTGGGAGTGCTAATTGGCATTCAACGCGTCCCCGACGCGTTGGAGGGGTTGGCTCCATCAATGGTGCTTTTGCACTTTGAGGCGCAGCTCACAAAGTGGAAACACTGACTTGACCCATCCTCCGTGTTCTTGTGGCCCTGCGCACACGCTTTCTCCTCTCTTGCTCCTCTCAGAAATGAATGGGCCCTATGACTAACTCCTCACCACACCCCCCCTTCCTCTTCCTCTTTCATGCTGGAACTTTTTGGGGAACTACTGTTTTCCCATCCAGCAGGCGACGGTGTTACAGGCCTATTGGACCGCTTAGAAGTTGCTCCCGGGCTGTGCGTTAGTTTCACAACCAAATCCCCAGCGGTACACATCCCCAAGATATGGCTTACTCCCCCGTCCAAATAACCCACGAAAGGTGTCACGTATCCGCAGGGAGTATGAAGTGTGACGCAAAAGTGAATAATCCGGGGAGCCCTATTTGCTTGCCTGCTGCGTCTCGTTCTTGTACCGCCGCCGAGGGTGGTGCTCTTCCAGGCCGCCGTAACGGAAGCACCGGTGCTGCGTTATACTCCTCCACACCCCCCCCCCCCCACTTGGGGAGCGACAGAGTGACAGATGGACTCCAGAAATTCTCATATAAGAGTCAGGCCGGACTTCGATTGTCTAGCTCTTTCTTTTTTCACCATCACTGCGAACACATCAAAAAGACCTCTCTCAAGAGAAAAAAACATCACCATCTTTCAAGGAATTCGGTTTTGTGAAGAAGAACAACAACAAAACACAAGCTTTCGCCACTTCCCTATACTAGCATCCTAGTCGAATTCGCAAAGACCACCCCCCAAAGCACTAGTTTCTCTATCCTTCTTCTATTTGCCACCGCCGTCTAAAGGCTTAAAGTTACCAACCTACCTACCCTTCACGATGCCTGCATCAAGCAACCCGCAGCCACCACCTCCCCCGCAACCACCACGGATTCCGACTCCTGATATCGGCCCTCCACCACGGGGTATGTTCGGGGTATGTTCTCACTTCAACTCATTCACCCATACTTAGACCTCAACTATCATGAAGGGTTAGAGCTAATCGTGTATATGACGAATTCAGAGAATGCACCGATGAATGAGTACGCCAAAAGGGATCTGAAGAAGAAACTCTCCTCTTAATTCAAAATTATATAAAAAAGGAACCTGCTTCGAGCAAGATTATCACCTCCCAATGTCTCGACATTGCGCTGGCCCATCATCCCCTCGAAGCACATCCCATCGGACGAAAATGGATGGAACGCCCTCCTTCCTACCTACCCGGGGGAACCAATCCGTCTCAACCTTTTCGAGTCCGACACCCTATACCGGACGAATGTTTGGTTTGCTTTTGTTTGATTTTTTTTCTTTCCCTTAACCTCCGTCCTTCCTACCCGCCTCTCTATCCTCCAGATATGACTTCTTTTCCAACCGCCATTGTTCATGGGGAATCGATCGATTTGAACGAGACGAACGGACACCAGGGAAGGGAGGGAGAGACGGGCGGACGTCCCAAAAGAAAAAGAGAGCAAAAAATCAACTAAACATCTCATCCTACAACTCACAACCTTTTTCCTTTTCCTTCTCTTTTACTTTTGTTCGTCCTTGATTTTTTCTAATCATCTCTATCCGTGATTTCGAGACGAAAGAGCTTCCATCACTTCTCCTCCCTCCTCGGTTATTTTTCCACTCTTCGAAAAAGGGCACAAAAATCCCGAGAGAAGGCAGGGGTGAAAAGAGGATGGTTTACTTTCATAAGGGCGGTCACGTGATGTGAGTCAGAAAAACAACGAATAGGTTTGGGAGATGAAGGGGAAATAACCGCTGAGGAATCCTTTCTTTCTTTCTTTCTTTCTTTCGATCGCGTTCTATTCTTTCGTCTTCTTTTTTTTCTCCTTTCCTTTCCTATTCCATTCTTCCTTCTTCCTCCTCCTTCTCCTTGTTTGCTTTTTGTTTTTCTGTTGCGGGTCAAGATGAGGCGGAAGCGGGGGGGCCCCGGGGGGGTCGCGGCTCCTGCTGGACTCTTTTGACGAATTGTTTCTTGGTATTTTCTTTTATTATGATTGTATTTGCTTTTCGTTGACTCTTTCGACCGTTATGACTGTTTTCTGTTCGCCTTGCGATGCGGGGCACCGGGGGGAGTCGTATGCGATGATGGCCGTGGTGGTGGTGGGGGTTGTCTCTCCGGAGGAGGATGTTTGAGGGGGTACGTGAGATGGCTATTTTGGGAAGTGGGAAGTCGCTAGGGTTAGGGGTTTTTATTATTCACGGTGCTTCAAGAAGACGAACGACGGTTACGGCTCCGCCCGGGAAAACAAAAGTTATTATCGCAATACGGCACGGGTCCTTTGTAGTCGGGGTGCTATCGTATACGGTAGCTCTATTGTTATTTTTGTTCCTTCTTATTCCGCTTGGAGAGGATGTCTTTTTTTAGCTTTTTTTTTGGAGGGGAAATATATCTTTGTATTGGTTTGAGAGGCATCATATACCGGTGTATCTGAATTCAAGCTTTCAACTCAAACATTCTTACTGCTTCATATCATGCTACGAGGGACCACGATGGCTTTGCCCTGGGATGAGGGAGGGGTGCCACGAGTGCACTAAATTAGTTTATCCAAAATCCATCTTTGTGAAACATGCACAGAGTGGATCGCGGCAAGTGCTGGTGCGTTCCTAAGGCTACGTACGAGTATCATTCCCTGGCGAGTCACAGTTTTCTGGGGACTAGAATCCTGTAGAGTGCAGTTCCCACTTATGCGCGGTAGCATGGTATCGGTAGTGCAGATCTTTTACTCCCAACATCTTGAAATCATCCCATCTCTATGCAGCCTCTCCCGCACCCACCCACCCACTAATATGCACTCCATCCATCTAGCCACCCGCCCTGAAACAACACTACCATTTTTCAAGATGATCCAAACCCCGAAATCCTCCCTCCATATAAAAGCCCCCCCCCCCCATCGCCTCCCCAAACGACCCAGGGCAAACATACGGTACACTCTGTTGACAAACCTATGTTGCAAACACACACCATCCTATACAAAAACTGCACCCTGACCCTCCTCCCACTAGTCCTCCTGGCACTGTCCATGGCCACAGCAATCACGCTGGTAGCGGTGTCGTTCAGGTTCATGCCGTTCGCGCAGGCGCTGACGTCGGCGATGCCCTTATCTGTGATTGTACTTGGATGCGGGTTCATGATGGGATGCTTTGTTGAGCGGAGGGAAGGAACGGAGGAGGAGGGGGAGTGACGGCGAGGGCTTTTTAAGAGAGAGTTTTTTTTTTGAAGTATAGTATCATATAATAATATTATCATTACTATCATGAAATGGGGTCATTACCATGAGAACCAAATATCAAAATATCTCGATCGGCAAGATCCCGGAGCAATGTGACGTGCTGCAATGTAGTATGACGAAATAAACGAAGATCTCCCGAGAAGAAGAAAAAAAAAGCATTCCTGACTTCTCATCGTGATTCGCACCGCATCACACCACCTCAACTTACCCCACACCTCATCAGATCGCGCACTTTTGTTCACTTCTCTTTGTCTGTTTGGCGGGGGGCGTAGATCATGCACTAAAATCCGCCCGGTGGGACCCTACACTTTGTGTCACCGACGGGAACTAGAGTAGGTACTCGGGTGTCAGGGTTAGTCCGCGAACACCAGGATTTATTCTGAGCATGAGCTAAAGTGGCAAATATCCAATAGAAACCTTGAATAGATTGTTCAACCAATAGTAAAGCAGAAAGCGTTCGAGGAATTCTTCTGGTTTTCAACACACACCCCTTAGTGCGTGCGCTATTCCTAATATCGTCGTTAGCTTTGTCAGCCCTGTGTTCGCGGACTAGCCCTGGTATCCGAGTAGAGTGAAAGCTTATCTGGAGTTGCTGGGAGTTGTGTGCCTCTTGGACCCATCTCTGTCTGTGGCGCCGGGGTCTTAGCGGGGGGGGGGAGGGGAGTGATTCATACCGCACAGATTTCGCCACCCTGGGCCCATCTCCGTCCGGTCTACCGTGACACTTTGGATAAGTGCCTGCAGAAAGAGGCACTAAATTACCAGGTAAGCAGAACAGGGGAAATCCCGATGCCCCCGAATAATTAATGAACTGTGTGGGGTAGGGTGGATTATGGAGCAGTGGAAAATAGAGGTCCGGTGGTGCCTTTCTCTCGCACTCTTCAGCTCTAGCGGGGAAAGTGCATTACCTTGTAGTCCCTGAACGAGCGAACGTTGAGAACGTGCAACAGGCACTTTCTAGCATCATGGCTGCGGTATAGCGGCCTCCCGTTCTGGAGTGGGAGCTATCGTACAACTAGGACTACTACATCCCTGACTCTCTGTGTAGATACCATACAGTATGTGGAGTTGTCTGCAATACACGTACCAGTACCATAGGACAGGTCATGACTCGCCCCCCCCCCCACCAGGAACAAAATTCAACCAGACTCCCCTCCGCTCTTGGTTTTCCAGTCCCATACCACTCTGCCGGTCCCCAGTATGCCTCCAGCATGGTATAGTACCGTGCAGTGTAGTCCAATATCATACCAGTTCGAGACTTTCCCCATGGCTGTGAGTCGGACCGGACCGCCATTTTCTCCACACACCATCTCTCTTTTTTTTATTCTCTTTCCCTTTTCGTGTGTGTGTGCCTGGTTTGTGTGGGTGTGGGCAGAGAGGTCATGTGATATCACTCGTCTTGGCGCTTTTTGTTTGGGGGATTGTTTGGGGTTGGCCGGTATGTGTGATCACTGGGACAATGAGAAACTGCGGGTAGTGGTGAGGCGCAGCTTTGGGAACCTTGGGGTGATATCTGTATGGTATTGTCGTCAAATGCTGTGTTTGCTCTTGCGATTTGTTATCTCCGGCCAGCCTCTAAACTCCGGATTCAGAGATAAAAGGTCTTGAGTTAATGTGAAACATTATCCTGATTCTACTTGTCTAGCAGCAACTAGCGGGGGTCTTGAGAAGGGCTGGTCCCTGTCATGGTATGAGACCGGCCTCCGGTATGTGTTGGACCTCATTAACTAGTGCCGTGTACGTAGTTCTGTTAACCGTCAAACTAAACCTATTCTGGCCGAGGTTGCGAGTCACAAGAGTGCTCGGTATCCAAGAATGTAATGAGACGGACAGGGATTCAAGATGTCAAAGTTTCTTACCCTTCCTAGCATCATTTCTACCAGATTAAATAACTTTTTACTTCTAGTGGCAATGAGCGCATGAGTCAAAAACCCTTGTCTGCCTTCTTGGCAATCGACGAACAATAGTGCCGTTTGGGGGAAGCAATTTTTCTTCTCCATCTCCTAAGAGGCAGCCCTAGCGCATAGATACTATGCGGTTATCGTGCCGAAGGGACACCACTCGTAATCTCCACCACAATTTCACGAACTTGTTTCGCAACAGTTCACGGAACATCACTCGATTTGGCAGAACGCGGGTGCAATTGTCGGCTTGGCGGACCTGATGGTTAGTCAGCCATGATGAGACGAGGTGGAGATTAGATTCTCCCCCTACTCCATGGGCCGTCACTAGCTTCCTGGATATCGGCTGATCAGGTCTCGGTCTGAAACCCTTGAGTATCGTTTAATTCCAGCTGGGGAAGGATGCTTTCCAGATCCCTTTATTTTCTCGGCAGGATCTCGGTTTTGGGCGTAGCTCCTGAAGGGCTCAGGGATAAAAGTAATATGCGGTGTTTATATTTTGTATTCTGCTTCACCTACTTCTCTCTTCCTTCCTCTCTCTTTTTCTTGCACTCGCTTCTCCTTCACTACGATCTTGGTACTCTTAAGGTGGAGTTAACTTACCCCGGTAACTCGCGTCACGCCTGACCTCCTTCCTACTACTACTCCTACCTGCTTGACTATACAAACCAATCTACACCTCCTTCACATCATCGCAAGCGTAAACACAAAAGCAAAGAAAAGAAGAAAAAAAATGCCTGCAACTCCCGAAGATAAACCCGCCATCCCCGCCGGGGGCCAACCGAACAAAGTCCCCTCACTAAAGAGCACGGTCAGAATGGTCACGTGGGCCATGAACGGGAAGAAGAGGGCGATTAAAGCCCAGGAGAAGGAGAGCATGGAGGCCGAGCGAGTCTCCGAGATTGCGGAGTTTCTGGAGAGCGCGAAGGAAGGGCCCAAGCAAGGTTGATTTTTCGTCGATCTGTTTATCGGTTTATGGGGTTGTGGAATTGGGGGAATAGGGGATGGGGGTGGGTTGATGGGATAGGGGGGTTCGGGATTTGTGTGTGGATGGAATGTGGACGATGCATGGCGTGTTTATCGTCTGCGTAGTGAGGAAAGGAATTGGGTTTTTCTGGTTAGACTCAGATTGGGGAAAAAACGATAAGTGTGTGGAGAGGAGGTTTGGCCGAAGGGTGGCTTTTTTGTTTTTCTGTTTTTTCTGTTTTTTCTGCGTTTTCTGTTTTTTTCCTTTTTCTTTCCAGGGACTAATTCAAGATAAGTCCATCCTACAATCTGATGGTTCCTACTTGTACCCCTGAGGTCGGACCTCTGGGGTAAGAACCGTGATATAAAATAAACTTCTCTGCGACAGGTGGCTGTAAGATCACTTCTTTCTGGGAAAGTTTATTCGGGAGGGGTTTTTTCATTCCATGCTTATTCATATTATTGTTATCGCCTACGATACATTTTATGCAATTGCATGGGAAGGAGGCTCTTTATTTGTTATTATTGTTTGGTGTGTATTTATTGTGGCATATCGCATGCTATCATGAGAAGTTGCGAGGTGATCAGTGGTTGGTTGGTCGAGCAAGTATCATACGTGCTATTCAAGGGTCAGGGATAAAATTAATGGGGTTTGCACCCGAGCATAATAAGTACCATGCATGACTAAGATTTTGGTGGGGGTGGGACAGTCTGCCTGTCAGCGAGAAACTTGGCTCGGGGCTGACCTTACTTCCTCTTGCCTTAGCCACCCTTAAAAAGTGACTGATGAAGTATCATACTATACCGGTATTGTACAGCCTCGTTCCAAAAGTTCTCGCACCCTGGCTGGTACCGTGACAAATTTTTATAGCAGATGTATTATAAGTTAGCCCTTCGTGTCGCAGTACCAACCTGGGTGCGAGAACTTTTGGAACGAGGCTGTACGGTACATGGCCTCCAGTTCAATACAACTATTGAAAAAAAAGAAAAAAAAGAAATAGAGTGGGAAAAACCTTTACTACTCTTTGTTGGCCAATGGAGGTCTTGCATTTTTAGACAACCTGGACAAGTTACAGGCATATAAAACCCGAAAACTTGGGTACGAATTTGGATTGGCGGTCAGATACGCATAGATAATTCACCACACAAAAGTTTTATTACTGTCCTTTGCTGCACCAAAGAATAGTTACATCGGGGACACTAACCATGGAATTCGGGAAACATTTTCCCTCTGACAAAGGAAGCGAGTGTTTCGGAGGCAGAGCATACGGTAGATATTCACCGGAACCCCCTGTTCCTCGTTCTATCGATATCATGAGAGAGTACTATGATTGGATACCGATGTCCTTTTTTTTCACCAGTGATAAAGTATCAGGCACCTGAAAGGTCTATTTTCTGAAGAAGCAGTTAAAAGATTAAGAAGAAAGAGTATTATTGGCCAGTTCCTATGGTCTAATGGCTTAGGAGACTGGTCGGCTAATTTGAAACAGGGCCCGTCATGAGTTCGAATCCGGGGGGCAGTGGAGTCGAGCATTAAAAATAATGCTCGGCGAACCACTTTTTTGCTGGGGGGCAGGTCTAGGGTTGGTAATGCCCTTGGGTCAATCCCCGCCAAATGTTGCCGTGGGGCTGCTGGCCAGTGTTCGGGTGCTATGCCCGTACTCTAACTTGTAGTAGCGTATGATACCACGAATTTTGACTAAAATCAACATCAGCCTCCTGCCTCATACCGCTTTTTTATATGCGCTAGCCCTTTTACTCGAGTGAGTACCAGTACCATGAAAACTTCTGATGATTCGCTATCGGCTTACCCCTGCGTTGCAACTCCTGGCGTCAGCCGACGATACAGTAAGTTTCGTTTGGCTTGCTAAACGGAATTGCGAAGGAACCAGTTAATGAGATCTAAGGCGGCCAAGGGGGCTTAGGCTATACGGTACTGGCGCGCAGACTAAGCCATGGTGCAACTGGCCTCATTTTGGCGCCCCTCTTCCCTGAGCCTGAGCAGGACTATCTTAATTTGCGGGCAAGTGCTCGCGCCGTTGCTGGAAGGCACAGTAATCCTTCCCTACGGTAACCATATCCCCAGAGACCAGGACTCACTTAATATTTCAAGAGAGGTGCGAGTGCAAAGGGAGGGCACGTGATCGCTTACTATTCGTGTGGAACAACATCGGTCTTGTAGCCGGGTGGGAAATCGCATTGAACGGTTAAATTACCGTATGATACGAGTAGCCTCACTGAGGTGGGGATAAAAGCTGGAGGGCGAGGATTAGGAGGGGCCTTATGGGTGGGTTTCCCCCTCGCGGGCTTGGTTTGGGATTGCATGTCTTGATCTGGGTACTATGGTGCTTGTATTTTGTGAGTGCTGAGTACTCATCGTTTGGGAGCTGGAACGGTTGGTGAAGGAAAGAGATATTACATATCTCGCTTGTGGCTGCTGTGTCTATCTCTTTTTGCTGTTGCTATCGAAATACTGGCGTCAAACTTCCTTCCTTCCTTGGTAATAACCTCCTTCGTCGCGCCTTTCACGAGACTACCAAGCTACCGCCGCCGCCGCCACCACCGCCACACAACAAGGCAAAACCCGAGCCTTAACGCTCCGAGTGATACCACGTGCGTACCTTCCCTGTCTGCTCTTGGGATGTGGTGCAACATAACTCTTGCGTAAATAAGCAAAAGGGTAAACCCAACTACCCCCCTCCGTCAAAGCTCTTTGGAAATCGTACTTGCACTCTTGCAACCGCTGTAGTCACGAGTGACACCTCGTGACTGCTTGCGTCACCCACCTGTTGTACACTTATTCCTCGACTCCTCTTTTCTCTCCTCGGTTCTCCTTTTTTCCCTCTCTTCTCTGTTCAATCTCTTTCACAAGTCACTCAATAAGCAATTCAAGTTACTCGCTCGCTTTGGTTACTGCTTTCCGCTCACACTCTTTCCTGACACTACTCGAGAAAGCCTGGTCCACGTACAAACAAAACCGATACTCCCGGAGTCTCGCGCGCGGTCACAAAATGTCACTCCTGCAAAACATCAAATCAAAAGTCGCCCGAGCGATGCTATGTCCCCTGATCCGGTCTTCTAAGGAGGGTGAGCCGGGGAAGGGGAAGGGGAAGGAGGAGGAGGAGGGGCCCACAGGATGGGTCCCGCTGAATCGGATTGAGAGGGAGAAGCTGTTGGAGAGTATGGGGGTTAGTGGTGCGAGGGTTAAGGGGAGTGTGGAGGTTGGGAAGATGAGATGAAGCGAGCTGTGGTGAGGGTGGGTTTGGATAGCTGGATGGGTGGATAGCAAGTGGGGTATTGGGTTGGGTTGGATGAAGGAGGAAGTAGAGGAGGAGGAGGAGAGGAGGAAGAGGGGAAGGAGGGCGGTAGTGGTGTAGATTTTGGGAAAGTATCGGCGAATGACGATGGGTGTTGTAGATTGTGATAAAGGGTGGACACATATCTAATCGTAATAGAATTGAATAATTTTTCCTGCAGCTTTTCTCCTTTCCTTCCTTCCTTGAATGATATTTCCCCTCGATCATGGGGACTTAGTAGGATACCAAAAAGGTGTTTAGTGTAATAATTGAGCCGGAGCTCTGATATCATGGTATCCATCTGAATCCCCTTTCTTTTAGTACCACTGCACTATTTCATTCCGGTTTATGGATCTGAAAAGCCAAGCGAGCCCCCAATTTCAAGGCTTGCCGCAAATTGGCGTGAGCATAATCTATATTTTCCCTATTTGGATTTTCCTTCTGGTACCGCTCAGCTGAGCCTTGGCCTGCAATTGAATCTCAAATCTATGGTTGGGACGTCGGGTGCTTGCCGAACGCATGGGGCAGATCGGATCACGGCACATTGTGGTAATTGCCGAGCTGAAGGGGGAGATGAAGAAGGCGGTTGGATAGACGGCCACTGTCGGGAGCGTTGCTTCAGTGTGGCGGGAAGTGCGGGTGTTCCCGGCTGTCTTCTATCTTGTGATGGAAATGTTGAGTGGTCACGTGAAGGTATCTATGGGGAACGTCCTCTGTTGCTAGAGTGACTAAGCGAAAGTCTTGGTGATTTTAACCGTTTTGTGCACTAAAAGGGGTAGAAGCCTCACTCTATAATTGGTGGTTCGCCACAAACTGTATCTCCTTTCTCAAAATTCCTGATTTGAACTCATTTCATGTGCGTAATATTGTTTGGCCGGTTGGGACTATACTTATTACGAATAGAAGACTGTATAAGCTCCTAAAGTTCTGTTATTTGTTAAAGGTCATGAATATAACTAGTTTGCTATAATAATTGCCCCAGAACAACCATACAACAATGTCCCACCAAAAATACCCGAACTTTCAAGGAACCTCAACCTAATCTACAACCAAAATCATACGAATGGTGACACGAGTGATTGCGGGGATCAAGGGAAGGAGGCGAGGGTAAGGCGACCAGAGTCACAGATTGGGAAGTGTGGAGCTATTATGAATGGTGTTAGGGGGTGCTGTATTGGGAGGTGTTTGGTCGGGGATGTGCATTGCTAGCACGGACCGAGTAGTGCATCATAACTTACTTTGCGCGGGAGTATGACTCCTTCGTTAGTCTTGAGGAAGTTTTCTGCCTGGGTTCAGTGTAGAAGTCTGGCTTAAAATAGCGAATTGTGGGTGTAAAAAATATGCTATCATAGATCACCATGACTTTTGCTTCGTCACTCTGAGTAAGGCGGTATTAGGCACAAGTGTTGAGAGAGCTATCAAGCAACTCGAACGATTTCTCACTTATTCTACCTACATCTTTAGACCCTGTATGCCTCTGCTATCCCACCCAATCTTGCCTTTGATCTCCTAGTTATCCTGCCTGACCTCTGAGAACCGCTGTTTCAGGTGTCGAGTGATGGTTGGTGATCGTGGAGCTATTGTAAACAGGGGGTAACTCCGGTTCGCAAAGTTTTCGCGGAAAGAGGTACCGTAAAAACTGGTGTTGTCCATTATCTCCGCCAGGTGTCTAATCTCAAATGTTCTGGGACAAACCCTCGGGAAGGGTTAGTGTTTTCCCCACTTGGTCAAGTCCGAGTGTCCTGAGTGTATTGGGTCTTATTAACTGGTATTCGCAATTCTGTTGACCTGTCAAACTAAGCCCACAGTGGGCCGAGGTAGGGGTTAGTGGAGATTAGAGGCTAGGCGGTGATAGTGGATAACGCGAGCTTTTACGGTACCGTAGCGATATCATGGCGGCACCAAAAGTACAAGTACAAGATTTTGCCAGGTATCCCAGGTTTGGGATTTAGATTCAGCAGCAAAACCCTCATCACTAGTCACTTGCTAGAGGCCTACTCCATAAGAAATACATGTGAACTTTGCAGTTATGATGCCGCTTAAATTGGCCACCTTGTGCCTGAATCCGTCTGCTAACTGCTCTAGTATACTATCTATAAGTCGATGTTTGGCCGAGTCTTGTCCTGGTACCTTCGTTGCTGCTAAGGAATTTCTGCGGTACCTCTCTTTCCGCGAAAACTTTGTGGACGGGAGTGCACGAGTGTAGCAATGGAAAGGGCAGGGGCAGATATTTGTTATTATTATTATTATTATTATCACACATACAAAGGAGGGCTACAGCGGGATACGGATGAGGAAAGTGAACATGAATGGCATAGTAGACAGGTCCAAGTGTACTAACATACATAATTAAGGATAGGAGTGGGGAGCGAAAAACAAGGGTGTGGCGCGGAGGGGCCATGAAGCGAAAGCTTTATTCGGGCGGAGTGTATGTGCCATATATCTCCTTATGGAGGATTTCGTGTGGGTGGTCCCAGAACCAGCTGTGGACACCAAGTTCCCTGCTCCGGATTCGTCGCCCATGGGGTAACAAGGGGCGTTCCGGCCCGGCGCCGTTGCCGGGGTCATTATCGTCGTCGTCAGGTTTGGCAGCGGGTTTTGCGACTGTGCCCGCCGGTACCACCTTAACAGTATCCATGAGCTTATTCTTTTTCATGTAGCGTAGTAGACGCATTCCGAGAGCGTTGGCTGACGGAACTGGGTCACGTCCCTCCCGGGCGCCCCCCATTAACCAAAGCACCTGCTTCCTGGTGTACCCCTCGTGGTACTCTAGCTGGAAGACAACGTCGTTGAATTTAGCAGAGCGTGGCAAGAAGACAATGTCTGCTGGGTTATTAAAGCAAGGGTCCAACGGCTTTGGTATTCCTTGTAATATATCCTGGGCTGTAGCGTCGTCTTTTTGGTCTTGGGCGACTTGAGTCTTTGGCTCCGGGACCTCCTCAACTTTTGAGTCCTCCACTTTCGAGCCCTCCTCTTCTTCCTCTTCTTCCTCTTCCTCCTCCTCTATATGCTGGTGAACGATTTTCGGTACTTGAACCTTCTTAAGACCCCACATTTCGTGTCTTTCGCGGTGCCATGTTTCAAGGCGACGTCGGGTTGCTTCTCTCATTATATTCTCAGCATACTGGGCCTCTTCTTTAGTGGCGAATTCGTCGGAACGTCCTGCACGTGGTCCCCTCTGGTGCCATTTTCTCTTTTCCCATGCTGTCGGTCCTGTAGTAAACTCCTTGAATAGTTTTTCCTTTTCAAGTTTGGCGGTATGCTCGGCATAGAGATCTGGTTGTAAATAGATCTTTCTTGGAGGCTCAACGAGAGAATCGAAATAGTTGTAAGGCTTCGGCGGAGCCTCAACTTCAGGTTGGATTTCGGGGTCATGCATTCCAGTATTTGTATTGTCTGAGAGGGGGAGATTGAGAGAGTCATCTTGGGCGTCTCCCTGAAGCCCCCCTGCTACCACGTCCTCTGCTAAACCTGTGTTAATAGGAAAGGATAGAGAACACCTGGGTTAGGGGAGAAACTCACTTTGAGCACGATGATGCGAACTTTTGATAACTATACCACCCTGCGCTTCTCTCGTTTTAGTTGTGAACGGCGCCTCATCGTCGCTAGGATTAGTCTCGTTAGTAGAGAAGCTATTGCGCTTTCCTGGGGGTCCCATTTTAGTGATACTAGAAGAAGCTTCGCCGAGGTCGTTGCCATATTTTCCATTGCCGTTTGAACTACCCGGACCTATTAAATGTGAGTAGATGAAAACAACGGATACAGCATATTCCCATGAAAGTCGGAATGGCGCTAAAGCGAACTAAGGCGAAACTAAGGCAGCTGAACCAACAGGAAGGCGCGAAGAATGCCAAGTTGCCACAGTTTAAACATATAGAGAGCGACGATTGGGCAGGTTCAGGAAAATCATCACTGGCGGAATTCCGACTTTCACGAGATTCTACGGTAGAACCTGGGGCGGGATATACCTTTAGGAGAATCACACGAACCTTCGATAACTTCGTCGTTCTGCGTCCCCCGTTTAGCTGGGGGTGACGCATCTTCACTACCAGAACGCAGTCCACTTGTAGGATGTTCTTCATTTTCTGGAAGCTTTGTTTCGGGGCCGTCGGGGGAGGGCTTGCCGAGAGAGGATTCGCCGGAGTTGCTGGCTTCTTTTGTCTTGTCCTTTGGGCGACGAAGGCTACCTATCGAATGTGAGCAAATAGAAAGGTAAGATACTCGTGCCAAGGCTGCGGCGAGCGGTCACAACCTCCGCATGTTAGCAGGCTTACAACCGAGGGTATTCTAAAGAGTGCCTGACAGCTCAACATAGCTTTGTGGGTTACAATAACAATGTTGTGATAGATCAACATGACTTCGAGGCTTAAGATGACCTAAGGAGTCCCCCATAGGAGCTGAGGAAATGACAACTCATTCTTTATGCCAAAATCTCAAGCCATATCATATCTTACTGGACCGGAGTTAGGAGATCCTAGTCCAGACATAGTGAATTTCTGCAGTTTTTGCAGTAGACTTCAAGGTCACGTTAAGCCACAAAGTTGTGCCACTAAGTTACTATGGTAACCCACAAAGTTACGTTGAGCTGTCAAGTTACGATGAGCTGTCAGGTACTGTTTAGAGTGCCCCCGGGTGTGAGCCTGCGAACGTGCGGGGGTTGTGGCCGCTCGCTGTAACCCTGGCACGAGTAAACAAAACTTGGAGAGGGGTATACTTTTAGTGGAACCACTCAAACTTTTAACCGCTCTGGCATCCTGTGTTTTCTGCTTAGCTGTGGGCGGCGCCACATCTCCACTCTTTGGATCGGGCTTGTTGGCTTGGTGTCTTTCGCCCTTTGCCTGGTGTCCTATTTGGGAATGACGGGAGGGGGATTCCTCAAAGCCACTGACTTCTTTTACCTCGCCATATCCACGACTTACACCATCTATTGAACGTGAGCGAAGAGGATATAGTGGCTATGACCGGGGGGGGATATACCTTGATCAGATTCACGGATACCTTTGACCAGTCTTCTCTTTAGTGTCTTCTTTTTAGGTGGAGGGGTAGGAGCATCTTCATCCCAAGAATCGGCCTCGTTGGCAGGATGTCTTTTGCGCTTCCCTTGAGGTGCTATTTCGTCATTGGCTTTCTCCCCCTTTCCTCTCGCCCGACTTGGGGCGCCTGTTGAGCGTAAGCAAATACGAAAATGAGGCTGGCGAAGACTGGGGAGATATACCTTTGGACGAATCAATCAAGGCTTCAAGTGGTTTGGCATTCTGTGTCGGATTTTGAGCCGGGAGCGGCGACACATCCTCGCCGCTAAAATCGGCCTCACTGGCAGGGTGGAGTTTTTTTCCCTTTCTTCCTACACGGCTCCGATTACCTATCGAGGGTGAGCTGGGGTAAAATAATAGAAAAAGGGGTTCAAGAGTGGAATATACTTTTAGAAGAATCATGAAAACTTTTGATAAGTTTACCTTTCTGTGGATTCGGTTTAGATGGGAGGGACACTAGGCCCCCTTCGAGGGAGCCACTTCCAGATTGCTGGCTTTCTTCTTCCGAAGAAGACTTTTCGATCTCAGAGGCGGGTGGTTCATCATGGATGTTTGCTTTTCCTTCCTTGATTCTGGTATGACCTGTGGCACCGAGTGTGAGCGAGCCGGACACAATGAGGGAGATTCTGAATAGGAAGGTTCGAAGTTCTCGGCACGCCAACAATGCGTTGTGCTTTGCCACATGGAGGCAGTTTTCAAGTTAATACCCAAGGTATCCCATAGTCCGTCGGGTGCTGCGCACAAGAGAACTGGTTAAGGAAATAACAAATCTGGCCAATAAAATAACGGGATCTGGGAAATATCCTTCCCTAACTGGAAATAAATTACTGAGGGGTTTAAACTGAGACCTGTTCCACCGGGTTTCTTGTGCGCACTGACAGACTAAGGCAACTTCCTAGGTAGGGAGTACCAGCTTGAGGAAATGGACCAACGAGCCGCCTCCTTACTTTGTGAAAGGCATGAAGCCTAATAGCTATTGTACCAAGAACTCCGAACCTTACTAATGAACGCTGACATACCTGCGCCAACAGTGGGTGAATGCGACAAGGGCGGGTTATTATTGGAGCTCGGACCTGTTGCGGGGAGCTCGGAGCGCGCACGCTCTATATCTAGAGTGTCAGCAAGTTATCAAATAATTGTGGAAAGGGAGGAAAGGGAAGAAGGGAAGGGAGCATACTCTCCGCCTGAGCGGGGCCGCCTTCTCCTGCCCCATCGTTATCTTTGGCGTGTTTTCTCTTCAGCGCCATCTCCTGCCTGAGTGTGTGTAATAACCCGGGGAGATTTGTTGTGTGATGTGTTGATGGTAAGATGTGGAAGGAGTTCGTGCTGAGAGGAGGGATGATATAGGTGCATCAGAGTGCCTGGAGGGCGATTCAAAGATGAGAAACTGAAGCTGTGCTTGTGAGCTCAATGGCAAGCGGAGGATCATTGAGCAGGAGCCGAATCGCTCCTAACCTACCCGCCATTGCCGTTGAGGATTGTTTCTCCATTTTTCTGGTAAATGTGAATGACAATGGGACTCATGTGGGGAGAGCTGAATGTTCGGATGAATATCTAAGGACTGAAGGACGAGCCGTGTTGACAGACTCAATGGGAAGTGAAAATTCTCGAGTGGAGGCTGAATGGCTTTCGGGTGTGGCTATCGCTGCCATTGGGTTGGGTGTTTTTGTTTCTTCTCTGTTGAGTGGTAATAGGGCTTCATCTGGGAACCCTGGTGGACGTGCTGGGTTCATTTGGTCTCACTCACCTACCCAAAAAGTGTGCTTGTTGAAATAAACTCTGATGCACGAAGGTGGGATGGTAAGTCTTTGCGCAGCTTTAACTCAAACGGTCATTCTTGCTTACAATCAACTAGAAGAAAGGGCTTAATGGCCGAACATATATAGAGAACATCAGTGACCTCATCCTCCATGAGAAGAAGCCTGTTCCCCCTCTTCAGCCCATAACGCATCATGGGTTCCGCACAGATACAAGCCTCCAAACTTGAAGAGTAGAGGGGTGCCTGGCTTATACGAAATAGACACCGAATAATCAAGACCCAACCAAAGCTGTCTCGCCACCATGAGGGATGCAACCAAATATAAACGAATTGTATAGGAAAGAGACACATGTGACGGAGCGATCGTTTGTGGACAATGGGAGACCATGACAATATTTTCAACATGCCCCTCTATCAATGGTGAGATCTCTGGTGAGCTCTCTCTTCATTTGGGGGCTATGGTGGTGTGTTTATCTTATTTACAACCCACTATCTAGGTCGGGGGGCTATCCTATACAAAAATGGGAGAGTGCGGAATTCTCTACATTGTGCCAAACACCTCCTGGCGCTATTATTCATGAGAAGGAGATATAAGAGAGTGTAAAGCATTACCACCCCTTATATGAGGAATATCGGCAGTTATCGGGGGACGGAAAATTCACCATAGGAAGGCTGCCTCCTGATTAGCTTGGCTTTATCGAGTCGATATCCTCTCTCTGATAGTTTGCGTAATTCTGAGTCTCCCAGCATATATAAAGTCCACCTGTCAGGTAAACTGCCAGACTGGGCGATGTGACACCACCTCTTCTGATATTGGGTTGGGGCAATATTGCTGACAAATATTTAGAGCGGTGTAGGGAAATTTGGCACTATCATTATTACCGGTGATGGAAATTAAATGGACTGATTTTATCGAGCCATCTGATATGTGCTCTTGGAGGTGAAATATCACGTCCTATATCTGAATTTCTAATATCATGGCTTACCGCTGACCGCTACCTGGGTAGCACGCGGAGTTCCAACTCAATGGGACGAGTGATAGGCTGTGAATCTCTGTTGGATTCCATGACTGATGGTTTGGGTGCTTAATTACATGAATAGACCGAGGAGATGCACGACCATTTGTATATCGCTTCCGCCCTTCTAGTGCAGGGTTGAGTGCATAGCCGTTGAAGAACGCTCTATCCAATGAACCAAATTAATCGGCTAGCCAATGCTCGAATATAGCCTGAGACCAGCGATCCCAGAGGTCTAGTCCGGGTCATAGTCCGGACCGCAAGTCGGTAGTCAGGCTAGTCTGGCCGGGGTTCTAAAAAGCCTGGGTCAGTCTGGTAGAAACCAGAGGCGGCTGCCAAAGCCCGGCCGCGCCCAGGAAATCGCCAGGCCAAATCCCCAAACAGCCCAGCCCAAAGCAGCCAGATACCCAGGCAAAGTCGCCCGGTTATTCAAAATTCTAACTTGGGCTGCATGATCTGCAGATGCCTGGTAGCCTGCAGATATCTGTGAAAGGGCTGCAGGCTTTTCACGGCGAATCACTTGAGAATATGAGAATAACACATGGAGCCTGCAGTGCTATAGATTTTGCTTAAGATACATCAATGTCATGAACTGATCAACGACCACGATCTTATGTACACTGCATGGCCATGATCCTACCTCTGGCCCCTTCTCGCAATTCTGTTAATAACCCTTTCACCCCTTCTAGTGGATTAATATTAGCCGAGATATTTTCTCTAGCCAATCCTTTACCAAATTTTCAACTTTTTTGATTTGTGTGTATAAGGATGTCCATTTCCCCATAAGGGCGAAGATGGAATTAAGATCATGATATCCTCCACCAACATGAGGGCTTCTAGTATGATACCCAGAAGGTCAGCGCAGGGTTATGAGTGATAGCCTGTTTCAACCCTGACCCTAGTATGCAGAAAGCAATGTTTTTACGTAGTAGGGTTAGAGTTGAAACATGCTATGAGTCATAGCCTGAAGCCTAATGGAGGCCCAGGCCGAGCCCTACTTTGGTTTTTGAAAGCTATAATACTTTCCTACAGTTCGGCCCTGTCGTCAGTGGAAAAGCCTGGGCAGTCCGGCCGCCTGCGGGCAACACCTCGATAGATGCAATGGGGGACCTCTCGGGATAAAGTTGGCCCAAAAAAAAGATAAAATTGTGTCTTTGACCTTAACAAATTAGAGAATTGAAATTTAAAAAAACTCCCCTGCTGTCGTGGTTTGGACATCTACGAGTTTTTTCAGTCAGTTTTATGCCAAGGTGTCCCCCATCGTGTCAATCGAGGTGCTATGTATCGACAGCTATCATAGAACCATACCTATGCTATCATGTGTAGCCCATCCTTATCGCCAGGGTTAGGTTTTTTTTCCCCGATGGGAAAATAAAAAACGAAAACAAAATTGAAACAAAAGATATCAACAGGATTTGAACCTGTGCGCGTGGAGGAAACAGATTTCTTGTCTGTTACAATTACCACTCAGCCACGACACCTTATTTATTGTACATTGGTGACTTATTGAAAACCAGAAACAGGGGTATCCCGACTCAGATAACCCGACACCGAGAACCCGGAAAGGAGCTAGAGGGACCAGGTTTTGATTATCATAATTAGCATGATGAAAAAGCGAAAATAGAATCTATGATAATAAGGAGTGATCTTTCTTTCTTAAGGAATCTGGCCCTGGACTCGGGGCCTGGAGTACTGTGTGACCATGAAAGCACCTTGCCCACCACATGGCACAACAAGTATTGTTTTAAGATGACCCAGAATAAGCCCTCTTTCCAGATCTTGTGATCCCCCGACTGCATTTGCCCTGATTCAACACGGGCAGTTTCCGATTTTTAATATATCATACCAGGCGTTCCAATCCACGCAAAGTAGGAATCGAAATGGAGAAGTATGGGAGTATTCGAATTTTGCGTCTCGAGGCTTACTGCACTTCAATTGGGTGGTGCGTACTATTCTGGCTAGTGTTCAAATAATGCAGTGTGTTATGATATCGTATTGTAAACGAGCCTTCCAATGGGCTAGCTAGGGTCGGATTTGGGGGGGTGAGGTGGGGGTATTGATTAATCGTTTTAGCGGGTGGGGTGAGGCTCGGTGCTCTCAGCGATTCCGTGAGTCCTTCCTAGAGGTAGAACGGGACAGGCTATAGACTATAGCCCGTAATTTTTGAGGAGCGGATGCCTTCCGCTTGACAATCGAAGACCCAGATGGGCTGTGGGTCCGGGTGTTCCGCACGGTGCGGTGAATTCCGGCGATTAACTCCAAGCCCTCGATGTCCACCTCTAGCATATTATGAAACTGAAAATGTACCTTAACCTGTCATTGATTGAGGCAGGGATATTCGTTCCAGGCATACCCCCAAGTATAAATTTCTAGATTCCTACCCGGTCCATCGATTCCGCTTGTTTGACCAACTCCCCGAATGGGTATAGGAAGATCGCGATCATGAAACATCACTCGTGACATCCTGGCTGTCTTGGGATTTCGCTGTTCTTGAAACAGCCAAACCCATGTCTAGAACATCCGATGGGGTCTCTGCTGCATGGTCTTCAAAGTGAGAACGGCCGAGACAGGCCGCTGGCCAACAGAGGGATAGGTGTGATAGATATTTTCCGCCACCTTAAGGGAGGGGATGAATTCGCTTTTCTCTCCCCTGTGCACAGAAATGCTAGAAAGGCGGGCATCCCAGAATGAGAGCAAAGGGGGAAAAGAGATGAACATGAAAAAATCTTGAATGGTCAAAAACACTAGAGCAAGAAGAAAAAAAAGGTTACAGTAAGCAAAGGCCTGCCGGAGCAACTCCTGACTCTCGAAGTCTTGAGCGGGAAAAGCAAATGTAGTTATATCCACTTGGCAATGGCCTTCAGGAATAGAGTTTCTCTTGGGCAAAGATTCCAGTAGCCTAAAGAGGTATTGGACAGTTGGGAGAGGGGTTGTTCTACGGGGGAACGGGAAATCCCGTTTGACAAAGACCTTTGCTGAGTGGCTGTACATATAACTGTGGGTGGGTGAGATTCTCGCAAGGTATAGGACGACAGTGCTTGGGATAACCCCTTATTTTTTCTTAGTTTAGTGGGTGAGTGTTCTGGCAGTATCATATCTGTGGATGAGACTCTACATTCCCTGGAGGGTGTTTCCCATACTCCATTTTACGACTCCTACACTCCTCGTCGTCTTAATTTTCCCCCCAAATTACTATCTCTCATCGTTCCCTGAGGGTCTGGCTTGTATCCTATTCTATTAATCTAATTTCCGAGGCTGTCTTGCCCCTTGTGTCATTCCTCTCTCCTCTGGCTATCTTTCCTCAGTCAAAAGTCCTGCAGCTGCTCCTAGGACTCTCTCCCAGCACCCACGCCCAACACTGAAAGCTCCAGCGTAGCCCCTTTCGGACAGCACAATGCAACTGAGAGAACTCAGTGAATAGGAGGTAATATTAGTCTCTATATTACATGTACCCCCTAAAAAGAACAAAAAAGCGTCCGGTGCCAGCAACGGCAGACTAAGCATCTGAAGAAAACCCTCAAAACCTTTATACTGAATGTATTTGGACCTTCAGAGTGGTCTTTTGTGTTGAGTTGGTAGGTTGACGATTCTCGACATTCGGCTCTACCCTGGGCGGGAGGAAGGGGGATGGGGGGGGGGGAGGGGGGGCGTGATATAAAGTTGTGTTTTTGAGTATCATATGCTATTGTGGTTGGTTAGGAATTCGGAAGAGAGAAGGAAAGGATGGAACTAGAGGGGAAGTGAGCATTAGAAGGCACTAAGATGGGTATTTTGAAGAAAAATTGAATCCATGGGTAAATTTATGCGAAGGAACTTTTTTTTGTATGTACAAGTATTACTGAGCGACGAAAAGTGAACAGGTGGATTTTGGTGTTTAATACTAGATGTGCTCCTTGCCTGCAATCGAGCATTTAAGGTCTCAAACAATTTCTGGGACATATGGTAGATACGGGGGGTTTACTATTAATGATACAGGGCTGGGAGTAGCTGTGGTAGAGCCTAGCCTACCAGCTAGAGCTCGGAAACTACAATAAAGATTTCGTGTGGGTCAGAGCAGCGAGTGATATCTAATGTAGGGAAGATACACGGTGGTGTTGGAGGCCCGTGTGTTGGAAAGCTGTTTCTTAGTAAATTACTTGCAATTGCTACTATACATTCTACTATTTTGTGGAGTACCCTCGGTGGACTTGTGATTGGCGGCCAAGTGACATGGTGATGCACCCGTCTGGATGATGTGGTATAAAGAGGAAAGACAGGTAGACAGCAAAGCCCTGTTCGGCGGGTACGTGGTGGTTCCAACGGTCATGAAAGCTGGAAAAATATATCTTAAAAAAGTTTATAATTATAATATTATTTCTGAAAATATGAGTGTTCGGCATGGGACAAACTTAGCAGATGCTAGGGGATGATGTGGTCATGGCATTGGTTTCTTGAATAACCCTGATTGAATACCTATGATATAATATTATTATGTTAAAAATCAGAAACTATTCGTGCCGAACCCCGCAGAGCTAATGCAATCGGGCGATCACAACATGTGGAAAGGGAGTATATTCTGGATCATCTTAAAACAATACTTGTGCCATGTGGGCAGGGTACTCTCATGGCAATACTGTACTCCATGGCCAGATTCCTTGAGAAAGAACCATCATTTCTTATTATCATAGGCTCTGTTTTCGCTTTTTCATCACACCAATTTATCAAGACCCGGTTCCCTCTGGCTGCTTTCCGGGGGTTTGCAGGTTCTTGGTGTTGGGTTATTAGAGTTGGGATACCCCCATTTCCGGTTTTCAATGAGCCACCAATATACGATAAATAAGGCATTGTGACCGAGTGGTTTAAGACAATAGACAAGAAAATCTGTTTCCTTCCTTCACGAGGGCAGGTTTAAATCATGTCAATGTCTTTTGTTTCAATTTTGATTTCCCCATCGAGGGGAAAAAAACCTAACCCTGGCAGTAAGGATGGGTTACACATGATAGCATAGGTAAGGTTCCGGTTGTCTACTACCGGTATCATATAATACCATGGAGAAATCCATGGAGAAATCCATAGTGGAAAGTCCACTTTAGCATAAAAGTGTCATGCCGAACGGCCCTAAGCCTCTCAAAGTAAGTCTTATTTTAAATTATCCCTCATGCCCAAGAGCCTTAGGGAGGGTGTGGTTGGGTGGTGACTGAAGGAGCGAGGAAGAGCCTGTAATCATCGCAGAGCAGTCCCCGTCGAATCGGTTCATTGTTGAATATTATTTCTGGCTCGGGTACTCGAGTATTGGGTGCGGAGGAATGCATACGATACGGTAGAGATGTTGGTCTAACCACTCGTATCGCACTCTGTTACTAGCTTTTTCCCGTTGCATTAGTTTTCTTGTCTCTGCCATATTTGGCTACTGGCTAGCTGGCGCATTTGGTCTATCTTGCGCCGTGCCGACAAATAAGTGCTTAGTTGGGTGTGAGTTATGGTAGAGGAGGAGATATGCCGGCATAAACCGCCATGCATTTCATTAGTCTAATCGTGTAATCGAGTCTCCAACTAGTTAAATGAGTTACCGCCACCTTAACCTGTTTCGCTTCTGTTCCTTCTTTTTTTTGCATATCACCAACTCGGTGACCTGTCGCCGGCCGCGTGATCAGGCGCGTGTCGTGCCTTTCAACTGAGGTAAACCCCCGATGGTACTGCGAGAGGTAACTTGGAGTAGGGTCTTCTTTTCCAAAGGACTTTTGAGAAGGATACTTGTCCAGCCTATTACTGTGTAATGGGAAGGCAAATATAAGGATCCAGAGGGTCTAATTAGATTCGTTGAACCTATCTGCTATTTTTTCTTTCACTCTGTCCCTCGCACTTACCAACAGCGAAGCATACAGGAAGGCTGGCGGAATGGGTAGAAAATGGAAGGAAAAAAAAAACAGCAGAAACTGGGTCACCAAGTATCAGACTTGGCAGAAAATACGAAAGAGAGCCTGCTGCGGGATCTCTATATTGTACCAGGAGATAGGGTGCTATCGGGCTACATGCGCAAGACCTCGAGATCTCAATGAGCGCGCTAGTCACTGGCACTGTGGCAAGAGCTGCGGCTGGTTGCGTACTAAGCGATCAATCCCGTATCTACCACGGCGCAGGAGTTCGTGTGCGCACCCCAGTCTCCTCCCCGACCATTCTGATTTTGTCGGTCAGGCGAGAGTGTTGGCCAGCACGGCAACTACCGTAGCCCATGCTTCCATGGCAGGATCTCAGGGGGTGGATGCCGTTGCGTGCTAGGACTTGGTTCATTGCATCCTCACCCACGGATTGAATCGTTCCACTATGTTACAACCACCCCACTGTCTGTGGGAGATGTCTGTCTTAAAAACGGAGCGAGAGAGAGGAAAAGGGAGAAAAAGGCGGCAACACCACCCTCATCTCAAGGATGTATTTGTATTCTGAGTACGTAATGACAATACTCAAGTATCTAAACTCTGTGCCAGACAGCAGTTGCAATATACTCTGAGAGGTAGCGCATCTTTCTCTGCCACGACAAAATAGTTAAGAATCGTAGTGCCGACCGCTCTCCCACGGTCGGCCGAACAATGAAAAGAAGTGAGGAGTATAGACAAAGCCCTTGTCGAAGGAGTAATGTGACAGGTAATGGAGGAAAACTTAATGACAATAATAAAAAAATAAACAGAAGGGTATATATAAAGACAGTCCAAAACCAATTGCACCATAAACATAACTACAGAATGAATAAGATAAACCGAAAAAAACCTAGTGATTCCCTCCCACAATCGATCCGATAGATCACATCCCCCATCTTACTGTTAGCACCAAACGCCCTGTCAAAAGAGAGAGAAAAGTCAGACGATCCAAGCCCAACTAACGAGGACCCTCCCTTGCCACTCGTCGGCTAGTTTTTCAAAGACGCTTAATGAAAAGTCTAGGTCGGAAGCTTTGCAGCCAGTGCAACGATCCACGACCTCTACTTCTAGACTGACATTCTTCTTCCCAGGGGTGACTTCGCGTGTAACCCAGATTTTTCGGCCGCAGAGCGGGTTGGTGTTCGGGTTTGGGCCCACCTGGGCTGCGTCGAAGATTATGTGCGAGACGGCTACTATGCTCTCGGATGAGGTAGAGGATATGCCACAGGCTCCAAGCCCGGGCTGGTAATATGTTCCGTCGCCAGTTTGGAGGGCGGTTGAGGTTGGGGGGGTGATCGAGCTATTGCTTCTATGAAAAGTTAATAAACCGACCATCCAGATAGGCATGAGAAGAAAAGCATACGCTTTTTTTCTCCCGGCAGTTAGCCCGATACTCAACCCGAGTATCAGTGCCAATAACAGCAGTAATCCCACCCCAATCAATATTACTATCCGTCGCGGTAATCCAAAGTACCGCTCCTTTCGCAGCCCTACCCATTCCGGCAATGCAATCCCATAGAATTTCGGCTGGACGGGCGGCGTAGGCAATTCCTTCTCTACGCTCCCAGCGCTGTTAGAATCAGACGGAGGGCCCTTCACGACAGCCGCGACCGGGCGGCGGGGAACTTGAAATACCGGTGGTTCCGAACTTTCGTTTAAGACGCGGTCGGGGAATGGCGGGAGAGAATCGTCGTGAGGTGCGCGCTCTGGGCGACGAGGCGTCCAGGGAAAGAGGAAAGTCATGACGCTTGTATAGCTCGACAAATAATGGGTTATAGCTTCGAGGTTCTTAGTGAAAGGGATTAGAATAGTTCTGGGTGGTGTTAATAGCGAGGTTGTCCTTGGCTAGGGGAATTCGCCATTGTGGGTGAGTAGCGATGAGCGATGGATAGGGCGGGCTAAGGGAAGGATGGAAGGAAAATCTGGAAGGTGATGGATCGGCTCGAACCCCCTATCGGTTTACTTTGTGTTACAGGGTAGCCGGTTTTTCGAAGCTTGGCAGGCACTGTGGGGTAAGATGACCGATGGCGACTGGTCTTGTGTCTCGCTTAGGCGGATGCAGAGTTGGTGGCACTTTGTGCTGCCAGGGGTTGAGGGGTTTACCGTAGTTTTGTTACCTGGGGCGTTGCAGAGGACTGGCCTGGGGTATGTGCAACCGGGAGAGCTAGTACTTTGGTCCAAGCATGGAGTCTGAGCATACCCATATTGATAACCACTCTTGTACCCGTACCTACCAGTATGAGTATGACAAACTCGATAACGAGCCCATCCCGGTGGTTATATGACACGAGATGTCTGGAACCTGACGGGGATGGCTCCCGTGGCGATGATCAGACAGTATTCCTAGTAACGCCCCTTGCCAAGGCATTCACCAGCGGGTGAATTCTGGCAAACCTGGCTACGCTGGTTTCGATTTTCCTCGCGAGCATTAATACTGGTGCCTCTCAAACATCTCCACATCATGGTGTCAGTACCCGTCTCCCCTTTGTGACAGTCTCGACGTCCTCCGAACTCAAGATCCAGCCCTTCGGTGGAGTCTTCAGCTCATTGAGCCCAGGGGGGGAGTAGGGAGGGGATGATCAAACGGCCCTTTCCGAAAGACTTTGAATCCGAGTTGGTTACGTAATTAGCCTATCTCTAAATTGTCTGCTACTGGTAGTCTGATGAAGGAATTTTTAAGAAATCGCCAGCTATAACGTTAACCAAAACCGGGGCTTCGAGTAATCAATGACATCCCCCTAAAAAGGGATTGTCGGACAAGTAAAGCCATAGATTGGATACCAGACCTTTCCTCTTTACCAGCAGATTTTTCAAATTTTTTAGACCATTAAAGTTAAGACTTTGTGAATTCCTTCACGTTGATAGCTAATTAAGTGATTCATGCCAGAACAACTTTCAGAAGGCCAAAAAAGGCCGATTGCCAGCCCAGTTATCATATCATGAAAGCTACGGGTTTGGGTCCACTAGTTCTGAGCTACTCAGATGAGGGCCGTCAGAGCTCGCAGTGACCGCTAGGGGCAAATAAAGCTATCTATGGAGAGATTGGGATTTTGAAGCCTTTTCTTCTCACATTATTGGCTCTCACGAGTCCCTTATATTGGTGTGGGGGATGCAATTTCTCGAAACTCCCGTCACCCGACTATGATACCTGCGGGTGCCTATGAAGCGTCCAGTCTTATACTCGGGTACTAGGGTTAGTTCGTGAACACTTCCAATAACTGGCCGTAGTTTGTATGCAGCCAACCCCATAACTCGCGAAAGAGAGGAAATTCCGTGAACGATTTGCGATTTTTTATTCGCCAGGAGGGGTATTTTGGGCAACTTGACCAATACAACAGCGTTCACGGACCAACCCTGGTACCCGAGCACTAAAGTACGGTACCGAATGTTTAGTAATTTATCATACGCTCCCCAACAACTCCATGTCCAGGAAGAAAAATAAGATCTGAAGAGCCATAATATCGTGCTAGAGTGGTGGGGGATGTCGAACCCCACCAGCACAACCGTGAGCATGTGGTTCGTAGAACCAATCACTATCAGATTAGATCTCAGTGATAAATCAATGCGGATGGCGTTTCCCCTCGTTTAGGCCCTGTTCGGTTGCGATGGTTCTGCGACCGTTTCTGCTGTGAAAAGGGCCTTCGCCCCTTTTTGAAATGGTCATTTGTATGTAACTTATGGGACAACGGAAGGGAACTATCGCAACCGAACAGGGGCTTAACCTTTTCCACAGGGCCGCAGTCTTAGCTCCTCCTGAAATTGACTATGTCACACATCACCGATTTCGGGGGATCCATATTGCGGGCAAATTCTTTTAGGATCTCAAAAATTTCATCATCATCGGAAAACAGTTGCCGATTTTCTGCTATTTCGCTTGCTTGTGGGTTTCTGACGTTCTCCTGCTTACTCCTGCAGATCATCGGGAGGAAGGCTGGTGAAACGGGGTGCCACCTCACCTGCAGAATCTAAGTGGTTGGGTTGTGCTGGTACAGTACTGCACCCCTGCCTGCCGCTTATCGTCACCAACCTGGTGACTTGCGATGCCACTGCCACTACTTGTACGGTGTCCACGAATGCTTGAACTCGAATGACGCCATCAGCACTGCGCACTATCCTGTCGGTACTCTTCTGGGGAAGAAGAAAGGGGGTGATAGCTAGAGCGCAAGGTGGCACCCCGGTGATGGTGGTGGTCATGGTATCCCAACTGCTTATCACAGAAGGGGTGTCAGGAAACCAAATGGATGCTTTTTTTATACTACAAAACACCAAATGCCCCAAATACACAAATAACTTATTGCTAACGACTCAATCCCATGGAACCGGTTTATAGGCACGCTGGAAATGTGCTATAGAATAGTATCATACCCAAAGTTGTGTATTCAAACCACCGGTGGAAATTCAAGGGAAATTGGCGGGGGCTTCGCTCTCAGAGCCTCATGTTTGCCAAGGTCTGTTGCAGTGCAATATCTCCCTGGTAACCAGAATCCCCAGGCCTGGAATGAGGGCCATGAAAGGGTCTATCAGAGAGGTTGGCGGGGAGAGAGTGAGGGCTAAAGGTCCTTTGCTCTGCCGTGCAGTACACCGGCTTCATCTCTTGCTTTCCTCTTTAGACTGCGGGGTATATGAAAGGCGGGGATGTCTAGTTGAAACAATTTGCAAAGTCGGTCAGCAGTGCCGTTTCGTCATTTGCTACCGGCACCGGCATATCTTGGATAAAGTGAACATTTTCTCGCTTCTTCAGACCCAACCCCTATTTAAGTTCCAACTGGTCAAATAGTTTTCCTGGGCCCATCGCAATTGCTCACTGAGTTGGTCGGTGCCAAGATATAGGTCTTCCAGCTGATGATTGGGTCTTTCTCTCCCCAAGGGTATGTCATTAACCCTGCCTCAGAATCAATAATTTATGACATCTTCTGTCTTCCCAAGTTTCTGAAATCATTATCACCTGCTGGCCTCGGGGTCATTCTCTATAATCAATCACATCACTTCAGTCAACATGAGCCCGAACATGCCTATTACCGGCAACACAAACTCCTTCAATGTTTGCAACACTTATAACAACCTCACCTACATCACAACGGTAGATGAGAGGGCAGAGATTTTGTCATGGATATCCCCACTGGAGCCACTCCGAAGGCACCAAGACATACAGAAGCAGAGGCTTGACGGTGTGGGGGAATGGTTCTTGAGAACCACAGAGTTCCGAACCTGGTACAATGGGGATGAGGGATGCGCAGATACCACGCTTTTCTGTTCGGGGGCACCGGGGGCGGGGAAGACTTTCATGAGGTATGTAGTGAACTACAGCCGCTTGTAATTGTCTGTAAATTCTAACAGGAATTATTCTGGTGTCAGTTCCCTCGTAGTCGATACCCTGCTCGAAGCTGGTGTTCGGGGTAGCGTAGGGGTTGCTTGCCTCTATTGCGATTTTCTAGCGCAGAGTGAGCAAGTCGCGGTCACTGTGATCGGAGGGCTCCTGAAACAATTTATAGTCAGATTGCCTGAAATCCCCGATGAAATACGCCGAGCCTTTCAAGATTTAAAGGAAAATTGCGGAGGGCGAGGCCTACGGATTAACGAGATGGTCGAATTGTTCCGCGGGGTTCTTGGATTATTTCAACGGGTCTTTATATGCATCGATGCATTAGACGAACTGCGGGAGCAATATAGGCCCGAGGTTCTGCGCTCTCTGCGCAAGATTTTGCGGGATTCACCACATGCCCGCTTATTTATTACCGGACGACCACACATTCAAGCTGAGATCGAGAAGCACCTCACCCAAACAGCAATCATCAGAGCTATCCAGCCTAGTGAAAATGATATTAGACAGTATCTGATTTCGAGGCTAGAGGATGACCCGGATCCCGAAGCAATGAATGATGATTTGAAGTCGGAGATGATGGCAAAGATCCCCAAGGCCTTCTCAGAGATGTGAGTGAAAAATCGAACCCGTACTGGGCGTATTTGATTCACTAATAGTACGCTTAAGATTCCTGCTGGTTGCCTTGCAAACCGATGCTATATTGGGAGAGACGACAATATCCGGAAGAAGAGAACAGCTACGACAAAGGGCCGATCGGTTGGGCGATGCTTACGATGCGACCTTGAAGAGAATCCGTCAGCAACGTGGCCCCCGGCCAGCGCTCGGGCTCTCAGTTCTAATGTGGATTTCTCTAGCGGAGCGGCCCCTGCGTGTAGATGAACTCTGTCATGCCCTTGCCGTCAGGGTCGGAACCACAGAGCTCGATCGGAATAATGTTCCAGCAATACAAACCCTGCTGGGATGTTGTCTAGGGCTCGCCGCCATTGATAAGGAAACATCAACAGTCCGCCTTGTGCATTCAACCCTCCAGGAGTATCTGCGTGCCCAACCAGATATTTTCCCAAACCCTCACGCTAAGATTGCAGAAGTTTGTCTGACTTATCTCAACTTTGATTCTGTCAAGCGTCTTTCTCCGTCTCTGCGTATCGCCCCATCGATACTACCTTTCGCCGAATATGCTTCCTGCTACTGGGGATTCCATGCCAAAAAGAAACTGACAACATCCGTTAAATCTCTTGCGCTGGCTTTGTTGGATCAGTACCCTCGTCATGTATCTGCCAGTATTTTCCTGTCGGCAAGAGACTGTTGGCCATGGTGGATCGAACGCGCCTCTGATGGTTTTACCGGATTACACTGCGCTGCGTCTCTCGGTATACACGAACTTGTTAATTCTTTAATAGAAAGAGGCGCCATCGGAATTGATTCAAAGGATGCTTTGGGACACACACCGCTTACTTGGGCCGCCAGAAATGGGGGTGAATCAGTAGTCGAGCTGCTATTGAGCTTGGAAGAGTCCGGAATCAAACCCGCGGACACTCGAAAGCGAACACGAATGCTAAAAGCTGCTCGGAGTGTGAATATGAGATCACCGAAGATGGCCATCGACCGAATCGTTGTAAATTCCAATTCGGTAGATGAGTACAGCCTAACCCCTCTCTCATGGGCGGCTGAGAACGGCCATGAGCAAGTGGTAAGGATGCTGCTGGCCCGGAAAGACATCGATCCCGATTCGGTTGATGTTTTGCATACCACACCCCTTTTCCGGGCTGCTAAGAATGGGCATATCGGTATTGTGAAACTCCTACTTGGCAAAAAGGGAGTCAATCCGGATATAGCAGACCTTTCATATGGGCGGACACCTCTCTCGTGGGCTGCCCAACACGGGCACCAAGCGGTGGTTAAGCTCCTAATCGACCGGACTGATATCAAGCCGGATTCTGCGGATAAAAATAGGAGGACGCCCCTTTCATGGGCTGCTGGGAATGGACGTGAGGGAATAGTGCGATTACTATTGGACCTAGCAAATGCTGATCCCGATTCTGTCGACAATAACGGGCAAACTCCACTCTGTTGGGCTGTACGGGGAGGGCATGAGGGGGTCGTCAAACTCTTGCTGGGAGCAGAACTCAATTTGGGGAGTAAAAAAGTTTTACACCGAACCCTCTCACTTGCTTCAGAGAGAGGGCATGAGGGTGTTGTGAAGCTACTGCTCGACCGGAAAGACGTCCGACCCGATTTACCAGACGGTTTCTATGGTCGAACGCCTCTTGCATGGGCCGCCCTCAATGGCCACGAAGGCATAGTGAGGGCTTTGCTGAGCCGCGAAGATGTAAATCCCAATTCCATCGCAAAGGGCGGTCCGACGCCTCTTCATTTTGCCGTAATTCATGGACACGAGGGAGTAGTCGAGTTGCTCCTCGATCGGAAGGATATCAAGCCTAACTTGCCGGATGGGCAGCGGGGTCAGACTCCCCTTTCTCTGGCTGCAATGAAAGGGCGTGAGGGCATCGTACGACTCTTATTGGCCAACAAAGACGTTTTCCCTGAAGCTTCTGATACGTCCACCGGCCGGACACCCCTAGCTTGGGCTGCTCTCAATGGTCACCAAGGGGTTGTGACGTTATTGATCCAGCGCGGAGACGTCGATCCGAACTCCTTGGCCGCCGATGGGTCCACGCCGCTCCATTTAGCTGCCACCAACGGGCACAAGGGGATTGTCAGCATCTTGCTAAAACGGGGAGATGTCAGGCCCGACGTTGCAGACCGCCCGATGAGGCATACTCCACTTTTGCTGGCCTCCATGCAAGGTCACGCGAGTATCGTGAAGATGCTATTAGCCCACAAGGACGTCAATCCCAATCAAGCAACGAGAGACGGCCGGAATTCACTGGGATGGGCGAGCCAAAATAAGCATCACAGCGTGGTAAAGTTACTAGAGCAGCATATCAAGTCGGGGGGTGGAAGGCGCCGATCAACGATCTAGGCAATTATCTGGAACGGGTGTCTTGTTGTACTTTCTTGGGTTTCTTCCTTTTTCCCCTCTTTCCATTTTTGGGGAAACGCTTGCGATTTTGTTTCATACATTTGTCCCTGGTTCTGTTTCTCTTGGATTTTTCTACTCGTCGAGCATTACCACTTCATTCTTCACAACCTCTGATATTGCAATGGCCTGTCGTATCATGCCAAGCCTATATACGCACGCGATGTATATAACACCCGGTATCTACTCTATCTCCCTGTCGATATTTGGTCCCGCAGCCGGGACGCAAATCATCAGCCCCAATGGTAGGTTGCGCGTCATAGGCTAGCACTCGGTACCCGGAGTGCGTCTTCTCCGGCGTGCGAGGCTGCCTCGGGGGCTTACGATATTGGCTATCGCCCACACTTTCGAATGGTCATGCGGTCGTACTAGTCACGCAGCTATATACACGGTCCGGGTCGGCAGCTGCAAGGTGGCGGGGAGGAGAGGGGGGGCAACATAGATAGGCAGACTAAAGGGTAGGAGCAAAGACATCGAGCTTTACCGTGGGAGGGATTGGAGCATATGTATTGCTTTTAGTTAGAATTTGAATATAGCCGTGATCTAGTATTTCCCTGTCTTCCCTTTAATTTGTATCTCTTTCTTTACCTTTTTTTCTCTTTTCATGTATTATACACTACAGCCACCTATATTACCCCAATGAATACGCTGGTAAGCTTCGCATCCACACACCAAAACTTCGGATCCCCATCCCATAAAATACACATACCCACCACAGGAAGCGTTGCGATATGGAGTGAAAGAACGCAGATGTTCCCTGGGGGCTCATTTGCCCTAAAATAAAACCCAAAGGGATGACTGAATGGGTGGGCACCGACGAGGAAGTAAATGATCAGACATAACCGGTGAGTGGAGAAGGGGGAATTAGGAAGGAAGTCGGCAGAATTACGGAGGGGTTTTTTTTAATCGAAACGAGGGTGAACTGGATTAGTGCACCGTTTCACGCCATCCGTCGTCTAATCACCGTTCGACGGATGGTAGGTGTGTGGGGGTGAAGAGGGGTATGATACAATATATATACCAGCGCACAGGACGGGGGTCGTTCCTCCATCTTTACAGTTTTCGAAGGAAACTACCATCTTGCGTTTTCCGCGAATCTTTTAGACCGAAATTTAGTAGACTTGGGTTCTTTTTAACACAGCGGTTGTGCAAGTATTATGATAATTCTCACAATCAGATTCTCTCCGGGGGGGCGGGGGCTAGAAACAACAAAAAACGACAATCCTAGGATCTACCATAAGCTTGAGGTCCTGCTTGTTGCTTTTTCTTCTTCTTTTTCCAGCTCAAATGGTAGTCAAGTTATCCTATTTATTATATTCTGCACGGGGCGGGATCGAAGGCTGGTGATGCGTTGATCGCGTGCTTTCTAAAATACTTGTTGCTGTACTGTACTCGTGACTCGTGACTGATCCACGAATAGTACTGTGCCGTAGATTTGACTACTACTACGGCAGCATAATATCGGTGCTCGAACGGTGGGGTTGTTTCCATAGACTACGGTGCTGCGGATTGCCTGAGATGCGGAAAGGGCCGAGGGATCACTGGAGAGAGGGGACGTTCCGTGGGGCGTTTAGTTTTTATATAGATGGGGTACCCGTGATGTAATACGGCGTCTTCGAACGAATTTTCACCCTGGCGTACTCTACGGCGTAGTCAGCACCCGTCATGGCGAGCCATATGTAGGTTTGAGCAATACAATAGGCTGAACTTTGGTTAGAATTGTGATACCGTGGTGGCTAGTATTTGGGCTGTATGCCATAGAATGCGTTAGAGCTAGATTTCGAACTTTATTAACAAGGGTAGTAAATATCTCGGACTATGAGTTGTAAAAAAAAGAAAAGTATCATCAGATATTGTTCTGACCAACAAACTAGCCCCTCACGCTAGGTTAAGTAGGACAAAAGATATTCCGAAACCGGGAGATCAAGACTCGGGGAAAACAAGCCGAAATAAACTTAAATCTAACCCCTTAGAGAAAGAAAGAGAGAGGAAAAGGAAATAGGAAAAGAAATAGCTCCTATGATAATCCAGCCGCCTCACTCCCCAACCAGTGCCAACCCCAACCTCCTCCGCCTCGCATTCCCACCCCGAATCGCGGCCCAGAAGAGCGCGTAGCCCACCCAAGCGACGCCAACGCTCCCCATCGTCCAGCCAAAACTCCTCTCGTACCCGGGCGCCCACTCCGGACGGAAGATCCAGCTCGCCAACACGCCGGCTGCGTTGCCCCAACCATTTATCCCGAGCACGACAGCACGCTTGCCGGGTGTTTCCATGTTATTGCTCAGCCATGCCACAGTCAGGGGGGAAGCAATGTATGTCCCCGAGAGCAGTAAGCAGAGAGAGAAGTAGCGCGGGGTAAGCGCGGTTAGGGGTAGTAGGACTAGTAGTGCGAGGGAAGCTAGAGAAAGAGTGAGGCCGTAGAGGATGTACTTGAAGCGCAGCTGTGAGCGGTCGGAGAGGTATGTGGTGTACCAGAGCGAGCAGGCACCGCAAAGGAATGGAGGGACTGTCAGAAGGTTCGCGTGTAAAGTGGAGTATCCAAAGCCCTTCACGACGAGCGGGAGGAAAACACTGAACGCGATTCCGGGGACGGAAGAGGTGATATTGCAGACTAGGAGCCACCAAACGCGCCAGTCTGTGGTCGCGTCGGTGACGTCTTTTTTGTTCAGGCCGGGTTCGCCCCCGATTCTTGCTTTGCCATTCCCGCCGGTGCTTCTTCTCCGTCGCCGTTTTGCTTCCTCGTCGTCGGATTCGTTCTCGGCTAGGAGCTCTTCGCCTTCTTCTGTTTCAAGCACGTTCTCGGCTTCCGCGCGGTCTATCAAGACGCGCTTCTCGGCCCAGGCTCGTTCTGCGGGTGTCTTGAGCCACCAGGCATTCTTCGGGCCTGCCGGGAGCCAGAAGAAGGCTGTGAATGCGACTATTATGGTGAGACCTGCTTCGAGGAGGAAGAGGATCTGGTAACTGTACCAGCCTTCATGTTGGGGCTGTTGGATAGGGGGTGTTTTGACGTCGCTTTCGGGATCTGAATGGGGTGGTTAGGATGGCGGGGCGGGGGATGGGGTAGGAGAACGAACCGCTGGGAAATAATTTGAATACAAAGTACGATAACAAACCACCGAAAGCTCCGGCGACAGCGTACTGCCCGTAGAACATACCCAGTCGCTGAGCGAACTCATATCGTGTGTAGAACAACGACAAGTAGAACACCGTGGCTGGGTAAAACCCCGCTGCCAGATACACCAGTCAATCAGCTCTCAGGTCTCTACTCTGACCCCCTAAAAGGTTAAAGGTCTGTTTGGCAGACAAAGGACCGTTCCGTTTTGCGACCGTTTCTGCTGTGAAGATAGCTGTCTCCCCGTTTTAGAGCAGGAGGAAAACGGTCATTTGTATGGGGGAACGGAACGGAACCGTTGTATCCAGACAGACCCTCAGAAACATACCTTCCAAGGCCCCAATACAAGCTCTCAACCCAATCAATTGCGCTCTGGATTTCACAAACGCATTCAACCCGGTCAAGATTCCCCATCCAACCATAACTCCACCAACCCATCTTCCGACACCAACTCCTTTACCCAACGCCGCACCGACCGGCTGCAACACCACGAAGGCGATGAAGAACGCGCTCACAGCGTCGTTCAGATCCTCTGGCGCGAGTCCCGCATGGTGGGTGAAGCCTGCGGTCTCGGCATTTCCGACGTTCGAGCGGTCGAGGGAGTTTAGGAGGAAGAGGAGGGAGAGGAAGGGGAGGAGGTAGATGTCTGTTCTCCGCTTGATGGTTGCGGTCAGGGCTTTCATGGATGATGCTTCCGGGTTGTCGGCGAGGGGAGGTGGATGGGGTGGGGGTGTATGGGCGGGGGAGAGGAGAGGGGTCGATGGCCCGGGAGGAGACTAAAGCAATTTCTGTATTAGACAGCTAGACTAGACTGAGCACTTTGAAAGCGGGAGGAGGTATTGGTAGGGTCTCATACCTGAGAGGGCGCCAGCGCTGCAGATGAACCGAGCGAGTTTTTGTGAGTTTTTTGTTTTGTGCCTAATCAAGTATGATAGTATACTAAAAACGACGCAGAGGAAGGGTTTAGTGCGATGGAATATGGAATAGTTCAGCCCACTCAAGCTATTACCCGCCGGTTCTGTTGGCCTGTGCTCCTTGAGTTGAGGCTCTGTGGCTTGGCGGTCAGGGTCTGATTTAGTTCAGGGAATTAGAGAAACTTGACGCTGCACCTTACTGGTAGTTTTTGGGTAACAGGGCTCACAACAAAGGTTGGGAAGGGGGAAGTATCATAATATTATGTAGTAATGAATTGTGAGGATTTAATGGAATAGGATCGGGCAGGCATACCAGTCCCGTGTTTAAGGGCTGATATCATGTGTATGAATGTTTGACTGAATGGGAAGTTTAAGATGACCTTGGGAATTGTTTGTGGGCAGGCGCAGCAGTTACTGTATGATACATAGTGGTCAGACAACGCCTGCCACAAGCACTCATGTTATCATGCATTGACGCACCAGATCACCACGGGATATAGGTAAAAGGTTGGAAGTCGTAACTAGTTAGCACAAGCGGCGGTTAGGAAATATCTGAGCTTCGCTACTATGTCTAGGACTCTATAACTAACCTACGGTAGTAGAATTATCAGATAGTCCACTTTATTATTATACTCTACCGGGCGTGTCTTTTCCAAGCATAAATTTGTAACAGGAACAGACCCTTGAGCAAGCGAGTGAGTGAGTGAGGGTCTATGATAGCTCTCAATACTGTATTTCAGAAAGGTATAATGGATAGCTTCCTGTAAGCGTTTGCGACAATTTTTCTAGATCTCCACTGGTTATGCATTTACGCCTAGTGACCTTCAGATGCATGGTCTGGGTGTATTAGGGAGTTAGCGGCCAAATTCCTGCGGGTGAGGATATCATACTCTCTATGCTGTCTGTGAAAGATATCAGGATTTTTTGAATTCTGTTCTTCTAGGACGTCGCCTGATGTGCGGGCTATACTACCGGTACCCACCTCTATTCCCGAGAAACTAAGTTTAACATCATCCTAGCTCACGCTTCCGGTTAGCCAAGAGAGCCTTCCAATATTTTTATCATTGCAACTCCGCAATTATCGGAGGACAGGGGATCCTTTAAATGACTGGTGGGATTATTTCACTCCGGGAGGAGACGAAAATACCACATTAATACTTTGCCATATGCCTTGAGAATCTTGAGCTGAGATAAGGTACTCAGAAATCACTTCTATATTATTATTATCTCGCAAATTTTCCCAAACACATTTCATAACCCGTTGTCACCCCCGTTCCCCGCACCTGATGCCCTCGGTGATGCTTAATTGATCGTGACTCCTAGGGCGGTTTTCCTCCCTTTTATTTATTCTTAACTCTTGTACTTGCTCAAAGGGGGACCCTGTTTCTGATCATCGAGGTTCTTTGCTACGTTCTGAAGACTTTAGTATATAATTATGTGCATTTGTAGCTGTAGTAATAGTCTCCTTTGGTATCCCATTTGAACTATATTGGGATCCATAACTTAACGTTTGGGCGGAAGCTTTGTCTTACTCTCATACCCATTCAAGGTATCTGGACCACATCTGTCTATGATGGCAAACCTCGAGGCTAACCCCATTTAATCCCTGAACTACCGGTACTGTAGTCCCTACAAGTCCTTTGGCTAGTCCTAGTTGCATATCATACTGAGCAAGTACAAAACAGTTGTACCCAACCATTGCGAAACCTTCTCAATTCAAACTCATAAAACTAAACATCGCCAAACTCCCCACAACTTCCCTCTAGCCACTTTGTTTAGCCACTCTTCAGCCTCCACTCAACCGTAACCAGCTCAACAGAGCCGGGTCACAGGTTCTCACTCACTGGGAGTTTGGAATCCTAACCCACTGACAGCTGGGCATTTCAAATTGCTACCGAGAGGTGCGCAGTGGTAGTGAAACCAAGGCCGGGAATGCAACTATACTAAACAAGCCCTGCACTAGAAGAGGGGGTGTAGTGACCTGGAATGGAATATATTGAGCTGCGGTTGAGTGGGTGGTCGTCTGACTTTCGGCATCCTTGGTGGGGGCTTGTGGGAGTTTCTGCCAGGAAGGACGGGGGGTAAGGCACTCTGTTCTAGAGGGTAGCCTAGCTATAATCAATGGTGGTGGGAAATATAGCGCACTGGCATCGCCGGCCGTGGCATTTATAATGTGTGCATCTATCGAGCTTCTACTTTCTTCCCTTATCGGTAACGTGCTATGCCGAAGTATATATCTAGAGGAATAATGTGAATTTGTGGACACATCTAAAACGGCGGACAAAGGAACGGGGTGGTGTACTATAGCCCATAACTAGAAAGTTATTGATATGCGGTAGATGCCCAGCAACAATTGATCCAGTGCACCCCGCCAGGAAACACCTCTGGGCGGACAACTCCCCAGGGCTTAAACAGCAGGGCCCACTTCCGCGGCCTATCCATCCAGCTTGCTCGGGGTGGGGTCCCTACCCGCATGCACTTGGGTTTCTGCCCCTCTACCCTCTCCCTCCCCCACCGCGATTGAGTAAGGCAGCCGTATGCAGAATCTTCCTCCAAACGACCTTTGTAATCCCCGGCGGCCGGAGGGTCTTATCTTGTATACGTTTACGAGCGAGCTCTATCATGAGGACGAAGCTCTCCGTCGGGTACTTTCACGCGAGGCTTTCCACGCTATCTGGGCGCCTCAGGTCCTCTGCGCTCGTCGCGGGCGACTTAGCTTCCGTAAGGACGATATCCTAGACGCAGGTTAGGATCATGCAGAGATAGCAGTTCTCGCTGCCGGTTTGCGCGGGCAAGGCATTTTCCAGGCAGTCTTCGAGTAGGGCTAGGAATAGGGCAGGGGCGAGTGTTTGGTGTGCTGAGAACTGAGTGGACGATACTAGCTAGAGCGCGGGGTACGGGTCGAGGCGAGGGACGGAAGGTTTGCAGTGGTAGGTCCCTGTGGCGGGGCCTCGCATTGAACGGTAAGGAAGCATTGCATTCACCTAGGAGTGCATCGGCGGTGTCTGGTGCTGGTGGAATGAGGGATGCGGAGGTTAATGTTGAGTTGCTGAAACTGTTGGAAGTGCCTGGGGTTGGGAGTTTGGGGGCAGAGGTTTGGGGGCAGCTTCAATCGTGGCGCCTCTAGAGTTCATCGCTATAGGGGGGATAGAGGCAGTGTTGCTGCTATCGATGTTGCAGTTGGTAAAGGCCTCGACTGTCGCTGGAGTTGTTGGTGCTGTGAAAAGCTCTAACTTAGCTGTTTCTCCTAGTAGGAACTTCGGGGAGTTATGACATGCCTTCCCATATCGGTGTTCATCCCGCCTCTGCTGCTGCCCCTGTTGGCGTGCGTTTCCAGCAACGCCTCTTGACCATAGTTTGCGCGCTTAGGAGAACACTGCAGATGTTTCTTGTTTCCCAACTACTCGGGACCTGCGCATCACTAATGTCGGTACCGAAAAGAATACTCATCTCTTAATTCCCCCATCACACCAGACAACCTTGGCGCACGCTTGAAGAGCAGCTTCGGGTATGGAACGCTAAAGTGGCACGAGTTTTTTTGGATAATACCTTCTAGCTTCACAGGCAGACATTGAAAAGGGGATTGAATACTACTGCGGATATCAGTTTCGCGGGTTTCCACAGCCTTGGAATGTGTTAGTACGAGTATTGTGGTATCATATGGCTTAAGGTGAGGCTCCTGCAAGCAGACGTGAATCTGAGCAGAGCTTTTGACACGACACCTTCCAGCGTGTGTAACCAATTTCGGATCCAGTGATGGGACTGTTTGCCAGGCGCAAGGCTTTACCATCAACCCCGCGTTTCCTCAATTTCAACAGACCCTAAGTGGATTAGGATCTTGCTCTCAACAGCATTCGAAGCGGTAGAAAGCGAAAAAATGTCACAAGCCTTCAGCAATAATCATAACTCTATCAACATCGCAAATACCTTTAACTACACTGTCCATTACGATGCCTCCAAGATATTGGCGTGGTTATCTCCATTAGAGCCATGGGTACGGCATCGAGATATTGGAGCCCAGCGAGTGGATAGCGTAGGAGCCTGGCTTCTGGAAACTAGGGAGTTCAGACGCTGGCATAATGGCGATAGGGAGGATGGATTTAATCATGCGACTTTATTCTGTCATGGTAATCCAGGAGTGGGGAAGAGCCATATCATGTAAGGGAATGTATCATTGCCGGGAATCAAAGGATGGTAGTGCTGATAGGTTGCGATGACAGCTCTCTAGTTATAGACAAGTTATGCGACGAGGCAGTTAAGGAAGATACTGTCGTTACCTGCTTTTACTTCGACTTCGCTGCCCGGAGTGAGCAATCACCAGCAAATATGCTGGGCTCCCTGCTGAGACAGCTTGTTAGCGGATTGGAAGAAATTCCTGAAGTAGTAGTCCGGGGTTTCCAGAATGAGAAAAAGGCGATTGGGGGTAGAGGACTACAAGTTTCAGGAATTTTGAAGATGTTCCAGGCCATCACAGATGCAAAGCGCACGTTTATATGTGTTGATGCACTTGACGAATGTGTGCCAGAGCATCGAATGGTGGTTCTCGAATCACTAAGACAGATTCTGCAGGCTTCGGCGAATACTCGGATATTTATCACTGGAAGATCCCATATCCGGAGTGAGGTGGAGAGGAGATTGGATGGGACAGCAACTTTTATATTGATTGAGCCTACGGGAGATGGTATTGTTAACTATCTGCGTGAGAAACTCAGGAATGACACGACCCCAGAGGAAATGAACAGCGCATTGGAGGCAAATATCGTGGAGAGCATTTCCCAACTAAGCTCCGAAACGTATGTAGAAGCGAATGGAGCAAAGCTATGCAGAGATACCGTAGGCTAAGAGCTGACATATTCAAATCTAGATTCCTACTAGCTTCTCTTCACATGGAGGCAATCTTGCAAGAAACAAGTATCTCCCGCCGGAGGAAAAGACTCAAGTCGGTGAAAGATGGGGCAGGATTAGGGGGCGCATATGGTGCGACACTGGAGCGGATAAGGGCGCAGGGCGGGGAAAAGACAAAACTTGCGATAGCCACTCTCACATGGATCTGCCACTCGGAACGGCCATTACAGGTGGATGAGTTATGCCATGCGCTAGCAGTAGAAATAGGAGCAACGGATCTCGACCCCGATAATGCTCCTTCGATAGCTACCTTGCTAGGCTGCTGTCAAGGATTGATCACAGTCGATAAGGAAGCCTCGACTGTGCGGTTAATCCACTTTACAGTCCGAGAGTATCTTTGTAGTCATCCAGACCTCTTTTCCAAACCTCACTCGGCAATTGCAGAAGCTTGCTTGACCTATTTGAATTCACAACAGGTCAAGAACCTCGCATCCCGTCCTCTCCCGGACGACCAAAGCATGCCGTTCCTCGAGTATTCTTCGAGATATTGGGGAACACATGCGAATAAGGAACTCTCGGACCACGCGAGGACCCTTGCACTAGGGCTCTTAGACCACTACGAAGACCACGTATCCGCCGTATCACTTTTGAAGCAAGTACTGGACACCCAAAATGCAGTAGACATCAGCTCTTCCCCGCGCTTCTCTGGATTACATTGCGCATCTTTCTTCGGGATTGATGAACTTGTGGCCGCATTGATGAACGCGAAATGTTGTGGGATTAACCAACAAGATTGCATAGACTGTACGCCACTCTTATGGGCGGCGATGAATGGGTATGAAGGTGTTGTGAGGCTACTACTTGGCCGGAAAGATGTCGACCCCGACAGACCAGATAATATCGATAGTACACCACTCTCGTGGGCCGCTAATAACGGACATGAAGGGGTGATCAAGTTACTGTTAGAACGGGAAGATGTCGACCCTAATCGCCCTGATAAGTATGGTGGAACACCACTCGGATGTGCTGCTGTCGGGGGACATGAAGGGATTGTGAAGCTATTACTTGGCCGGAAAGATGTCGATCCCGACAGACCAGATAATCAAGATAGTACACCGCTCTCGTGGGCCGCTAATAACGGACATGAAGGAGTAGTCAAACTGCTCCTAGAACGGGAAGATGTCGACCCTAACCGCCGGGATGAGAATGATCGGACACCCCTCGGATGTGCTGCTGTCAAGGGACATGAAGGTATTGTGAAGCTATTACTTGGCCGGAAAGATGTCGACCCCAATCGCCCGGATAAGTATGATCAAACACCACTCCGGTTAGCTGTTGTGAAGGGGCACGAGGGAGTAGTCAAGCT
>Ga0307513_10000229_pt1 | contig 81445 bp, 90 predicted proteins | sample 15_EM_MG_FD_202174 | JGI IMG/M metagenome (GOLD analysis project Ga0307513, IMG submission 202174) | Populus trichocarpa ectomycorrhiza microbial communities from riparian zone in the Pacific Northwest, United States - 15_EM | ecosystem: Host-associated > Plants > Roots > Unclassified | place...
AGCTTCAAGAAAGACAAGAGAATAAAATGAGATATATGAGCATGCTAGAGCATTTAAAAAGTAGATGTAGGTAATCTCCTATCAGTAGGGGTAATATAGTAAATAATAGTTGACAACAATGGAAGCTTATAGTAGAAGGAAATGGTTAAGGAAAAGATGAATTTCATACCAAAATGAGAAAAATATTAATAAGCCTCTTAGCACTTGTGATAGCCAACCATGAGTTCAGAAGTGAAATAGAGGTATGGCCCAAGGTCAGTGCACTCAGGATATCTGTATTAATAAGGATTTGTTATATTTTAAAAGTAGGTAAGTTGTTATTCTTGAGTTTTTAATAGATAGTATTAGAGTAAAATAGATTAGAAACCTGACAACTGTTAGTTGCTGATACTCAATAAATCTCCTGTAAATAGTTAGAAGATATGTGCTTATATAATAGAAAACAGAAAAAAGTGAAATCGAGGGCTTTTTGGTAGCACATTCCAGTAGTAGGAAGGGTTACTGGTACTACTTCTGTAATTTCAACAGAATTCCATATTACTGTAATGTTTGTATTCTGGAAGGGCTTGAGAAGTAAAGAATATATGATTGGAAACATGAAACATGGTAGAACATAGTCGAATCTTCTCAAGTATAAATAGAGAATAGAGAGTATAGGTATGATAAACTGTATTAATAGTATAAGAGAATAGGTAAAATAGTATGGAAAGGGTAAAGATATAAGTTATTTGATGATAGTGGAATTTTCAATGTTTGTATTTTCTACTAATATATGACTAGTCACAGGCTGGATACAATTGGATAGGTTTTGGTTCTTACATAGCAGATTCCCTTTTATAATTACATTAATTTTAATTGAATAACTATCAACTTATGAATAGGTGGTAATAAATTTACAATAAATGAATATTTTATTAACAGTAATAGTAAATAAGCATTCTCTAACTATTCTTATATAATTTGCAGTATATAGGCAATTAACTAATACAAAATTTGCAATAAAATGGCTTGCAAACTGATGTATTAAAAATACAATAACAACAGCTGACCAACTACCAAAATATAATAAATCCTGATCAGTTTTAATATCTTCTGTGCACTAGCATTGAGCCACACCTATATTTCACTCCCCATCCTGATAGTTATTTTGCTTAAGTCCTACGAGTCTCATTAACATTTTTACAGATTTGCTGTTAAATTCAGCCTTTGCTTAACCATTTCTGTATACAATGAGCTTCCATTGTTGTCAACTATTATTTACTATATTACCCCTACTGATAGGAGATTACCTACATCTACTTTTTAAATGCTCTAGCATGCTCATATATCTCATTTTATTCTCTTGTCTTTCTTGAAGCTTTGAGTAGATTTTCCCTCTTTTTCCTGGTATTCTTTTGTGCAGGATTTTCTTTTTTTAACTTTTCTGGCATTAACTAGCTCTCCTATATTTTCTCAATTGGTATCATCTTGTTTGGTCCAATTTGGTTAAGAATTGATTGAGTTGTTGCGTTTTGTGGATGTGGTTGAAATGGTTGTCATGTGTGTCACTTCCCGGTCCTGTGTCACTTCCCGGTCGTTGACGTTAGTAGCAAGTAATATCTTTGACCTGCCCGTCCGCCCGGTTGGGTTTCCCCGATGTTCTGATAGGGGATTAGGTTCTAGATTTGCGGGTAATATAACCCCCCGTTTCTTTTGCCCTCTACTTCTGATTTTCCGCTGTATTTCTGAAGTTCTAGGATCAAGCATATAGCACTCTGGCCGAACCAATACTGGACTGTGCAGCTCTTGAGCACCGGCACTCAATTCCTTAAAACACTCTTAGTGAGTGTGGTTAGTGGCTTCGCCAGTTGACTGCTAGCACTGTATCGTGCGATATTTGTACGGGCATCACCCTCAGCCTCTCTCTGCTCCAGGAGGTCCCTAGGTTAGTCTGAATACCCCTCTTGTATTGGGTCCTCCTTTCGCCCGTAGCTCCAAAAGTCTTCCTCCAGAACTTTGTTCCTGAAAGAGAGTTGTACCGCCCTTGGAACAATTTTCCGAATTTACCTCGGAGCAATTACCATACCTCGAGAACTAGACGTCATCCAGATGGAGGTTAGGCGCAACCACCACTTTGGTTTTCACCAGGGTGAAATGTGACGTCAGGCACTCGCCATAGGAAACAAATCAGGCGATATCCAAGCTTTATATAAACAGCACGCCCACCGCATTCCCAACTGAGGAAAAGCCCAAGATTCCAATCACTTGTGAAGAGTATCCGGAATGACACACTACGGGAAAAGTGACGATGCTGGAGAACCCGTATCAACGAGTCAGTCGGCTTTGGAAGCCACTACTAAGGCGACACAAGTTGGTTTATTCCTCCTCTTGTCCTTCTATATCACGCCCCTGGACTTAGTAAACTTACCATCACTAGAACCTCGGCCCAGTGAACAACATCTGCGCCTGGCTCAATGCCTTCCACATATATACCGATGACCCCAAGCGCACAGTTGAAGCGCAGCACTACTGTGCCCACATCACCGAAGGTGGATTCTCCATTTCTCCCTCTCCGTCCATCTTGACTAACGAACCCCGGACATCCGTCAATGCATAATCTACGACTCCCCCGAAAAAAATGCCCGCCTAATCGGCATAGAATATATGATAACCCCGCGCATCTACGAATCACTGTCAGAAGAGGAGCGCAAGCTCTGGCACTCCCACGTCTTCGAAGTAAAAGGCGGAGTTTTAATCATGCCGAAGCCACCACTCATTCCAGAGGCAGTGTGGGAGAAGGCTGAGACCACGGAGATGCAAGAGTTAGTGAAGCTTTATGGGAAGACGTACCATCTTTGGCAGGTGGATCGCGGTGATAAGGTGCCGTTGGGGTCACCCATGCTTATGGGCAGCTTCTTGAAGGAGACGAAGGGGGTTGAGAGTGCGGCTAATGGCAGGGATCAGAGGTTTGGAATTGAGAGGGAGAGGAAGGTGGAGATTAGGAAGCATATTGAGGAGCCGGGGATCCACCCGGGTAGGTTTCCCCGAGGTTGGGGCACATTTTGGAGAAGGATGGCTGACCGGACATAGACTCAGATCAGTGGGATCATAGCAAGCATCCTTAAGTCATTTGTTGGTCTGGTGGGTGGTCCGGGATCCCCTGGAGAGAGGGCCCGTCCCCCCGAATTTTATTGCCTTTGGAGTTGTTTGATTGAGACGATTTGGGGAGCTCCTTCTATGTTCCATGTGCTCGATTGCCTCTAGAGAAGCAATGAATCTCTACCCTTCCTGTGGTGGTCCCTCTAGAAAGGCTTTAATCGAAGAGGGGGCATAGGCTGGAACCCGTGGGGTAAGTGACCTCCAGCAAAAGCATTGGTATCCAAAATCCGGCGCGCAAGTACAGTACAAGGGACTAGTACTACCTCGCTTTACTAAGAAAAAATCTATGTATACAAGGCAATAAATAAGCAGAGGGGGAACAGCTGGCTTCCCAAGATATAAAAAAACTATTTTTTTATATTATTATATTTTACTTTTTTTATATACTTTTTTTTATACTAACCCCCCGTCCCATTTGCTTCTGCTACCCGCCGATCGCCAACCTTTGAGGTCTAGAGTCGGATTCTACCTCCTCGTAGCAGGATTGTTAAACCCCATAGCCCTATTGATGAGGGCCAAGTTCTTCAATCTCCCAGTCCCCATAGGGCAGGATTGTTTAAACTCTCCTGCCCTACATGACGGATCGTTCAATAATAACTGATTGTCAGCATGGATTGAACTCCTGGGCTCCCGCTATTACGACAGGAGTGTTAACCACTGCGCCAGCTAGGTGTTTCATGAAAGGTCAACTTGGGAACTAATATTTATCCTACTGGAAGCACAATTTTAGGATTTTAATGGGTGGGCAGTGTCTCTTCCCGAGTTGCAAGTAGATTTCAACGGAGGTGTTCCTTACTCCTTAGGTGTTTAATGAGAGATTATCTGTGGCTTAAAACAAAATCAGCTCTTTGTGCGCTTGTTACTCTGGTACGATCCGGCTAACAAAGCCCCACTCAAGACCTCGAGCCTCCCTACTTGCTCCCATGTGTGTTATATCACTATAGTCTTCTGCTCGTTCTACGTTCTGTGGAGGTTTTTTCTTTTTCTTTTCTTTTCTTTTCTTTTCTTTCTTACTTGCATTCCGCCTGGCTTGCTAGTGATGCCTCATTGCTGTCGGGCAGGGGGGGTTCGCTCCCAGCAAGCGGGTAAGCATTGAGGTATAGGTTGGGTCGTATTTTGGGATAGAACATTTAGATACGACGTACAGTATCATACATATTAGACTAAAGGACCACATGCTCATAGTGGCCTCTCAAATAGCAACCAACAAGCTTTTAAATCTGATATCATCATTAAATCTCATTCACTCGTTCCCACAAAGCCTTGCTATTCGACAAGCCAACCGGGGACTCTTCCCCTCGCTGATATATAGCCCTCAAGCTACGTTGCCCAAACACAAGCCCGTAGGAGTCACAACCCTACTCAATCGCCAATCCGAGAGATGTTCTAGAGGTCACTACAGGGTTATGTTTTACGATATATGGGTTGCGCTAACAATGACTAGTTTGAAATATTCGTAATACAACTCATGTGTTTTGCAAGCAATTTTTAGTAGAACTTCTATGCGGTATTTGCAGTCAATTATGAAAGGTCCCATCTAGTACCCTCTCCCGCCCCTCCCCATCTCTACTAGTCCCCTGGTAACCCTCTAACCCCCCCTGCTCACTAGTGCCGCCACCTGCCGCCACCGCTACTGCTGGTGGTACATTGATAATCAACTCTTTGATCGTCAGCACACTATACCGGTGCTTGCTCTTCACCGTCTTGGTCTTTCGATTCCTCCTCTTCGTCTTCACCTTCTTCCTCAACGGTTCCGCCGTCTCTTCCAGAAAGGTAGCCCGGCATTCAAAAAGCCGCTCATCGATATACGGACTCCCCTTCATTGTATAATCCCTTGACCCCAACGTAGTCGCATGCGTTAACCGTAGAGTGTCACCGACCCTGACGCCCTTGAGAAGGAATGGTAGTACGACCTTATCTCCGGGCGTGACGAGGAAAGAGAACCCCTGAATCTTGACCATGATGTATTTCGATGGCTGGGCTTTGAGCGCTGTTAGGAGAGCGAGAGACTCGTGTATAGTAGGTACCGGATCGGGTTGTATAGCGGGCGGGGTTTCTAGAAAAGGCGAAGTTGGAGTAGTTGTTTCGGCGGGGGTTGAAGAGATGCGCAAGTGGGGGGTGGTAGCGATTGTTCGGGAGAGAATCGGGAGGGTGAATGGAGGGATGGCACTGGATGCGGTTTTAAGGAGTGAGCAGGTGCCGATGACCTGAGATCGTAAGACCGAGCGCTGAATTGTTCGCGGCAGCAGCATTGTGTATCGTACCTCTGTATTGTGCCTCTCGGACTCTCCCTTGTCGATCTTGAGATTGTTGCCGGGTTGAAGAATGTGTCGGAGTAGGTTACCCGCCAATTCTGTACCCCACCAACAGAAGGCGAGTTACCCGACCGAATGATGTATAAATAAAAATTCGGCGAGCCACCTAAATACCGGAAACCTCAAACACTCAGCATTCGCAATAATGGGCAAACGAAAACTCGCCAAGGACACTGAGACCGACGATGTGGAAATGGGCAGTAGGGAAGAGGAGAATACCAACTCCGATTCAAGCTCCGACTCGGAGGCAAGTTCAATTCCACTCGAAAAGTGAAGTCCGCAGCCCATTCTGACAGAAGATTAGATGGACATTGTAAATGTTGATTTCGAGATGTTTGATCCACAGCCTGACCATGACTTCCATGGCCTAAAGACACTCCTTCGACAGCTTTTTGACGTCGATAATACCCTCTTCGACTTGTCCGCATTGACAAACCTTATTCTTTCGCAGCCACTACTAGGAACCACCGTCAAGGTGGATGGAAACGAAAGTGACCCCTACGCATTCCTTACTGTTCTAAATCTACAGGAACACAAGGTATTTAGGTCTTTCCTTTAGTTACAGCGCTCAGCCCCCTGACAACTACTCCCAGGATAAGCCAGTAGTTCAGGAGCTCGTCAAATACATCCTTGCAAGATCACAATCGTCTCCAAGTCTCAACGAGAAGCTCAAAGAGCTCCTCTCTAATTCCGCTCCTTCACATACGGGGTTAATACTTACTGAGCGGTTAATCAATGTCCCTACCGAGATCGTACCACCAATGTACAAGATGCTCTTGGAAGAAATCAATTGGGCGATCGAAGAGGTTAGACTTCTCTATTCCCACTCTCACTAAACTCAACCCCGCCATACTGAAGTTGCGCCCTAGAACGAACCATATAACTTTAATAACTTCCTAATCCTATCAAAAACCTATACCGAAACTCCCTCCAAAATAGACGCTCTAGAATCTCATCAACAGAAAAAAAGCAAGAAAGGGTCCTCAAAATCCAAAAACCTGGTTTTTTATTTCCACCCCGAAGATGAGACTATCCAACGTAGCGGTGAACATGCTAGTTACAAATATGTAAAGGAAGGGGATGCTGGAGCGGCAGATTCCAAGAGAGCGTTTTCGGATTTCGGAATTATGCCACAGGTGGGTTATGGGCCGAAAATAAGATAAAGAGAATGAAAGCGCTGATCTATTCTAGGGACATATGATATTAGTCGGCAAAGACGAGTTGCCGAAGATTGTGGAAGATTTGGAGAAGCTTTTTAGTCCTGATACCTGAACGCGGGGTGATATGTGTGATGTCGCAGGAGCCATAGTTATTCATTTTCCTTCATGGCATTCATAGCTCATCCCAGACTCATGCTAATGCTATCAAAACTTCCCGCGTACCAATTTTTTCTTCTTTCCAATATTGTAGACAGGTGGCAAATAAATTAACTAGAAACAGGCTTTAGCCTTCCTATGAATTGTAAAGAATCCAATCACCCACAGAACGCGCTCTGAAGCCGAAAGGCTACTAGTACAGTGCCATCTAGCTAGAACCATCGGGTGCAGTACAATTACTAAGGGAGATGTCCTCATAGCAGGGATTACTTTGCCAGCCAACTCTCCCTGCCCTGTAAGAAGACATCTCCCCGGACACCTGAACGGGCTGGGCGACTGAGATCAGTCCCTATATCATACTCCGTTTCGTGGTGTCGCACCTAAACCCTTATCAACGGCAGCATTAATCTGAAGCACACTTCCCCCTTTCGTAAATTTTACTTTCCTTTTCACCGACATCAAATATCACTCGTCACCCACCCCACCCCCTGCCGGGATGGGATGGGATGAGATTGGGGATGGAAGGTCGAATCTCACATTCATAACAGCAAAAATCCATCCATCCAGGGACTACTCCAGCAGTGACTTTTCCTCCCTTTTTTTTCTCCAGCGAGACTATGGGTATGGTTGATTCCTGGTTTTATCTATTTATTAGAGTATTCACCCACTGGTCGGTGGGAAGATAAGGGAAAGGCTCGCATTCTCGAGCTGGCATAAACATAAGTGAAATAGTGCCCTACGATATAATATGATATAATAGATGTAAGATCTAAGAGGGAAGTAGGTATGATAGTATAATTTAACACTATAAAAAGCTCCATCCCTACACGGAGGATCTCCCTCTCTCTATACGTCCCTCCCTCCCTCCATCCATCCATCGCTGTACGATAATAATGTCCGTATACCACATTCATGAATTAACACAAACTCCCAGACCAAACTCCAAAACATTCCCCCCCCCCCCATCTTCTGCCCTTCCGCCCCTCCACCCGCTACTCCCCCTCCCAGCTGCCGACACCAACCACCTCCCCTCTAACCCTGCCAACCCCGACTTCAACCCACGCAGCGCACTCCACCAGCAAAGCCCCAACCCGCCCCTCCTCCCCGCCTTTAACAAAAATCACCATGACTGGGTCATCCGTAGAGCCTCTCTCCGCGGCGTGCCCCCCGCGGCGCACTCGATCCGGCTGAAGGGTATGTCGTGCTTATTTGAAAAGGACAATGTGGTCGTAGAGGGCTCCCGCGAAGAGTGAGGGGGTGGGGATGGGGTAGGGGGGTTGTTTTGATCATGATTTGTTTCTAGGCAGGAGGGCTGTATGGGAGACAGAGTTGTTCTTGTTGAAGCACTTGTATCATGCGCTGCATAATATGCCGCAGAACTGTATGGCAGGCGCGTTTGCTTGTATCATACTGCACCACGCGAGGGTGAGATGTGATAATGGTTAAATAGCAGATTTACTACCTAAAGATGCGAAGAATGCAAGATATAGCCTTCCAGGAAAAAAGGAATGTGAAGAATGACAAAAATGTCTACCCGGTAAATACGCCTACCAACCAGCACAACACCATTATTCAAACATAATACAATCACCAACAAAGCAGGTGCTAGCGAGAATAAAGTAAAGCAATCTACTCATCGTCGCTAGAAACAACCCTCTTCCCCCTCTTCGCGCGGTTAAGGGTAGTCTTGGGCGCGGGTATGGGCGCGGGTTTCCCCCTCAGGTTCTTTGGCAACCTATTGACCGTTTTCTTTGGTGGGAGCATGATCGTCTTCTTGGGAGCCCACTTCTCTAGCATCTGCCCAACGTCCGGGAAATCTTCGCCTCCCTCGTCGTCATCGCCACCCCCTGAAGTGCTCGTAACAAACCTTCTTCGCCTTTTGGAAACTCCGACGTCGCTGTCCGTATCGCTGGGGGCGGTGCTTGCGTCCGAGGCCATGCGCACGTCGTCATCGTCTTCCTGGGAACTAACCAGGTCGATCATTGGCGGTGCGTCGGCCATGTCCACGTCGGGGGGAGAGGCACTCTTTCGTTTTCGCTTGGATACGGATGTTTGTCTCTGTTTTGGGGCGTTGCTGGGACGTTCTGAAAGACCAGGCCTCATCCTTGGTACCACCGGCTTGAAGGCCTTTGTCAGGAGCTTCTTCGCTGGTTCTGGAGGCGGGGCTACGAGGGTCATGTCGAGGTTGGATTCGTATCTCTTTATCGCTTCCTCGTCCATATCGCGCATTTTTTGTAAGGCTCTTGTCATGGATTCAGTGGCACGGCCATGCCGGACATGGTGAGTTTTTGTGAGAGTTCTCTGGCGCTCCGGGAATGCATCCATTCGAGGTGGGCTGATAACCAGAACGCCATCGTCGACACCGCCCCAGTCCGTCTGGTATGTTCTTTGGAGCTTCTTCTCTTCGCTTTTGGTCAATAGACCAGTTTCCGGGTCAAAGATGTCTGGCGCCAGAGACTCCTTCTCGACAGGGATGTCGTCTTCCTCATCCTCTCTATCAGACTCCCTTCCTATCCTAGAAGCCTTCACAAAGCCGGTTTTGACCCCATCGGGCATGAGAAACTTTTTTATAATCTTGGTCTGCTTCCCCTGAGCTTTTGACCTCCGGTTTGAGGGCTCGGGTTGAGTATTCTCAATAGGTATCTCAATAACCTTTCTATCAACCACGCATTCAATATCCCTCGGGACAATCCGTGGTGATAAGTCATGATGGTAGCTGAATCGTTTTCCGGACTCAATCTCGCCTTGAATGAATTCGTGATCCCTCGTTGCCCTTTTGAAATTTTCTTCTTCTTTGCCCTGGGTGAGGAGAATATGGACGTGGCCGTCCCGTTTACGACCTGTTCTTCCCATTCGTTGAAGCTTTGCTTATGTTTAGCAATCCGCGGAAAATACGAGAATAGAGCGATTTACCAGTCGAATTGAGGACCCTTGCTGATCATAGCAAACGATCATATCGACTTCCCCAATATCTAAGCCTTCCTCTCCAATGCAAGTGGCTACCATAACATTATAAGTTCCCTCTTGAAAGTTTTTAATCATCTAATCCCAAAGTCAGCTCCATCAACCTCTGCGAGGCCAAAGCACTAGCTACCTCTATCTGATCCTTCTGCTTCATCCCTTCCACCCCCTTCCCACCTGCCTGCCCAACAAAGATATGCGGCCTGACAATCGGTTCGTGTTTGCTCAGAACTCGTACGATCTCTTCGGCGCTGCTTCGATAACTCGTAAAGACCATGATTCGAGTCTCCCTTTTGGTCTCCGCATCCTCGGCATCGAAAAAGTGCTTCAACACAACAGACGCCATATAATCAAGCTTAGGATGTCCAGAGTATTCTTTGTTCGAAAGAAGCTCCTGGCACTTTCTCACGACCTTGCGGAAGCTCTCATCATTTATTATACCCCTTTTAGTCTTACTGCCCCCTCTAGGGTCAGAGAGAATTTCTGCCTGTACTTCAGACACTTTATTGAAAAACACGCGAACTCCGTGCTCCGTCAAGAGTTGCAAAGGGAATGCAAGAGATGCTAATGTATAAAAGGTATTTAACATCATTCCTTTGAAGGCTGGATTAGCAACTCTTCCTGCATTAGATTCCGCCCACTCCTGACCAGCCCGTTGAACGCCGTACATTGATATTGCTTTGGTATCCGTTACCCAGTATGCCTTAGCATCATTCAGCTTTTTGAGTAGAGGATCCAGGCACTTGCAGTACAAGTCACGCAGCTCAACCATCTCATCCGTGAGCTCAAAGACCTGGAGGTGCTGGAACTTCTTGTGAACATACGGCCGAATATCAAGGGATTCCAAGTTCCTGATTTCCGTCCCCGCAATTCCGCAAGAGTCGATGACCGCCTGGACCTTATCGATCGTCGGACCAGGTGTGGCTGTTAAAGCCAAGACACGGAAGCTGTTGTTCACTCTCCGTAAAAGTTTTATTACCTGAACATATGCGTGGTTACCAGTAGCTTTATGGGCTTCGTCAATGACCAAGCAGACTATTCTTTTTGCATCACAAATCCCCCTGGCTATGTCGTTCTGTATCGTTTGTGGAGTAAGGAAGAAGACCCTTCTCTCTTCCCAATAGTCCCGACGCCGCTGTACACTAACGTTACCAGTCATCTCTGCGGTTGCGCTCCTAGGTATTCCAACGATGTTGAAACAAGCATCAATCTGTTGCGCCACCAGCGGCCTCGTAGGTGCCAAAAAGGCAATCTGACCCTCAGGCGCCCAGCGGAAGAAATTAAGCATGACAGTTGCCGCAATCAACGTTTTACCAAGACCTAGAGTGATCCAACCAATCAGTCCTCCCCAAGGCAGGAAAAACCCTTGAGGCAGCAGGATGAGGAGACAAACCTGTCGGGAGCGCCACCAGCACGTTGGAAAAAAGCGCCCTAGAGACAATAGAATACTGGTAGTCTCGATGAGGAACGTTTGCTGGGTAAATCCATGTCTTTGCCGCTTCCCTGTCAATCTTGTGATGTGTTGGCGGTTCCTGTGTGTTCACCAGAGGCCAACTACGTTGAACCGGAGTAGACGAGGGTTGACTACCATCCTCCTCGGCAACACCTCCGAATAGCGTGCTCTGTCGAAAGCTCCCGCTGGAGGAACGGACAAGCGAGCTACGTGCTGCCGGTGCTGCTCTAATGACTCTCGGCGGGTCCCGGAACTCATCGTCAGAGTTATCGAAATCGTCGTCGAGGAACAACGGAGTATCGCTAGTGCCACCCGCAGCTGGGGTGCCCTGCCTCTGCCGTACGAAAGCTACAGGTAGAGAAGCTGGCGGAGGAGGACGAGAAACAGGAACAGACGAGTTAGAAGAAGTAATCACTTGCTCTTGCTCCACTTGGTTTGCAGCTGCAATCAGTGCCTCTTCATCGACATCTCCCCAGTCGTCGCTTCCAAACTCATCGTCCGACATTGCGGCTAAAGTTTCAAGGTGGAAGCAAAAGTTGGGGAGACGCGTTTTGCCCCCCAGACACCGAATCGTGCGCGTTAGTAAGCCGGGTGTAAGCCTTGGCAGCAACGGCCTCAGGCTCACAATTTTTCGGTTTGAGCAGGTCTGCGACAGCGTCTGAGCAAAACCGGGGGGGTTATCTCCCACACGTAAGCGATCACGTTCAACGCAGAGCACTTGTATACCGGTAGCACAGCACCGGCACAGCACGATACCGATATCGCGGCGGAGGACGGGAAGCCTAAGCATCGAGGGATAGTATCCTATCGATCCAATTCCCGTTATTTGGGGCTTACCTCACCGCGCCTGTTTGCCCATACGGTGTGATATCATGCTCAGGAGTTCTCCCTAAAAAAATTAAAGCAAATATCATACCGTGCCGGCAGGGTAATGCACTAAAGATTGTTAGTCAGCCAGAGCCGATTCCTCACCTCTTCTACCACGCAGGGTACCGTACCGTAGTCGAGTTGGTAAACACTCGAGTGCATTGGACCACAAGCATAACAACTCATGATTCTATTGGAAGTATGGCACAATACAATAGTATCGTGCCATCACGAACGAGAACAACCACGAGACACCGAGAACCGGGCCCTGGGCCATGCCGGTCTGCTGTGCTCGAGTATTCTATCCGAGCTGCCGACACACTAAAATGCGACAATACCCGAGTACTACCCACACTCTCTGGTAGCCTAAGGCCATACTATCGGTCTGCCAAAAGGACGGAGCTTGCGGGGAAAAAATTGACCCAAAACAACGGCGAGGACGTGGAGCCGGGCCTTGCATCGGACAGTCCAAAGCCTGGAGAAATCGATGACGAAAGTCTGTGTGGTTGGCCCATGAACTGAGAACGCCATCGATTGTGAGGGAAACGTGCCAACTCCGCCACGGAGCCTGCACTTGACTGTACGAGTACAATTTATTCCGTGTGATAACTTAAACTTACGTCCACTCATTGCGTCTCCTGCACACTGCAGTCTAGAGCTACCGTGTATCTGAAGAAAAAAACGAGCCGTAGGGGACTGGAGAGGATAGGGTAAAAACTTGAATACCCGGCAGAAGATAGGTGCCTGAGACGTTGCAGCTGCCCCTCCTAGCAAGGCGCTTGGGTGTATTCCGTTTTTCTTGTCTCGACTGAGGTCTGAGTTTGCAGCGTTTTCCTCTCGCCTAACCGGGGGAAGGGAACTCCAACGTCATGGTACATCCATCTTCTATTCGAGCCCCGACAGTAATGGAAGGGTGAATCGTGGACGGTTTGCTGGCGCGATCATCTATAATTCGTATGCATTGAGCGTATAAAGTATGCAGCTGAGGAAGTGTTGTTTGCTATTTTTCTTGTTGCTGTGCCCTCTCCAAAAAACTTCTTACTATATTTATCTTTGATATGCAGCAAAAGTCTCGCCTAGCACCTTGGCCGAGTATGATTATTTTCGGACCAACCACCATTTAGATCCCTGAGCCCTCTTTCCTTCTGTGTCCAATCTCCTCAACCACCTCCTCTTATGATACTAGTACGATGGGCCAGATCCGCCCAGAAACTTGGTGGAGGAGCGGAAAAGGGAAAAAAAAAAGAATATAGTTTATGGCAGTTCAACAATCAAGGAGCTTCCGCCTGGGCTGGAGTTACTGGTACAGTGCAACGATTGGAGGACCGCCAAGGCTATTTACAATAAGAATAGGAAGTTCAGAGCATAGTTATGACCAGGGACTCCCCTGTGGTCCATAGTCGCACACCAGTCCGTAATTGGGGAATTATCGAGAGATATTTATTACCCAGTGTATATTCGAGTTCTCGAGTACCGCTACTGTACCGGTACTCGTGCTATCATAACTCAACGGTTGACCCCTTAAGTGATTCAATATATTTATCCAAAAGCGTCAACACCACAAGTGACCACCGGGATACGTAAATTTCATAACATACGAATCGGATCGCAGGAGATGTTGTTATTGCTACGGAAACCAAGAGGAAAAAAGGAAAAAAAACGCCCCCGTTTGACCTCCCACACACACCACCCTTCCCTTCAAGCCCTAGCACCTTGGTATCATACCGTGCTCCTGGATTGGCCTGCCTACCCTGCCCACATCCCCCCCCCAAATTCTCTCCTACATTTCTCTACTTAAGTCCCCTGCCATCCGTTCATTTGACTCCCTCACCTTCTTCTCTCTCCTCCACGCTCCAGTCACTTCTCACACTCGCTTCTTGATTATTCAAGTCCTGCTAATTTTCACCTTAATCTTCTAATCACCACACTCCTTGCTTCAGTCTACCAGACAAATTTTAACCGCAAACTCCTCGATCAAAATGAAGTTCTCTACTGTTATCATCTCTCTTGGCTTCGCCGCTCTCACCGCCGCCCAAGCTGCCAATTCCACTCGCTCTGTCTCTGTTGCAACTCCTACTCAGACCAGCAGCTACACCACCGCCATTGCCGCATGCCTCGGCAAGTGCAAGGAGTCTGATGTTACTTGCCGTGCTCAATGCTTGGGTATGTTTGGGTGGTCCGTCCTGGTTTCTTATGAACTCTTACTGACAGCCTTTTTTCTTCTTCTAGGGAGTGCTGCTCCTAACGAAGGTGCTGCCAATGCCACTAACGAGTGTGTTTCAAAGTGTCCCAAGGGAGTACGTCTTTGTATCATTATTTCATAAGGCCATGCATACTTACAATTCAACAGGATGGCAGTCAAGCGACCACCGACCTATATACCCAGTGTCTAAATGGCTGCATCAACAAGATTTGGCTTTCTACTTCCGCTGCCCCTAGCCCAACTGGTACCAGCGGATCTGGGTCTGGGTCTGGGTCTGGGTCCGGCTCTGGGTCTGGGTGAGTCTAAACTCCGGTTCCCTTTGCTCCTTTTTTCCCTTGAAGGGTAATCGTCCAAGATCAGTCACTAACATGGCAGACTTGCTTCCGGTGTGGCGTCTGCTACAAGTGGGGCTGATTCTGGATCTACTAGAGGAAGTTCTGCACGCCCTACATCTGGTGGTAGCCCCAGCGGCAGCTCTACCGGCTCTAGCTCTACCAACGCACCCAACGCCGGTTCTTCGCTCGAGGCTGGCGGCTCTTTCCTATTTTTCTTGGCAATGGCCGCTGGTGTCCTCGCGTTGTAGACAAACCGCCCCAATGTTGTTGGGTCCTTCCTGTTGTCCACGTCTTGATCATCCGTTGGGTGATAGGGAAGTCTCATGTACGGTTGGATTCGGATCGCTTAGAATGGATTGGGTAACGGATTAATGCGCCTCAGGTTGTACGTTACCCGTATGCGCATTGAGACAATTGAAAAAATACTACTGTTTGTTTATTAATAGCCTGGGTCGGTTTAATGTGGTGTATCTGGTTTCCTTTCCCCGGTTCCCTATATAGTTTTTTTTTTCTTTTGTCGATATTTGGGGTATTTCGCCTTGCGCGCTACCCCGGGGTTTTCCCATCTTCTTTTCTTCTCTGAATAAAACAAATATCATAATGGACACCAACTATTCTTTCTCCTGATTACTCGAGAACAACTAAAGAGTCCATCCCCATCCAATGACAATATCACAAGATACCGTACCCTCGGCAACCTGCACCATCCAAAGCCAAAGCCTAAAGAATGGCCTCGCAGTAACCCAAAACACAACAGAACAGACGCGTGCTTGTGCCACCCGACACTGTACCACAAACGAGAATACCCGTGCCCACTCCCCTAATAATTTCCACCACCACCACATCACAAACAGTCAGTAACACGAAGCGACAACTCCACCCCGCCCCTTCCATTCCATTTCCCTTCCTTCTTTCGCCTCGGAGATTCGCTCTGTGCAACAAACTTTAGCGACCATACCGTTAGCGGCTACTGGGGCCGAGATTGCGTTATATAATATTATGCATGGATTCAACCAGTTAGCCACAGGAGGAGGAATATTGGAATCTGGATCTACGATTTATTTATTTTTTAATTACCGGGTTTTTTCACCGTCGAGCTGGATATTAACGATACGCTGCGGTCGAGGAAAAAGTTGCGCGAGCAATTGGAGTTTTGCGGGGCGCGGTTCTTTTTTTTGTTTTGTTCACGGGGCACGTGACCGCGGTTTGGTGCTTCTGGTTAAATAAATTTTGGGAAGGCCCGCTCCAGCGGGAATTGCCGGTATCGTGAGGTGAGTTGTCAATAAGTTACCCTTTCTCGTTCCTGAGCGGGAAATTTTCCTATTGTTTATTTTTTTTTTCTCTTTCCCTTTTTTCCCCTTTTTTTTCCCCTTTTTTTCTTTTTCTTTTTTTTCTTTTTTTTATTACAGTTATTTAATTTGTTGGCTTGGAAAACTTTAAATTTTTGTTTCGGAGTTTTGGTTGGTTGGCCAGGCTGCTTCTTCTGGTTCCCCTTCTGAAGACTTGGTATTAAGATGCTGTACCGCGCCGCAGAGTGCTAGCGTCGGTCTTGATTTTTAGCGAAAGTGGGCGACTTGATGGATGGAAAAATACGGTACAGTCGATGTTGGGGGGGGGGACACTTGTGTCGAATAAGTTCCCCGTACATACAGCAGTAACAGCACCCCTCTGGCAACCCAGCTCAGCAGCAGTTTGTTTTGGTTCTCAACAAGTACCGGTACCACTCACCATAGTATCATACCCAGGGCGCGTCTGATTGGGACACAAAACCTTCCATAATGATCCTGGCCATGCTGATGTGTGGAAACTCTACAGCAGGTGAAGACCCGATTTTGACGTAGAGTGGTGTGTGTCTGGTTCAACAAAACAAAACAAAACAGAGTGCCGGTATGATATGATAACACTCGGGCTATGCTAACGTGCCCAAAATATGGGCAAAACCCTATTTTTACTTTTATTTTTTATCCCTCCCTCCCCCAAACAAAGATTTATTGGTGGAAAGTAAGGGAAAAAAAACTCTAACTCAACCATACATGAACGGTCTTGTTTTAGATTTTCAGTCTTATGAACCATAGGCCCGACCCGACGACCCGTATATACGGACACCACAAGGAGCAACGCACCAGAGCCAGGAAAGTGTAATAATACCAGACGTAGAAGTGAATCGCCCTGCCCGCGCGAAAGAATTCGACAAACGTAAGAGCCTCTAGATTCAGCTCCAGAACGGGGGGCAAATCTAGAAAAGATGTGCCACCAGTTAAGAAATATCTCCTCCTGCCTCTTCCGAAAATCCCCTCTGCTTATACTAGTACCGTAGTGTCAGGTGTTGTGTGGTGCATCAATTTGAGATTTTCCAGATTTCTACTGTTTCCGGTGTACTTTAGCTGATTCACTTTCCCCATCTGATCCACTTCCCGGTCCAATACGGTACGCTAGCGACAAGTGAGGAGTTGTTGTTGAAGGTACAGGTACAAGCACCAATGATGTGTGATGTAAGCTAGCTTGTTGTCATATTAGTGCGCAAGGCCACAATACCTACATTGCTCGCCTGGCCAGGATCTGGGCGGGTGGGTGGGTTCAATGTCAGGTTTGGTTCTTTAGTTGGAGAGTGGTGAGTAAGTTGCGGAAGTGCTTACTTGCTACTGATGAATGGTGGATTGGTGCAAGTTGTTTAGGTGTCTGAATGGGCGTTTTCTGACTGGAGGGAGGGGGGGAGGGGCTGGATAGCTGTGCGAAGCGGATTGCAAGAGTCAGAGAGAATGTCTCTGGAGCAGCAACTAGTAAATATTTCCTGCCACCGAAGGTCGTAAGTATATCAACTCCAATGCAGAGGGGTGCCACATCATGCCACGATTCCGGAGAATTTACACTTACAAAGCAAGCAGCGGCTATAAAATCCAATCAATGAAAAATAAATAATAACAATAGCAATAATGCACTTAGCATTACTATGTTAATAATCAATAAACAATATTAGACAGCATTCAACACAGTCAGTACCCGTACCGGACAGTGTGGCGAAGCCATTGATGGAAACTACCACTCCGCCGCACTGGAAAAAGAATCGTATCCTTATTCAAGAGTGCAATACCCGGTGCTAGTCAATACTGATGACACCCATACATCTATCATACCAGCCAAGATGGCCAGCGAGGATATAGCTCAACCTCATAATTGCAGGGAAACATTAACTAAAATGCCCTTGCGATCATATCATCATAATAATACCATTATCTTCTTCTTCTTCAGAAGGGCCGGCCGGCACTGTATGGTGTTCCCTCGTTGGGTATTTTAGAGCAAGTTGGGCGTAAGGGCAGGTTCCGCTTCCCTTGCTGGGAAAACCATGTGATAGATGTTGGGCATTGTATATACGGTACTGGTAGGATCTTGCGAAAGGGTTTCCAGTACTGTTTGGTGAGGTTGCTCTCTCTCTCTCTCTCTCTTTTCTTTCCTTCTCGAGCGTAATCTCTCACCACCCGCCTTCCTTCTTTTATTATAGCTATGAACTTTTAGCTCAGTTGAATTGGTCTAAGCCCCTACCATGGCGTCGCGGGGCTTTCTCTAGGGAGAGAGGGTCAAAAGACTGACAAACTGATAACCTTTGAGAAAACGATATCAAGTCTACAAGGGTGGAGGAGGATAGGATACCGATAGACCATGGCTTGCTTGGGCGGAGCTTGTTTTGGCTTATGGTGAGGTAGGGGTGTGGATATCACAGATAGAGTTTGGGAATTGTGGCGATGAGAATGTGGGCTCTTGGTTGGCCCGTGGGAATGTCATGATACCGTATATTGCGACTAAAAATACTTTGCTTCTTCCTTGCTATCCTTCCCCCCCTTCTATCATCGCCATCATTCGCTCCCGGGCTTAGTCATATCCCTAACTAACTAATTGACCCTGTAAATAGACAATTCTATTCAGCAAGCGTGATCGGCCCCGCCGGGTCCATTCCTAGTTTGACCATTTCTACAGCTAGTTGGAAGAGGTAGTCCAAGCTGTTTGAGGTTGTCAGTAGCGCATCAGTAAGGTGGTTCTTATAAAAAGCCACTATCCTCACCTTTCTGCTTGAGTCTTTGCTTTCCAGACGGTATCGCCCCAGACATATCTATGACAGAAAGCACAGTCAGTATGGGGAGCTTCTCAAGTACGGTAAACCTCGGAGAGACAAGATAGGGTAACCCACACTCCATGCCTTCTGACCAAGACGGCACAAGTATCCGGGTATTCATCGATTGCTTTTTCGAGACTCTCTGTCAAGTCCTCCTCACTATCTTCATCATCAGGCACCTCTCATCCTCCATCTTCCTCCCACCCATGGCCAAACTTACTGCGCAGTATTCTCAATAATTGGAATAACCAACTTATCAAAAAACCCATAATACCCGCCCGTAGACGGCCTCGGTATAGCCTTGATCTGTTCGATATTCGCAATCGACCACACACTCCCCTTTGTCAACAGCGTGCATAGCACGGCGGCCTGCGAGTGTGTATGTATGCACGCCCCCGCACCGCGCTTCGTGAACGACGCCATGAATAGCGGTGTGCAGGCTGAGGGCTTGAGAGAGAGGGGACGGCGGAGGTAGGTTTTTGTGGGAAAGTCCATTACGAATATGTCTGGGGGGGTTATGCGCTCTTTTTGAACGCCTGAGGGGGCGAGATAGACGTGGGATTCGTGGCGGATAGAGATGCCACCGCCAGTGCCGGTTACCTGATATCTTTAGTCTGGGTATAGGAAAGGGTAGGAGAGGTATACCCAGCCTAGGTTATAGAAGTTTTTGCATAGACTGCATATTAGGTTTGCCGGGTGGTTGGGGTCTGGTGGCGTCGGAGGTTATGTGTGAGAGGTGCTCTTCCATCATTTCCACTCAAGAGGAGAGGGGGAGACAGACCCTCTGAAAGGACCAATTTCTCGTTATTATCCTGCTGAGCCATTACTCACGATATATCTCTAAGCAAGAGGTTCTGTTGTAGTAATTGTCATTGCTAACAACTCGGGGGGAGAAGGGCGAAAGATGGAGAATCTCGGCTTTAAATTCCACTCCCCTCGGTTACCCCGCAATGCCCTCTAATTCCTTAACCCTAAGCTAAAAGCAAGGAATACACAGGTGTTGGGGGAGATGTTTCCGTGCAAGCCAGGGATTATTTTGCTGGCTAAGTATCCCTGCCTTGAGCTCAAGAACGAAAACATCTCCTAGACACTCGAGCACTGTACTGTACTTGTACTGTACCTGCGTTGCCATGCGGCGCGATAAGTCAATGCTGGATTCGGAATCTTGAGTGAGGTCTTATGATTGATATTTTGGGATTGGTGCATCTGGATGCATCTGCATCTGACTGCATTGGAGAGATGAGGGGATGGAGAGATGGGGGCAGGGATTCAGCTCATCTGGTAAAAAGGCAAGGCAAGCGGAAGTCTGTCACCGTGTTTCTTCGCCTTTCCAAAGTGCACCAAGTGTTATAAGTGGAGGCTGTCTTTCTACCATGCAAAAAGGAATATTCTAGTAGGGTAGAAGGGGTACAAGTACTGGTGGTGGTGCGCGAACTCCCAGCTAAGAGTGTTGTGCCGGTGCCATATGTGGCCCTGGTTACTGTCCCAGGCAAGAAGCACTATCTGGAAACAAGGATTCAAGGAACATATGGCGGGAGATCTGTGCCTATCTGGGGCCCATGCAAACTACAAAACATTCTGCCCCCGTTTTTGGGTACACTTTTTCTTAGCACTAATATCTAAGAGAGAAGAGCCGCGTTAAATCTCACAGGCTTGGAGATGATGCAGGTATCATTGTTAGTGCGGCTAATTCGCTGAGTGCTGTGATTCGAACGGAGTTGAAGTGTGGTTGAGGTTGTTTATCGGCAGTCATAAAATAGCACTCGTTATGGTATGTTATTTGTGAGGGCACTTGCCGGGCAATTACACCTCCGGGATGGTCGGAAGATGATTCTCCGAACGAAGGAGACGAATTCAAAAGCTGGGTGGCAAGTTGCAATGCATGGTATAGGTGTCGCGAATTTCGAGGGTATGATAGATCGAATGGCCTGGGTTGAAGGCCATAAAATTGTGGATTAGGGCAGGGGGGCCGGATCTCGGAGGGAAGCACTACTGTAGGTCATCAAGGGGAGGCTCTGAATGGCTGCGCACGGAGGATTTTACTATGGTGCGAAGGGAGAGATGGAGAGGAACAGCTCCGTGCCAAAGGGTACAATCAGGACAGATGTAAAGAAGTGGAAGTGCTGTGAATCCTCTGCCGACACCGGGTCAGGCACTGTGTTATTTTCACATTTTTTGGCTGACATTTTTTTCTCTCCCGCTCTCCCACTCACGGCAAAGAACATGTTGGAACCTTTGTGGAAGTATTAAAGGTTGAAAGGTTAGCTCCGTTGCGGCCAGTCGCTTCTTCAAGCAAACGTGTCCTCTGCCCTCATTGGATAAGCCTCAACCTGGACCGACAAAACTAAGCCTAACGGGGAAAACCCCGGACCGCGACTTTCAAAGGTGGCCTCTTCTACAAGAACACTCACCGCTCTCCTCTGCCAACTTCTTTGCTGATTTCCTTCTTCCTCACCGTGCTAAATCTATCTGATCAACTCGATCAATTAATATTTTCTCTCCCTTTCCCTCTTTGTTCACTCGCTCTGCTTCAGAGTTCTTGAGCAGCCTCTCAGACATTCGTCCTTTAGAATTTTCTCTGATCTCTTGACGAAATGCGTTTCGATACCAAAGTTGCCTTCGGGCTGTTCTCTGTTGCTCTTATGGGCTTCGGAAACGTCGCCTTTGCCGACGAGATTGATGATGCTCTTGGGGATGCTGCTACTTCCTCTGCGGATTCCTCTTCTACAACTCCTGCGATTAACAAACCCAGCTTTTCTGTGAGTATTTCTTTGTCCCATTGTCGTTGCAACGACACTCAAGCTAATTATGTCATCTCTCGTCACAATAGCCTTTAGCTATTAATGCGCCCTTCTACGAGCAATTTACCCCTGGCTGGGACTCAAGATGGAAAGTTAGTCATGCTAAGAAAGAAAATGACAAGACTGGTGATGAAGAGTGGACATACGTCGGCCAGTGGGCTGTCGAGGAACCTTCGGTCTTGAAGGGGATTGAAGGCGACGAGGGGCTTGGTATACCCAACGCAATCGTTTCTCCGAAAAATATTTACTAATAGTTTTCAATAGTTGTCAAGAATGTTGCTGCTCATCACGCCATCTCTGCCAAGTTCGATAAGCCTATTGACAACAAAGGTAAAACTTTGGTTGTTCAATACGAGGTTAAGCTTCAGGGTTTGTATTGTCCAATTTTCGCTCACATTGAAGCTTTCGCTAACATTTGATTGTTCAACAGAGGGCTTGGAGTGTGGTGGAGCTTATCTCAAGCTTCTCAAAGAAAACGCTGACCTCCACGCGGAAGAGTTTTCCAACGCCTCTCCTTATGTTATCATGTTTGGTCCTGATAAGTGTGGTGCTACCAACAAGGTTCGTAATTCTACAGGTAGTTGCTTTGCGGTTTTTCCTAATTATTGTATTAGGTTCACTTCATCTTCAAGCACAAGAATCCCAAGACTGGCGAGTACGAGGAGAAACATCTCAAGAGCCCCCCTATGGCTCGCATTACCAAGCAATCTACCCTCTACACTTTGATCGTTAATCCCGATCAAACCTATGCTATTAAGATGGATGGTAGCCAAGTCAAAAGTGGTTCCCTATTTGAGGACTTTGCACCTTCGGTCAACCCCGACAAGGAGATTGATGACCCAGAAGACAAGAAGCCTGAGGATTGGGTTGAGAAGGCCAAGATTCCCGACCCAGCTGCCAAGAAGCCCGAGGATTGGGATGAAGATGCACCATACGAGATTGTCGATGAGGAGGCTGAGAGGCCTGAGGACTGGATGGAAGACGAGCCAGAATTTATCCCTGACCCCGAGGCGGTTAAGCCAGAAGACTGGGAAGATGAGGAGGATGGTGATTGGCTTCCTCCTACCATCCCTAATCCCAAGTGCGAGGATGCAAGCGGATGCGGCAAATGGTCCAAGCCCATGAAGCCCAATCCTTCATACAAGGGCAAATGGTCTGCGCCAATGATCGACAACCCAGACTACAAGGGCCCTTGGGCTCCTCGCAAGATCCCTAACCCGGACTACTTCGATGACAAGGCCCCATCAAACTTCGAGCCCATGGGCGCTATCGGTTTCGAACTCTGGACTATGACTAAGGATATTCTCTTTGACAACATCTACATTGGTCACTCGATTGAGGATGCTGAGAAGCTCCAGAAAGAGACTTTTGACGTCAAGAAGAAGTTTGAGCAAGAAGAGGATGCCGCATCGGCCCCCAAGATTCCCGAAACCCCTAAGGCTCCTGGCGAGACTACCTTTAAGGAGGATCCTGTTACTTTTATCAAGGACAACCTTGAGATCTTCTTCGCCGCGGTTCAGAAAGATCCTGTCTTTGCTATCAAGGAATTCCCAGCTGTTGCCGGTGGCCTCAGTGTAATCTTGGCCTCTTTCATTGCAATTCTCTTCAGTTTGATCTTCTCAGGATCGTCTCCGACACCTGCTCCCAAGGCTGCTGCTTCTTCTGATAAGAAGGGCAAAGCGGAGGCCACCCCTGAAGGCTCCTCAACTGAGAGTGAGAAGCCCAAGGCTACCAGGCGAACGTCGAAAAAGGCCGAATAAATTCAGCTCTGTAAATTGCTATAATTCTTTCGTGTAGGGGATCTTGGGGGATTATCAGATGGATGTATTCTTTTTTATTTTTACTTTCCTACTGCTTTTCTTTTGTCGCTACGATTCACAGGGAGTGCGCGATTGCTGAGGGGGTTTCTTTTATTTCTTTACTCTGGATCATTGAGGGTTTAAAGTTACGGTTTCTTGTTTCTTCCTTGTCAATGGGATATTAATCTTCCAATTGACTTTGTAGCCTTAGGTTTTTCTGCAAGTTCGAACTAAAAGTAATGCAATTGCGGTTTAAAATGTACGGCAGCACGCCATCTTATGGGTCCATCTGTTGCTATTATAATACCCTATGTTCTATTATGATGAGGTGTTGTGTTATGAGTCAAGGTAACAGCGGGGGCGACGAGCAGAGGGAGACAGCGAGCAAGAGAGCGAAAAATCTGATGACAACCCCCAAATCTGGTAGGTGTTCGCTGTCCCTCTCTGTTCGTTGTCCCCCCCGTTATGTTAGTGTGTTAAAGCCTCCATCCTATCTCAATCACAGCATTGCGACCTATCTAGAAGAACCCTCGAAGAACCACCCAAACTCCGCTGCCGGGTCTTCGGATGACCAGAATAGGGCTGGCCAGATTACCGGACGAGCTCATTCCCATAGGGGCTGAGGAACTTAACCACAGACCTCAGCACCCTCGTCAAGCCGAACCCCCCATTTTAATAAACCTTTGCCCCGCTCCTCCATGAAGTTGCCCTCCAAATCGCAGGGTGCGGGCCCCCGATGTATTTGAGTTAATCCGGGATTGAGGGCAAGATGGGCGAACCGGGTTTCTATAGTACTGCGCTGCAACCGGGGGCGTCCCGATGTTAGTGAGGCTCCTCCTGGACGGAGCCCAAGTAGGTTCCCGTGGACGGCACGGGGAAACCTCACTCTTCGTCACGGTTCGGTATCGAGACGCTAGTGTCCCAAAGTGCATGATTGGGCACGGTGCGGACATTGGCGGGCCGCGAACGTCAATCCTGGCCTCGCACCACCTATTTCCGCTTTCAGAATCCATGCAGAGCTCTCGCTGTGAAAGCCCTCTTAGAAAGGAGAGCGAAGCACCCGACATCCCAAACGCCGCCAGCTTAATGGCCCTCCACCGCACCGTCTTTGACAGTGGGCCATTTGAGAGCCCTCTAGCATTACTGGGGACTAGATTGAACCTCAACGTACGCAACTGCAATGGCCAGACACTGCCCCTTCTCGCCGCTGGTGGCTGACGTAGGCATCAGTCGAGCACGGGGCCCACACCACTGTCCAATGAGATGGCGGGTGCGGCGTGGTGCACTGGACGGGTTTTCATTGAATAGGGAATGTCTTCCGCGTGCTTGTTGAGAAACTTCTGCTCGTGAGGGGTTGAGGGTAGATCAAGCATGGCGGGGGCATGCTGCCTTAGATGGAGGGTTTGGGATAAGTGAGCATGGTGAAGCTGCCGTTAGACAGTGGGATGTTGGGGTATGTTTCTGAGATTTCGGTTTCATTTTTTTTCTTTGAGGGGGCCATAAGGCTTACATGATGTGGTATGTTGTTTGTGATAGGGAGATTGATTGGTGAGGCCTCGGCAGGAGTTCTTGGTGCCATGAATATCTGTAGAAGCGGGCTCGAGGGATAGACTAAAGATGCGGATTTTATTAGCTTTTGTACTGCAAATCATCATACCTGCTAAATTAGGAAGTTATAACATCCGCCTCCTTGCGGAAATGATGATGTTCCGGATTTATTTCTCCCACATATTTTCCGTCTTGGTTTTGTTCTTCCAGTTTCCACCCTCCTCTCCCCTTATATTCATTTACTTTTTTTTTAATACTCCTCATCTCCTAGACAATTGGAGTATCTTGTCCTATGCTTCATGCAAGCACACGCAAGGTTTGAATATCAGAGTGCATGACCCACCGGCAAAACACAGCACTCACCCCCCCCTTCTACCACTACACATGACATGATATTTACCCGTAATATCGTACGGCCCAATCACCACCATCACGCCAGTACTAGTACAGTGCAGCACTCCACAATACCTTATTTCCCGACATCGGAAGCACTGATCCGACCGCGCACCGTCAAGCAATAACAACACGCACACAGCCATTGTAGCAACTGACTGACCACGTGCGTGAGCATACGGACAAGTTAGGTGCTGACCATGTGTGCAAAGCTGCTCCCCCCCAATAGCTGACTCTTGGTGAGAACAGCGCTCTTCTTAGTAGTAGTACCGGTACTCGAGTACTCGGGGATGGTGTCGTGTCATTACCCGAGGAATGTGGGTGGTCCCCGGTGGTTGCGTGCGGTCCGGTTCGTCGGATATAAGGGGAGAGGTGCGGTATTCATTAGATTAATTACCGGCAACTGTATTAGGTGGGGAGTGGGGTGTCGCGTGCTGCTTTTGTGGGGAGACGGACTGAAATAAATTACCTTGGCGTGAATGTCCTTTTTTTTCTTTCCTTCCATGTTGTACGGTAACTGACTACTTGAGTAAGTTGGTTGTTTAGGTCGTTGTGCTAATTCTATTAGAGGGCGAGTACAGTGTCCCCGATGTCACAAGTAAATACCATAGGAAACCCGGCACACCCAGTAAGGAAGAACCTTTCACAAAGCAAACGAAGGAAAAGCATAGTGTATCAGTACTACACAAATACAAACCCACCGCTTCCACCCTACCCTTGAATGCAAGCATACGGTAGCGCTACAAACAAACTACTGGACAAAAGTCTATCCATCCATCCAACGGTGCACCACGATATCCAATCAATCAACAATGAACCAACGCTGCTCTACAAGTACGTGTACCCTGTACCCACAACCCAGCGCGGGGCAAACGTACCAGCACCATATCACAACCGACACAACAAGACCATACCACAATATCACAAAATAACTTACCCCCTTCCATCTAACTGATATACCACGCAATTAGTATTAGTATCATACGGGCAATTGCGGGGTGTCATAACGGCGCCCAGCTCGTGCCCGACCAGAACCTCACCCTGCCGAACCTACCGTACCTACCCCGCAACCTATCCCACATCGGTAACGGTACGACGGGGTGACACACTGGCTTGAATATCCGATGTCGCATGCGCGCGCCCATCTAACTACCCCGCAAAGTTGCATATGTTATATAGTACAAGTAATGGCAGGGTAGCGGCAATAGCCAAAGGGATTACTATGGGGCCGAAGGATCGGACCTGGGTTTTGCTTTTTTTTTTCGTGAAAAAAAAAGAAAGCTAATGGTGCGAGTAGAGTGTCGCCTTGCGGGGGCTGGGAGTCTGCGAGAGGACTCATAGGAGCGAGTGATGTCTTGTGATTGTAGGTGGTGACGGTCGTAGGATATCCTGGCTGCGGTGTTGTGTCGGGTTTTGGGGTTTTTTTTGTGGGGGTTGGGGTTGGGGATAGATATATTGTAGAGTGCAGGGTTGTGTAGAGAATTTGGCTGTAAAGATGCGGCAATACCGGTAGGATGATCATCGGTGTTCGTTGATTTGTTCGGGGATTCGGGGTTATCCTAATATGAATATTTTTTTACAGTGCGTACTCGGGTATGGACGTGGGTGATCGGACGGACAGGTATTAAAAAATGTGCATCCTGATATATTTTTAATCCCTGTCTGTCCGATCGCCCATGTCCATACCCTAGTAGTGGTAAGGATAGTGGGAAATCTAAAACACAGTATGGCGACTGAGATAGGTCCGGCACCGCGATTGCCATCTTGTGAACGAGCGGGTGGATGAGATAGGCCTTACGCTATCGGAACGCATCATGATGCAATCAATATGGCAGGAGCGATAGCTAGTACTCCACTCCTCCCGTCTACCCTATCATAACTGTCTATCTATCGAGCAAAAGCACTCCACGTTCGATATCACTATTCCGTTTCATAAATGAGAAGGAGGTACCATCTCGCCAGTTAGCCCGGCTAGCTTAACGTCGAACATCTTATCGGCCTTGGGGAGGCTATGGTAGCAAGGCTATTCTCGCACCTTGGAAGGTGGAAGTGACGTGAGGTAGACGGCTGCCTAACTGGTTGTCTGTATGTAGGAAGTAGGCAAGCTAGATAAGAGCTAGATACATAACCATCAGGTTTCCAGAAAGTTCGATGTTCCCGGCCGGACATCCGGTGATTGAAAGCTTCGGCCTGGGGTAGATCCGATGTGCTGGCTTGACAGCCGTGTGTATATCTCCTATTATTACCGTAAGGCTCCTGCTGGATAAAGTATTTCTCCCATACGCATGGAACATTGCAGAATAATAATCCAGTAGTTGTGATACTGCAAGGCGGACGATATCTAGTGCCGTTCACACTAGGCAGACCAGAACATCCATCGCCAACCTGATTAGAGCTTGCAGGGAGGAAGCCCCGAATTCCGGGGAAGTGATTGATCGCTGATTGCATACGTGGGGCTCAACCGTGGGCTCGCTTGGTAGGTCCCTGCATTGAGACACCGGGTGAGCGATCTCGGGGAAGGAAAGTCCGAAGAAAAATACAATTCTGTAGAGGACACGAAAGCTGGATACAGTAGACTTTGCAACTGAATCTGGAACATCCCTTCGGATCTTGCACGTTAGCTATTCTTCGTTGGTTGTGGGCTCTACATTCGGAAAGGGAAGGTAGGGCGGGAGATGGGAATGTTGTCCTCTTGCTTTCATGCAGGATTGGCATGTTGAGAGAGCCGCGAGAAGGGTTTCCAATGGTCGTTGCTCTTCTGTAACTATTCCGTTCTCGCCAGCTTCCCCTTTTCCTCGTATTATGGATGGGTGTTTTTCTTTTTTCACAAGAATTTTCGCCATCGGCAGATGTATCTGTTGTCCGAACCCTATAGGTGATGGAATGAAAAGGTTAGGGGAGAGGTTCAATAAACTGCATTTGGATTCCTTGCAGGAAGGAAAAGAGCGGGAAAGAATGGGGTAGGGGGAAGCGCGGATCTCGAATGTGCGCGGCGTTCTCAACAGTTTCTCGCACAGGCCACTTCAATCAGAAGCCCGAATTCAGGTACAGTACGGGTACAAGTACCAGTGTCTGCAGTGAGTGTCTGTCCAATGGTTGACTAAGATGAGGCAGGTTTCCTTTTTCCTTACCACACAGGGAAGAAAATGTTCGTGGCCATCTGCATGTCTTATCAACCTGTCCGAAGCAATTCATTGAGGAGCCAAGCCCTCACCCTCGCTCAAAACAGCGATAGCGCTTTACCTGATTCCCCACCACACCAATTAAAATATCCTCTCTTGGCATTTTCTCTTCATTATGATTCCACAGCGATGGAAACTTAAGGTAAGTAGGTTGGGGGATAAAGCAGCAGCCCCGTCGGGGCTTGATACGGTACCGGTAATTCCCTGTTTCCTTGCCAGTCTCTACCGTTCTGCCGCCATCGCTTTCATACACCTTATGATAGCACTTCCCATACCCTGCCGGCAGCACAGTAACGATATAATACCCACTATCGTCCACCCCCTCCCCCCCCAAAATCCGCTTTGTGAATAAATCTGCCCTTCTCCCCCTCCTTCCCTCCATTCCTTTCCCCCAGCACGATTCCTTTCCTCTCTCTGTTTGTCGCTACATTTAAATCTCGTCACCGTCCCTTCACTTGGAATAGACAGCCAACAACCAATCATTTTTCTGTGCCTTCCTTCTTTCATATCGCTCCATCTCGCCTGTCGATACCGAATCGGTGACCTTGTCAACTCAGTGTGTAACAAAGACTTCCTTCATCCCTCCGTCAAATCTTGTTATAGGCATATACATTGGACATGAGTACTGGAGTTAGAAATCTTTCAAATCTCAAGAAGGCCGCTAGAATCATTCTTGTTGGCCCCCCAGGCTGTGGAAAGGGTACACAATCCGGGAGGCTACTGGATCATTTCAAATTGACTCCCATATCCTCGGGTGATTTGTTGAGGGAGAATGTGGGTCTCCGACTTCCTTTTGGGCCATCACTTTGTGGGGCCAATGACGTGTGGCCGTGCTAACCTGGTATTTTTCCACGCTTTCTGTAGGTTCGCAATCGGACGCCACTAGGTATCAACTACCATTTTCGTTTCGCTCTTCCAATATCATTCTGGATATTGGACGTGATCACTGAGGTTTTTCTGTTTTGTTTCTTATAGGAATCCAGGCCGAGACAGTAATGCGCTCCGGCGGACTTGTTCAGGACTCCTTAATGGTCAAACTTATCGTCGGAGAGCTTTCCAAACGTGGATGGGTTCAAACCCATGGTAATTTGACTTCTGGAATTTGTCTTACTGGACCATTATCGATTATCGGGGGCCCAATAACGCCAAGGGCATCAGATTCTCCAGCAGCTAGTTTCCTTCTCGACGGTTTCCCCAGGACAAAGAACCAGGCCCAATCTTTGGATTCCGAGGTTGCCATGAATTTGGTTTGTTCACCTTTCCCGACGGCAAAGTTGAGCATGTTTGCTAATCTATTATACTTACGTCAGGTCGTCAACCTCGATGTCCCTCATGACGTTATTTTGGATCGCATTGCCAATAGGCTTGTGGTGAGCTTGCTTTTTCTCTCTGAGCATACAGATTTCTAATACAGTTGAGCAGCACGAGCCCTCCGGCCGCACCTACAATATGACATGGAACAAGCCCAAGAATCCTGGTGTTGATGATGTTACTGGGGAGCCTTTGACTCGACGTTCTGATGATTGCCCAGTAAGCATCACTATGCAAGAATCAATACACAAATTTTTGCTAACTTAGATCAGGAAACATTCTCCAAGCGTCTGAAGTCTTATGCTGAGGCTACCGAGCCGCTTCTTGAGCACTACGACAAAGCGGGTGTTCTCTGGACTGTATCTGGCTCTACTAGTGATGAGATCACTCCTCAGCTTGATGCTGAGATCCTCAAGAGATTCGGCTAGGTCCATCCTTGGGGCTCGCCCACTCTGCCAGCAGAGTGGAAACGCCCGAACCTTTGCTTTCAAAATATTTTCAGGTTACTCTTTCTGACTATTTTTCCTGTTGCCCTCGCATCGACTGGAACCCTCGTTGTAATAAATGTTCTTGGCTAATGGCGTTTCCTATTACTTTATTTTTACCGCTAAAGCCGTACTCTTATGTCTTTTTATTATGACTATTCTTTTTTCCTTTCTTCGAGCGCGATAGGGATTGGTGGTGTTTGATTTTACTAGGTACATTGTTAGACAACAATGGGTTTTCTATTTTTCTTATTTTATGGATGTGGACTACCGTATGTACAAATTACCTAAGGGTTATTCACAAAAATGAAAAACAGGGTCAACAAGGCTTTGGTCGATCTGTGGCCTTTGGATTGAATCACACTTGTTTTTTCTTTTCCACTTGTTCTCTGTGATAGTTTGTGGGAATTGTTGGGCTGGTTCGCAAAGTGCTGCCTACTCGGGAATTGTAGGCTTTTGAGCATACAGTATGATGCGTTACAGGCATAAGAGGGTTCTCGGTTATAAGCCGGAAGCTGAGATCTAGCGGAAAGGGATTCTGGTAACCGGAGTTAAGTTTGTCATCTGATTTACGGTAAGTTACCCTATGACTTTGTTCTGCTGCTGAAAGTCGATGGGACTTTAGAGACATCTCTTTTGTGACAAATCAGACATGCCTCGCCGCTTTTACAGCCCTGCGGCTCGCATGAAGAGTCTTGGCGATGTCACCCCCCCCAACAAGCTTCCTCTCCTACGGTAGCTGAGCTCAGGGTTGGGACCTGATCGGTCTGGGCTTGTGTAAACAAATACCTAACTAGCAACAGTATCAACCTCGACAAGCATGAAATGGCCACCATCATCTTCCGATGACAATTCCGGTCGAATGCGCCGATTCACCCAGCGTGTGCGGTCTGGAGAGCTGTTCACAGCTGAAGTGCTTCTCTCCCCGGAAGTGCTCTTCCCGACGGTAGTACTCACTTCTGGAACCCTCGCAGCGATATACTTCTATAGCCATTACGTCCGCCGGATACCCATGACTTCGGAAATCTATCCCTCATTCTTCCGGCGGAGGTCGTTATTCGGAACAGTCACGAGTGTCGGGGACGGGGACAATTTCCGGCTTTTTCACACGCCCGGTGGGAGGTTGATGGGATGGGGATGGATGCCCGGCAGGAAGGTCCCAACGGTTAAGAAGGACCTCAAGGACGTGACTGTAACCTACCCGCTTTAAATTTTTTGGAATGCCAAGGGGACTAATCGGTGATTTACAGCTCCACCTCCGTATAGCAGGCATTGATGCTCCCGAATGCGCACATTTTGGGAAAACTGCCCAACCAGGTTCCTCGGAAGCCCTGGCATGGCTGCGAAAATACATACTCAATCGTAGGGTGCGCGCGTACATATATCGACGGGACCAGTATGAGCGAGTGGTTGCTTCTGTCAAGGTGCGCAAGGGACTGTTCCGGAGGGACGTGGGGGTGGAAATGTTGAAAGCGGGCATGGCAACGATTTACGAATCCAAGATGGGTGCGGAATTTGGGAGCCTCGAGAAGAAGTATAGAGAGGCGGAAGCTATGGCGAAGAGACAGAGAATTGGGATTTGGGCGCTTAGCAAGAAGCAATTCATTAGTCCTGGGGCTTACAAGAAGGGATTGAGGGAGAGGGGGCTGTAAGATTCTAGTTGTATTGTTGGGTTTTTGATAGATGGCGACGAATAAGAATGATAAGCATGAGACATGAGGGGTGGAGTCGGTTGATATCTTTAGGATTTGGTGAATATTTTTAAGCTTGGTACCGAGTGCAAAGTGTGGAATAGTCTAATTTAAGTCCATATGATCTAGCCTGACTTCCCTGACCTTCTAGCAAGCCCGTCCGGACTCTCTTACATGTAGTTGGAACTTGGGCCTGCGCGTACACCCAATGGGTTGCTGGTGGAAGATAACCGGCAGCCCAGGTATCTTAACTGAGAAATGCTCCCGACACAGGTTTCCGCAAAAGCCCAGAGCGCAATACGTGACCTGCTCCCTTTATATAGCACAAGCACCGCACTTTAAGCATGGCCTTTAATTTAGCCCCAAGCACCCCCCTAAACGCCCTCACACAGCACACTTCCGGTACTCTACTCCTCTCCCATTCTCCACCTTGAACTGAGCGGGAAATGATGAGGCTGCGTGCCCCCAACTTACAGCCATCACCACAAAACCCAGCGGCAAATCCACGGTATCATTACCATATTCAAACCTACCGGTAGTACCATATCGCACCTCACCAAAAAAAACCCCCTCACATCCTACAGAGCCACTGTAGTTTCTTCAAAAACCATATCATAGCCTACCTTACATACCATCCATCACTTGTGCTCTGTCCTCCACCTCCTGCTACTGCATTGCCTCCAATACGCTTCATCCCGGAATACCCCACCCAAAAAAAACGATTACATATTATTGTACCATCCTAGAACTTAAAGTGCCAGGATGTGATACCTATCTGCCACTTCCCAGCTGGAAATGCCCCTTCCCCCCCCCGGCCATAATTGCGCTGCTGTCGGCAGTCCTACGCAAAGTATCTGAACACACCGATAACATCTCAATTCCTAGCGCTTTTTCCCGGGGAACGTTTTGTGTGAGTGGAAAGTCACGGGGGCTCACTCGAGCACGGAACCTGGTTTGGTCGTTCTCACTGGTGGCATACCACACCACACGCTGCTTATGTCGTCGTAGTGGAGTGCTGCGAGATTATTATTATTATTATTATCCAGTACGGTTACTTGCGTGCTCGCGATTGAATGGTCCATTAGCCGTTAGCACGCTCATGCGAGTTGCTGCTTATTGTGTTGCGGGAAGGAGGGGTAATGACTACTACCTCGGTCCGAGAGTCACGTGTATGTATTTGCCTGGGCATTATTTTATGCTCTGCTGCATGCTAAGTGCTGTGCTCTGGGGGGATTAAGGTCTGTGGGTCTTAGTCGTATTATCTTTGGGGAGCTTTTTTTCCCTTTTTCCTTTTTCCTTTTTCCTGGAATGTGGTGTGATGTGCTTGGTTGATGGTAACGCAGTACTGTGGTAGGTGAGAATAGTGTTGTCAGTGCCATCGTGTAGGTAAGTAGCGGGGAGGTTCCATGTGGGGCTTGAAAGGTGTCCTTCGCTGTGGTGAGGGGGAGGGAGATCATGGAATGTCACTCGTGGGCTTGCCAGCAGCGGTGTTGGAACGTCCTTCCATATCCAGCACGGTCGGTGATGAGGGGGTACGTCAGCCGGCAAAGTGGCGGGCGAGGCCGCGAGTGAGGCCGCGTGAGCCTGGGAAATTGTGGCTGGTGCTTTCCTGTATAGATACGATAGCCGGGGATGCCCCCCCTTTGCTTCTCTCTCTCAATCAACAACAGTCGTTTCAACAAGCGGCCTGCTTCTTTTTAATATCTCGCCGGGGGCCCCTCAGTTATGCTTGATGGGAGTACCTGTTTTGTATGGGGCTGTGGGGAGCATTTGCCCTCGCTGGAGGTTTTCTGAGTTTGGTCTGGCGGTGTACCTGCAGTAGATATTGGCTGGCGCTAAGACTATTGGCGCCATTTCTAACAGGCATGTTATTAGTTTGCCTCTACCATAGGGTAGCGGGGAGGGTAGAGGGATTTCGTGGACTTGTGGGGAGGGCGAAGTGGAGCAGGGATGATAGCGTAGGCAGTACAAGTAGATGGCGACAGTCGATCCTGGGATCTGATCCGCGAGGTAATCATGGCCGTGGCCAAAGCAAATCAGCTTTTTTTAAAAATTAAAAAATTAAAAAAAATTCTTGCCTCATTTTTGTTCTGCTACCCCGCCGATCGCAGACCTCACCCTTACTAGTGTCTGCCAATCTGAAGAGGTTCGGCCCCTCCACGATATTCTTCCTCCCTCTAATTTCTTCGTAGAAGCACTCGGAATCTTTCCTTCGTTCCACATTCTTCATCGCAGCATTATAATGTGTACAAGTTACGGACATATAGTAACCCGAACACTAGCCAGCAGTCCCACCGCAACATTTGGCGGGAATTGACCCAAGGGCATTACTAACCCTAGATCTACCCCCAACAAAAAAAAGAGGTTCGCCGAGCATTTTTTCATTTTTAATACTCGACTACTCCACTGCCCCCCGGATTCGAACTCATGATGGTCCCTGTTTCAAATTAGCCGACCAGTCTCCTAAGCCATTAGACCATAGGAACTGGCCGATAATACTCTTTCTTCTTGATCTTTTAACTACTTCTTCAGAAAATAGACAGTTTAGGCGTCTGATACTTGATCATTGGTAAAAAAAAGAACATCGGTATCCAATCATAGTACTCTCTCGTGATATCGATGGAACGAGGAACGGGGGGGGGGGGGGTTCCGGTGTATATCTGTGATCTGCCTCCGAAACACTCCCTTTCTTTGTCAGAGGACAAACAAATGTCCCCCGAATTCCATGGCTAGTATCCCCGATGCAACTATTCTTTGGCACAGGGTAGGACAGAGATAGTAAAACTTTTGTATGGTAGGCTATCTATGCGTATCTGTCCGCCCATGAAAAATTCGGACCAAGTGGTCGGGTTCTATATGCCTGTAACTTGTAGACATGGCCTGTCACTCGGTTGGTTTAGATAGCTCCATAGCTCATAGTGAAGATCATAGCGCTTGATATTATTGTAGCTGGATACATACTGTGTATGTCTCACTACCTGTCATAACCCCCCTCCACTCCCCTTGGAATGGGGCGGAAAGACCCAGGGTTCCTGCTCATTATTTTACCACCTAACTTACCTCTTTACTCAAACTATCAAACCTGCTCCCAAGTACTGTGATGAGATCCGAGGAGACAATGCCGCATCCGACGGGCTGCAAATCTTGCTACTAGATAGGGTTGCATTGCCAATGGTAAGAAGATATAGTATACAAGTAGGGAGGATTCTGATGACCGAACTTAAACTACCCTTCCACAGCGAGCCAGCTTCGGTTTGGCAAGTTGGGCTGTGGCGGATTGTCTTCCCAAGCCGCGGGTGACCGCGGGTGATCTAGTGCTATCGTATTATGTAACATAGGTGTGTTGTGATTGTGGTAATACTATCTGGAAGAAGTAACCTACCCCCCTGTAGTCTTATAAAGATTAAAACAGACACCGCTACATACACCCTCTCCGTTACTACCGTGCGAGCACAGTTTCACCATAAGCTACCCCGCCTTATGTTATACCCTACCATTCTATACATTGCACTGGGCCACCACAAACTATCTCTTATACATCTATCTACAGTATTATAGACATAAGCACCAGGCTACGGCAGGCAATTGCATTCACTCGGGTTATCTACTTATTGCTGTAATACCAAGGGGGAGAATGATTTATTTGGAGATTTTCATTTATTTTTCTCGCAGTGTTGCTCACTCATTCATGTGAGGGTCTGAAGTTGGGGATTGTTATAGTAGGGCGCTAGCTGACTTGGATGGGGGTTTTAGTGTCAAGAGTTTCTTCTGGGGCAGTTTGTATTATATATCACGGGGTGGTAGGATCTAACAAGGAAGTGTGACGAAGTGGTGGGTCTTCAATTTTACTTTTTTTTCTCTTTACAGAGCAACAAAAGTTTCCATAGGCAGTCCCACTTTGTTACATATTAGTTCGAGAAAGGAAAGAAGAGAGGAGAGAAAAGAAAGAAATGCGAAAAACGAAAAATCGTACATATAGTTCTACCATACCGCCCAACCCGAACAGAAATAGAAAGTTGATAAATTCAAAGGTCCAACTTAGGGGTAACGCCCTTCACCCTCCCGATCACCGTCCCAGGTGCATACTTCGGGATGACCTCGTCATCGTGCAGCATAGCAAACTCCTCAGTAGCGTCTCTGCCAGCAAAGTTCACAATGGCCTGAACACCACCGGGATGGTCCTCTAGGAAGCCGCTGAGGTCCATGACAAGACCCTTAACAACAACCCACACGTCTTCCTTCCTGTTGTGCTTTGCAACCTCCTCCATCGTGTACTCCTTCTCGGGGATGGAGAACTCTTTTTTGGCAGCGGGCTTCTCTACGGCTCCGGGGTCAGAGCCCCCAGTACCGTCCTTGGATACCGTGTGTGTTGCCGCCTGACTTGGGATGCTAGCACCCGACCTTTCGCTTGATGGGCCCTGGCCGGCCCACTCAATGGTGAGTCTGCCTGGGTTGTTGGGGTCGATGTGGAGGGAGATCTGGTTCAGACGGGCGGCAGCGGAGGAAGGTGCACCGGTGAGGACTTGCTGGAAGAGGTACTCTGATGCAGAGTCACCGGCTACACGGCCGTAGACAACGCATCCGAGGAGGGAGGAGCCACCGAGGCGGTTGGCTCCGTGGACGCCTCCTGCCAATTCGCCGCAGGCGAAGAGACCGTCAAAGGGCTTCTTCTCGCTGTTCAAGACGCGAGCCTTATCATCAATCTCAACGCCACCCATGGTAAAGTGAAGGACGGGCTCCATGAGAGCGACGTGGAAGTCATCATTGACGTCGAAGGGGCCATTATGGAACTGTAGATTGTTAGATTCTGTTATGATTGGGTGTAAGGTAGTAAACTCACGAATTTCTTTCCGTATGGGTCTTTTTTCTTGCCATCGGCGATGTCATTGTATTCCTTGAATACCTTTTGGAGGTGCTGGGGGCCGCAGCCAATCTCCTTGGCCAGTTCCTGACCGGTCATCTTCTTCATGAGGCCACGGCCTGAGTAATGCCTTGTGTGGAAGTCAAGGACATTGGAGGACTTGCTGTTGAGGATAAGTCTGATAGGGAACTTGTTCTTGAACATCTCGCCAGAGACGTAATCTCTGTGACCGAGCTCATCACAGAAGCGGTTACCCTCCGCGTTAAGGAGAAGGCCACCCTCACCACGGAGAGCTGCAAAGAACCTTAGCAACTAATATATTAGGGAGGCGGAAGATTGAGAGTTACCCTCAGCAGCCAAGAACTTCCACTTAGATCCGGGATCCTTGGGATCTACCAACCCGGTTGGATGCACCTGCACCTTGTCGAGGTCGATGCCGTTACCACCAATTTCCATAACCATCTTCTGTCCGTCGCCAGTGGCATGGGTGCCGTTGGTAGTGGCAAGCCCGTAGACATCAGAGCGGTACTTCTTCAACAAAGAAGAATCTGTGAAATCGGCAGCGTAACCGCCAGTGGCGAGAATGACAGGTCCGTTTTCGGTATAGGTCTTTCCCTCATGCTCAAAGTCGAGGCCGGTCACCTTGTTACCCTGCTTATTGAGCTTTGTAACACGAGCTTTCTTGATGATTTTGACTCGCTCCGGCTCCTTCTCCGCAAGCTCTTCAAGGCGCTGCATTAGCGCATAGGTGATTGCCATACCGGGGAACTTGGCATCATGACCACGGTGTGTGCGGGGCTGGGAGTGACCACTATTCAACGATTAGATTTCCGAGAGTAAACGTGTGACAGCTCTGCAGAAGCAAACGCACCCAAGACGAGAAACGAGAGTAAGGTCAAGACCAAATACATCTTGTAACCATTCGACTGCTGCAGCGGACTTGTAGGTGAGGACCTTGATGAGGTCTGGCCTTGCCTTATCACGCGCCGACTTTAGGGTGTCGTTGTAAAACTGCTGGACGCTGTCCTGAATGTTCGAGTCTACCTGGGTCCGGGTGAGGGCGCCGTTAATACCCGAGGTAGCCTTGGTGGAATTTCCTCCGAAGAAGCCTTAAAAAATTATTAAACTTTGTTCCACTATGAACGGGGAGGTTTCTGATCCACAAACCTTGCTTGTCGAGTACAAGAACATTGGCACCAGCCAGATACAGGGTGTGAGCAGCGCTGAGACCAGACACTACCAGGTAGCGGATTAGCTTTTTAATCACTTGCCCCACAGTTGACACCACGACTGATATGGTTGGGTCGGGAATGCTTACAACCACCACCAACGACAATCACTCGGCGGGCCATTTCAATGAGGTGAGATTAGAATAAGGAATGTGAATGAACTAGAGCTGGGAAAGGGTTTGAAGGGTTAATGATAGGTAAGAGATGCGTGGGTGCCCGGCAAGAGAACTCCTCCCGAAATCAAAAAAGAGGATGTGATGGAATGATCAGGGGAGAGGGCGGTGGAGGGGGAGGAGGGGAAGAGAGAGGAGTTGGGGCTCACGAGGACGAGACTTTGTAGGAGGCCCGGGTGGCTAGCGGCAGCTGATTGTGTATCACACAGCCGAGGCTCTTTCGGAAAGCGAGCGCGGGGCCAACCAATCATGTAGCACCTAATTAGGGAAACCATGGCGCCGTGAATTGGGGTAAGCACACGGGACTTCCAGTACTTGTGCCCGAGCACAGTACCGGCAGGCTGGGATAACGGTATGCCCAATGAATACGATACTAGTACCGGTACTGTAGAGTAGCGGAATGAAATGGTAGACAGAGGAACACAGTGAAGAAAAAGCTTCACATGATACTGGCAATCTGTGTGAAGATGAGCTAGGCTCACTCTTGCTAGAGTAGCTTTTGATTCTAACCCGCTCCTGGGGTACCGGTACGGTAGATGTTACCTTACTGTTGTTGCTACTCTGCTCTCTCGCTCACCGGATCTCAACTGGAAGGTCCAACGCTCTATGCACAATGCAACCACAACTCCTTTCATGTGAAAAAACAAATACACCAACACATGCTATCATACCCACCGGCTCTCCCACAGTGAACAACAGCCTACTCATTGTATTCCTCTTTTTCTCTCCCCCTTGTTAGACTACCGTACTGTAGCAAACCAGCAGACCAAAATCATGTCTCCTAGCCTCAGCCCCAGCTTTTCCCCGCGTTCCGTAAAAACAAGGAATTTGCACGTGCAAGCGGAACATTCCATTCCAATGCAAGACTATCAAATTCCGCTTAATCATCATCATTCTCACGCGTTGCACTCGGGTTTTGCCCTTTCCCGTGCACCCCATGTCGGGCCACCGCAGCGTTTTCGGACAACCGTTGTGAGTGTGCATTGCGGTTGGTTCTCGGTTCTCGGGAGAGTCGGGAATTCAGCGGATTCTCGTGCCCACGTTCATAGTGGTAACGGAGAAGTACAGCAGTTGGAAATTTCTCGCGATGCTTTGCGATTGTTTGGGGATTTGTTTATTATCGGCGTATTCAGTGCTCGGGGGGTACAGTGTCTTGCTGCTGTTGGTGGAGAGTCTCAGGAGGAAGGTGGATTACCATCACGATTGCCACAGTTTGATGTGCGGTTGTTCCTGCATACGGCAGGTCGGATCAAGCCAAATGCTACCGTACCGTCTCATACCAATGCTGGTACCAGTACTGTACTCCCTTTTGCGGAAAGCACTGCCCTTTGTTGTTGCCAAACCGCCCTCTATAGAACCTCCATTCTACATTGCAGGTACTTTTTATTCTCACGATTTGGCCTCCATCTGGCAGAGCCTCACACATCACCTACCCAAAAGGGCATACCCGTAGACTGCTTTGCCTATGCACTCAATTGTTGCATAAAAAGTTTCATACAGTGTAAGATACGAGAGGAAATTCTACTCTCCTCTTCCTTGGCTTAGTTTGCATCCGCATTGTGAGGACTCGAAAAATTGGACCCTGTATCAAGTAGTCCAAAATCTTCTCTTCTGGAGAAGGGGCGGGGAACACAGCAAAGAACCTGCCTTCCCAGGCAATTAGCAAAGAGAAGAACGCCGGACCTTACCGGGAGAAGCAACTCTAACGTCCTGCATATGGTCCAGTTGTTCGAGCTCTTACTGGAGTCAATAGCAACCTTGCGGGTTCTCTCCGCCCCTGATCCTAATTTTGAGGGGAAGAGAAGATGATAAAAACTACTATCTTGGATTGCTATTACCTTTCCGTGACCCTCCCAGTGATAATAGCCTACTTATTCGTCGCTTTTGCTTTAAGGGTTGACAAGTTTACTCGTGCGGCCCTTTTCTGCTTCTGCTTCGATTTTTTCCAATTCTTACTTGATAGTTGCTAACCTATGTATTCTTTGTTGGGGGGCACAAACTCCGTGCCTCTTGCTATCTCGACAGTTGCTCATAGCGGAGTTCGAGATGCCAGAACACTCCCCCCCCGTGCCTTTTGCATGGGAGTGATACTCGATCTGCCTGCGCAAATCCCTGGGAGTTCAGGGGGCAGAGCTCCTAAGTAGATTGTTTAAAACGCTGTAATTATTATTTTTATTATTTTGAGGCGATTAGGTTGTATTTCTCATCGAAATTACCAGCTGCCTACGTCTATGGTAGAGACACAAGTAGCTAATGAATATGGCTGCATGATATCTTGCCATCTCTATCTATTATTCTACGGGGAGTCCCCTCTCTGGTTTCCTACTCTTCCGCCTCTTGAAAGCCTGGGAAGGTGACCGGTTCCGTACCCTTCCCACTCGTGTTGCCATCTCCCACGGCTAACAAATCAAATAGATGATGTCGGACCAAATTCTTTCCCCCAAACGGCCTGGGTTCGGGCAATATCCCAGCCTTCTCATTAGGTTTCTCGACTTCCCCCAAATCCCTTCTGCTCTGGCGGTGGGGGGGCTGGCAAACCCTTATTCAGAAGCACTATATACTAGAAGTACTCCCGCCATCCAACTACTCTGGAGAAATTATTTGCACTTTAGGGCTAGTCGATTGCCATCTGTCTATGGAGGTGTTAGGAACGGGCCGGCGGGAGCACAATGCCCGGCTGTTGTGAGGTCGATAGTCTTGATGGTCCTGAAATTGTTCCTGCTGTTGGGTGAGCGGAGCACCTCTAATCGAAGATATACGAGTGGGAATAATTAGAAAGGGAGTGGTGAATATTTAAGGGGTACTAGCATACTCATCCAGTAAGAACTCCAATAGGAGGAAACTGTGCTAGGACGTTGGAATTCCCCGTCTCGGGCACGCGAAGGGAAACACCACAAACTCAGCCCCCAGTTGAGATAGGGCGAGGGGAATATGCACAGCGTCTCACTAGGAGAGGCAACTGCAGCGTCCTAGCATATTTTTCTTCTATTTGAGTCTCTCTGTATCCATTCCAGGGAAGGTCTGGAGGGCGTTGCAGACGGTGGTTAAGAGGATTGTCCTCTTTGAGGTGCATCCCCCTCTTTTTCTAATTCGAAGTTGCTGATTCTGGTAACTGCAGCAGTTCCTATTGGACGCCTTGACTCCCCCGAAGAGGAGTGGCATTGCTGGTGAGGGTAGAGATGGCGATCAACGGGGGCTGGGGGAGCAAGTATGGTTTGCATAATGTACTAGGGGTGTTGGTGTACCATATTCATACCCTTTGTGAAACCTCAAATTAATCTGGTTCCCGTTGTGCTATGCAAGGCAAGTATTATATGATATGAACCAAGTGTTTATGTATGAACATTGAATTTTATGATCGAATGATCGGCTATGACCCTGGGCGGGATGGAATCTTACCAGGTGGGGCGGGTACAACGGCCTAGCGCGCGCATCTTGTATTCGAGTGCATACCGTGCGGGGTTTAGCAGTAGGAAAGAAGTGCTAACGGGGAGCAGCTGTAATATATGTCAGAGGTACGATATACAATCGTATCTCTGATATTTTTGGTCCCTCGACAGATCTAGGTACCGATTTACGTCAATCAAACCTAGGGCCCTAAATTCCAAACACAATATTAGGGATCTTAGTTGAGAGGCAAGAATTGCTGCCTTTTGTTTTTCTTTGAAACCTATCAAAATTTTAATAATATAAACGCGCACTTCCGTGTACACAGCTGACTGGTGAGATAAATAAGATGATTTTATGGGAAATGATAGTAATGGTGATTTTTTGTAACTTCGCTCGCTAAATAATAACATCTTGAAAAGGGAGAGGTGATAAAAACAAAACATAATCCTAAAAATATCTGCTGGCTGCCAAACACTACTCTCGCTGGCCGCTAATAACGGGCATGACGGGATAGCGGAGCTATTATTGGGGCGGGGAGATGCCAGCCATAGACCCGACAATGCTGGCCAAACACCGAGCTTTCTGGCTGCTGGTAATGGGCATGATGTCATAGTGATCCTACTATTGGAGCGGGGAGATATCAGGTCTGATAGGCAGACAAATGGGGCCAAACACCGCTCTGGTGGGCGGCTGCGGACGGACATGAGGGAGCAGTAAAGCTCCTGCTGGGATGAGTAGATGTTAATCCCAACAGGCTGGGAACATACTGTGGCGGAACGCCGCTCTCTGGCTGCCGAGAACGGGTATGGTGGAGTAGTGAAGCTACTGTTGGAGCGGGGAGGTGTAAGTTTAGACGGGCTAGACGGATGGGACTAAACACCGCTCTCGCTAGCTGCTAAGAATGGGCGTGGGGGGCGGTGGACCTATTGGTGGGACGGGAAGGTATCAATCCCAATAGGCAGACAAATGTGACCAAACGCCGCTCTCGTTGGCTGCCGAGAATGAGCACGGTGGAGCAGTGAAGTGACTGCTGATCCGGGAAGGTATCAATCCCGATAGGCCAGAAAACCTTGGCCAAACACCGGCCTTGATGGCTGCAAAGAATGGGCACCACAGAGCAGTGAAGCTGCCGTTGGGACGGGAAGATATAAACCCCAATAGGCCAGAAAATTACGGTAAAACACCGCTCCTGTGGGCTGTCAAGGATAGACATGAAGGAATGGAGGAGCTATTCGAGGCCCGAAAGTCTGGAACCTCCGACGTGGTATAGGGCCCCTACGATAGAACCTCCTCCGGCGTCTCAGAAGCTCGCCATGTGTCTCTCTCACACCATTGACAGACACGATACAACTGCTCTTGCTATCACCTCCTCTAATTCTCATTCAACCTCCCCGAGCGATGAGGTTGTCGTGTGAGCATTGCAACTTGTCGGTGCCAGAAATGTTGAATGAATAGGCGAAGCTCAAGCCATCTGGTCTAAGATATACGAGGCAAATTTTTGATACCCCCCTTCCTATTTTTCTCGCTTTTCGGAGATTAAAGTTAGAGGTATTCTCGTATTGGTCCTACCTTCTACTGCTCCCTTATTCCTTCATTCCTTTAATTTATAATAGAAGGGATTTAGGTTCGGGTGTAGCATATATATTATGGTAGTTTTTTTTTGTGAGGATCCCTCAATCTTGTATATATGATAACAATTTTCTACATACTCGGGCGCAAATTAAAGATCCGGAAAAAGTGACTTGAAATATCTGTGTTGCAACCATACATTTTGTTTGTCACTTTTTCCGGATCTTTAATTTGCGCCCGAGTAGAAGGACATGCAATAAGCTTAGCGGTGGGGTTTAATAGAGGTAACCTTCCGGGTATAATACTACCGGTACCTACCTATTGCGAACCCTAACACTTGAAAATTAGATAGAGCGACGTTGCTAGCCCGCCAATACCATTGGGCCTTATCTTTCCGACCAAGGAGTATATAATATCGTGTTAAATTAGGACGTTCCGGCTCTCATACCTCATGCAAGGGGTAGCAAATTATGAGTAACGTTACCGTAGCCACTTCCAGAGAGCGGGTGATAACCTATGATGGCAATCCCCCATGCACTTCCTACACTACCAAAGATGGATATTTAGATATAATAATATTACGAAGGTTCAGAGTACCCCCTCTATCCTCGCTTCATTAATCCCTGTTCTTGAATGCCCCGGAACCTCATGGAGCGAACCCCCCCCTCCCATTGGCACCCTATCTCAAGTAGCTAAGTCTGAGTTTGTGTTCAATTCTTTTGACACTATTGCCATATAAGGCGCTGAACCAAGGAATACTAGGGACACCATAGGAAGTCGGTATTGCGAGCGTAGAACAAAACTGTGCTAGGCTCAATAAAGTCAGTGTGGAATCGAGTTCCGCGGCGGGGATCCAGGGGGCCGTGAGGGCAATTCTAGGAATGAGAAAGCGGTGTGGTGGCTAAAAAGGATGAGGGGACGCTGCCCTTATTTATTAAAGCAGTCAAAGAACGACCCCTCTTGCATTATTATTATCCTAGAGCTCTGCTGATTTTCTGCGGAGAAACAGGAGAACAAAATGATAAGAGGTGCAAGAAAAAAACATAAGAAGTAGGAGTCTAGCGGCAGGTGTAGTGAGCGCTAGTGGCCAATTTGTACAACTCACTCTACTTGAAGCGTCACTGTCCCCACAGTTCGGAGGCATCCCAGAGATTCCTTAAAAGGGAGGAAGGAAATAGGGGAGGGAAAAGGAGCTGGTTTCACCAGTGCCCCAACTACCAGAGATAATGCTGTTATATTGTAGCAAATATCAAGCGATTCCAGGTTCCTCAAATTGATTCTCTTCTAGTAAGTGATCGGAATAGGCAGAAGTATTGCAAGGTTAGTACATGAACTTTAAAAAGTGGATAGAGCAGAATAGATATGTTTTTGGATTCCAAAAGGAAAACCTATTCAAAGGTCGTCTAAGGCGATGGCGAATTTGCTGGGTGGATATGATAGACTCCGCTGAGAACGGTTGTTTAGTGGGTATGATTTGATCCCGACAAATTTAGGCTCCGAGGCTTAAGCTTTTGCCTCTTTGGAAACAGTAATCTTCCTCAGCAAAAGGACGTAGTTCTTCGCTCGGAACATGGTCTTGCACGGTAATCCTAATTTGAGCACTCCTATACCCACCGAGAAGAGTAGTTTACTTACAGAGTGCTCTTTCCTTTGTGAGCAGTTTGCCCACTGGGGGTGCAACTTCAGCCGCCCAATTGCCCGGCTTCTCGAGAATGTGGATGGCAGTATCAGACTCTCTAGACCTTCGCACTCTCATTGCAGATTGCGCAAATGGTAGGCCCACCAAAACGAGCCCGAGAGCTTCTATATGCACGGTATACCCCTCTGGGGAACTGACCAAGTCATTCTGATAATGATCCTCGGTAGCTAATCTCCCAAATGGTAAGCTATATGAATCGGTTGATAATCTTTCGCGTTTCCAATTGTCCCATACATACCAAGCCGCGACAGGCCCCGCACCCCAAGGGCACGTTCTAAGATCTCACAAGGGACAATGGACAACTGAGTGATTACCTACTCGTTGGCGAGGGCAGAAACCCTAAAATGGGAATTAAGACATTTCTCCAGGCGCACTGATCCCTCTAAAGTCAAATTGAGTAAAAATTAAAGATGTGACTAGCGACAGAAGGAGGCAAGCTGATGGTGGTGAATCCCGATTGCGTGATGCGGGTTTGTGTAAGTAATTCTTGGCGAGGCGGGAACACAAGCCACTGATGGCCACCCTGCCATTTTTCTCTTTGTTGTTGATCATTGCCAAGCCCTATCGCGACCCCCCCTAGCCCTCATTAAGCATCACCAAAGACCAGAAGACACGACTGTATGTTTCTTCCGCCATCCTAATCGATGGAGTAACCCCATCGTGGTATGTTAGGTTAGGGCACACTTGTGGGTGTGAGCAGGTGACTAGACCGCGCGGCGGTGACCGGTGTTGTGACTGGTGTTGTGACTTGTCTTGTGTGGTAGAGAGCCCACTGTGCCGGCCACCACAAACTGTATTTAGTCTGAGCTGCGTTCCTTTCTCTGTACATCGCACACCCTGCACTTCTCACAGACACTCCTTTGCGAACATACTTGTCAGATACATTGAATATCGAAAACATCTCAGTTTTCCTATCAGCCACTGACCCGGGTCTTTCTCGTGACGACAGTTCAGCCATAGCTGTGTCATTGCGGTGCTTGTACGACGGCATATTTCCATGCGCATAGACTAGACCTCCATCTGCAGGGCTGGCACCGGTAGGTTAGGGCACACATCTAGCTTGGTAGTGTACTATAGATAGCAAGGCGCGAACAACGAAGGAAGACCATCGAACCCACACATCACCATCGCTAATCACAAACTCTTTAACACCTCTTCCCCGCAACCAAAACAAATATGCTAAACCCCACGGGTTCTGGGCTTCGCCGCGTCAAAAAATTCCCCTCCTCATCTGTTCTCGAGAGCGAATATCATAATTCAGCTCCCTCTCCAGTTGTTTTGAGCACTACGCAAAGCGCTAGCCAATCTCTTGCGAACGTTACAAACCACCCCCTGGTGCCCAAGCGCCCGCGCTCTCAATCACAGTCACAATTTGACGGTCCCAAATACCCGGTAAACAACAATCAACGATATGCACGCAAGGCTACCTCGAGCGCGCAACTAGTGCCAAAACAAAAAGCAACAATCGAGAGCCTTATAAGTAGACCTCCAGCAAACCTCGTCGAGGCTTTGCAAGATTTACGGTATCTAATTCTTACGGAAGGGATACAAGCGGATAATGATGGAAATGTATGATCTTTTGTCGCTAGATTGCTCGCGTGGACGTCAGATGCTAATTATTGTGGGATCAGTCCCCCCTAAGAATATACATCTGGTCGATACTGCTGGGCGTGAGCCCGATGCGCACCAGCGATTATGTTTCTCTTGTCCGCCGTGGAGCTTCTAGCAGTTATTCCAAGATCCGCAACGATACCTTCAGAACTCTTGCCACTGACCCCCTATTTCGTCGGAGGGTTTCTGAGGCTTCGCTGATTCGACTTTTAAATGCATTCCAATGGAAACTGCGAGATTCTGGTATCGATGCTCAATACGTCCAGGGAATGAACGTTATTGCCGCCCCTTTCCTCTACGCCGCTAGGAGTGAGGTGGAGGCCTTTTCCCTTTTTTCGGTGTTTATCCAGAGAGAATGCCCAGGCTATGTTAAGCCAACAATGGAGGGTGTCCACCGTGGGCTCAAAGTAAGTTGCATATATGTCTCCAAGATCTATTACCAGCTGCTTGGTTTGGTTTTCCGGTATATGCTAACTCAGATATAGTTGGTGGATCAATGTTTGGAAATCGTCGATCTGAAATTATATGCTCATTTACAATCCAAATTTCTTTCCGCAGAGCTATATGCCTTCCCCTGTATGTTCATCTAGGCATTTATAGTCCCACCTCCAGCACCAAATTTCCAAGCTAACAGTGATTACTTGTAGCTGTTTTGACACTATCAGCATGTACACCCCCACTCCCCGAAGTCCTGAAATTATGGGATTTCCTTCTGGCATACGGGGCCCATTTCAACATTTTATGCGTAGTCGCGCAGCTGTTGTTGATGCGAGATGAGTTGCTTGTCGCTCAAAGGTATATGACCCCCTTCATAATTCACCGCTACTACCACAGCCCCATATAACGTATGCTAACTCTCTATCCTGCATCTATAGTCCAATGAAACTTCTGCGGCAGTTTCCGCCCTTGAACGCCAAAACGATTGTCAGTGTCGCTGTGAGCTTAGTGCGAAAGATCCCCGAAGAACTTTTTGAGGAGCTCGTAAATCATGCACGATGACCGCAGCGGTGCAATTATGGTTCGTGGACAGAATTAACCGCGCACGGGGGGATTTATAGCAACCAAACACTTCTCCTCACTTTGCACTTTCAACACCACCGAAAGAAATTTCTCTAGATAAAATATTGGTTTCTACTATGTATTCCATTGCAGGTTTTCATTTTTGATTTGTTTTTTTGCTTTTCATGATATTGGGGTTGGTGAGGGAGCGCTGTTCTCATGGCCGGAGTTTTTCATGTTCGTTGATGCGCGGTGGTGCCCATAATTCTAGGCCCTATTCGGTTATGATGGGACCGTTCCGTTCTCCCATACAAATGACCGTTTCAAAACGGAGAGGTCATTTCCACAGCAGAAACGGTCGCCCAACGGAACCGTCTCATCACAACCGAACAAGGCCTAGCTGTCCACTACACTTGCGCCTGCTTTTTTTCCCCGGCGGCCGCTCTTAGCTTCTTGATATGTCATTATTATACAACGGTTTTTCTTATTCCCGTTAGGATGGTGGGGGTGGGGGTTTGTGGGATTCTGGGTTTATGGAATGTATTATTAGGGGAAAGTTGGGGGAATTGGTTCGGGGCCTGGTGCACAGATTTGCTTTTTGTTCGGGGTTTTTTTTGACTCTTCATTTTTTTGTTTTGCCTGATTTTCCTTGATAACATGTCGCGTCCGGGTCTGACGATTTCTTTTTTCTACACTTTCTCAGATACCTTCATATTGTTTGACACGGTACAGCATGGTAACGCATTGCGTTGTTTTGTCGTTTGTTATTTCTTCTCTTTCATCAGGTATCTACAAGTAGGGAGGCCTTCACACGGAGTTGAAATCCGGCTGCTAAGTTAATAATGAAAGAGTTGATTTCTCAAATTATTATACTAGTGATATTTCCCGGGACAAAGAGTGCCATACATACACAGCCTGCAACTCCGTGCACATACCTTACCGTACTCCTCTCTACAGGCCATATCAGGTTCTGTAACCGATGGGAATGCCAAGGGGCATTGCATTATCAAGCAAGCGGCACATCCACCGATCATGAAGAGACTGTGAAGAGTTGACGTAAATGATCTAAACTCCGGGAAAAAAAGGGGAATTCACAGCCCCTCACCCCCCCCCCCCCATCACACAGTACTTTGCAGGAAACAAAGTGGCTCATCCGAAATGTTCAGCGGGACTCCCCTTACCCAGTTCATTTGCTTCACCCCTTCCAGTGCCTTCTCATTCTCTTAAACCACTTAAACCACTATTACCACCGTGACACCTCAGTTGATAACCCCAGTTTCCCCGCATATTTCTATCACCTGCATTAATAAAAAGTTGCTGTGCGTCCCACAGATTACTCGTAATGTCCTGACGTTTGTGAACACAGCTGCTATTGCATACCCCCAAAATTCAGCTTTTTTGCCCTGATCTTGGCATCATGCAATAGTGGTCGTGCTCACAAACGTCAGGACATTGCGAGTATACGTAGCACTGTGCTGATGCTTGTATCAACTAAAGTTAACCAGCCAACCAGCCCTACCCAACATACCCAGCAGAACCTCACTCGAATTGATATGACAAAACAGGACAGGACGGCGCTAAGGTAGTACGAAATAAACCCCTTCCTCCTCCCCCGGACCTCTAAGCTGTATTATATTTTGAAGCTCATCTAGTTGGTTATCCGTTGGTCAGTAGGCTATGCCACTTGAAACTTGCCTTTTCCCCTTCCTTTCCCTCCCTTGGCGGACGGACCTATTACTGTACTGTACTCTGCATCTCCCATACACACAGTACTAGTAGAGGACCATGGCCAAATTGGCATCATCATCATCATCATCATCATCATCATCAGCTCAAATCTCGGATGCGAATACCTCTCAACATTTTACATACACAGATATATTCATACGGGATAAGATTGCCATACTGTAAATCTTGTAAAAAATAAAAATAAAAATCTCTTACATACAACCGACCATCCCCGCCGCACCTCTAAGTTAACCCCCCCACCTTCAGAGACAAAAACTCCTCAAGAAGGACCAGCGCATTCTCCTCAAAACCATAAACCCCAAGCGTGTGCCGAATGCGCTGGATCTCATTACAGTAACTGGGCATTTTGGGCAATTCTATCAATCAGCCCCCCCCACCCCCCCCCCCAAACCGGACCCCTCGGTAGGCCGATCAATGCGAATGCGCGGACCGACGGAGATTAGAGGGGTCTGTCGGAGATACGATAGTGGATTATTACTACACGAGATTTTTGCGATACTGAGTCATCTAACTTACCTACCCCACTCATGAACGGACGGACTTGCGGAGGAGCAACCGTATTACTGTGTGGTTTTGCGTGTTCCTTTTTTTATTATTATTATCAGATTATGCACTTGCGAAAGTTTGTTGCGATGAGGAAAAGTAAAATAAGGTTACCGGTAACCTATTCAAGAATGGAAGCGAAAGCTTATTCGATCTGATCTTATGTAAAGCCCCTCCCTCACCTCTTCCTTCCTTCCTTCCTTAGTTTGTTTTTTTGTATTATATTTTGGTTGGTGATGGTGTCATATTATGGTACCGGTGGCTTGGGTTTTCTTGGTTGCTTGGATTGGGTTTGTTACTGTGCTGAGGGATTGATTATATTACTGTATGATATGGGTCCGTGGTCTGTTTTTGTGTTTTGCCGTACCGGTATATGCCTCAGGTGGTGCGTGCTATGGATTTTTCTGTACTAGTACTTGGTACGAATACTCGAGTAAACCGCAGGTTTAACCAAATAAATAAAATAAAAAGCATGGTGTACAAGTATCTACGGTAGGCTCCCGGTATAGGTGTTTCAGATGCGAGGGGGAGGGAAAGGTGTAAGCTATGATTTCATGTGGCTGTGTAAGACTGGGGATGCATCGTAAGGTAAGGTACCGTATTTTCCTGTAGTACCGGTAGTAGGGTTAAACTAATGCGAGGGGGGAACTAATACTATGCAATAACGTGGATTTGTAGACACGGAGGAGGAGAAAAAGAAGTGCATACCGCACGGCACGGTGCAATACAATAAACCCCCGTTCGATAAGCGTGGCAGCGTAGCACTAGATCCCAGCATGGGTTTTCTAACTTGTGACTGGTACTGTGCTTGTGTCCTACTAACTACAGTAAAAGCACACAGCTCAAGCTGAAAAACATCACGCCGCAGTATCCGAACGCACGGGGAACATGTCGCGGGGCTTTTAGCTGAAGGAAGAATTCCCAAGTAGCAGTACTGCAGATCTTTGGTATTTTGAATAAGCACTGATTCTGACATAATATTATCGTAAAACATCCGAATTCCTTGGCGCCGAAATGTCCAAATTTACACCTAAATGTGCCAATATTAGTGCCGAAGCCCGCTGATACTATACGAATTGTCAAGGTGTCCGGCCTACCGGTAAGCTATTCACGGTAAGCTATACAAGTAACTCAAATACCGTATTTACTCTTGACTCTCGCTATCTCCGTCGGCCCAGGATAGGTTCGGTTTGACAAATTAACAGGATTGCGCGTGCCGCCTGATGAAGGCTGGCGCGTCCTGGGGGCTGATCTTATACCGGTACCGTGGTAGGAGGGCACCAACGATCCCCAAGCCCTTTTGTCCCTGATTAGAGCCGTGCCGGAGATAACAAATCTCAAGAGCAGATACGGTATTGTTGTTGTTTTTCCAGAATCTAAGCATATACCGGAGATACACAATACCCCTGCACCGCTGGAAGGCATGGTAGCTAGTTTAGAGAAAGAAATGTGGCTATGTTAGTATGGATACTAAGGCATGACGTTGATACCGGTAGGTGGGTAGACTATCGCTTGAACGGCCGGGGGATCGTGGGGGGGGGGGGGGGGGGTTGGTCACGGGTTTCAACTCCCGGGGGGCAAAATAAGCTTTGCTTGTATCTGGTGTGGAGGTTCCTGGCTTTGAGGCTCTGTTCGAATGTCGTTGTTTGTGTGCTAACGTCCCGTCCGTATATTCCTCTCTTCCTCTTCTCTGGCAGCTGGCTGTCGGTGCCACCTTTTGAGAGGAGCCCAGGTGGAACAGTAGAATACCCGCACCAAGTATCACAACCATATCGTACCATATCTTGTGGAGTCAAAATGCGGATAGGAGAGGGGGTGATACAAATCTCAGCCCAGCTCCACAAACAAAGATAAAAATCCATAAGCTTGTACACAGTGACCTTCGGGTTATTCCTTTGGGCGACTTTTCTTTTTGGAAGGGATTAGTTATCGTAGCTTTTGAGATTACCGACCATGTTTCCAGGAGTGAGCTGCGGTATGGGAGCAAGCACCTATTATACGTCACGGGCAAGCTGTGTAGGGCTGTGATTTGTTGATTACGATGGGGTCGAAACCCGGGTTTTTGTTGCTGGGATACCGGTACTGCGGTGGTGGTAAGTTAGAGTGGAGTGGGTTGGCGCCGGAAAGATAGCCTACGCGCGATATCTCACTCGGAATCGCTACTTGTACCAGGTTTTGACATGCGTAACACAATAATGCTCGGTAATGCTCGCAGGATATCGCAGATAAGGGTGATCACCTCTGCACCCCCCTCTCCCTGGCTCCTTCAGCATATGTGGCTGTGTAGAACCTTTTTAATGAAAAGGCCCTTCATAGTGCCATAATATCATTGTGCTGGAACGAAATCGTACAATACTGTGCTGTACCGGTTAAGCACCTGCAAGGGTAGATATGAGTGTGTTTGCACAGTACGGCCTGTCACGCTGCAGCGCCGGTACTCTTCTCCAACGGCCAGCATAGCTCGCCTACCGGTATTGAAACTGCACGAGTAGAATACCTGGCCATACCAATGGACACGGCGGAACGAATCCCCCCGCCCCAGCTATGATACTGTTCATGCGCACCGCCACTTTAGCTCCTGCCCCACAGCACAGCACCCATGCTAGCACAGGTTCGTATGGTATACCTCGCCTCTCGCTTCACCTGGCAGTGCGCTACGCTCTAATACCCCGACGCGATTCACAATGCTGGTACCTGCCCACTACCGGCAGAACTAACTTTACTCGCCAGGGTTAGCGAAAGTAAAAAGAACTCAATATACCGTAGGAACTCGGATAATTCAACCTCGCACTAAGACGTCTGAAATTCCCTCTCTCGGATAGGGGGGGAATTTAGCGCACAGCGAAAACTGCGGTAGCCCCCTCAGCTCGAGCTTAAGACAAAAAAGAAAAGCAGACCTTACCAGCAGAGGCAACTCCAACGTCCCTAGCGTGAGGTCGTATTACCGTATTCGAGTTCCTACGGTAGTGTAAGAATACGAAACTCAAGGAAATAAATAAAATCACATAAGACATAAAGCACAAAAACGCATGGGACCCGGGGCTCGGAGACATCAAAAGTTTAGCTCGGGGGGGTCGTTGGTACTACACAGAAAGGGCTGGACTGGCCGTCCTCCCATACTTGTATGATACCATGACCGTATTGTAACGGTACCACACTCAGGATCTCACTCACCCACCACCCACCCACTCATCAAAATCTAAAGCGCCCTACCGTACTACGAAGCAAGCACAATACAATCCCGGGAAAAAAAGGAAGAAGAATGTTTGTGAACCCTTCATATGTGTGATCGACGTGAGGGGGGGGCGCAATAAAATTTATCTTCCTGCTAAAGGGGTCACCATACCACCTCGAGCTATAGATGAATGAGTGAATGAATCAATGGATGAATTAAAGGTAGAGCCTACCATACCGAATTTCTGCACTTATCTGGTGCATGTCTACGTTTTAAGTTTGGCCTTTGCACACCGGATGGTTGTGCGTGCCTTGTACGAGCGGGTAAGTGCAAAGTGCGAGTGCAAGTTGAGCTGATGAAGAGGAAGCCAGCCCATGCGAGGGTCGTTATGATCACTCGGAGGTTTTCCTATATAATATTTACTTTTTTATAGATTGTCGCCTCTTTGCTCTCTTCTGCCTTCGTTTGGTGTCTCGGGTCAGGCACCGCACGCGCAGGGCTCAAGGAATGGAGTTTAGTCAACATGGCGGGGTAGGGTGCAGTATACCGTATGCTGTGGGCGCGGCAACTTGTGCTACGGTACTGTGCTGTGCGTGACAGACTTGCCGCTAGTGATCTATCCTTGCCATTTTATTGGCTCATCGTTACTTTTTGGATCGTCGGGCATATCATTGCATACTACTGTGGGCCCCCTCCTGTGATGGAATTGAAGAGATAATAATGGGAGAGTTCCTTTTTTTCTGACACCGAGGGATGGGTATCATAGATTCTCTGCATGATTCTCAGTAAGCACTAACTGAACAGTAAGTTGATGTGGGAAAGAAAGGAAGAAAAAAAACGTCTATTTTGTTGAATCCTTCCGTCTCCTTGAGCGGGGGAAAAGTGCTGGATAGTAGCACAAGAAACTCTTGGAACTACTGTATCCGTGCCCTTTTGTGCTTGTACAAGGCGAACGTTTGCTGAAAATGTTTAGCTGAGTCGTTTCGTCTCTTTGATTGGCTTTTCCTTTTTTTCTTCAGTCCATTGCCTTACCTCTTGCTATAACTAGGCATCTATGTCACTAGGGCTAAATAGTCGCGGCCAATCAGGTATTGCGCTATGCGTGTGTTTTTATAGTACTTTGTGGAATTTGTCACTTATCCAAAATTAAGTGAATTCATTCAATGAGTGCGCAGGGAGGAAATGTGACGAAATGCTTAACGATAGATAAATTAACTGGGGGCGATATAACCAAAGTGAAGGAGGGGAGAAATAGCAAAAACTGGTTTATAAATAGTGAGAGGCAGAAACTTAAACAACTTGATGGAGAAGACAGAAAATATATAGAAAAAAGGGAACAAAAGAACACCTCTATCTAACCAAACTCCATTCCCTGAAGCTCAGGAAACCCAAAAGAATTGATTTTGGCATGACATTTGTTTACCTCAAGACGTACTCGTGCTCACGCAGGTATCTGCCCGGGCTGATTAGCAATTGTCTGATAGGATAGATTAATGATACTTACTGGGTGAGGTGGGCGGGCAACGCGTACCCTTGCAGTCTCTCCGCCGCCCTTAGTGCGTCAAGCGCAACTTCAAAGTGTGGCCGGGAGTCCCTCGTCGAGGAAACGTTTCCAAGGGATATACAAGCTTCAGCCTTCTATTGGCCGAAAAAACAAAAAAAAACCCCCGTCAGCCATGCACTTTACAATGGGGAGCAGTAAACGGTCATCCCTACTAATAGGGGAGAAAGTGCATAACTTACAAGTTCCAAGAGCTTGCCGGTTAAGCAATGGTGCTTTTTGGCGTTTTCTTCGGCTTGCTTGAACAGGCTTACTGCGGATGCAAAGGCCACACGTGCCTGGTAGTAATTCTCTGTGCCCCGTCTCCTGTCCGCGACTGCGTCTTCCTCATCAGATTCTTCCTCCCGCGCAATCTTAGCCACGAACTGCTGAGCATTCAGGAGCCACCATCGCCCGTGGCCTGTACCAGAGTAAACATATGTCCTGTGAAAAAGCTGGAATGGTAGCGATTAGGTGGGGACTACTGCTTCATACCTTCAAATGCTCCAACGTGATCTGGATAGCTCTCCTTAATTCTGTTCCATTCTCTCACACACCAATTGGCTAGTCCCTCCATCCCGCCGTTGTCTGCATCAAAGTAGGCAAATTCTTGGACTTCATCAATAGTCTGTAGTCTCTCCTGAAGGCGCCCATTATCCAACATGACACCGCTTTGGTCGATATTGCTCACACAGGAGTGGACAGTGCTGATGTAGTTTTGCCAGCTGTCAGGACTTCTCTTGAGAGCCCTATTGATGTTGGTGATTTCTCTTACGGGATTAGCAAAGAGATCTTGGTGAGACATTGTTGTAGAAGCAGGATCCAAAAGATTGATAGGAGGAGTGGGTTGAGAGTTGTCTATAGAGGCTGAGGGCAGGTGGGCTTTGCGATCTGGGGGTCTGAAGGGGGTAAGAGCAGCTGCTTAGACTAAATGGTAGAAATATGTTTCTCTAGGAGCGAAATCGAACTTGTTGAGGTAGTAAAGTGAAAGACGGGAGAATGTTGTTTTTGAATGGAGAGTTCTTGGAGGGGAAGAAGGCCTATTATATAGTAGAAACAAGCTCTATAGAGAGGGTCTTTAGACCAATAACAATCGAAGGGTCCGGGGACTTAACTCGTCCCGAAGCCCTCGCCCCAATCTCTAAAGCTGTCCAGACAAAGACTAATTGAAACCTGAGGATATAGGTAGAGTTACGAATGAGACCTCCCCCCCTGGCCCCAAGCTGAAAGCCATTACCAAAAGCATTAGACATGGGTGTATTTCTAGATACAGTAGCCTACCCCCCCACCGTGATCCAGTCCGCCACCGAGACATACTGCAGACACCAAAATCATTCATAGAGGCCATCGGGATATGACTCTAAGGCCATGCCCATTCGGCCAGACCTTCCCTGAGCCCGGGCGTGCTTCCCGTTAGCTGCAGGGTGATAGCAAGTGTCGAAATTTGAGGTGCCACAACCTTGATGCAAGCCTGGTAGATAGTAATGTGCCATACGCCGTATCTAATGCCGTGCAGACCCGCCTATCCGACTTCATGGAAGCATAAGCGAATGAGGCGCAATTGCGATTTGGAATGCTCCGCAGAGAATTATATGTCCCGGGGCCAAGGAACAATGAGACCCGCGTCCGGAGGCCCAAGAGATACAGCGCAGCATCTAGAACCAGCACTTGTAGGCCCTGGCACGGGGCTGGAGAGCCCCATCAAAGTGATCCTAGAGATGTAGGTTGAACGAAGGCTAAGCGGTATCAGTGACTTTCGCCTGAGACTCTATTATTGGTCTTTCAGTCCTGAATAAGGACCAGTGGCTACACTAGAGTACTACAACTTGTTAGCACAGATGTACTAACGATATCTTAGGTTAAAACAACTACCCGGGGTAGCATATCTTGATGAAGGAGGGAAATGAGGCAAACCTAGATTAAACACCGAATTCTTTGATGGGTCTTATGGGGGTAAAGAGGTGAGATAGTGACTGCATTGTAGGTGAGAGGGGCATAATTGACAAATCACAGATAAAGGATAAAAAATAACTAAATTGTTAAACATAATGAAAAGTTGTAGAAGATGCCGGAAGGACCTACGGAATAGGTCACTAAAGGAGGATTAGTTACTGGATGACTGGATGACATAGTATGGTGCTGGCTGTGGGGCGTTATTGGAGCAAAATAGATCTCAGGCTGAAGTCGCTCAGAGTTGCTTACGTTGTCGGGGCGACTTATCGTTTGCTGTGCTTTTGTCAGCGAGTCTACCGTTTTTTCCGAGGCGCTCAATACATAAGACAGCGAAGGGGACAACGAATAGAGGGGGACGGCGAACGATACACCAAAAATCTAGTGGCAAACATCGAATTTGGTAAGGCTATTCGCCGTACCCTCCTGTTTTCTGTCCCTATTACGGTGCTGAACTAATTTTCATGCTCGAGTAAGAATGCAAACATAGTATCTCCCCGTTTGAATGCCCCTCTTGTGCATTAAGTGATTTGGATTATTGGGATGTCCTCAATTCTCTCTTTTCCTGGTGGGTGGAATTTGGCTTGCTCCGCCACCGATCCCTCCCTTTTTCAAAGTTTGTAGGGTAAAGTCATGCGGAAGGAAGTTAAAGGAAGCTTAGGTTTCAGAGAAAACATGGTAGTTGAAAGGCATCATGTTCGTTCGTTGCGGCGGGCGTGGTGGGGTGTGTTTCTGGAAGGTTTGTTAAGGCCTCATTTTCCGCTCAAGAGCTGCACAAAACAGGTACAGTATCATACGGCATCAATATGAACTTAGTGATACGGCACCGTCAGGGAGCTAGGTGCATTGGATTGTCTTTGTGAATTGCCCTGTTCGGCTGAGCCTCAAAGCCGGGGGAAAGTAGGGCGAAGGTGCAAGGACGGGTTCCGTGGGTAGTGGTGGTGTGGTAATGTATTGGGAGCGGTAGAGAAAGTAAGGAGACGGTTTGGTTTCCACGAAAGCTGTAGGTAAAAGGTGAACCCCCACCCCCGAAAGTTGGTCAGGGTCAGCTAAATTGTCCGAGTAATTGGAGAGCGCTAGGGGAAATTGGATTCTGCTGATTTGGGAACCCAATAGGTTTGGTACCTGCTTCCTTGGGATGAGGTCCAAGGGAATCCTCGGTAGGGTAATGATGACAATAGATAAATATTTTCTACTTGGTTTTCACCTACTGGTATGGGGAGAGAGTTATGAGAAACCGCGGCGCTGTGCCTGCCCGTGGGGGGAAAGTGACTTGTTAAGGCTATCTTTTTGGTGCTGGATCGTGTCTTCGCTGTTGCTGCCGCTCGTTGTTTTGTTCTCTCGTTCCTTCGTCACGGCAGCCTTACCGTTCTCTTTCCTCCATTCCCCGAGCCCCCCCCGGACCTGAACTTTCAGGACCCCCGGGCCCTCTTATGTAGCGCGTACAAAACACAAGGGGTTACGACCCTTCCTCTCTTACTCTCTTTGATCGTGTCTCTGCTCTGTTTTCGTGTTCCCCCCGGCCAATCCTCTTCAAGCCCCCCGTTTCTTCCTCTGGGTACCTTCACTACTGCCAACAGACATCCTTCTTAACGACACCAACGATAGAAACGGCCAATCGCAAAACTGTCAGGTCCGGAACAGCTTGAGGCTTGCCCATGGTAGCTAGCAGCGGAAGGTAACCATATTATTGCTCTTACGATCTCTATGGAGTCAATCGTTTTCGCAAATTCGCCTCTTGCCGAGTACCTTGAAGGTGTGTGTTGAGAAATTCAAACTGGTTCTCCTCGGCATGCTTTGTTCTCGAGTTACTTTGCTGACTGCGTTCGCATAAACAGGCAATGGTGAAAACGAGGCAGCCTGGGGCATAGAACCATTGGGTCCGGAGCGTGCAGAAGAGGGTCAACCAATATTTGCTCCACCACTGGTGTCTATCACCGGTCGTTTCAGGAAAAAAGGGCTAAAGCCCTTGAAGTTGAGTGATCCTGGTTGGACCCGAAAGGCAAAGTTCTATGAGCTCTTTTCAGTATGTCGCCCTTTTAACGCCTAGGTTGATCACCTTGCCGAGAATTGGTGACTGATTTTTTGTTTCCCGTAGAGAGCCGTTGATTCGAGATTGAGCAGAAACGAAAATTCTAGATTCCTCGAGCGCTTTCGTTATATCATAGTCGCATCACAGCTTTTGAACGAACATGTAAACGTCTCCCATTACGATCGGAAGTCCGACCCAGATCCATTTTCTCCCGATGAGGGTGCGTCAACAGATATCTTTGGCCCGCAATATGCGAAAAGTAGATATTGGGCCGGTAGCGGGGGTTGTGTTTTGGTTGTGTCTCTGCTGCTAGCGTGGGTATTAAGAGGTGGGAATGGGAGGAGTGGGATTAGCAAAGGCCGGGCGATGGCGGCCTTGTTGCTATCAATGATGGTAGCGATATTCCTTTTTGCTCATGCGAGGCGTAGGTGGCTGCGTTCTCTAAGAGCAAAAGCTATAGAGTTTGCAGCCCTATTTGTAGAAAATAGCCAGGCATTTGATGTTTTAGCATCAAACGCTATAACCCTTATCCAAGAGGTGGAGCTTGTGTCTAGAGGATATAGACTGTGAGTTTGCATCCCTTTTATGAACTTTGTACTTTATTAGACACAAGTTTGGTGCTGTGCGAATTACCCCTGACAAATCATCCCAGTAGCACACCATTGCCCCCGATAACTCGATTAGAAAGGGATAGTCAGACTCGACGGTGTGCTCGATTACGACGTTCGTTGCTTTCTGCGCTTGGCCTGGGCATATCACCGCATATCCGAGCTTGCATATCTCTCCGGCATCTGACTCAGGAAATCGACCTCGAAAAGTACTACGATATATATGATATCCGCAGAGAAGACGTGCAAAACATTGAAGCTGAAATAGATAATGAAGAATTTGATGATATGGAGAGTCTTAAAGCGTTGAAAGCGTTGGTTCACCGACTTCATACCGTTAGGAGGATATTCTTGTGCTGTTTATTAGCTTTGGAAGCTGATGGGTGCCACCCTGATTACAACAAGTGGCGTGTTACTGTTGAGCAATTGAGGACCCTTGGGACCCTAATTGGGGAACTGGGCAGCGGGATCAAGCGTATACTTGGTGAAGAAGAACGTATGCATTGCCCCGGTCTATGCGGTAACCGTGCTGTTGAACTAATCTGTTACAGAATTCTTTGTACCCCCAACCCCCAAATCACCGATGTCTCCCGAGAATGAGCGTTACCGCGGACAGCTTCGAAAGCTCAATTCCCTTTCCCAAGCTCTTAGAGGGCTTCAAGCTAAGATGCACGTTCTCCGAGAGGAATCAGATCGCACTTTGAAGGAATCTACAGATTTGGTTGATTTTGGCCCCGACCTACTTATTCACTACGACTCCATTGGCGCGGATTTGCACGCTCTTGTTAATGAATGGGAGGACGGGCGCTCCTTTCTTGCAATGAGTCTTGACCGAAGCACCAGCTCACCGCCCTCAAAATCTTCAAGTTCCGTCAGTGGAACAACCTTAGTGGATGATACTCCCAGGAGTTCTATATTGTCTGGAGGTGGTGGCACTGGGTGGGCAGACGATGCGGGGCTCGGCTTATTCTCGCCAACAACGGGGGATAGAGAACACCTTTCCGAAGACGAGCAGGTGTTTGAGGCTGTTGCTGAGCCTAGGCCCCGGAGTATAATGACACGGGATGAACGTATTCGCAAGGTCCAAGAGGAGAGGGTAAGAATCGCTGAACACAAGAAGGAAGCTGAAGCCGGATTGGCACTACAGAGAGAATTACAAGCAGTGCTCATCAATCGCCCACCATCAAAAAGAAGTACCGTAGCAAACCGTAATATCAGTACAGCCACCCGCTATCCTGGCTGACTATTGCAATCGCTCCGGACCTCTAATCCTTTCTCTTACTGTGCTGTAATAGTTTTTCTTTCCTTCTATTTTTCTGGACCCTCCATACTTGTGGATGTTTATTCTATCAATTTGATAGATTTCTTTTTCCTTGTCAACCAGCGGGGGGCGTTTTAGGATATTATACTTGGAGTGTTACGATTAATGGCTGAGAATGCCTACGATCTGATGATAGAAATCAAACTATACCCCCTCCTCCGTTCGACGTTGGGCCTTTGTGTTTTTTGCTTCCCTGCTTTGTTGCGGGTTACCCTGAATTGTTCTTCCGTGCATATAGCCACGTTTGTAACTTCCCCTCCTTCGCACTATACTTCGCAGTTCTACAATTCGCTTTCTTCCCTTCAAGTTGTATAATCTGGTCACTAGTTCCTCCTTTAACCCCCTCCCCCGACACCTAGACGAAACAAACGAAACAGACCTATTCGCGTTATGCCCATTATTCCCTCTCTTATCGATATATCATATCATAGAAAGAGCCAAAACAAAAAAATAAAACCTGTTTCGCAACGCGCTCGTCCGCTTTCCCCTCGTATATTAGTTTCATACCGTCATGCATCTGTGGAGGTGCTTCCGGAAGCTGCCGTGAATGAGGGGTAAGGTAGGCTCAGTTAGCCTGCGACTCAGTGATTTGTCGGGCGAGTGACTTTCTGTGATTAGACGCGGTTAAAGCGCATCGCACCAGGTGGGGTTAGGGAAGGGTGTCAGCACGGGCAATTTTGGATTGCGGGGTTTTTCCCACGGGGCTTTTCCCACGGGGTATTTGGAAGGGCGTGGGACCCTGGGTGGCGGGATTTTGTGGTGGATGTGGATGACACGGCATGGTTTTTCAGCGGGAGTGCAAGGGGGGTCGGGCGGGGTCCAGGTGAGGGATATGCCTTGGTCTACGGCGGATGCCGGTATATAGGAGACACCGTAGAATGGAGTCGGCTACGGCATCATAAAGCAGCCCCGATCGGTCGGTATGTTAATCGGTGCTTTCCGTTACCATACGGTATCGTAGTCGTTGCGAGGGGAGTGTTGTCGCCGCGTGTCTGCCGGTTCCATCTCCGAAGTTTTTAGGTGTCCTTCACGCTTGTCATAGTGCTCGTATCATACAGAACTTACATTCTGAATTTGACGCCATCGCGATGGCTTTTTTTTTTCTTTCATAATGAAGCGATGGTACTGTTACCGATTCTCTGGAATTAGGGCGGAGTAGTGGCTATGCCTAAATTCAGATTTGTTCCTCCTTCCTTCTCTCAGCCCAAGATATCAAAAAGTTAATCGCTGTCTATGCGATGTCTATATTTATGGGCTCACTTAATGGTCTAATGGAGATGGTATTACGACATAGAGCATGTCTGAGCCGTGAAGGTATTTACAGCATGTTGGGCTTGGTACTATACCGGCGCAGTATCTCCACAGGCTACCGACAGCAAGAAGGAAGACCCCAAGGCACTGCCGATAGTGGACAAAAACTCACTGGGTCACCGATCTCTGTCTCATGAGCCTGTGGGTATCTAGAATACTCTGGCGAATTCTTAGCCATACGTTACCTATGCAGGTGCTGTGGCGCTCCGAGGTCAATTAAACTTCACTGATAGCACCTATGTGTCTACTGTAGTTAGGGCGAGGTATTTTCGGGCTTAGAAGTGTTGGGCTTTACTTGTATTATAGTTGCGATTTGGGGTTAGATGCAGTAGTGAGTTTCTGGTGCTCCGTCGTTGGCGGCGCTGTCATTCTTAGTGTTATCTCTCGTGGTGGGTATAATAGAGGATAATTAATAATCCGGCCGCGGAGGTGAGAATTCATTCGTGTTCCGAGGTGGTTTGCTGCGTTTTGTTTAGTAATCGGCGTGATCCCTCTTTTTATCCTGTAATATGCATGTATGATCTGAAAACCACCGCAGCATCACGACCTAGGATGTTTTTGTGCTGTGTGGTAGTCTAGTCGGTTTACAATGTTAGCTTTCCAGAGTTTTCTGGAAACGCCCGGGGGCTGGGCGGTCTGAATCGCCCTACACCGAGTCCTATCAGTAGTCCACCTAACACGTAGTCTGGAGGAAGCGAGTGGGATTGGTAGGGGAAGGTCATGGTGCCGCAAGTAAGAAAGTTCCTGAACACCGAATTATAATAGAATCCGATGAAATACCGGTATCCCCGTACTTTTCTCCTCTCCGTATGCAGCATCAGCGAATTTTAATGCAAGTTTTTAGCCGGCAAATCCTACCCCTGTCGGGGGGACGTTGTAATGCCCATAACCAAAACTGGGTTTTTGTCATTGCATTATCTGTTTGTGGCGAATTACTAATCAGAGCTAGGACGACGAGGGGCCCCCCTGGAGATAGAATTATGGTGCCTCTTTCGGAAATTTAGATCATGCAATTGTGCAGAATTCGAATCAATAACCACCTGGGAGAGTTGACCAGAAACTGAGGCGCTTCTTGCGTGGGGTATATTCGAGAAACCTCAAGAATGAGGACCTGCATGGTCGGGAGGGCTAGCTCATCAATCCTCCTTTGCCCATGCCATCGCCTGTCCAGTGTATAAAATCCCCTGACAAAGACCAGATTCAGTGTTCGGCCATAGAACGATGAAAATTTCGCATCCCGTCCGCTCTGCGGTAAACAAGCATCGTATCGACCGGTTAGTACTACAGTGGGTGACCATGTGGGAATCCCGGTTGCTGAACTCTTTTATATCTTTTATATTTTTTTATATTTTTAGTTCCACCTGCGTTCCTGGCAGGGGCGAATCTAAGCATTTTGTGGTGTTTCTCTGGCTGGATGGCTTGGCCCTGCCTAATTGCGTCAGGGGTGAGAAATCGGGCGAAAATAAGATCACAGACAGTCACTCGCTGATTTGACGCAGTGAACGTACTAACTTAGCCCGCTTCATGTTGAAGTTTCCCCTTTCGGCCCTATTTTTTTGTAGCCGAGAGTAGGGATGTTAGTGATGCGATGGCTACCCCCCCTAGGTTTCTTCGTATGTTTTCAGAGGCTAACTTACGGCTTTGCTAGCTCTTGAGATGCAATGAACATGTGGAAAAACCAGCTAATTTAATTTAATTTTTCTACCTCTGGGGGTTCCTTGACACCCTCACTGCTACCGGAACTCCGAAATTCTTAGCTGTGGGCCGGGTGGTTTTTTTTTCCCTTCTGAAATAGATTAGATTTTGATTAAGGGTTGACTGTTGCCCCCTGTCTAGAGCATAATCCTAAAGCTTTTTGCTCCGGATCGCAATTTTCAGTGGGGGTGCGTTAATGGGGTAGATTTTTATGTCCCCTCCTGTAATATCCGTGTGCGATCGTAAGGTGTCTATCATAGGTGTTTTCCTTAATGGGCGCCCGTCCTTCTAGCATTGACGCATTCTCAGTGTTGGATTACCCGTGCGGGTATAGACAGTGTTCCCAACGGGCCAGACCGGCTAGGCTTCGGTAAAGCCGGGCCCGGCCTGTCCAAATTCTCTCGGATCTAGCCTGGCCTGGTCGGGCCCGCCTATAGGCCATATAGGCTTTTTCCCGGCTGCCTGATAGGCCGGCCTATACGGCTTCGGCCGACCCACTCATAGCGAGCGGCTGCTCTGTGTCAACAGCAAAATTCACGGTAAATGTTTCCCAATTACGGAATATGATTAAAAATAAAGTAACGGTTTCGCTTATTAGCAAAAAAAACATAAAAAAATGCTAGAGGTAGTGAATTAATTAGTTGAATTAATTGTAGAAGAAGAGTTGGCGGTGGATCAACTGTGTGCAGTAGGACGGTGACTATTTCGAAGGCATCAATAAGAGAGGTTGACTGTAAATAGTTTACAAAATAGGGGGGGTGGGGGGTTGAATACCCTTAGCGCAATCTGTTCTCAACGCTAATCTCCGGGCCTGTAGGTGCCTATCAGGCCTGATGGGCTTTCGTAGGCCGATCGAATTCGGCCTATATGGGCCTAGGCTGTCTTCCGGAGCGGCTTGCCTTAGCCCGGCCTACGGCCTACTATCGGCCTGGCCCGTTGGGAACACTGGGTACAGATACTCGCAATGCCGAAGCGTTTTTAAAAGAAGAGTGCTATTGCATACCACCAAAATTTGTCCTTGTTGCTTGGATTTGGGCTGTATGCAATAACGTTAGCAGTCTTTTTTTAAGAAAAGCTCCGACATTGCGAGTAGTTGGTCTCACACCTCGTGCCTAACGGTATGGGGAATTTGTTCCTAGCTTTGTTTCCCTTTATGCTGGATGCCACCAGGGATCAGGCATGAGGTGCTTGGCTTAGTTTGCTTTTTTTCGTTCTATTCCATTCGGCACAGGGCATGGAGCTTAGGGGTTAGTTTTTACTATGGCCGTGGAGCGTGCCGGGCGATTCGGGATTTACACACTTTTTGTTTACTTGCCTAGTGCTTCTGATAGGTCTAGAATGATTTTTGCGTTTATTTCACTTTTTTGTGGTTAGTGGGGTTTCGTTTGTGTTGGAAAAGCTGCTCGGCATGTTGGTTTCTTTTGTTTCATCAAAGAACGGAGATTAAGAAAGATGTTTTCATTGACGGATGGATAGGACAAGTGGAAAGCATAAAGGCTACAGGAATGAAGGAAGTTTTCTTTTGTTATACATTTCTTTTGTTCAGGGATAACAGAGTGTTTATTTCATTTGTTTCTTTGAAGGATAGACAAGGCGATAAGGAGGCATTTGCGGAACGAAGTGGAAATGTGTGGCGATGGTTGGAAGACTGAGAATAGTGTTTTGCTTCTCATATATACTTCTGTCATTTACCGTCAGTTTAGCAAGTAACTCATCGACGAATATACCTCAAGTTGCTCGCTATCATTATCCTCTCTCCCACTGTTGCTCTTTTGGTGCCGTATTTGCGCTTACTTCGTTTAGTTTGGAGGGGTCTGCTTTTAAGTAGATATACATCTCCTGCCCTGTCCTTATCTGGAGCCCCCTAGCGATCTCCTACTTCACCGTTTTCTCACGTTTAGTTCTTGGCCTACGGTTATCTCACTCTCCGCCATATCTTCTAGTCTCTTTCTGTACTGTACTGGTGTGCATTTAGCTTATTCAGTAAACAGAGAGGCTATTCCATAACCCAATCTCACTAGTATCACCCACTCCTCCAGCTTCACTTTTGAAATCAGAAACTGAGATCAAAAGCCAACCCTAGATGAAATCTCATCTGTTCCTCTTGTCGTCCTCCTTTATCCATCTCCAAACATCAACCATAACAAACTGTATAGTCGCTCCTCGCTGTCCCGGACGAAATTGGCTGAATTCTAAATTGTTTTGCACCAAAACCTAACTCATTGTCCCGGATAATTCTGTCCTAGACAGATTCTCTTTCTTTCTTTTGGCCATCCGAGACAGTGGGGTACGACTGGATATACAAACTTCCAAACTAGCGCAGCCATCTGGATCTCGTCCATTCCCCTGCCAGCCCTCATATCTCAAACGTGCACTGTTGTTTCTTGTTCAGTACTTTCCACCATTCCATACCAACCACCACTCCTGCAATACCGATCATTTCACATTCCAAACAACCAGTGAACCATATTCCCGAAAATAACTTTTATTGCTAGTGATTGGGGGACGAAGCCTAGATAGTTACTATTTAGTTACAGGACCTATCACCATGTGACGACCCGCGCAAGGCTTAATAAGATCAAGGGAGGGGTTACTTGTTTGTCCTTAATTTTTGATTACTGTCCTTGTGCTCGGGGGCGAAAGGAGTTATTTTGTGCTGTGTTGGCACTAGTGGCAGTGCGCAGGTTGGGGTTCATCAAACTCTCTTTATGACAACAACTTCAAGAGTTAGGGGGCGTGTCTTGAGTATGATTCGAGAACGCGAGACACAAGAACACTTTAGAAAGAGGCCAGTCTTCCTCTGCAATTGCACGGTTTTTATTTCCAACGGCCTTTCATGATCTCGTACCGCCACCACCTGTGCCTCCACGTTACAAAATATCTGCATCTTCTATGCATCTTCAAGTACGCTGGCAATCAGTGCATCTGGAAAAAAATAATCTTTAACAAGCATTACCCCAAATCCATTACATTTTAATCGAAAAAAGAAAAAAGAGCTCGTACTGTACAAGACCAAGACACCCTGGCCCAAAAACATATCTCAACATATAACTTTATACTCTACTTGGACCTGGATTTGCTGAGAAGTGTAAGATTTCCTAAGAATGGAAGAAAATTTGACCTCTCCAAGAAGCTTCTAACTTAATCCCTAAAACTCCAGAGGAAAATCAGAGGCAAAAAACAAATAAACATCTCAGACTGTCCTGCGCAAAACTCATATCCACCCGACTGCCTGTACCAAGAAGCGAGGATTTCCATGAGATAAGGCCAGGAACTCCAGGAAAATTAAACGGGGACGGGGCTACCGGGTACGGTGGGGATGCCCGGTCTCTCGTAGCTCCGCAACTTCATCGTTCCCATTTCCAGCAACCCACCAGAGCGGCGTTTAGCCATACTGCGTATTTTGGATGTCGGGGCTGGTATCTTCCCTCCCCGACAGCAGCTCCACTACTCCTTCATGGCAATTCCTAACAGCCCACAAAAGCGGTGTTCGGCCGAATTTACATGAGCTATTGGGATTGACATCTTTCCGTCCCAATAGTAGCCTCACCACCCCTTCGTGCCCATACTCGGCAGCCAACGAGAGCGGTGTTCGGCCATACTCTGTGTCTGGGATGTCGGGGTTGGCATCTTCCCGCCCCAGCAATAGCTTCGCTGTCCCTTCATGACCCTTCCTAGAAGCCCACAAAAGCGGTGTTCGGCCGAATTTACATAAACTATTGGGGTTGACATCTTTCCGCCATAATAGTAGCTTCACCACCCCTTCGTGCCCATGCTCGGCAGCCAAAGAGAGCGGTGTTCGGCCATACTTCGTGTCTGGGATATCGGGGTTGGCATCTTCCCGCCCCAGCAATAGCTTCGCTGTCCCTTCATGACCCTTCCTAGCAGCCCACAAGAGCGGTGCTCGGCCGAATTTACATGAGCTATTGAGGTTGACATCTTTCCGCCATAATAGTAGCTTCACCACCCCTTCGTGCCCATACTCGGCAGCCAACGAGAGCGGTGTTCGGCCATTCGTGTCTGGGATATCGGGGTTGACACCTTTCCGCCTCAGTAGTAGCTTCACTACCCCTTCGTGCCCATACTCGGCAGCCAACGAGAGCGGTGTTCGGCCATACTCCATGTCTGGTATATCGGGGTTGGCATCTTCCCGCCCCAGGAGCAGCTTCACTATCCCCTCATGGCCCTTCCAAGCAGCCCACAAGAGCGGCGTTTGGCCAGATTTGCTTAAGCTATTGGGGTTGACATCTTTCCGTGCTAACAGTAGCTTCACTACTCCTTCACGCCCATTACCGGCGGCCCACAAGAGCGGCGTCAGGCCGGATTTACTCGAACTATTGGGGTTGACATCTTCCCGTTGCAACAGTAACTTCACCATTCCCTCATGGCCATTCCTGACAGCCCACAAGAGCGGTGTTTTACCGTACTTTGCATCTGGGACGTTGGAGTTGACCTCTTTTCGTCTCAATAGTAGCTTCACTACTCTTTCGTGTCCATTCCCGGCAGCCCACGAGAGCGGTGTTCGGCCAGACTGCGTGTCTGGGATGCTGGGGTTGACATCATCCCGCTCCAACAGTAGTTTCACTATTCTCTCATGACCATTCTCGGCGGCTCGTGAGAGCAGAGTTTGGCCAGGTTTACTTGAGCCATTGAGGCTGACATCTTCCCGCGCTAACAGTAGCTTTACTACTCCTTCGTGCCCATTACTGGCAGCCCACAAGAGCGGTGTTTCGCCGTGCTTTGCATCAGGGGCGCTGGGGTTGACGTCTTTCCGTCTCAACAGGAGCTTCACTACTCCCTCGTGTCCATTCCCGGCAGCCCACAAGAGCGGTGTTCGGCCAGACTGCATGTCTGGGATGTCGGGGTTGGCATCTTCCCGCCCCAACAGTAGCTTCACTATCCCCTCATGACCATTCTCGGAAGCCCGCGAGAGCAGTGTTCGGCCGGATTTAATTGAATTATCAGGGTTGACATCTTCCCGCCGCAACAGTTTCTCCACTATCCCCTCGTGACCCTTCCTAACAGCCCATGAGAGCGGCGTTTGGCCATACACTGCGTCTGGGGTATCAGGGTTGACATCTTCCCGCTGCAAAAGTAGCTTCACTATTCCCTCATGGCCATTCCTGGCAGCCCACAAGAGTGGTGTTAGACCGGGCTCACTTGAGCTATCGGGGTTGACGTTGATATCTTCCCGCCCCAATAATAGCTCCACTACTCCCTCATGGCCATTCCTAGCAGCCCACAAGAGCGGTGTTATGCCAGGTTCACCCGAACTATCTGGGTTGACATCTTTCCGCCCTAGCAACAGCTTCACTATTCCCTCGTGGCCATTCTCGGCAGCCCACGAGAGCGGTGTTCGGCCGGATTTACTTGGACTATCGGGGTTGACGTATCTCCTGCCAAATAGTAGACCCACTACTCGCGGCGCCTTCCCCCACCGACGACCTATACTCCCAGGATCGGCAAACCGTGGACGAAGAAGTAACCTCACCACCCCCTCATGCCCGTTTTCTGCAGCCCATGAGAGCGCTGTTCGGCCATAATTCGCGTCTTGTGGGTCAGGTTGAATATGCTTTTCTCGCAAGAGCAACCTCACTACCTCTTCATGCCCATATCTCGCAGCCCATATGAGTGGCGTCATACCCGCACCATCTCTTTGGTTCGCATCCCATCTGCTCATCTTTATCAAGATATTCGCAACTTCCGCGATACCGAAGTACGAGATACAATGTAGCGCAGAAAACGGCTTGCAATCAAGAGTACGGCCAATGGGAAACCCTCCACTTATCGAGCCCCAAAGGGATATTGCAGATATGTGACTATCGAATTGGTCAAGAAGCTTGAGCGCAAATGTTTTTGCGCGATCTGAGAATTCCATTCGCATGTGGGCCCCCCAATATGAAGAGGAATATTCAAGGAAGGGTGTGCCCCGGATGTCGGGGGACGGGTTGGCTGAAAGATCCTTGATGTACTGGAAGTTGAGATACGTCAAGCAGACTTCCGCCATCATCGAGTGAGCTCCGTCGAAGAGGTCGAGATCGTTGCAAAGGTATTCTCGCAGGGTAAAATGGATCAACCTCAAAGTCGAGGCACCCTTATCCACGGTGACAAGTCCTTGACAACAGTCTAGCAAAGTCGACATCGCAGGGATATCATCGCTATGGAGACTATTCGACCCTATCCGGATCGCTAGGGCGTGACATATTTCATCCACCCGCAATGGCCGCCTCGAGTGGGCGATCCACATCAGAACACCCATCCCAAGTCTTGCTTTCTCCCCATCCTGAGCTCTTATCCTTCCTAGCGTCGCCTCGTATGCGCCCCCCAAACCTAAGCCATCTTTCATTGCCATAAGCCTTTGTCTCCTTCGATATATGGTCGTCTCTTGGAGGATGGTCTCGATGCTTAAGGAGACAAGCAGGAACCTAGATATATCCTTCAGCATACAGCTCGAGGTATTTTTATTAGTGTGCCTTCTTCTTCTCACTTACATTTCTGAAACTGTCCCGGGAATATTCTTTATAATTTCTTTCTCTAAACTCTCGTCCATCGCACCCGGCATCGTATCCTCTTTTAGCTTCGCTCGCAGGAATGTGACGATACCATCCTTGGTGGGTGTTATAGATCTAGCCGCTGCCCTCCCACCAAGATGTTTCTTGACCTCGTCAAAGATATGTTGTCTCCCGGTCAGAAATATCCGAGCACCAGGGGACTCCTGGACAATTTGGTTGAGCGAATCAAGAAGCTTCACCCGATGCCCCGCCAGACACTCGTCCAGAGCATCAATACATATGAATGTGCAGTGTGAGGACGAGATAGCCTGCAAGAACCCCACAACTTCTGAGAGAGTCAGCCTCTGGCCGCCAATAACCCCCTCCCCCTCCCGAAAAGCTTTGACTATTGTCTCCGGAATCCTTTCCAGCCTGCGAACAACCTGTTTCAGCACTGAGCCCAGAACAGCAGCTGGGGATTGCTCCTCCTGAGCGGCGAAGTCGAAGTAGAAGCACGCAACGGCAGCGCTCCTCCCAACGGCTTGCTTGCATAGCGCATCTATCACTAGCGAGCTAACATCACAGCTTATCAGAAATACCTTTCTCCCCTCGAGTGCCTTTTCTCTTACCTAATGTAGGTCTTTCCAACCCCCGGACCTCCATAACAGAACAAGGCTGAACCACTAGATTCACCCCCACGAATACCATCAACCCAGTTCCGATATTCCTGAGCCTGCAAGAGCCAGTCTCCCACATCATCGACCCTACGGGTCCGGATATCCTGATGCCGTATCCGGGGCTCAAGTGGAGATAGCCACTCCAAAATTTCAGCCTTCTCATCGGGCACCGTGTTAAAAACATTGGTATTATTGAAACAGTTGATATTGTCGCTAATGTGATGTCGAGACATCCTGTGTTATTCGCGGTTCTGAAGATTGTAGAAGGTGGGCTCTTTGAGTAACTTTATAGGGTAGTGCCTGTTAAGGAAATTCATGGGGAACGAAGAAAAGCGGGGGTGATCATGTTGGGACGAGGGCCTGGCCCGATCAATCCACTCGATGCTAATACTATCTGTGAAACCAAGATGACAATGGGCATACAGTAAAAGCTTCAATAATTGACCCATGTGCCATGTCGTCGGAAATTCCCCACTCTGGAAAAGAGGCGAAAAATACAGCAAAAGGTGAGCTGCCCAGCCCCTCTAAGAGACATAAAAAAACAAAAAAGCACCAGACCTTATCAGAGGAGGCAACTCCAACGACCTAGCACATGGGCCGATTACTGAAGTTTTTACGGTATGTGCCGACCCTGAGCGGATGAGGGGGAATGGGGCTCCGGTAGACGAGATTAGCAGTGGTGGCAGTGTTCAAACTGTCCTGCAATAGCACCAAATGTCAGGTCAGGAGCATATCGCCACTGTAATTCAGAAGCACAGGACAAGATCGCTCTAGAAAGAAGTTAGTCCTTCTCTACAATCACACCACTCTACCAGTATTTCAAACGGCCTTCAGTGATCTCACACCACCACCCCCACCACCGCCCCCACCACCGTCTCCACCTGTGCCTCCGCGCCACAAAATATCAATTCCTTCCATGCATCCCAGAGTCTTCAGCAATAAATGTATCCGGAAAAAAAGTATCTCTTATAAGCATTGCCCTTCCATTACATTCCACCCCATTCGAATGACGAGAGGTAAAAGAAAAAAAGACAAAAAGAACCATCGTACAGTACGGGGACAAAAGGGTTCGTCCGATGCCCTTTTTGCGCCAAAAATGGACATTTTTAAACAAACAATTCTCAACACTGCTTATATACAAACACTTGAAATATTTCCACCAGCTAGGGAATCACTACCTATTGAAGCCTCTGCAAGTAGAAGTGTAAGGAATCAAAGCTGTCTTCATTGTTCATGATTACGTCAACGAGTGTGAAGGTGACTTAAATTTTTGTATGGGGTGCCATACAAAAAGGTACATGGCAACGGATACCAGATACCTAAACGACCATTTCTCCATCACTTGGTAATATTTAAGGATTCCATAACCTTTTCCATGTTACCTACAGGTTTGCTAATGCAAGGACAAATTTTCGCTGATTCCCATAGACGTTGCGCAATGAGAGAGGGTGGTGAGGATGGGCACTTTTGGTGTAAAAAGGGCATCGGACGAACCCTTTTATCCTAGTACTGTATTTTACAAGACTAAGCCACCGTCTGCCCAAAAATAAATTTCAAGATGTATACTCTACCTCAACGGAAGTCTATTCTAGAATCCAGCAAAGGAACAAGATTGCCCAGGAGTGGGATAAAAGTTAACTCACATATCCAAGAGCTTCCAACCTGATCCCTAAAACCCCAGAAGAAAAACTGAAGCCAAGAAACAAATAAACATCCCAAACTACCCTACACCAAACTCATATTTACCCTACACTACCCGTATCATACTAACAAACGACCATTTCTATGAGACAAGATCACGAACTCCGGGAGATCAAACGAGGATCCAATTACTGGATATGTCGGGAATCTCGGGCTTCTAGAAGCTCCACGGCTCCATCATGTCCACTCCCGGCAACCCCCCAGAGCGGTGTCCGGCCACCTTACGTATCTGGGATCCCGGGTTCGGCATTTCCCCGCCGCAACAGCAGCTTGATTGTTCCCTCATGGCCATTCTTGGTAGCCCACGAGAGCGGTGTTTGGCTATACTCAGCGTCTTGGGTGTTGGGGTTGACATCTTCCCGCTCCACCAGTAGCCTAGCTATTCCATGCTGGGATTCTCGCTAGCCCACGAGAGCGGCGTTCAACTAAAATTTTGAGCTATTGGGGCCGACTTCTCATCCCAAATACCGGTAGTAGGTCTACCGGTACTACTGGTACCCTCAACGCCTTTCTCCAAGGATCTATGCCTCCAGGATCAACAAATCCTAGACTAAGAAACTATCTTATTGCTCCTTCATGCCTATATTTAGCTATCTACAAGAGTGCTATTCGGCCATAATTGGTGTCTTATATATCGGGTTGAATAGAGTTTTCTCGTGTAACCAACCTCGCTACCTCTTCATGCCCATATATTGTACCCCATATGAGTGGCGTCACACTCGCACTATCCCTTTGCCTTACGTCCCATACTCGAGTATGTTTATCTTTATTCTTATAGGGCACTTGCAATTTCAGCGATACCGAAGTACGAGACACAGTGTAAGGTTGAAAACGGCTTACGGCCAGGAGTATAGTAAATGGGGAGCCCCCCGCTGACTAACTCCCACAGAAATTTGGCAAATATGTGGTTATCGAACTGGTCAAGAAGCTCGAGCACAAATGTGTTCGCGCCATCTGAGAGTTCCATTTGCGTGTGGGTTCCCCAATATAAAAAGGAATGTTTAAGCAGAGGCATGTCCCGGGGGTCAGGGGACGTGCCTCCTGGAAGGCCCTTGACGGGCCAGAAGTTTAGATACGTCAAGAAGATTTCCGCCATCATCGAGTGGGCTCTGCCAAAGAGGTCGAAGTGTGTGCAAAGATACTCTTCGAGGGTAAATGGATCAACCTCACAGTCGAGGCGCCCATGCCCACGGTGACAAGCCCCCGATAACAGCCCAGCAAGGTCGACATCGCAGAGATATCACCGCTATTGAGATCATTTGGCCCTATCCAGATCGCTAGGGTATGACATATTTCACCCATCCGCAGTCGCCGCCTCGAGTGGGAAATCCACATCAGAACGGCCACCCCCGATCTTGTCTTTCCACCATGGGCCCTTGTCCTTCTCAGGGTTGCTCCACACGCGCCCCCGAAACCGAAGCCATTCATCATTTCCCCAAGCTTTTGTCTCCCTCGATATATGGCCGTCTCTGTAGGATCACCCCGATTCTTAAGACAAGCAGGAATCTAGATATGATATTTTTCAGCACAGTATTCTAGGTATTTTTACAGGTGTCCCAGCTTCCTACTTACATTTTCGAAACCATTTCGGGGATATTCTTTATAATTTCCTCCTCCAAACTCTTGTCCATCGTGCAGGGCACTACATCCTCTTTGGTTTGGCTCGCAGGAATGTGACGAATTCATCCTTGGAGAGTGTTATGGATCCAGTCGCCGCCTCCCAGCAAGATGCTTCTCAACCTCGTCCAAGATATGTTGTCTTCCAGCCAGAACCATCCGAACGCCGGGGGACTCCTGGGCAATTTGGATGAGTGATCCGAGAAGCTTCACCCGATGCCCTACCAGACACTCTCCCAGCGCATCAATATAAATGTGCATTGTGAGGACGAGATATCATGAGAAGGTACTCGAGAAAAGAAAGGTGACTTTATTGCTAATAAGCCGTGCTGTTAGCTCGCTGGTGATACTAATGCAAGCAGGCCGTGGAGGAAAACGCTGCCATTGCATGCTTCTGCTTCGATTTCGCGGCCCAGGAGGAGCAACCCCCACTGCGATTCTAGGTTCGGTGCTCAAACAGGTTGTTGGCGGGCGACACAAAATTCCAGAAAGTATAGTTAAAGCTTTTCGAGACCAAGGAAAGGTTGTTGACAGGCGGGGGGGTAGCGCCCTCTGAAATCGCGGAGTTCCTGCAGACCTGATGTGGGTCTTCCCAACCCCCAGGCCTCCATAGCAAAACAAGGCTGAGCCACCAGATTCACTCCCACATATACTATCATACCAAACCAACCCCGATAATCCCAAGTTTTTAAGAGCCAGTCTCTTACCTCCTCGACCCCACGGGTTCGAATGTCCTGGTACCGTATCTGAGGTTCAAGTAGAGATAGCCCGGCCAAAATTTCAACCCCCTCGCCTGCCACCACACAATTATTCCACACAGACACTATTAAAACTATTAATATTATCATTAATATTAGGACATCCTATATCTTTCGCTATTTCAAAGATTATAGAGGATAAGTTCTCGAGCAATTTCATAGTAGAGCAGTTAATATAATTCCTGGAGGGCGAAGAAAAGCGGGGGTGATCATGATTCTGAAGCCTTGTGGGCAAAGGCACCTGGTACTAGTATACCACCACGATTGGGCGCTGCGTTATACGCAAACCCCAAGCGGCTCATGACCGAATGGGGAGGCGACTAACCTCTCATTAATTCGATATATTTTATCCTGGCTAAGGCAGATGAACCCCTCAAAGATCAAAGGATAGCAGATAACCTCAAACAATATCGTATTAATAACTCCGCCACAGCACTGTACCGTGTAGTTAGGCAGGGTCTGACCGTTTATCCTGCATTTTGCATCAGAAAGGTTGCTTTTTCCTAGATCTACCGCACAGGCATACAGCTATCCAGCTACCTAAGCACTCGGGTTCAAGTACCCAGGGAACTGTTTTCGTAGAATACAGGGATTATTTCGCTAGTTGGCTACCCTTGTGTTGCACGAAAACATCTCCCCTGGCACTTTCGCAGTACCGTACATCCATCTTAATAAAAGATGCAGTTGCCCGTATTTCAACAAACATGTCAACTTAAACAATGAGGCCGCAGTTCTATACCTTGTGTAAACTTCAAAAAAAACCCCCAGCAACTTTCCGGATATTTATGACATTGTTCCATTTTGACAATCTTGGTATATTGGAGGCCGGGGTGGTCTTTGTCAGTAATTGTAGGCGCCTCTACTAAACACTATACACCACAGATTTCTTTAAACAGAATTATCACCTCAAGCCAACACAGCAGTAGAAACTGAGTCGAACACAGGAAATACAGAACAAGAGCGAAACAAGGACCAAATGTTCATAGTGGGCTATGTCTAAGCATATAAAAGAACGGGAAAATAGAAAATCTTGAACCGATCTTATTCTTTTTGCAAGATGATTGCATTAACCGCTAAGGCTCCCAGAGCACCACACTTGGTTCATCACTTCCACACCCACAAGCTGTAGTAGCTTCTCATGTGTCTATCGTATACCTAGTGCATGTATTCCTCACAAGGGAGTAAGCAGAACCCCATGGGCCAGTTTAGAATGGCCAACCTTCGAAGAGAGGCGCAAGTTGGGGGAGGGCCAAAATGAGATCATGGATTATCACTATTTGTCTTAAGCCAGTCCTATCTATACATTTCGATTGTCACACGTGATATACCATGGACTCCATTGTGAAAGAGAAATCTAGTCATATGCAATGGGTCATTGCAAGGATGCTTTCCTCATGAGCTAACTTTCAATGTCCAAGCCTTTCCTACCGCCCTAATTATTCTAAATAAATAATCTAGCGCATCGCCGATAATAAATAGCCAAATCCCCTCAATACTCATCTTCCCCAACGCTTTATTGATTCCGTTAAGGTTTTCCTCAGCAGATCATAGTAACCCGATACCTGCCACTCCCCCACACTGCCCATATTAGTTTTTTGGCCTAGGCCAGCCCAATGGCTCCACTTACAGTGAGCCGACTTGAGCTCTTGAGTAACCCACAGAGGTGGCAGATCCCTCCAAGGAAAAACATGCGTAGCCAACCCTGAGGACATCCAGCACTGGGTGATTCTAGGGCCAGGGTCGTCACCAAATTTCTGAGGTAGAAACTTCAGAATAATGGAGAGACCTTTCGAGTGAGACCTCATGACCCCCCTACCCCACATTACGCAAAAATATTTTCTCGAGGGCGCAACGCTGGCAAGAGAAACTAGAGCAGCCGGTGACTGGGCTGAAATGCCCGAAATCTCTTTAGCATTTCTCGCTCATAATGTCCCTCCCCGCTCCTACTACGCGAAAGTGTAAGTTCATCCTTCCCTTCCCTCGTGCCCACACGGGATGCCCAACCGGTTAGGAGAATTACTAGAGAGTATTCTATAGTCCACATCCCAAAGGGCGAATTTCCACTCACAGTTTTCTGCCAGGCCCCAAGTGTAGCCTAGAGGCCGCTAATGGTCTGGCAGTTGTCCAAGCAAGGCAGACCCCTCCCAGCCTCTTGGGACTTCCTTACCAACGAGATATAAGGCACAGCCAGAAGCCACCACTTGAAGCCCAGGATATATGATTACTACCAAAGCAGCCGGGATACCGACCTTTCACCCCTAGGGGGCCATCTACTCAGAGTGAATCTAGAAAGCCCTCACCGTACGCCGGAAGGATTCCAAAGTCAAGAGACATGCGTGAACTACTAGAGCACAATGGATCAAGTGAAATGGGCACATGCAGGTTTTCCGCCCACCAGTCCTCCGATCAGTTGTCCAATCAAACCACTACTATTGACTCCCTCAATACTGATACGCAAGGGTAGTCGTTTGCTCCAAATTAAGACCGCTCTATACAATCAACCAAACCTAACTCCATTCAATCCCTAGTCGAATGCCAGTGGCTGCTCGCCGTGTTTTTCTAACTTCGGGAGGGTGAATCATCCCGGCATGAGTTGTGGCAGAATAACGTTCACGCCATTTACTACATAAGGATATGTAGTCGGTGACTTGTGTGGAAATAATCGAATTGTCAGGACAGTAAAGTTACAGACTAATGAAATGTAGCTCCCTCTCTCAATTTTCCTACATGCTCAAGTTCGACATTCTAGAGCACTAAGTATGTAGCCCTGCCGGCTTAAATTTCCAGACGAGAGCACAAGTTAAGGGAAGATACCCAATTGCAGTTGTCTAGACAAGCAACCCGGACCCCTTATCCCTATCTCTCCTTCTCACAACCGTATCTTCCCTGACAGACCTAGCAAAACCATTCCCCCCAAGCGAGGGCATCCAAGGCCCAGACGCAGTAGACACAGCCTCTGGGAATATCCCTTCAAACTTACATCGCTAACAATCCTACAGTGGATCACTTACTCTACATAATCTGCAACTTTCAGCGCTCAATAGTTTCTATCCAAACAAAATACAGTAAGCCCTCCAAACCTCACGAGGAGACGCCCGATGAAACCTAATCTCTAATCCTTCCATTCGAGGGTTAGGAGAAGAGGGGCTATATCTGCCAGGGGATAGCAAGGGCCTGCCCAGCTCGCGATCATTTGAGATATCATAATATTATCATATCATAGCCATGATTTGAGATGTTCGCAAACAGCCCTTTACCAAGCGAGCCTAAAATTCCCATATTTCCAAACACAATTTGCCGCTAACTCTAGGTTATGAGGAAAAGATCATAGCCCTAAATATTCAAATCATACCCCGAAATTTTCCATTCTAAGCCAAACACTTTGAACATCCCAAACGGGGATCCAGGCCCAACCCATAATTTAAGATAGTGAACAGCTCAAATCATGGTGTGCCAAACAAGCCTTACTTTTCCACTGCAAGCGTTAATATCAGGAGACACTCCATAGTACCCCAAATGCCAATAACACACCCCAGTATAATACAAAATCCTAGGTCAGTGAGGGCTAGCCCGAGATAAATCACAAAGGATCACCTTTAGGTCCCACGATATGATGCTTGCTCTATGCTATACCATAGATGTAAACCCAACCCCACCAGGTCACTACCAGCGTGACCACCATTGCCCTAGGATATCACAATCCATTCTGAGACGTAACAGGATTATTTCCGTCCATCGTACCTGCACTATTGTTTTCTATCCCCTCTCCTCCTCTCATAGCTCATTTCCGTTAACTTCCCAAACCTATTTCCCCCGCCCAAAATAATTCCGACACCAGTTCCGCCACCCGCCCTTTAGCTCGGGAGGAAGGGGGGGCGGTTAGAGATACGGTCACGTACAGTACAATAGGTCTGCGAACGTGCATGGGCGAGTGACTTCGCGTGCAGGAGTGTCCGGGGGGGCTGAGTGAGGCCCACTGAGATGCACGCGATGTGGCACCGTTGCCGAGAGTCGAGGTGATATTGTGGGCGAGCCCCTGCGCCAGCGGTGACAGCCTAGACCACCGTGCACACAAGCACTGATCTGCACAGCCACGCCGAGGCGAGAAACGGCCGACCGATAGAGTGTAAAAAGTTCATTTAAAAGTGCCATGTGTCATGCTACCGGTACTGTACGAGCATAGTACTCGATATAGGGCACACTTGACAGTCGAGCACAGCACATCCAGTATCATGCCTTAACTGTGCTTCAAGTCATGACGACATCTCATCTCGACATCTCATATCGACGCAAAGGACAGGTAAGGCAACCGAGGCGTAATCTGCCAAAAAGCAAAAAAGAAAACCAAAACCAAAACCCAACAGCAACAATCTCAATACCGGATGATCGCTGGCTTAATCTCGAAAGATTAAACTCTCGTCTAATCAGCGACGCATGAACTTCATGCGAAAGCAAGGGACAAACGTCCGCTACCTCTTTCATTTTTTTTTTAGGTTTCCTTCCGGGAACGGATTGACGCCCGCTTCGGGCCGTAAGCAGCTCCGGCTACGCCTAACTGTGTAGTGCTTTAGCGCCCGAGCTGAGAGCCCTTGGGCCATAACCTACACGGCAACCTCCGGCTGGCACTTCACGGGATGTCATTCTGGGGCAGTTTTTTCTTTTTTCTCCTGGGGGCCGCGGGATCCGAGGCTCGATAGGAAACAGATGAAGGAAGAAATTTTCTAATGAGGCGCAGGAGGTCTAGGCAGAAACAGATGAAGGAATAGAGAATGAGGATGGGAATGGGAATGGGAATGGGTATAATATTGACTCAATACAACGTAGGTCACAGCCTGGGAGTGTATGCAGGGCAATTGGTACCTTTGCGTCCCGTCGGGGGAGTCGCCGCGAGTTCTCAGTCCGTGGGTCGATTCCATCGGGTATCAGTAGGCAACCGTTGAGGTCGACCACGATCACCAGCTGACCCAAATATCCCATACCAACATGATGTCACCGAAGCATTTCAAGAAGTTTGAGATCATTTAGCTCACCAACAAACATCAATTTGCCTGATATCCGATATGACTTCCCAAACACTTGACCTTTTTTCACAGTATATCACTCGATGTTCCACTCGCCTGCGCTGAATGCAGATTCCTTATGCCTTCGTGATACCGTCTGCACAGTACCGTACATCCGCCACGCCATCAGAGACCGGACGAAGCACCAAACTACAACTATAGAAATCTCTGGATGCTAATTAGAAAAAAAAAAACCCTTCGCCCCAAACACTCCTTACCTCCCCGGGGGGGACGGGAACGGCCCTTCCCCAAGTCACATAGCAAGGCAAGTCAAGCGCGCCTCACCCACCGAAAGCGCTCAGAGTCCATAATTCGAGTGCCAACCCAGGGAGAGCCAAAAAAATCATGTTGGTTCTTTTATTGGAGCCCGAATCGGATACCGGGAGTAGTTGTTTCACTGGCGTTTCGGGGCCGATAATATAGTTTTTCCGTGTTGCTCGGGAGAGGCACGACTAAATTAAACCAAGAAAAAGAAAGACACAAGCAGCGTGGGGTCGGAGCTGAATGATGCCCAAAAAGGCGCCGGTCAAGATTACCGGAGACCGAAGATTCGGGATTGCGGGGGGGTTCGCTGGAGGGTCGTACAGCACGATAAGTCGTGCTCAATGGATGGGATCTGCCGAGAAGAGAGAAGGAGAATCTCGCTGTCCGTGCTGGAGGATCTCGGGTTTCGGATTAGCCTCAGGTCTCATAATATATTACCGGTTTGTGATTCCACTATGCAGGATGGTGATGTGATTTTTGACGCGTCTGGGGTCTATTGTAAATTTCCTGGGGTTGAGAATAGGAGCCCGAAGCTCTTCGGGTTTTCTTTTTCCCTTTCTCTCTCTTCTAAGCGCAATTATAGAATAGCACTCACAAGGGGGACCATACCGAGAGTTTCGCTCTGCTCTGGAGAATCATGTATTCTCTGAATTCCCGGGTTCAGGGGGTTTCCGACTGAGTTTTTTCGCAACCCCCAGGAAATCTACAATCAGTTGTTGTTTGCGCGATGTAGCGCCATGCGAACACCTCGTCGAGCCCCGCATGTGCACTGCTGCACGATATAAATTTGAGTTTCGAATTAGGGGGATTCGGCCTTTTGGTTGAGAAAAGTGGATCCAAGTTTTTCGGGCTGGGGGACTTGGGTGTGTGTAACGCCTTTTTGTAAAGAAATCTGGCAGATCCGTTCGAGACTTGGCACCCGAAAGACGGTTTTGGATCCCGGAGCTGAATGCCTCTATAGTTTCTCCTACCGGTATCGTAACGAGGCTGGGGATCCAGGGTGTTACTTCTCGATTACCGGAGCAGCCTTGGGTGTCGGAACCTTGTGCACCACAAAAGGCTTTACAAGATTCACATATCAAGCGGTTGTCTAACTTTGTGTCAGTTCTCCCCCCGCCTTAAGTGCGGCGATTACCATGCTGCACCATGTGGCCCAAGCAGAAGCACTATATTGCAATCACGCTTCGTTTCGAAAGGCCAGTGCCTCTGGTTCCACTCGCTCAGATATCTTTCTGTACTTGTCAAATTCAGAAGTATTGGGAAATCTGGTCGGTTGCCTTGGCGCCAAGTGTCTAGGAGGTGAAGAATGAGAAAAGATTATGATTGAAGAAATCAATCATGAAATTGTTAAATTACCAGATATCATGCTACGGTGTATTACCATCAGTGGGGGGAACAAATTTCAGGCCTAAATTATATGTATATTTAATCGTTTCCTTCTCTTCGTCTTCTTTTCTCTCCACTTATCACCCTCCCATATACTTCCCCGGCTGTAATATCTTGGCGCCAAGATTTC
>Ga0307513_10000230_pt1 | contig 81392 bp, 74 predicted proteins | sample 15_EM_MG_FD_202174 | JGI IMG/M metagenome (GOLD analysis project Ga0307513, IMG submission 202174) | Populus trichocarpa ectomycorrhiza microbial communities from riparian zone in the Pacific Northwest, United States - 15_EM | ecosystem: Host-associated > Plants > Roots > Unclassified | place...
GGTGTAACAATACTCTGGAATTTAAATGCGTGCATTTTTTTATATCCTGAGTAAAAGCTCGCCTGATCTTCCCCAGGTCGACAAAATGGCCGCATCGTACCATCAACAAAGCCCCAAATTCCAGGTAGTCCGGAAGCATCCTTGACTGCATTCGCATATCTATATACAGCATTTATTATTAGCCTGTTCCTATGTAAAAATACTAGTCTCTACTTGCAGACCGAGTAGCTATTGGACATCTATATAGAGCAGTAATCGGCAAACGAATTAATAGAAAATCTGACGATGTTGAACAGAGAGATATTCATAAAGTTCTCATACCCTTCCTTATACCTCAAGAGCAATGCCTATTTACAATAACAATAGGATAACAAGAACCTTTTTGATTACTACTCTTTATCGGTGTCCATTAGCAACTCGGCCGCACTAGTATATTAGTTAACCTATCTAATCAGAGTTACCGACCTTTGCAAAGTCTCTAATGTGAGCCTTCGCCTATCCCATAAGAGCTTTTCTGCATACCGTGATATCAGATATGATATCAAATCATTAAAGACTACAGATAGTCTTCCTCTTGAGCATCCAAAGACTTTCAAGCAATCTTTAAGTCGATGCGGGTATGAAAGCCGGTAGAGTAGGATACAAAACGCCTCCTCCGGGTGAGGATTATATCTGTATCTCCACTGGATACGGTCTAGCCTAAGGCCTGGGAGTATGCGTCGTATTTCTTCCTTTGAAAATCTAATAGTTCATAGTTTAGCTACTTAGACTAGATCAAAAAGTCCCAACTTCCGGAGGAGGTGAGGGGGAGGGAAAACAGCAATACCGGAGGTACTCTCTGAAGTCTACCTCATCCCATCCACAATTATCAAGACGAAACACCCTTGCCTCATAGCACATTGGCTGCCGTTGAAGGGTATATGAGCGCTGCTTCTCTTCGCGTTCTTCTTGCAAGCGCAACCGCACTCGTTGAATGTGCCGGATATAAGTCACAAGGAGAATAAGAAACAGAAGGACTTGTCTTTGATCATGCACTCTTTCCATATTTGTTACCAGGTTTGAAAAGTCAAAAGGGAGAAACAGTAGACGATACGGGCGATCGGAAAGCAAGTACAAAAACTCTATCTTCGCTTACGTCAAGTTGTGTTGTCAACTTTACTTAGCAAAACTCCAAGAAAAGAATCCGCTATTGCCACACTCAACTTGGCCAAGACTTAAGTACAGTTCGTATTACGACCGTCTTAGCAGAACCTGTCTATTGACTCATTGAGAACGCACAGCATGGAACTGACATCCGGAGAGTTACATAATAGCGTTAAACCGATACTAGGGGGAGGGAGGGACTACCAATATCATGTTGACCGATGCGGCATAGCCAAATGCCCGCCAAGCCGGGGGGGGGCCTAAAGAACCCACGGTGCTTTCCCCCCAATGGTTTTCCAGAGCTGATAGCCTTGCTGCGAAGACTACTGCACGATTCCGGATGGCCAGCCGTGACCTTTTTTTCCCTTTGACTCCCGTGATCACGGTAATTCTCCAAGTTCTCGAACGGGGGAGACCACCTAGAGGTACTGTACTACAAGTAGTACAGTACAGCACAAGTACGGTATGATAGCAAACCAATCGAGGTTGTTTAGTACAAGTAAGTATACAGAGGCCAAAACACACTAAAATTGCATGTTTTTGAGCCATTATATTTCCACAGATATCTTGAAACTTGGCTTCGGAATTTTGTTTTCAAAAAATATAGTATATCTGAAGTATCATATTATCGTATATATTTCAGGTTTCCGCCGGCAGCTTGTACAGAGAAGGCGGCACGTGAATTGTGTAAGGTGTCTCGCAACGTATCTTTCCCATACAAAAACTCTAGTCTTGGCAGGCATTATATCTTGTGGGAGAGGACATTCCACTTTTTACTACTCTAGAGGAATTGAGGGAAAAAATCCTACACGCTTTTGTTTGAGTGACATTATTATATAGCAAATGGCTTTTGGAATTTTTTTCTATGCTGTTGCCACTTATGGTGGTTGGGTAATGATAGCCCGGTAGCTTGCAATTTTGGTGGGGGTTGACCTCTGGATACTTACCAAACGACCTCGGTTGAAAGTTGAAAACCAAAGGTTTGGAGGGGGGGTTACCCCTCGTTACCCCTCCATACAAGATTCTGTCCCAGCCAGCCCCCGAAGCCACATTATTTAGAGGGAGATATGGTATTATAATAGTTAGGCCACCCGCGACGGTGCCACCGTTACTGGGAGTGGGCTACCGCTATTCCGATTGAGCGGTATATATCAAAACCCAGGGACCTTGACCGCTGTGTGGACATGAGCTGGTCTGCAGTGGTGGCAGCTTTCCAGCTTTTTGTAAATACGGTAGCGATTGAGGCACGGCTGGTGAGTTTGACCGTAATTTTTGTTTTGACCTATTCTCTCAAGGGTGGTGGTAACTTATGATGCAGCACAGTTTTCCCCACAATAAGATTTCCAACTAGACTACTTTTGACGACATGCATGCATAGTGGATGCTAAATTCCAGTCTTCCACCACATTTCCTTACGCTCGGTCAACTAAAGAACACACAAATATACCCCCCCCCCCCCGCCAATATCGACCGTTCGTGACTGATTGGCCGGATTTCATTATCCCGAGTATGCAGGCCAACCAGCGAGGACTGTGTATTTGGGCGGGGTGTGTGTCAAAATTGCTTGTATGCCTGTAAACACAACAGCCTAATCCAATAGGCCTACTACAATTAAGGCATAGTGAATATGATAGCTGCGACTATTAACCAACCACGTCGAATCACTCCCGCGAAAACACCGGGATCACCGGGTCATCAATTAATTCATGCTCTGTTCCTCCTATCAAATACTGGTGAAGAGAAGTGGCTCCCAAATTCCCCAATTCAGTGTTCGAGCCGACCGAGCCTATCTCTTCGTCTGTATTTGTCGCCTTTTGGTTCCCTAGAATATTCCGGGATTAGGAATAGTTCAAGCGTCGAACCCACGGAGATGTTTTCTACTGGTTAGATTACAGGAGGGGCTCCATGGCTATAATATTATCTTTGGTAAAGATCCGGGGTTAACCTATGCTATTAACTACGCTAAAAGGCTGCGAAATCTGCACACAGATTAGATGAGACACGCAGTTAGTGACCTGTCAAGCCTTACTTAGTGGACCCTTATCCCCGCCTCAACAGCTACAAAGTCTCGACAACAAAAAGCTAGCCAGGTGCAACAACAAAACCCCATTCTACAGCACTTTAATTCCTCACCACCAACAACCCTTCGGAAGGCTTCATCACTGCAAGTATGACCACCGGTGCAGCCTCACCATCGCTCCTCGAAGTAATCGACGGGACAACCGTCCTGTCCCTTCTCTTCTTCACTTCGCTCTTGCTATCTTCCTACCTCTCCGCCAAATACTTTCTCCCAGCTGGGGCCTCCTCCAAGACCCGCTTCCTATATGGCTGGCACGTCTTCGATGCGTTGATCCACATTCTCTTCGAAGTCTCGTTCCTGTACTGCTCCTTTTTCTCGTCGGCCCCAACCGGCTTGACTGGGAACAGCCCGACCGTGTTGTGGGGTGACTTGTCACGTGCTTATGGCGCCGAGCACTCCACCAGCTTGTTCGGCCACTTGTGGAGGGAGTATGGAAAGGCGGATAAGCGGTGGGCCCATGCCGATATTGGCGTTCTTGCCCTGGAGATTCCCACTGGTTTGATAGGGGGCCCGCTGGCGTGGTGGATTTCTGAATTGATCAGAAAGAGGGATAAAGGCGCTTGGTTCTGGATGCTTGTGCTTGCTGTGGCGGAGATTTACGGTGGTATGTTTTGCCATTGGGGTCAGGGTGGGAAGGAGTGAATGAACAAGAAGGCGGAGTGACTAACTGAGGCGGACGAATGTAGGGTGGATGACCTTCGTTCCCGAGTGGCTCACTGGTAGTCAGAATCTTAACACTAGCAATCCCTTGTACACGTTTGTGTCCCCATTGTGTTGCCCACCTCAACTTCTCGTCAAGCTAACGAATCACTCTACTAGTTGGCTCTATCTTTTTGCCATGAACATAACCTGGGTGCTCATCCCCGTGTGGATCTGTTTCCAAGCTTACACGGAGATGGTTACTATACCTAATCGGGGAATCACTGCATCCAACGAGGACGTTAGCGGTGCAGAGAAAAAGTCCTTGTAGTGGCCGATCATGTATAATCGCTTCCTAGTCTTGTTCTAGTGTTTTTATATATATCCCAAACCTCTCATGTTTGCCTAGTTGCCCCGTGCATTTATTACCTTTTTTTCTCCCCCTGTTTTCCATTTGTGGGAGCTATAATACGTTCCCCAAACTGCCAAATCCCCCCTCACCCAATCGGCCACACGCGGCAAAGGGAGGAGAACAAGTGTTCACTGCTGCCTAGGGTGCTTGCCAGCGAGCGAGTAACAGCTGTTACGCCGTGATTGTCATGCCAAACGCATACAAGCCAGACACAGTAACTACAACTGCCCGATTACCACCCTATCGTTTCGCTTGCGGGCCTCAACTGGAATAGCTGTAGGGAAGAAGAGAGGTGAGAGGGCGGACTATACGAGCCGGGGAATGGGACGGACGGGTTTAGATTGTCGGCGGGTTCGAACATGGGTTTTCCAGAACAAGATGCTGCCAGGAGTTTATTCGTAGATGCTAGAAATAAGGCTGATGAGATGACAAGATGGATGGGGATAGTTTTAGGGCTAACCTGCTGGGACGCCGTCGTGCCATGGTTGCGATGTATAACGGGGTCTAGCTTATAGCAATGACTAGGACGGCGGGCGGTCGAGTGGGATATCGCACATTTAAAAGCAGCATACCATATTATCATCTGACCGTCTCTATGATGATACACTGTCACTGCCAGCCTCAGAAAGGCTGCCCTTCCACGATGTTATTATATCAACATTGTCATCCAACGCCGCCCTGCCCGGAAGCATGCAGAATTCATCCATCCTCTGCCATCCTGGCTACCATCCCTACGAAGTTCCCCATGTTTTTGACAAGGTACGAGAACAGTTCAAGCCTGCACGCCGCCGTGTGAAATATAACGGTTTCGTGCATTGCGTTTCTGTCCAGAATGATATTGTATTCTTCTATGTGTGATTTGCCATGCATACGGTACTCGATGGGGCGGGGGGGAGGGGTGCTTATGACGGTTACACCCCGTTTTGTGCGACGCGTTTTTGCGTGGAAGGCAAAAGTGCCGGGCACCAATTGTAAGACTCTCTCACCATGACGCAGGTAGGTGGAATAGAATTGGCTTTTTTTTCGCAGCACCGTGGTTTCACGTATCCGCGGGGCTCAAGGTTGCGCAAACCGGGGGGGGGGGCCTTAGTTTTCAGCGCTGCAATTCATCCGCCTCCAATCCAACCCTGGCAGGAGTAAGGTTCACCATCCCAGCTCCCTGATCCACCTCAGCACCAACCGGGGTACAGTAACAGTGTGGGAAGAATGAAAGGAAGAAGGAAAAGTATTTACCCTTGTAACACCACCTGTGCGGGCCCTGAGAAGTCTGGGCGTAATACACCAAATGATCTTCTATGTAATCGGGGTGCCGGTAGACTGATTCTTTAGAGTTGTGAGTTACTTTACGGTGCGTACCGTGCTCGGTACATGCACTCTAACGCTCAGGCTTGTCTCCCTGGTCCACGCTACTTTGAGCCCCGTACCCCGCCCATGGACAATCTCCAGTCTCGCATTGGGGCCTGAAAAATACCGGTACAGGTGTTTGGGGAGGAGGCAAAGGGTACTCGGGGGTGGAGGTTAGTGATTGGATGGACAGCTTCGAGATGTCAAAGCTTTTTGCCCTTCCTGGGGTTATGCCTACCGGGTTGGAAAAAAAATTCACTTCCAAGAGTAACTTAATGGCTATGGGGATTTCAAACGCCTGTCTCCCCCCGGGTACTGCACTGCACGTGAGGCGAACATGCTGGTTCTCTAACTCGCTCCTGAGACTAATGGTCGCTGGTGATTGAGTCGAATATCGTGGGCCACTATGGCTAGAATAGTAGAGTAGAGGGTTCGCCCGATTATTATTATTTCTGATTATTTATTTATTTTCACTCCCAACTCTAGCTCGTAAAATCGGGGTTCGCCTTACCTGTGCTACGGCCCAGAACTGATCGGGTTGGACGAATAGGTACATACTGTACTATGTTGTACCAGGATGCGCGCATGACTAGAGAGTTATCTTGGCGCCAGCGGGGGTTTTCATCCATTCTGCTTACCCCCGCATCACAGCCACTATTTTGTGCAGTACGGTACTGCAGCGTAAAACCTCTTTCGATTCGCTATCCCCGTTCGCTGGGGATGGGATAGGTTTAACTTGACGGGTTGACAGAATTTGCTCATACTTGGGTATGATACCAGTTAATGGGATCCAACATGTCCTGGAAGCTGATCTTATATGATACCGTGAGAGGAAAGCACACTAACCTAACCCTTCCTAAGACATTTCTGTCACCCAACCCGGAGATTGTAGGCGTGCCGGAGATAGCGAATCACAAGAGTTTTCTACAGTGAATATTGAATAAGCCTCGCTCAAGGAATTAATTAATCCCTCTGCAGTAAACACCGGACCACCACTAGGAGAACAGTACTCGCACAGCACTCGAGCACAGTGATTCTATCATAATAACTGTAAATCAGAAACTTGGCTGGCGTCACTTGCGTCATAACTAGTGCCGGCATCCGCGGCCGTTTCTCCAGAGTCTGGGTGTCAAAGGAATAGAATAGGCTTGCCCATCCGGACATTTTGTATTTCCGCTCCACCAGCTATTTTTATTTTTTATTTTATTTTCTATTTTCTAATGCTACAGGCGCTGTGCTCCTTTGAAGCCATATTACGAGAAATGTGCTTTTGAATATTTGTTGTTTCGTTTCGAGAATAGATGGAGAGTACTGTAAGGCGCGGGGGGCTGTGATGGCGGAATAGGAAATCTTCTGGAAAGCGCTGAGGAAGTCAGCCTTGACAAGTGATGCGCTTATCACACCAGTCATACCTCACATTGCTCACCAAGCCCTTGGGACGGGGCACAGGAACGCACACCCCTCCACATATATAATTCCCATGGATCCTCCTCCTGTGCACTTGATCCTCACTCTGATCTGAGTTCTGTTTTGACCCGATAATACACAGCCCTTAGCCAGTGCTCAAGTAAATACCCTACTGAACTGTACGCTTGCTGTTGTTCCCAATCGAGAAACGAAACCGAGTATGAGCGCCCTTCGTCGCCTATCATTTGTCATGGGTGGAGGTGGAGGTGGGGATGGAAGTGCACCTGATGAGGAGACCCCTCACCGTCGTCATCAACATCATCATCGTCATCTGCACCATCACCATCATGATAAGAAGGATTACACTGTTAGTCCAACCGGCGGGAATGTACCCGTTAAAATCCCTTCGGACGAAGAAGCACCGCGCCACCGACACCGCAAGAGGAGGGCCACCACCGTCCCTGCTCCCCAGGAAAATGTTCCGCTGAGGGTGATAGACCCCGAGTTTGAACCGAAAAAAACCCATCTGCGTAAGCGGTCTTCGGTGTCTTCTAATGGCACGAGTAGTAGCGACTCATCCGTTGCTTCATCCGGTGGGATAGAAATTCGAAGGAATGGACGAAGCCATGGCGAAAGTCGTGAGTGCCCCACCTGCAGATGATGTTACCCCATGCTAACCTTCAGGACCAATTAAAGCCCCTCTCACACCACTTATAAAGACCACTCCTCCAACTCCTTCTCCACTGGAGCAGGCTCGCAGGACAAATTCCCAACCGGCTTATCGATCGCCGCCCCCGTATCCGGTTACTCCTCATCGAGACGGAACGGAATACATCGCTTTTTCCCCTGTTCGCAACATGCCCTTCCAGGAAGGACTGCACGGGCGCTATAGCGACTCTGCTGTCCCGAGAAGGTTCGCACCTCACCCGGAAGCGGTAGAGATCGGGAGCAGTGATTCCATCGTGCAGGAGCCAAAGCGGGTGAATCGTTCCAGCTCCAGTGCATCGTCTCCCAAATCCTCAAGCCTCCGTCTGGACGAGAAGAAAGCATCCAGGCCCGCTCGCCGCTCCGGTCCGCCCAAGCACAGGGGCTCAGTCCGTGAGAACCAATACGACTTTCTCAAAACCTTTGACACAGTCTTCGTAGTCGACGACTCGGCCTCCATGGCAGGCGAGTACTGGGACCAACTCGGCCGAGCCCTCGAAACTATCGCCACCATCGCCACCAAGTACGATTCTGACGGTATAGACATCCACTTCCTCAACTCCCCCCAGCACGACCACAGGCACATCACCTCGCCAGACTCCGTGCGGGAGCTCTTCAACTGCGTCCAGCCCGCGGGCATCACACCGACCGGTGCTTGTCTGGATCGCATCCTGCGTGAGTACCTGGACAAGTTCGCCGATGCCAAAGCCGCCTACACCTCATCTACCTCTAGCTCCGGCCCACACCCAACAATGTACGACTCACTCCCAAAGCCGCTGAACATCCTCGTACTAACGGACGGGGAACCAACCGATGATCCCGAGACCGTTATCGTCGATGCCGCCCGGAAGTTGGACAGACTCAACGCACCACTGCACCAGATCGGCATACAATTCGTTCAGATTGGAAACGAGGAGGGCGCGCGCGAGGCGTTGGAGGAGTTGGACGACGCGCTCGAGGAGATTTACGAGATTAGGGATATGGTCGACTTCACGCCGTTCGTGGGAGCGCCTAGCGCTGGGGAAGGGGAGAAGCTCAGTGGTGAGATGATTTTGAAAGCGCTCTTGGGCGCCGTGAACCGGAGGTACGATCGGCGGCGGAATGAGTTTTGAAATACCCCTGCTTGATAATTTCTAATGTTTGCCTTTTAATTTGTTTTAAAGTTTTCATATTTTTTCTCTCTGGATGGAGTTTGGATTGGTTCACGAGCGATGATGTTATGAATTCATTGTGTACGTATTTATGTCTGGTAGAGGAGTTTTTCTTGGTTTCTTATATAGTTCGTTCGGTTGGGTCGGTGGCATTTGGCAGGCCTGGATTTTAAACTTTTTTTAATACATCTTACAAATTTGTTAGCTATACTTTGACTTTGCCAGAATTCATGTATTAGCCACACTTCAGCAGACCCAGCTGCTAAAGGTAGGCATGAGCAAGAAGCGTAACCTCATGGAAGAGACCCGGTATAGCAACAGCAACTTACTGTACGCACACCGTTCTGCTCTTTTTCCAGACCTTGGGCCGAGAAGAAGTCAGCGCTGTATGGCAAGGAAAACCGTGTATACGGATACGCAAGGGAAGGAACTCCAAAGAAGGGCTCGTGGGCTACGGAAATATAGATGGTCAAGAAATTTCCTCTAGCATCATACGCAGGGCGAAGGGGAGCGCGGCGGAGCACGGGAGAAATAAGTTGGCCTTTTTTTCTCCCTCCTTTCCACTTTGACTACAGTGTGGAAAATGGTTAGATACAGTACGGAATGAGGAGCGAGAGCTCTAATGTTTTTAGTGGGGGGGGGGCTTTGTCGGTATGACGTGATAATACCACTGGCGCTGGAATGCAAGGATGAGAAAAGTACAGAAGGCTGATGGGCGAAGGGTCACGGGAGTTCCTAGCAGGCAATAGAGTTTAGTCTTTTTTTGCAACTTTTGAATACCAGTTGGAAGGGTTTTTAGGGGGCGATTATATGACTGTCAAGTACACACCCTACACACACACTCGCTCGAGGGATTATATCGGGTGGGTGGGTTCGTCACGAATAACTACTGTACCAGTCTGATGCTGTGCGATTATGCAAGGGACCATACCAGATACCAATAACCCGAGTGATTTTTTATTATTGTGTGGGGTGGGATTAGAAAATCCTGTATCGTAGAGGTTGGTCCCGGCTGATGCTTGCTTCGCAGTGTCATGCGTGCCTTTTTCACAGATTGCGCGGTAAGTTACAGGGCTGAGAGAGTTCAAAAGTTTGGTTGGTTGGTTACTCGAGTATGCTGTACTTTAGTTGGAAAGGAGGTCCAAGTCTGACGGTGAGCTAACGCTATAGGAATGGTTGAAGTGGGTAAAGTTAGTAGATACCTTCTAGCCAGGGGCAGGATTTCTCTGCTGTTTGGGGGGATCTTAACTTATATCTTTCACCAGTAGTGAATATTCATGTGTCTTTTTTCCCTCCCGTTTTTGGAGGAATGCATCGTTTGCTGAGAGGGAGCTGTGGCTAGTGAGCGGGTAGTTCCCGGGACCGATTTAGGGGCTGTTTGGCACGTCGACGTTTGAGTGGTAAACCCACTCAAACTGCAGTTCCAGTGGTTTAACCTCTCAAACTGCGGTTTGAGTGGGTTGGTGTGTTTGGCTGTGTTCTGTTTCCAAACAGCAGTTTGCAAAGTTTGGAAACGGCAGTTTGGGAACAATGCTTCTGTTGGTTAATATTCAGTTAATAAATAATATTTTAACATAAGTTCAGCCTACTATCATCATATTAAATTCAGTTTACTGGAAATTAACCTCTTCCACTGATTACTAATTTTCTCTTGTTCACCAAAACTTACCTGAGGTGTTTGGCAACACAGACCACTCAAACTTCGACGTGCCAAACAGCCCCTTAGTGGTCCTGGTAGTGGGGAAAATCTGTATAAGTTAGCGTCCAAGATTTGGGGGTTTCCCCCACATCGAAAGAGATGAAGAAGTGGCAATCATTTCCTCGCTCGGCTTCTTGAGTTGGCGTGACGGTTCACAACATGTTATCGTCCGCAGGTTATATTACGAGGCTAGATGCACCCTCAAGAAGAGAAAATGATAGACGTTGGTCACTGACTGGTAAGCACCAAGGACCCCTTGCGCCAGGAGGAGTAAGCATATGGTAGTCGGAATATCAATGAAAAAAGTGAGGACTGGCTCAAGCGAGGCCAGGCCATGACAGTAACGATACATTGATAAGTGTGCCATACTCGCTAGGGGGCCTATAATCTTGTTAACTTGTACTACGGTAATTACTGCTCCCGCACCCGTTGATTCGTCATGCCTTCATCATGGAGGATCACTCGTCGACTCAGTTCTAGACTCTTACCCCAAGTAGGATGCAATATATTTCATTGCAGTAACTTGGCGAAATCCCCCAACACGCCAGTGGTGGATCGCATGGCTAGTCCAAATAAGCCTTGTGTGAGGAGAGATTGGTAGGCCCGGCATCTTGGTACTTGGGATAAGCAAGTGTTCCATGCGAAGCTGACTGACACTCACACCTGCTGAGCTGACTCATTCTCACTTTTTTCCAAAGAGACACTATTACCCGGAATTCATGTTTTGGGGCATGGCGTATGGTTTCCCCCCTATGTACCTACATACATACCTGTCGAAAATATGATTTACCCATGCAACCCCTCAAGCCCCATTCCCACTTTCCATCACTAGCTCATACATATATCGCGAGAAGTAAGCCTGCTGAGGTGAGGTAGAACCAGTATGCTATCTAAGCCACCAACTGTATGCGAAAGCCACACCTCGCTGATAAAGACGTGGAGTTATATATCCTGGGCGGGGGGCCTAAAAAAACCTCGGACATAAAGGCAAGACGAGAGTCGCCAAGCTCCGGTTCTAGAGTATCATACAACCAGTGGCTTGAGCTGTGATTTGTGAGTGGGATTGGAGTTTCTATCTCATTCGACGAACAGGTGTCTTTTGCTGCCGGCTGGGCGGGAGAAACGGCAAGAAAGGGAGTTGGCTTTTTGGACTCTTTTTTCAGGATAAAGCTGCCAGGTATCGATGCAAGGGCGGGACGCACTCTACAGGCACAGGAGGAGTTGTCGATACTACCACCGGTACCGTAGCCTATGCATGTAGATCTGAACCCTAAGAACTGCGCCGTACGGTCCACGCCCATACATATCATACCAGTATAACTTTTAGAAATCTATCGCCCCTCCCCCCCCCTATATACTTGTAACCCCAACACCATAATATATAACGAGAATTCAACACGGAATATTCTTTCAGATCCTTCCGGTGTAACTAAGCCACGTCGTCAGCGCCCCTCCCTCACCCATTAATACGGGTACTGTATCTTCTCAAGGCCCTTCCTAAAACGGAAATACCCCGAGTGATAAGAAGACATCGGAACCGGGAATACATACGAACGGTAGCTGTGGTTCGGTAAGGGGGATTTACAGTAGCACCCCTGGGTAGTACTGTACTACAGTTAATGCCGGTACCATATTATTGGAAATATTGGAACCGAATGAAAATGCCGGTACGAGTACAGGCCCCGAACGGCTTTCTTACCCGCCAAACGAATGGTGAAGACGGGAATATACAAGTATAATAATATGGAAACTAACAAAGCCATCCTATCATTCATTGATCACCACTCATGCCAGGCTTCTTCCAAATAGCTTGCCTACCCCCGCGACGGCAAAAAGAAGGAAACATCTCGTGTAATCCTTTAATAAAAGAAATGCTTAACAAGGACCCCCCCCCCCCCGTTCTCCTACGCCTTTGTCCGTCCGTACTCCTCCCCCGTCCATCACATCAACAGGAACATCCTCCCTTACTTCCTCACTCTCACGAAAAACAAAAGAAACCATACCGTACCCAGAGCACCCCGATCACCAACTGATTTCCAACAGGAAACGCCACTGGAGCAGTCAGGTGGGGTGGGGGAGGGCGTGGCTCCACCACGGTGGAACGAGATTTGCAAAGAATGCTGAGAGAGTTTTTGCCATACCGTATGAACAAACCTGCTTTCTACAAGTACTATGCCAATGCTTTTACTTTTTTCTTTTACTTTTCTTCTTTTTTTCCCCGAGGGAAATACTTTCCTCAAGAAGGCTCTTTATCATTCTCTCAACTCGCGCATTAGCCACGCAGGTTTAACTGCGCTAGGGCCCCATTTCCATTATCATACGGTACTTTATTATATATATATATATAACAGGACCTACAGTAGAGATAAAAGGGTATCATACGGTACCCCACGAATAAAAAACCCCTTCGGGAGGGAGGAATGAATCCCACGCCCCCGGTGCCCAAAAAACTGGAATAAATCGAACCGTGTGCTACAATCGGGAACTCGGAAATTCCCCGCATGGGAAAAAAGGGGAGAAAGGCACCCAGTGGGGGAGAGAGAAAAATAAAAGGAAAATGAAAGAAGGAAAGAAAACACGGGACCTTATCTGAGGAGGCAACTCCCGCTGCATAGCACTTTAAAGTACAGTAAGTTACCGGGTACTGTGAAAACTTGAACAATCGAACCGTGTGCGCCTGTACCGATATGTTGGACCTTCCTTCCTTCCTTCTCGGTGAGGTTCGGCACACTTTTCCACAGACGGGAATTTCAAACTATGATACAAAGCACACACTGTTCAATTATTATGTTATGCACGGGTTGGTCCGATTATTCTACCATACCCTATTACTAACGAACTTTCCCACACGGCACGTTCCCACGCCCACACTTACCAAACCATACAAATACCAAGACAAATATTTCCGTCCGAAGCAAGCAAGCCCCCCCCCCCAGCCTCGTGAGCGTTCACTATTTATTGGCTCATCTTGGGCGGGCTATGTTGTGTGGCCCTTGTGCCAGGTAGCTGGCTACAGCATGTAGGGAAAAATATTGTATCCTCCCCCTCCGCCGCCCCCTAGCATTGCACAAATCACCTTGCCAATGAACCGCTCCTTACTTCCAATACCACCCCCACCACGGTCACTCCGAAATCTCGGATCTTAAATTACCGTGGGCTGATCATTCGTATCACAGAACCGTCCCACGGAAGGACCTGATGCGCTGCGGGAGAGGGCTGGGAGAGATAGGAAAGTAAGAGGGAAGGGATATGCATGGTGTGATGGTTGCCGTCCTGCATGTTCCACCCGTCCTGGTCGAGGGAGCAAGAAATAGATATCGTGGCACAGTTGCCATTGAAGAAACAGGCTATGGTACGCTACAGTACCTGACGGTGTGAAAGTTCACTCACTCCGAATAATCCACCTTCATTTATAAATGGCTTATAAAAAAAATAAAGTCTGATATTTACGATAGAAGAGAAAGGGAAGTCTCAGAGGGTTCCCAAAATTAGCTGCTCCGTTGCACTTGGCACGTAGTTGTCCAGACCATCCTTCTACAATTCCTCTAGCACCATCCAGATTCCATCCCGAATGCGCTGCTCTTCTCGTGGATTGGGGAGGCGGGTGGTGATAATCCCTATCACAGGATATTAGTTGGATGAACATTTATCGTAATGTTTGGGAGAGGGGATACGCACACTGGCGCCTGCAACAGCTATTTGCTCGACGGCCAATTCGCCGGTTAGGATACCCTGGAGGAGTAGTGGGTTTTCCTGATGTTATCGTATTGTTAACAACTGTACCTCATCATGTGCTAGGAGAGAAAAGAAGGAATTACACTAAGGTACCCGCCAATACGATATATCCTATGCCTGTAATCCTCCTCCGAGTATGCTGCATCAATGGCCTGCTCGAGTTCGTTTGCAATGCGGATCTTCTCCGGGGCAGGGGTGGAAGTGTAGTTTTTTAGTGCAAAAGTTAGACACAAGCGGCCCTATTACGTTGGAGTCAGCACCTGTCACACATTCGGAGGCAGGGGAAAAAAAGAACTCAAGGAGTAATTCAGAAGAAAAAAGAAAAGAAAAGCAAATTCGGAAGACCTCAAGACAAGCCTTTGAAAAGTGCTTTTTCTCCTCTCCCCCCCCGATTCTCTAACAGTTGGGTCTGCACCTCACCGGTGGAGGCGGGAATAGGGATAACAGAAGAAAAGATAACAGGAAAAAACACCCGATACATACCTGCTTCCTTAGATTTGATCCATTCGTGCCGTGCAGCATCTCAGCCGCAGATGGCTTTTCACATTGCAGTGACTCGTCGCGGACAGATATCTGCAGGGATGCGAGGAGGTTAAAGTGCTCTTCGCCCGCAATGCCCGAAGGTCTGTATCGGGATGTGGGAGCCCTGGCCGATTTTGAAGAATGGAAGAGAGAGAATAAGTTGGACAGCATCTTGGATTATTTGATGTCTTTGCTTCGCTAGGGTGCTTGTTAGATTGAATATATCTCATGGGGCTTGTCTCGACGCACTGGATTTCCAACTGCTGCACTGGAATGATTAAGCAGCTCCTGCACCAATGTATCGAGCGAAACCTAGGTGTTTGTGTGTGCTATTCGTGATAATGATTATGCTCTCGACAAGTCCGAATGCTAGCTTGTGTTTGCTGCGAGGGTTATTGATTATACTATGAAAAAGAGTGGAACAGTGATAGATCACTTCGGAAGTCGTAACACACAGCAGGAGCAGCAAAAAAAAAGGAATGTAAGGCCCCGAATGAGCTGTCCTGGGTCGACAGAACAGCGCGGGGAGAAAGGTGGAAGATGGATAAGTTATATAAAAGAAAGGACGGTTGTCAAAAGAAACCAAGTTGGACCGAGCCACCAGCGAGTGTCAACCAACAGGATCTCACGGGGGGCTCAAGCTTTCTTGTAGTCAGTCCCTCCCGTCAGCTTACCCCATCCCAGCTGGCCCGCGCACCGACTCCCTGGGAAGCTGCGGCTGGTGAATTTCAAGTAAATGAAGGACGGAAAATAAGGGACGGTGGGATGGTGGGATGATAGGGATAGAGGTTAGCTCTTTCATGCTTCCAAGGACCCGGAGGAGCCTTCTTCGGGAAGCTCGTTTGCCTCGTTCCGGGTCGTAAAAGAAGGTTCTCCGCCTTCTAAGACACAGGGCGCTAAGCCCTTGATGGAATATCTCATCCCTAATCTGTACCATCTGTGGGGTGCTACGGCCCATTTCACTTAAATCGTGTCTCCGCTTTTGTACCATAGCGTTGATCATCCCTGATTTAACAACCTGCACAAGTACCGGTACTGTACCAATAACGAGAAAAACCCATCACACCGGTACGTTTCTCTGGTGCAAAGTGTAAACCGAACTGACCGGAGAATTACTGATAGGCTATGACAACCCCAAACGTCGTACAATAGCACTACCGGTAGCATCCTCTGTTCGAAGCGGTATTTAGTTGGGGAGTCTCGCCACTTTTAGGCGATGTACTCGAGCACTAGTAGTGTACCGCATAAGAATGGTACGAGTACGATATTCCTCCCATTGCAGAGACGCAAGGCAGTGTTGGACAGCATATTATACGAAAACGATAACTGCTGTGCTCGAACACGGCGGGCACACCGTCCGTCCTGTATCGCACAAGTCTTCCGATTAGGCGAAAGCCACCTTGTGCTAGGGGATCCCTTCAACCAGTCTGCCTCGGCAAACCCAGATCCCCCAACTTTGAATGACAAACTCTTGAACGAGGACACTGATCCCAAATATAAGCTGTTAAATGATAGACTAGGAGCTAGGGAATGAGGCAATAGAAGTAGATTTAATAAATATTGAGTTCTGATTGAGCTATTCGGGTTTGAAAAAAGGCTGTTAATGGGACAATTTTGTATGAATACCCAATTGTTTACAGTTAATATGCAGGTTAATATGCAAATGTCTAGGGCTAGTTGACTGTCAGCCGGCGAACTGGCAGCTAATCTGGGCAACCTATAACACAGACCTAAAATTAGTGAGCCTGGGGACTTGTCGTTGCAGTTCTGTCTAAGGAGTCCCCCACCATACCACAAACCATTAGGAGTTGCACAAGCTCCGGGCGGATCATCGAGTGTCATACCATGCACGCTCCCTTAGCCTCAGACCCCGCAGAATAGATTTGGAGACAAACATCTTCGCAGCCCATGATTGCAATACGAGTCCAGGGAAATCCCAAAGTTGCTTGTGTGCAACACCTCTTATCTTCACGAACGCATGAGTGTCATAGTCATTCGCCGATTATGGGGGACCCACGACAAACGAGATCTCGGCATGGACGGATTTTCCTTCTTCCGAACGTTGTTCATGTGGATCCCTCGATCGTAAATCTCTGCAACTCCCTCATCCCGTCCCCAACTCGTAGGCGGGAAGCACGGGGCTAATTCGTCAGGTCCTTCGTCATGGTGAGGAGGTAGAGCGAGGGTTTAAGGTTTGGCTCATTTCTGCAAAGTCTACTAGGGGGTGGACGTAAATGATGGGAGGGACAAGGTTTTGAAGTCCCCGTGCTCATTACTATCCGAGGCGAAAAATGACTCAATTTGGTATCTCAAATGCTAGGAAGGGTGAAAAGCTTTGACATCTTGAACCCCTGTCCCTCCCATCATTTACGTCCACCCCCGAGTATGATCGGAGTATCATATCTGCATACCGTTCTCTCCGGAATCAAATCTGGGTATCCCCTTTCCGATGACCCATCCGCGGGCAGTTTCACGAGTGGTTCTGCATGCCAAAGATGGGGGCTTTAGCCACGGGACAGCAGCAACCGAAGAGTATCGCGGAGTACCGTACCGTATAATGGTAGGACATAGGGTTGGTATCAAGGGATGCGGCGCGTCCATCCTGTTGAGGATGATTTAAATTTCAATCCTTTTTCTAGCCAAATCTAAACAGTTGCAGGCAGGTATTGTTAGGAAGCACAAGGCAGGCACAACCACAGTGAGATTCCGCTCCTTTGTGCACAGTATGTTGCTAGGGGGACGGCAAGGATTCGGTGAGGATGAATCGTCCCAGTATCATACCTAGGGAGATGTTTTTGTACAGGGCAAAAGTTGTTTTGCTGGTTAAGGATCTTTTTTCGTGAGAAAACATCTCCCCGGGCATCATACTTATACCGTGAGAGCTGGATTAATTGAGAATTTCACTGACGTTGGAGTTGCTTATGGAGTTCCCCCCTCTCACAGTAAGGTCTATTGGCTTCTTTTTATTTGTCTTAACCGAGGGCTGGGGAGCCTTTCACTGTGTTTTTTCCCTTTAATCTAATGGGGGAAATTCTGGACGTACCAGAGTCATTCTCAATGATTCCAGTTCTCATGGCAGTGCCAGGAGTGAGAATCAACACCCCGTGTTAATTCAAGGTTGTTTATTGAGCACACAATCTCTCCCCTGTTTGGGTTACATATCAAAGATTGAAGATCGGCAAGTCTGTCACTTCATTGGGTGTGGCGGCGCTAAAATGGATAGTTACCGGTATCTCGGGTCCTTCTAATTCGACAGCCCTCACCCAATGATAGCGATACTTTGAATCGCTCTAACATCACGCCAAGTGGAAATTCCTTTAAATATTTCTGGGACTCTCCAGGAAGTCATGAGGTAAACACCTTTTTCAGAGACCTTTGACCTTTAGGGGTTGTGGTTCTTGAGGTAGGGGAGTTTGAAGCTGACCATATTTCAGGCTGTTTTCATTCTCGGGCACTTTACCGGTTGTTCCGGAAACCTTTCTATTGCTAACTTCGTGTAGAGATGATGTAAGAGCCCCCTGCGGAACTTAAAAGGGGTAGCGGTGCACTGATGTTTCTCTGAGATAGTGTGCAGGATGGAACATAATCTCTCTAATGCCTATAGAAAGTGGTCATGCTATAAGGTTTACTCAACGAGGGGATTATATGATTAGATGGCGTTTAGTTTGGCCTGCCGGTTGTCAGGCCGGTGAGGTGGGAATCGGTTTTCTTGGCCACGATACTTTCAAACACCCGTTTCTAGAAGCAGAAATACCGGGTATCCATAGTTTGGGCTTTGTTATAGGACGGGCTAGGAGTATAGCGCCATACCGGGATTGCACCGAGGAAACGTTGGGCACCGCAATTGGGGGCCAACAAGGGCTCTGGAGGGTGTCCAGGACGAAATCTGGCGTGGGTGTTGTTCGGAGCTAAAACCTTGTCTGATGTCTTATGCTCTTTATCAAGGTTCGGTTCGGTAGCTTGGGACGGAGAGGGAGGGAAACATGAGGAATATTTTAGCTGCCACCAGTTCTTGGGAAGTAAATCTGGGACACCTATCCTTTGATGCTAGCCCTTTTTTCCCTCCCAGTATCTGGGCTAAGACGCTATGAGTGCTCCCATCGACCAGTTATTAACAGGCAAATCACAATCATCACATTGTTACCCATAGTCACGAGCGCTGAATACTGCACGCTGGAGCACATCGCCTGTCGCGTCGCAACTTATTCCCAACCTCCTCCGAAGACCGCGGACGGCAATCGTTCGAACTACTGGTGCTATACCTCACGGAATGGAGCTTTGGGCAATCACCAAGGAATTAACCTTCTATGATACCTTGAAAAGGAAGATGAATAAAAGACCTCATCCTATCATTGCAAACCCTGATTCATGATACCCTAACACAATCATTTACACTTTCGCGAATAATAATGTTGTTGACTTTCCAGAGGATAAATCTCTCACCGCCGCCATTACTACGGTATACCAACCGACCGTTCACCGCTATCACAGTAGCACTAGCACTGCGCTGTACACACTTTCTCACTAACAACTCCTTTCACCTCCAAAAGAGGCCGAGATTGATTCAAGGGAATAAAACCACCGGCTTTCAATCCCTTGGCGGCGATTAGTTTATTCCTATTGACACGGGGTCAAATAAGCCCTGCCCTGGAGGCTCCTGTCTTCTGCTACCCCCTGCAGAGCCGGCGAGTGGATTATTAACATGTAATACGAGGGGAGGCTGAGAGTTTATCGGGAGGTGGAAGCTATTTTTAAGATTGGTGTCTGCGTCGGAGTGGAATGGTAGGGATGGGAACAGGCGTGGCTTCGGTCTCATCTTGCCGGCCGGCGTAAACAGGTGAGCCACCCCACCCCTGTCAGGTCAAGTGCAATTCAGGGCACGGCTACCTAGCCACTCCGAGTGACTTTCTATGAGCGCCCTGTGCCGGGTGGCGAAGAGTACCGGTATGTCACCGGTCTACTCGAGTACTATATCACCGGTATGGCGAAACTCACTCGGATTAAACACCTCTGGGAGAAGCCTCTTTTTCCTTCCGGGGCGGTGAATTCGGCAGACTTAGGGTAGATCTTGATTCTCTCGGGATTGGCAATTTTTTTAAAAAAACAATGGATGTTGAGTTTAGCTATGGGGCAATGTTTATTTGGTTTCATAATGCTGTACTAGATGCCATAGTCCCTCCCATTGCCTATCTAAACCAGTTTCTTCATGTACGACAAATGGCTAAAGACAAGAAAGGAGAAGTAAAAGAACGGTGTTGAAGCGATAAAAAGGGGCTTAAAGGAGGGGAGGGGGAGAGGAAAGGATAGAAATGGAGAAATAAAAATATCGATTGCTTGGGAAGACTTTGCCCTATGCTCCACCACAAGAGTGGTCCTCTTGTTTTTGCCCTTCGCATTACCTACCACGGCCACGACCACGACCGGCTGCACCACCGCCACGGCCACCGGCGCCATTACCACCACGACCAGCACCACCAGCACCACCAGCACCACCACCACCACGACCACCACCAGCACCACCACCAGCACCACCACCAGCACCACCACCACGACCACCACCAGCACCACCACCAGCACCACCACCACCACCACCACGGCCACCACCACCACCAGCACCAGCACCACCACCACGACCACCACCAGCACCACCAGCAGCACCACCACCAGCAGCACCACCACCAGCAGCACCACCACCAGCACCAGCACCAGCAGGACCAGTACCTTTCTTGCACACGCGTTTAACGAGGGGTTTTGGCGTGCTCTCTTTCGGCGGTGTAGTATCCACTCGTACAAATGGTTCATCTCCGAACTCACTATTGACAAGTTTGTCAGCGTCACCCCAGGGGAATAACTAGGGGACTTGGTCGATATGGAATGGATTGCGGTGATGTTGGGGAAGAGATATCGACCTACCTTCCCTTCTGGGCCTCCTCCCGCCTTACCAGTTCGTCGGCCGGGATACGCATTGTGGGGGCGGCAATGGCCGAAGCGGCAATGAAGGCGAGGAGAATAGCGACAATCTCGTGGTGAGCGAGCATTTTGAGTGATTATGTGGAGATTCTTCTAAATGGGGAAATGGTGTTTCCACCGAGATATGGAAGGAAGGGAAAGAGGGGGAGGAGGAGGAGGAGGAGGAGGGCAATGAAACAACTGGCCACCTGCGATTCTCAAACAGTGTACCGAGATCAACTCTGGTGTGAAAAAGTGAGTGAACAGCCGGGTTCTTTTAGTAATGACCAAGAACCGAGCGAGAAAGGAATGGATGCTCTGGTGTGCGATGAAAAAGCTGGTGGTTGGGGGACGATAGTGTTCTTATATTCTATGAACTCGTAAATGAAGGTAAGTGAGCCTGTGGTCTCTGAGCCCGGTGGAAAAGTGCATGTGAGCGTACGGGAAGACTTGCTAAGACTCGAGGCAAACTAATGGGTATGGCCATCCACCGGAGAAACCCATGGCCGAGCCGGGTTATGGACCTGTTTTTCTAGAGTTCCGGCTTGCGAGATTCTCCGGTAATACAAAATGGTGGCGGGGGAAGCGTGAAATAGAAACAGCTATTACTGGATCTGGGCAGTTTAATAATGCTGGATGTCAGCAGTGGTATCGCTCCGGTGTAGAAATGTTATGTCTTATTTTTATCGGTGTGATGGACAGATCATTGTCTGCGATTTGATACAGCCACATTTGGTATAGATGGACGGGTCAAAACTCGCTATGGTAACATGGTTGGCATTTGGGAACTTTAAGGGAAAATCTAGCTAGAGCAATGTAAGCCATGTTTGTGGAAGTATTTCATCAGATTTGGGGACTGGAAGGCATAGTGCTACTACTGGGAATACACCAAAGACACTCGATGGATGTCAGCTCGGCAAAGGCACTCAGGGCTTGGAGAGCCAACTTATCCTGGTGTGTAGGTTAGTCGTTAAACCGCCAGGCTAGAGCCCACACGTGCTGCACATTGCAATAGTCGAGATAGTCCTTCAACACAGGTAGCTCACACATTTACAACGTCATCACCTCAACGCCACCGCATTCAACAATAGCTCTTGGAATAATTCTGGGGGGGTGGAGGTACAACTTGTTTTACTAAGCTGTAGAAAGATTAAGCAATGCCGGGGGTATGCCGGGGTTTCTACCCACATCATCCCTAAACATGCTAAGAATAGGGTATATAATCTTCTCTGAGAGCACCCTAACTCCACCATAAAGCTCCTTTCGCATTCCTGTCCTATTTATTATAAGTATTATTGTGCTGCAAGCGATATGGAGGAAGAGCTTAACTCCACCAACTACTGAGCGGGTTGCGGTAAGAGAGAGAAGAAAGAGAAGAAAAAAACCTCACAAATTTCACACAAAGAGAATCCGAGAAAAAGATATTTCCCTGCCGAACCCCTCTGCACCCTTACCTCATTCGACTTACTGTAGTTCTTCTAGTATAATATTACACCACCTCAATATGACCTATCTTTTCAGTGTCGTCTTTATGAGGAATATGGGACATGGAGGGGAAGAAAGAGGGACCAATTTACATGACCGAACTTCGCTACACCAATGCATGAAGTTGATTACGCTCCAAGTTATCGAGATCCAGAATCCCACAGCTTCCACCGGCGGTGGCGCATGGGCATGGGTGTATCCTTGGGTTTGTGTATGTGGCTGACCGGGAGGTGTTATAATCTTATCATAATCCTTGCCGAGCAGCGGCCGGTCGTGATGGGCTGGGTTTGCTGGAACTTGTCCTCACGTTCATTAGGTGGCTGAGGAGGAGGAGGAGGAGGAGGAGGAGGAGGAGGAGGTAGTCATGGGGTTGCACTCGGGGTTTTGTCTGATTGGGTGGGTGATAGTTTGGTGATTTGATAGAGGGGGACTTTCGGGATACCAGAGGAAGTTGGGACTCTTGTACGGTGATTGGTCTACGAGTAGGGATAATTGGGTATCGTAAAGACCCTAGGCAAAAGGTATTGGTGAGATCGGTGAGTGAGCGACTCTTCGAAAAAAGACAACCACGTAGTCGGATTTTCTAGCCGTGGGGAACACGGCTTGGTCGAGGCTTGCTGTATATGCATGTTGGTCCAATGGTATCGAGTGTTAGCAACGGATAAATTAAGAAGCTATGGAAAATATCTGAGTACTCAAGTGCTTCCCTCACTCGTCGGAAGTAGGCCAAAGTTTCCCTTCTTCGTTCAAACATCCAAGAACTCTAAAAACCGATAATGCCTGTAACCTAACATGGAAAACAACTCCATTAGCAAGGTGGTAGCAAATATTGACCTACAGCAGTTCGGGAGATTACCTTACCGCAGGCGCTTTTCGTGTGCCGGAATAAATCATATATGGTTCCGGCCCTCTGCACACAACGCCTCGATCGATGCAACGGGGCCTGGGCATCAAATTGACTGCTCGTAGATGTTCAAACTACGAGAGCAGGGGAGTTTTTATTATTTTTATTCTAATTTTGTTAGGATTAAAGGCTTAACCGCACCTCTTTTGGAGCTGGCATTATGCCAAGGCGTCACCCATTGCATCAATCGAGGTGTTGTGTGTAGACTTCTGGGACTGTACCTAGGTCTTTTCTTATTATTTTATATCAGATACACGGATTGGCATTCAACTTCCGAAGTCCGAAATCTAAATCCTGCTGAGTTTGGTATGGCCAGTTCACAGGGTCCTGCTTCGTAGTTCCTGAACCTCCGTTTTCCAGTCCGCGCTTTCGGTCCAAATTCTAGTCTAATACTGGCGTGCCAAACGCGGCCTAAATGGGCAGTTTTGCAAGCCGTGATCTGAGCCGTTTGTCACCTCAAAGGACTGTGCAACACAGCCCCTTTATCTAACTCCGTCTACGGCCAGCAATGATATCAAACCTACCCTCCCTCACACTGGTGCCATACAACCATTGCCTGCCCCAGCCCTGCCGCCTGGGTCCCGCATGGCTTGCAGGGGACTGGACCAGCTAGTGCTCGGAGATGGGGGTAGAAATCGAGGATAACTTGGGTAAGAATTGAATCTCGGGAATCTCACAGATTAGAAATTACAAGAAACAGGGCCGAACTAGGAGGTTAAAGCCCGAGTAGTTGCATTCAAGTGATTCATTAACGCCTTCGCAGAAAGATTGTGCAGGCCATCCCGCCAGGGACCAAAGCTCAACACGAGTGACAATTTATGAAGAAAATCAGGTCAATTCTGTTCTTATATGTACTTTACCAGTCTGAGGACCACTGCAACTCGGGAGAGAGCGGACGTAATTCATCAAGCCATGCCAAACTATGCCAATCAATTAAGGAATACATGCAAACAAGCAAGCGAGAAAACAGAAGTACAATACACCACCACCATAGGAGCATGCAGAACGGAGAGGAGAAAGGCGAAACAAAAGGGACAAAACGAAACCAAAAGTGCTCAACAATAATTCTCGAGCAAGAGCGATGTCCCACCAGTAGCCGCCGCCACCCAAACGCTTGTCCAGAATATCTTTCTCTTTGGCTTTTTGCCTTGTTTTGATTTTCCCTGTTGCTGTTGTTTCTGTTGCTGGGAGTTCGCGGGGGCAGGAGCGGCAAGGGAGGACTTTTCTAGCGCTGGCTTCGTCAGGAGCTCCTCGGCTGGGGTTGGGGGTGGTGGGGATCCACGCTTCTTCTCCCAGTTCTCTCGCGCGACCTCTGAGGCCGGTGAGAGGAAAGTTTCGGGGGTGGTTTCTTCAGGAGAGGGGGATTGTGTCGTGGGGGATTGTTTTTCGGCAAAGGTCGAGGGATCGGCGGCAGTGGTGATCTCACACTCTTTTGCTGGTTCTTCTGCTTTTAGTGTCTCTTCCACGACCTTCGGGGCTTCGGTGGATAGTGTCCCCTCGGTGGATTGCTGAACGACCTTTTCTGGATTCTCGGTGAATTGGTACTTGTCCTGCCAGGCGTTGTTCGTTTCTGTCTCTACAGGATCTTCGGCTGCCGTCTTCATCGGTGGTGTGACGATGACCTCATGCTGTACTGGTCCAGGCTCGATTTTTTCCCTGGCGACCTCTGGGTATTTTGCATCCTCGGTGACTTGATCCCAGCGTTTGGCGTCCAAAGGCTTGAGTTTGAAATCCTCTTCCGGGACTTCTTGCGGTTCGGTGCTTTCCTCAATTGGGTTGACCGTCTCTTGTTCAACGGGCTCGGGCTCTCTTTGGATAGGCTTGGTAGCCTCGCCGACCAGACTGGAGAACTCCTCGAACACTTTTGGCGCCTCCTCGACTACTGGCGGTGGCTTCCCGCCAAAGCCGATTTTGCCCGCAATGTCTGTTGCAATTGCATCCAGCCCTTTGGGTGGCGCGGCGTCTTCGAGGGCAGGTTTACCCTGGAATTCCCTCATCCCTTCGATTTCCTGGAGCATGCTCTGCATTTTCTCATCAGCATCCTCGATGGAGGTACAAACTATGACGCACTCTCTCTCTCCTGCCACGATCTCAAAGCCCAATCTTTGGACAGCACCCCAGTAGCCGATAAACCTTTCGGGGGACTGCATGTTTTCTAACACTTTCATCGGAGTGGTGGGTTCATGCAAGATGTGGGATAGGGCAAGAGGAAGGGGTGCAAAGTTGAAGTCATTGGTGGATGGATTTCGCGTTAAGACAAAGTATTTTCGCACCGGGGGGTACTGCGAGGTCTTATAGATGTCTTCGGCGGTGGGGGTGTCAGTGCCGGACCAATCCCATTCCTCCTTATTTTCCCTCACAGCGGCTGGTGATTCCTTTTCGGCTTCTATCTTGGCTTGGAGAATCCTCTCACGTTTCATCTCCACCTCGATTTCGGCGGCTCTCTGGCTCTCTAGCCGGAGTTCCTCTCTCTCTTCCTCTCTCTTCCGCACCTCTTTCTTTTCAGCTTCTATTCTCTCCATCTCTTTCTTTTCAGCCTCCCTTCTCTCAGCCTCCCTCCTTTCGGCTCCTCTTCTCTCGGCTTCTCTCCGCTCGGTCTCCCTCCTTTCAGCCTCTCTCTTCTGGGCTTCCTTCTGTTCCCGCATTACCCTATAGGCCCTGATATCACGCATAGCACTCTCCTCCTTTTCCTGCTCCTCACGTAGTCTCTCCCATTCCCGGATCATGGCCTCCCTTCTGATATTCCGTTCTCTCTCAACTTCAATCTCGTACTTGCTCTTCGCTGGACGGCCGGCAGAAGACCTAACATCGCTGGGGAGGAGTATATCCATGTCAGAGTCAGAGTCAGAGCCGGAATCCGATTCCATTGAACTCGACTCGGACTTATCGCGCGACGGTGATGATGGGGGTTGTGTCGGCCGGGGAGGGAGTGGCGGAGGGGCCTGTTCAGGATCGGGGTAGGTAGGCGTGGCAGCCGCGACACCGGACGGCAAGGCAGAGTTTTTCTGCGGAGGGATAACACTCTTAGCACCCAGAGATGGTGATGGCGATGAAGGGGAAGGCTCCTGAAAGAAGCCCTCCAAGAACCCGGTCTTCTCTCCATGATCATGCTTCTTCCTATCGACGCCCGGATCCCAGCTGCTCTGTGCCTTGGGTACTCGCTTCAAGGTAATCAAGTCGATTTCGCTACCGTCATCATACTCTTCCTCCTCCTACGCAGCATTCATTAAAACTTTATCTCCAACCCAATCCAACTAGCCCAAACAATAAATGGATGAAGAAGGGAAACTAACCTCAGCACGCTCAACAACCCAGCCCCTCCCAGGCACGTACTCGCTCCTCCTGTCCATTCTCTTCCCATTCCGGACCTCGGTCTCCCAGCGCTTTCCCCAGACACGAACCGAGCGGGTGAAGCGTGGGTGTGCAGCGCGGACCGTGCGGGAGAGCATTGTTTTCCTATCTTCAATTTATCTTTTGTGTTATTGTGGAGTGGAGTGAATGGAATGAGATGAAATGAGTGAGTGGGTAAGTGAATAAGTGAGCGAGCGAGTGAGTTGTCAAGGTGGGGTTTGTTAAAATGCTATTGGGAGGGTGAGGTAAGGTAGGTAGCTACTGGAGTAGATTACAGTGCTTATGACAAGCAAGAGATGAACCCCGCTGCATGGCTGACTGATTGGCTTGGCGACGGCTTATCACGGTTGTTCGGATGTATGATAGCGTATTATAACTTATGATTCTGCTTGCAGTAACCTACTCTGTTCTCTCTTTGGTGGCTGGACAGAGCATTACAGGGATGGCCTCGGGAACGGAAGGGAGGGGAAAAACTGGGGTTGGGTTGATTGGGATCTAATTCGTCTCATCATGGGCATCGCGGGAACCGACATATCATAGCCTGGATAAGAGTTGGGTATCATTTATTCTATTTTACAATTCGTTTAGTCCGCGTTAGATGCCGAACCAGAGTTTCGGCTTCAACTCTGCCAACTTCTCCAACGCCTTTAAAAGTTCCCTGTCCTCCGCGCCCATGGTCTTAACCGTGTCCCGAGCGCCGATAAATGGCTTCATATCTGCTTCACAAATTGTGCCTGGAGGGGGCACCTCCCCTGTTTCAAAATACCTACGGACGTACTTTGCTGTACATAGCGATGGTGCGGATATCGAACAGTGTCCTTCAGAGTTTTGCTCTAGCACGGTTGATCCGGGGAAGCGTTTGGACATGGTATGCGCACTAAGATACACTAATTAGCACTGATAGGTAGGAAAAGAATGAGGGAGGATACTTTATAATTGGAGTAACCGGATCCCTACTATTCCCAATAAACAACATTGGGGTGCTGGTGTTCCCACTATACGGCCCCGAGAACGTCAACCCCTTCGGGCGGAATTTCCAATTGGTACAGGCAAGCCTAAACCTCGCCCACACGCCTCCGAACACCTTCGACTGCGAGGTCAATTCTCTAAGGTACTCGCCAAACGCTACTCTGTCGTCGGGCACTGGCGCGCCGTCAGAACATGCGATCGCAAGACTTGCTTCACCGCCGGGATTTGGCGTCTTTGGGCCTGCGGGGCAGTCGCATTCGAGGCCTACGCGAGCTATCGTTAGGTATCCCTTCCCGTCGCCGGACTCCAGGGCAGCGAGGATCTGGGCCACGATTGGGAATGCGCCTAGCGGATTGTATAGGGAGGAGAAGAGGAGGTTGCGAACATCTGATTCTGTGATTATTTCTGGGGCGTTGGTGGTCGATTGAGAGGAAGGGATGGGAAGTGGTTCTGCTGAGAGTTTTTGGAGGAGGTTGTGTAGGCGGATGGTTATGTCCTTGGGTGTCGAGCCGGTGTGGAAAGCGCATCTCAGAGGGCCGGCCTGAGAGCAGTATGTCGAGAAACTGGCGAGGACTTTGTCTGTGTCTTGGAGGTTGGCTTTCCAGCCCGTGGAGTAGTAGTCTTCCGCATCGCAGATTCCTGTTCGTCCCAATCAGTCCCACACTTCCCCTCCTCCCGCAGAGCTAACAGGGTAGAAGTAGTTACCATCGACAACAATCCTCTCAACCCTCTCAGGAAACATCGCAGCAAACGTACTCCCAAGCACACTCCCATAACTAAGGCCCCAATACTGCAACCCTCTCCCTCTCGCCCCACTCAATCCCCAAAGCCTCTCCGAGATCTCTAGCATGTCCCTAGCCACTGATGCGGTGTTGACATACCCACCCTTCTCCTCCCCAGCCACCGTTCCACAACTCTCGGAAAGAGCTTTAAACCGTGAGTGTGTTTCCGCAACTTCACTCCCACCGGCAAGAACCTTCCCGCCCTCCTTTTCACTGAAGACCCTCCTCTGCAGTGCATCCTCAAAACAGGAGAATGTGGGGGTCGTATTATTCACGCCGCGAGGATCGAAGCCGACGATGGAGTAGTGTCTGCCGATGACCTGTTGGAGTATTTTGCCGTATATTAGGAGCATTAATACACCAGAGCCGCCGGGACCACCAGGGTTGATGAGGATGGGGCCGCCGTAGGGTTTGCTAGTGTCGGTAGCTTCGAGGATTGTGACTGCGATTGCAGCAGTACGGCCTGGAGAGGGGTTGGTGTAGTCTAGCGGGACGGCCAGGCGGGCACAGTTGTAGCCGTTGAAGCAGGGGTAGAGTTTAATGTCTTTGGTCGGGGCGATCTGTGGTCGCTCGTTAGTTCGCTATCTTTAGAGGTATCAATCTCACAGTGGGAGTGGGGGGAACATACATCCCCCCAGCCATAATCCCCCTTCGCTAGCTCCTTCCCATCAAATATGGCTTCGCTATTTTTTACATGGCAGACACACAAGAGTAGTAGCACTAGGAACGTCATAAGAACAGTCTTGGTCGACCTGGAGAGTCCCCGCGAATAGGGCTTATTAGAAGGACTATAACTTTTGCCCTCCGAGCTCATTTCGTCTGGTAGTAATCTGAGCTTCTCCACCGAGTTGTGGGACATCTTATCCGCAGTGTAGCTTTTTCCGAGTGTGCAGTAGGATAACACGAGAAGTGGGTTTAAGGATTTTGTAGGTAAAGGAGGTTGAATTCTGGGACGAACAAGAAGATTCTGTCGCACCTCACGAGACTCGGAGTTGTTGCCTTGGGTGGGGAGGGGTTATGGTATTAGGGTGGGGGTGAAGTATTGGGACAAGCAGGGGTACCGTAGCAGAGGTTTGTGCATATACCTTGGAAGAAGTATCAAAGGACCAAAAAAGTAAGACAACTATAATACTAATTCGAGCAATTTCACAACCCCTGCTCGTCCCAATATTTCCCTCATCGCCCGAGTACTCCTACTTGTACTATTAGTAGGGTACCTGGAGTGGTTTAGCCTATATTTTGGAAATAGTGGTGGGTGCAGGGGTTACCGCTGCCGGTACTGCCGGGATGCGTAACAACTAGAATTACACCAGTAGGCTATTTGGCACTACAAAGCGATTGTATTCGATTGTCGCTCTGGCTTGTGAGAGCTCCAGAGTGTTTCTTTTGCCCATTGCTCTTTTGTGGATAAGATTGAACCCTGGTCTCAACCTACGGGTTGTATCATGAGTCATCACATCCCGTACCCAATTAATGTGTCCAATTAATACTCAATACTGTCGGAGCAGCTATCGTGGGGCGATCACACGAACTAGACTAGGGCTAGACTAAAGGTATAATTAGGAACTTCGTTCGCTCGCCCTCACTCTAAACTAACCAATCAAAACATAAGAATATATGGAATAAGGAAATCATCTTGCCCATTCCATCACTACACTCATCCATTTCTCTCCATGTCTGACCCCATTTGTCTACATACTTCCATACCGATGATAAAGGGGAGACATGACCATAAACCATGTCCTCAATCCTTTCATCTCCTTTCAACTTGAGAACAAATGAAATCACCAAAGACATTCTGCAATCTTTCATCGTACCTTCCCGCTTAAATCCACTCTCACATCTTTGCCCGTCAGCTATCCACTTTCGTCAGCTCTAACAAATACAAGCGCCACGAATCACTAGTCGCAACACCCAGGGTTATGACGGCACCCCGTCTGGGTCAACAACCAATTCCCACCCTCGGCCGTGACCGTGACCTCGTTAGACCTGATAGTCCCACCCTTTGTAGCCTTGTACTTGTACACACCAGCCTTACTAAACTTTATAGTAGCCACCCCCTCGGCATTTGTAGTAGCCTTGGGACCATCACCGCCCGCAACCATCGTGGAACTTTCAACCGGCTTTCTATCCTTCCCATTGACTACAGTAAAAGCCACATCCTCATTTAGCTGAGCACTCGATTTATCCGCACTGGCCTCCAAGAAGGCGCTGGCGCCAAACGCGCCGGAGGCAACGAGCACTCGATCGTCCGCAGCAACCTGAGTTTGACACCCCCCTTTCTCGGCAAAATCGTATCCGATGAGGAGTCCCCATGACCCATCATCCGTCGATGGGTCATCGTGGATGGAAGTGATGAGGTAGTCCCGGGTTCCATTATAATATTTGCCATTCCAGGGGGACACTGCGTCGTCGATCGCGCTTATGATGGTAGCCCCGGGAGCGGTGTGTGCTCCATTGTTTGTACCGTCGCACTCGTGTGTGCCGCCCGACTTCGTGGTGACTATGTGACCTGTTGTGAGGACGGTGCCTTCAAAGATGGTTTTTTCGGAGCCCTCTATGCGAAGGAAGACTCTTGTCCAATAGGCGTTTGCTTGGAGGGAGGAGTTCAGGAGGGCGGAGGTTAGGATTAAGAGGGTGGTTCTAATGATTGTGGAGAAATGCATGGCTGTCGGACTAGAGTGAAAAGTGATGGGAGAAGGGTGGGGAATCATTTACTGGGCTAGGGGGGATTCACTGGGTTTTAAGTATCTTCCTAGCCACCCCGTTCCAAGCCTATCAGATTAGAGTACTTACTGCATTGCACCACCGCCCTCGCTGGTCGAGATTATATGAAATCAAGTGGGAGCAAAAAATACCGCTCCCCTCCCTACCTAGGAGAAAGCACTAACCAACCAGCCAATTCCAAATCCAGATGTTGAGTAAACCTGTAGCTTTTTTTTTTCCCCTGCAGAAGTTGCTAGTCAGGTTGTGAGGTCTTCTAAATTATAACCGTAGTCAAGCTCAAAGGAGAACTCATTGCGTTGGATAATTCAGAGAAGCAATTGGTTTGGGAATTTCTGTGGGTGCTGGATGGTATAAGGGTGTAGTGAGATGTTTGGGTGGAGAGTGATTGACGGTGATTCTAGGAAGTTGATGTACCCTGGAAACCTAACCCTGGAATGGACAGCAAAATGCGGGTTTTGATGTAGTGTGGTATCTTTGTGTTACTTTGCTAGCTAGTTCACTGTGCGATGCCTTGCGTTCGATATTCGCCTCTTGATATCTTAAACTGCGGGGTTTGGATAGAATGGGAATTCTGGGGGATCTTTTGTCGCACAATTATTTGCTCAATCCAGACATGACTCTGGAGCCAAAATGCGGCCCGTAATTAGGCAGAAAGCCACTTGGTACTGATGGCTAATAAATTACCCTGCCGATCTATTAATCGGTGGATCTCCAAAGCCAAGCACACCGACTCCTTAAGGAGACACTCTAATCACTCTATCGTTGCTTCCAATTCACGCGCAATCCAAGATCACGAAGAGTTTAATAGATGCCCTGGAACTGTGCAAGTCTGGACTGTAACACCAACTCTATATGCCCCGGAAGATAAGCCCGATGGAACATACTTCCTCAAGATCCTTGTGCTAAGTTAGAAGCCCCAGCCCCAGGTCGGAATTCGTCCATGAAATAATTCACGCGCAGCCCGTCAGATGTGCTCTCCAAGCACCCTTTCGGGTACCCTTTAGGCCGCAAACTTGCTGGTGTGCTGTACTGGGGGTAGTGTTGGAAAAGTGATGACGTATTGGACACAAAACTCACCGCGCTTGTTCCACCTCTACCATTACTGAGGTAATCTTGTAATGTTTGCTTCTCTTGTTACCTTAGTTCTTCTCCTTTTCTTATCTTCCTTTTGTGTCGTCCTCAATACTTGAAAGCAATACGAATCTCTTCTTGTGCTTGCGATATTTCCAACAGGTAGCGGAAAGTCTGGAGCACCATTTTATATGTAGCCAAAACAAGATAAGGAAGCTCGAGTGATAGCTAGTGAGGATTTTCCTGTAACGGCAAAATGTCGGACGCTTTCCAAAAGGAGAAGCTGCTTGTGTTGGCCCGAAATACCCTTACACCCGAGTACTTATGGTGGGGGTGATGCTTGTGAATACAGCAGCTATTGCATACCGCCCCGGTCCGTGCCGAAGGGCTGAGACTTGGAAATGCGCAATACCCAAGTAAGGGTTGGGTTCACAAGAGCCAACCCCACTACAAGCATCCCGCCTTAGACCAACCCCAGGGGAGCTCACCTGCAATCCCCTAACTTAGAGATCTCATTAATGTTGATAATAGTCCTCTCTAATGACATCCTCAACACCTTGGAAGGCTGAAATATGCTTTCGTCTTTTGTTACCTTAGAGGTAAACCGGATATCTTCTGGAGGGGATTCTACCTGGCCTGGTGCGAACAGCCCTCTTCACTCATGACTCTGCATGTGCCACCATAGCAGCGGCCTTCCGGGCATTCTTTGTCACCATGACTGAATGGTAACTCCTGAGACTGACCCTCTTGAGCCCTTTCTCCGGTTGGTGTCGTGGTTCTGATTTGTAGGAGTAATACTTTTGCTGAACAAATATTTGTTTCTAAAGACGTTTGAGAGTAATCGTGGGGCCTAAGTTGGCTGGCGGGATTTCCTGCTTGGGCGTTATCAATTGTCAGCTGGAGAATCAATTTATCCGTCTTTGTAAAACGTAGCACTACCTTAACTTTTATGTTCTTAACTGGGTTCTGAAGGGTAAACAATATGGGAATTGCTAAATACCTTATCCTCACACCCCCCTTCCCCCGATTTCTCCCTGGTGCCAATGGGTCCGGGGAGTCCATACCGACCTGGTAAAGCTTGGTATTATAAGCACGCACCCCGAAAAGTTTTGCGGCCTATGGAGTACAGACCAGCAGCACTACGGCACAGAAGGTAGTAAACACCACTTTGGCCACTCTGTGGTTGGATCCCAGGTTTATAGGGTTTGCCTTCTTAGTAGCTTTATATGGCAGGTATGGAGTTCTGTTTTGGGGGCACATTCTATCAACAAAATATTAGCCCACTGGCTCCAACATCCTTACCACACTGCGCAGTAATAAACTCTAGTTCTCGAGTAGGGCTCGTGCACACGATCTAATTCTCCGACAGGTCGGCTGGGGTCAGCATCTGTAATATGCATAATGCTCCTGGGAACTCTTGAAACTCGGACAATCATTGGTCCAGGTATTTGGCCTAGCTTGATCGATTCGCCAAAATACCTTCTCCAGTCCATGATTGGCCATATCTATTTGGATTAGTGGTCCCATTGATAGGGGGAAGTTCTAGCCGAACTTTGCGTCAACCTGCTTTCTGTACTTTGCTCAAGCAACCAGATATACTATATCAAAGCCTACAGAAACTGACCCCCGGCCCTAACTAGCTACTGGTTGCCACTCGTGAGCCACTCTGCTTTCCCCGCTTGACATTGAGGAGGTGGGGGGATGAAAGCATGTAACAGGCATCTTCCAAGCTTACAGGCAATCACGGGCTGGGTCAATAACCAGAGGGTGGGTGACTTGGACATTCCTCCGCCTCCCCACCTATGTAGTGATTTACTCTGAGACAAGCTGATAATAGCTGAGAATGTGTGTGCAGCGCTGCAATCTCAAGTGGTCGGGTAATATAGATATGAAAAGTTGTATCACACATAGGGGGGAACAACTACTATAATTGATCATGCCCATCAAGCCTTGTGTGGAGCAGATGTAACGTTTTGGGAGGGGCCGATAAAGCTCCACCCAGTAGGGAAAATTACGGGGGGCTGAATTGGATAAGTCTGACTTGAACAGAATATTAGTAGTTTAGCCTAACCCTCTCTCCTTTAAAGCGCGCATTTTGGGGGTCTCCATGATCAATGCTAACATCACAGCCATCTCTAGCATAGAAACATACTCAATCATGCTACTTTTCCGTATCCGCCGCCCGTCACTCGTCCCAGTCCCCACCCTCCTTGTTGGAATAAGCTCAGATATGTGCGGGAAGGATGGTTGTTCTTATATCTTCGTAGCTTCTAAATCGAACGACTTCGATAACTTAGGATATAAAAAAGAGAAAGAGCCTAATGAGAAAGAACATATATAGATGGCATTAGTGACCTCATTCTTCACGAGAAGAAACCTATTTCTCGTCTTCAGCCCATAAGGTACGATAAGCCCCGCCCGGGCATACACCTCTAGCTCTGAAGGATATGGAGGTATCCGACTTATATAGGGTCTCAGAGTCCAAACAGGATCGCCTGACCACATAACAGGAATTAACTGAATATAAAAGAAAGCTAGCGTGCTGGAGACTAGGCTATTATTTGTGGACAACGGGAAGCAATATACCTGGCATCTCCTATGCTTGAAACTGTGCTCAGGCGGGCACTGCAAGGGCACTTACAAGTTACAGGCATATGGAACCCCAACATTTGAGTCCGAATTTTGTATGGGCGGTCAGATACGCATGGATAATTTACCATACAAAAGTTTTATCCGTGTCCTTTCCTGTGCCAAAGAATGGTTGAATCGGGGGTACTAGCCATGGAATTCGGGGGCATTTGTCCTCTGACAAAGAAAGCGAGTGTTTCAGAGGCAGAGCACAGATACACCGGAACCTCCGGTTCCTTGTTTTATTGTTATCATAAGAGTATGATACTACGATTGGATACCAATGTCCTTTTTTACCAAAGGTAAAGTATCAGGCCCCTGAACTGTATATTTTCCGAAGAAGCAGTTAAAAGATCAAGAAGAAAAAGTATTATCGGCCAGTTCCTATGGTCTAATGGCTTAGGAGATTGGTCGGCTAATTTGAAACAGGGACCATCATGAGTTCGAATCCCGGGGGCAGTAGAGCAGTCGAGCGTTCAAAAAAATGCTCGGCGAACCACTTTTTTGTTGGGGGATATGTCTAGGGTTGGTAATGCCCTTGGGCCAATTCCCGCTAAACGTTGCGGTGGGACTGCTGGCTAGTGTTTGAGTACTATATGCCCGTAACTTGTAGAGACAAACACCGTGCTAGTAGAATGACACAAAAGCAATGCTGAGTAGTAGCTGGGACGGGATTTGGGCTCCTAAGGTCCTCGTTATCAATAGTAGGTAAAGTTGTTTTTACACAAAGGTAAGGAGGAAATGCAATGAAAATAAACTCTTCTGATATTATGAGAAAACTTCAATTTAGCATATGTCCTGACTGGGTTGGGGCTTACTTAAAATGGATTAACCTCCACATCTCAGGGAAAATTTACCCATAAAAAATACCAAATCTTGAAGTAGAACGGCATTGCCACTTTTTCTTCTTTCTTTTGTTTCGAAGAAGCGGCTTGTTAGGCTATGAAATCTCATGACTTATGGTTGGGTTGGAGAGTCACGAGGAGTTCTCAGCCCCGGCCTTTCACCTTTCCTTGAGATAGCTATCCCTGGCATCTAAGCACCCCCGATTATACCACCCCTCCATATTCGGGGGAGACCACTTAGCTCTATTCCCACCCCCCAGGTTGGAGTTAACCCAGATGTGTGGGAGAAGAATTGTTGGTTTCTTTTTCATCTTGGTGCCCTCCAACTGGACAGGCTTCGATGACTTAGGGCAAACCAAATGAAAGGGCCTAATGAGAAAGAAGGTATATGGAGAGCATCAGTGACCTAATAGTTCGTGGGAAAAAACCAGTTTCCTGTTTCGGCTCATGGGGAATCATGAGCTTAGGGCGGGCATACGCCTCCAGATCTGGAGGATATGAAGATACACTATCTGCAAGCTTCCGAGTGATCGAACATGATTTTACAGAGTTTGGAGATATTCGAGGCCACATGTCAGTGCTGACATGGATTGAATACACCTAGCTACATGGGACTTCAAATATCACGCGAAGGTGATCGTAGGCCTCAACCTCATAGGCTAATTGAGACATAGTAAAAGAGGTCCAAATTAACATCCTAGACAATAGTTCTGTGTTCTCAAGGAACGTCTTATGTCTATCCGCAAATCTTATCGCGTCCTGGAGAGTCGCGCGATGGGAAGGCTATTGCGAAAAGAGGGGTGAGATGAGAGCTCAATAATCGGAGAGTAAGAGCGTAGTGACAAGTAATTTATCTCCATATTGTGAGCGTGAGTGTACGGAATGATAGGTAGATGGAATCAGCAGGAGATATCTTCAAATATTGCATGGATATAAGGAAATATCCGAAGCTGTCTTCAGGCATTTGAGGGTGTTTGCGTCCGCTTTCAGATATCTGCCAGTATCTGCAGCTATCTGGGGGCGCCACCAAATATCTTCGGACATCTTCGTATATTTGAGGATATTTGTGAGCATCTGGTGATGTCAACAGCCCATTAACAAAATATTTACAAATCGGATGGTACATGCATACTAGTACTACATCGCTTCACTAAGAAAAAAAGCTATTTATACAAGGCAATAAATAGGGAGAGGGTAACAGCTGTCCCAAAGTAAAAGAAGCAATTATTTTATATTTTATATTTTATTTTTAATTTCATTCTCTGCCAACCCCCCTCCCATTCTCTTCTGCTACCCGCCGATCGCCAACCTTTAAGGTCTAGAGTCGGATTCTACCTCCTCGTGGCAGGATTGATAAACCCCACAGCCCTATTGATGAGGGCTAAGTTCTTCAATCTCCCAGTTCCCATAGGGCAGGATTTTTTTAGTTCTCCTGCCCTACATGATAGATTGTTCAGTAATAACTGATTATCAGGATGGATTGAACTCCTGGGCTTCCACTAATTGCGACAGGAGTATTAACCACTGCGCCAGCTAGGTATTTCATGAAAGGTCAACTTGGGAACTAATATTTATTCTACTGGAAGCCCGATTTGGGGTTTTAATAGGTGGGTAGTGTGTCTCTCTCTTCCCGAGTTGCTGATAGATTTCATCGGAGGTGCTCCTTACTCCTTAGGTGTTTAATGAGAGATTCTCTATGATTTAAAACAGAATCAGTGCTCTCTGCACTTGTTACTCTGGTACGATACAGCCCGCAAATCCCCACTCGAGACTTCAAGCCTCCCTACTCGCCCCCATGTGTATTATTTCACTATAGCCTTCTCCTCGTTCTGGTGTTTTGTGAAGGCTTTTTTCTTTTCTGTTCTTTTTCTTTTCTCTCTTTATTTCTTGCTTGCATTTTGCCCGGCTTTCTAGGAATGCCTCGTTTTTGCCGGGCAGGGGGGGTCCTCTCCCAGCAAGCGAGTAAGCATCGTGGTGGGTAGTTCAAGTTGAAAATATTTTTTATCCACTTATCAGATCAGAGATCTCGTTCACTTAGCTGATCGTACACTGAAATCGAATTTTGATAACGGACAGTACATATATAGAAAGCCTACTAGCACCGGCAGGCATCCGTGAAGCCCCCAGGCTTCCCCAAAGCTGACCTTGCTGAAGTGTATATAGGCCGGGTACCTGCAAGTGAGCCCCCCAACCTGCGAAAGCTTCGCAAACCTTAACGGACTCGGGCCTAGACAGTGACACAGAGGGAATGTGTGTTAACGAGGGTGGCCTCCGGTTCAACGTTGCGCAGAAGCCGCCCTGGAACCGGAGCGAGATTCTGGATGGGGTGTGCGAAGTGAGAAGTCATGTTTTTGAATGCTTAGGCTTTGCATCGCCATACGCTCGGAGGGAATGACTAGAGTGATCCGGGGAAGAATTTTTGCGGTTGCGGGTGTATCGTTGACATTAAAGTAAATAAACGAAAAAAACTATCTGTGTGGAAGGAAGCTTGATATCGGAGGAGGGGGATGTCTTGATCTTGATTGAATCTTCGCACCCAGGAGGGAAGCGGGCATTCTTAAATACGTGACTCTGAAAACTTTCACATTCTAACATCTTCCTTTCTCAGCTTCTCTTTCCCCACGATAACATTCGCCGCATCTCTTCTCTCTCTGTCCAACCTCCCCTGATCTCTTCGCTTCCATTCCCTCCATTCCCTTAGCTCCACCTCTCTTCCATTCCTAACGCTTCTCCTTCCCTTCTCTTCTTTTCACTCTGACTTCTTCATTGTGCACCCAGCTCCTACCTCGTTCTCCATTTTCCAGATTATTCTTGTTCTTTAGGCGAGAATGAATGAAATCTAGATATGCTGTCGTTGTTCTTGAGGCATCAAGGTCATGCTATCAATCATATAACAAAGCGCCGGTGACTCACGTAAACATTAGGGGTAAAGGGGGGTTCAAGGGCATATGGATGGGAGTTCCCAGCATGTGGCTTGTGGGAGTGCTCTCAGGAGTTTCGCATTACTGATGCACCTGAGCTTCACTGTAAGCAAGTGTGTTTCAACTCTTCTTCCCTTTCACTCATAGAACTTATTTGGCCAGCTAATACTATGATTATCCACAAGCCCGAACCAACAACCCCTCATTATTGCCCTTGCTGCGATGTCTAGTTCAAGGCCATCTCTGGCGCGGCCAAGCAGACTAAGTCTAGACAGTGCTAGTGTAACCTCTCCCCCTCGGGCTTTCGTAAGCTCATAAATTATGCAACCACTCCCCTCAACAGAGACCTCCCCGACGATATCCTTGTTGGTAGCACTACAGCCCGCGCCTAGCATGCCAGCGCCATAAACGCCCTAAAACCACAATGGACGAGACCCCTAAGGACTTCAACCGGGAGGAACTCGTCGAGAAGGATTTCATTAGCCTTCTCGACTACGCTCTCTCAGCCAAACCAATCGATTCTCCTATGGAGAATCTGGCAGATTATTGGAATGAGATGCTTGGAGCCTATCTCTGCCCCTGCCCCAAGTGCGGGAAGATATTCACTCGCATTACGGGGCTTAGAGCCCATCCTGAGAGTGTCACTCATGACAAGATTTTTCTGTAGAGTCTCACCCGTCCCACCTAAGCTGAGGTAAATGCTAAAGTGTAGGCCGGTAGTTGTTCCGCTTGTCCTACCTGCGTTGTGCGTTCTGCCTTCTCATCCGCTCTCCTCCAAGATGATGAATCAGGGACCTCGTGGCATTAGGCGTTTGCCCGCCTCTAAGCAACTTATCAAGGTGGTCACTGGACGATTGATGAGTCGGGATAAAACGACAGAGCTCAAAACAGGTTGGCAGAAGCCCGCAGTGAAGTAGCTAGTGGTGGGACAAGGTGGTATCAAATCTTTAGTTCTCCTATCTCATAGTGGGGAGCTTGGAAAACTTTCTTCTTTTGATTCTGTATGGCTGGTTTGTTGGTATTGCTACTTGTGGTTCGGGGACTCGTCTCATTTTCGCCAATGATAGTAAACGAAACCCTTGCAATTTCAGTGTCCATGTGGAGAGGTGAGTTTCGAGTGATTCTTAATGATTAGTGTACTTTCGAGAGGGTGGATGGATGTGGTCCAGGGGCGAAGTGTGGGGGTACCTGGGGCTGGTCCTAATTTGGAAGATGGAGACTAATAATCTTGCAGTCTGTCAGGCAAGCATAGGGTCATACTATACTAGCACTATTGACACAGAAAGGCCATTTGGCACAACAAAGGGCTTGTATTTGATACTGCAATCTAGCCTATGGGCAGAGAGCCCTAGAGTGTTTTTTTTTACAGATTACCCTTCCGGGTCTAAAATTGAACCCTGGTCTCTAAGTTAGCATCGCGGCTTGTACAAGGGTCAAGGATAAAATAGTGGTACGGAGGGTAACGGAGCAGGGGTATTGATGTTGTTGATTTTGGTCAAAATTAGTGGTACACAGCAGCCAGCTTGTCCAGAAATGCAAGCCTTCCATTGCTTAACATGTGCCTAGAAAGAATTGTTTTTTTAATTGAGGTATTCAACAAGATGCCAGCTACCTCTCTATTAATTATATCTTGTTAAAAGCAGGAGGAAATAGAGGTCCCATCAGGGTTGTGTTTCTATGTGTACCATTACTACTAGCATTTTAGTTATGCAGCGTACCATGATTTTATCCCTGACCCTTGTAAATTATTGCGTCTCGCACCTTGTGAACGTGCCCAATTAATAACTCGGTACGGTATGATACAAGCACCACCAATCACTGGTTGCAACCCCCAAACCCAGAATCATACAAATACACCGTCTGCCCCCCCATTCCAGCGGTAGTCGTGGTCATAGTCAGGGCCGGAGCCGCGGGCGTGACCGTAACAGCAACCTCGTTAGATCTGATAGTCCCACCCTTCCTAGCCTTGTACTTGTACACGCCAATATCTTTAAATGTTAAAGTATCCTTCCCGTTGCTGTCGGTGGTCCCTCTAGGCCCAGCGTTCGCAGCCACCGTGGCTCCTTCAATAGGCATTTTATCCATCCCATTCACTACAGTAAAAGCGACCTCACCACCCCTTTGAAGGCTCTGTTTATCGGCACTCGCCTCCAAGACAGCTTTAGCGCTCCACAAGTCAAAGGCAAGGAGCACCTGGTCGCCCGCGACAACCTTAAACTGACATCCCATCTTATCGATAACCTTGTATCCGACGAGCCCTCCCCAGGACTTATCAACAGTCTGTGAGTACCCGGCAATGGAGGTGATAAAGTAGTCTCGAGTTCTCTTATCCCAGGTGCCATCCCAGGTAGACACTGCGTCGTCGATCGCACTTGTGATAGTTCCACCGGGTGTGGTGTGCGCCCCACCGTTTGTGCCGTCGCACATGTGCGTGCCGCCCGAGCTCGTAGTGACTATGTTCCATGCTGTGGAAATAGTGTCTTCGAATATGGTGGTATTGGGGCTCGATCTCTGCATCTTGGTATCTCAAACTGCGGGGCTTAGACCCGATCTGAACTCTAGAGGAGCATTTGTCGCGCAATTGTCTGCTTAGTCTGAGACGTGGCCCTGGAGGCAAAATGTGGCCCGGAACTAGGCAGAAAGCTATGTGGGACTAACGGCTAACTACTTATCGTATCCATCTATTTATCAGCGGATCTCCTAAATTCAAGCGGACAGACTCGATATGGAGACACTCTAATTACCCCATCATTGCTCCCAATTCAAGCAGCCCAAGATCACAAAGCGCTCAATAGGTATCCTGGCACTGCACAAGTCCGAGCTGTAACCTCTACTCTATATACCTCTGGGAATAAATCCGATTGAACATGCTCCTCGATATCCTTTTGCGAAATTCGTAGCCCCAGCCCCGAGTAGGAATTCTTCTATGTTATAATTCACAAGCGGGCCCGGCAAATATACTTTCCAAAAACCCTTTCTAATACCATTTAGGCAGCCAACCTGCCATTGTATTGTATTTATAGTGGGGCGACGTTTGTGAACACAGCCGATATTGCATACCGCCACGGTCCTTGCGGAAGGGCCGAAATTTGCCAGTGTGCAATACTCGAGTAGGAGTTGGGCTCACAAAGGGTAACCCCACTATAGGTGTATCCCACCTTAGGCCAACTCTAGGAAAATTCATTCTTAATCGGCTGACTTAGAAATCCAAATGATGTTTATAATAACATTATCTAATGACATCCTCAACGCCCCTGAAGGGTGAAGCACACTTTCCTCCTTCGCAGCCTCAGGAGCAAACAGGATACCTTCTCTGGTGATTCTACCTGGCTTGGAGCAAATAGTCCCCTTAGTTCATGATTCTGCATGTGCCTCCATAGTAGCAGCCATGCTAGCATTTTCTGCTACTACTAGGACCTGGATGTTTACGCCTAAGACGAGCAGGACGAGGCCTTTTCTCCAACTGCGGTCTGATTCCGATCCGTAGGAGTAACACTTCCTTTGATAAACAGATTTCCGTTTCTGAGGACGTTTGCATGTCATCCTGAGATCTAAGCTAGGGAGATCTCTTGTAGGGAAGCTATCGACTATCTGCTGGAATATCTATTCACCTCCTCTTGTTGCCCACCTGGTGCCACCTTAACATTTTTGTTCTCAACTGGGTTCTGAAGTGGGGCGATATGGTGACTACCAAAACCCTCACCTTCGCCCCACCATCCCTCTTTGGTGTAAGCGGGGCTGGCAAGCCCATGCTGACATGGCAAAGCTTCATATTATAAGATTATTGAAAACGTTTTTTCTCCGCCGCCTATGTTGACGGCACAGGCGAGCAGCTACAGAACAGAAAGTAACGAGCACATCTTTGGCCACTCTGAGGTCGGATGCCAAATCTAGAGGGACCTTTATTTTGGTCCCAGAAGCCTTATACAGTAGATATGCAGCTCAGTGCTGAGGGGCGTGCTGTCAATAAGATATTCCCTCACCTTGCTCCTGAGCTTTCGCGATGCTGATACACTCTAGCGCTCAAGTATTGCTCGTGCATGCAATCTAACTCTCTTACGAGTCAAGCGGGGTCCACATTAGTAAGATGCGTAATGCTCCTAAGCAGTGTTCCCAACGGGCCAGGTAGGCCCGCCAAAGCTCTCTGAGATCTAGCCTGGCCCAAACCTGCAGGCCGGGTCATTCCTAAGCCTAGTTGGGGCGGGCCCACCTGTAGGCCATATAGGCTTTGTACAGGCTGCCCGGCAGGCTGGCCTGGCCTATACAGCCTTGGCCGACCCACTCATAGCGAGCAGCCACGCAATGTCAACGGCAGGAATTCATGGTAATGTTTCCCAATTACCCAATAAGATTGGGAATAAAGGAACAATTTCGCTTTATTAGCAAAAAAACACTAAAATATACTAGAGATAGTGAACTAATTAATTAAATTAATTGTAGAAAAAGAGCTGCTGTTGTGGTGGATCAACCGTGCCTAGTCGGGTGGTAACATATGGGGTATGAATGCGAGGAGTGTTAACTTTAACTGTAAATGGTTTTCAAAATAACATTAAAAATACAACAATTTCGCTTTCTTAGCTTGGGGATTTGGTGTAATTCTGCCGAAGAGACAAAACAGGAGGTAATTATGATAGGATAGGACTATGCTAGTGACCCTGGAGGTGAATTTTCAAGACTTTATTGAGTTGGTTGTGTATCACTCGCTGTGTGATTGGTTAGGAAGAAATAGTCGAAGTTAAAGAGGAAAAGAATCAAAGGCGAGAAACTCGAAAGAGGGGAGGGAGTTGGGATACCCTTAAAGCGATCTTTTCTCAATGCTAATCACCGAGCCTACAGGGGCTTATCAGGCTTGATAGGCTTTCGTAGGCTGATCGAATTCGGCCCGTGCCATTTTCCGGAGTGGCCTGCCTTGGCCCGGCCTACTAGTAGCCTGACCCATTAGGAGCACTGAGCTCAACCAACTAGCACCTTAGAAATCAAGATTCACTAATTATTATCTTTAAAGATTCGAGGGAATTTCTTCTCCTCCAATAGGTATACCACTGCATGTGCATATGGCCTATAAACCCCATCCCCACCCCTCCAAAATTCTGTTCACGGACCAGCCCTGTACGTTGTTTGAATGGAGAGATTGAAACCCTGGTATCCGAGTACTATTATCTCACACGAACTGCGACCCCAATGCTAAATCTGGCGCAACCAATCCACCATGGCACTGGTGAGAGAAAAGATAGGGCGACCGCTACTAGAAGCAACACATTTGACCACCACTGGCCAGGGCTTATTAGTATTAAAATCAACAAGACCCAAGTCAGGGTACCACCCACGCTACAAAAAGCACAAACCAATGAACTCCACCTCTTTCTTTTCCGTCAAGCGGAAAAGGGTCTTGATTCAGGAGGGTTCTCGTGAAGCTTCCCCTACGGAAGCCCTTGAGTCCCGTAGCAGGGAAGGGTCTTCGGTAGAGAAAGCATAAGTTAATAGTGGGGGCTGACTTTATGGGCCAGGCAAAGGGTGTGTGGTATTTCGGCCTAAGGAAACTCCAGAGAGCAAGTTTATGCCCTTAGCCTCGCTTAACCAACTAGGTGATTGACGAGCCGCTTAACTGCAACCCCGATTGCCCTGGGTTCGGGTTTAGATACCATTATATATGATGCTTGGATCACCTCATCCCCGCCTTAACAGCGGACATTGTTTTTGCTTTTTTCACCTTTACTGCCTCCCACCCCATCTTTCTAGATTATGATACCAGTATGATACCCTCGTTCGTTCTTATCCCATTCTTAGGTTTCCAACTCAAGCCAACCCCAGCCTCAGTGACAGAGTATGATACCGGTAGATGGTCTCAAATCAGGCCCCCGAGGGCTCGTCGCAAGGCTCGGGATAGCCGCACATAAGGGGGATAGCCTTTATATAGTACCGTAAAACCCGTATTATCTACTATCTCCGCTCGGTGTCTAATCTCCGTGTTCAGAGGCAGAAACCCCTCGGAAGGATTAGTGTTTTCTTCACACAGTCAAGTCCGAGTGTCTCCGGTGTGTTGGACCTCGTTAACTAATAGCACACGCAATCCTATCAGCCTATCAAACTAAACCTATAGTAGGCTGAGGCAGGAATTAGTAGAGATTGGAGGTCAGGCAGAGATAGTGGAAACACGAGTTTTCATGGTGCCCTGTATTAAGCCTCACATCCCTGAGCGATCCTACCTACCGCACTTCCTCTCAACAGTGGCTCAACTCGCCTGCAGCCTGAGAACCTGCCAAGGCCGCTGACCCCTAGTACTAAATCCCACATCCTATTATATTAGGTAGGCGTAACTAGCAAAATAACAATTATTCCCTTTGGGAGGAAAGAAGGTTGATCGTCATTTCTGAGCAACGGCGTTCTTCATGCTCTGGGCACCGTGCTGAGTGGCTCCCCCCTGTGCCTTTTATCCCCCCTTGTCCCGGTTCTTAGCCCTCATGTCTCTAAGCCAACCCTAAAGTGCAAAACCCAAAACAGCTTCGGTAAATTTGACAAAATGATAGCCTATGGCATGATCTGGTGCTGTAACCATAACCAATGTCTGGTCTTAGAGCTAACCTCATCGTCCGTCACTCGAGAGCCACATTCTGTATTCTACTACGCTGCGCCCCTCTTCGATTTCGACAAGAACTTGTGCCACATTTACTGATCCCCTGACATTCACATATTAGGCCCTCCACCTCTGTCGTAGACAGGCTTGTAGGAACTAATTGATTTTGCGCCCGACTTTTAGATCCAACAAATGCGCCCGCCCACCTCTATCGCTAGCTTCGCTGTTTACTTGAGACTGAGAGATGTGGATTTTAGAGCACACACCCGCCAGCCGAGGTACCAAGATGTTACGAGCTAGAAGCAGGCGACTCTCTATGCAGCGTGCCTCGCAAGTAACTCAGGTACAACTCCCCCGCATTAGGGAGCTAACCTATGTATAGAACCGAAAGGTGGGGAGCGGATACAGCGGGGAGCTCTACTCGGGTAGATCAATACCACGGAAGGTAGCTCGAATGCAATGCAGCTGGTAAACCTCCGAGGAGCATAGTAACCCTGACCCTATAGCACTATGGAGCGGCTATGTGTACCTTACTCGTACATCCGTCCAGATTAGGGATCTACCATTATCCCAAGAGTGGGTGAGGTCATGTTGTAGACATCCCCCAAGTAAAGCGCTTCCCCCTAGCACAACTCTCGCCCCCGGTTGAATCCCCGGAACATCGCCGGCTAGCAGGCGCGGCCAAGAATATGCGAGGGATGCGTAAGGTAGTATTTGTCACCGAGTAAGGCTTCCCGGCCTCCAAAGCGAGGCGGGATACTCGCACTAGCGGAGGGCGTTCGACCGGATGTCACACTATCTCGTGTAGCGGGGATCTTTGAATAGAGAAACTTCCAGGGCTCAGCCATCGGAGAGGAAAAGCCATGTACATATAGGTAACAGAGGATCTGAGCCTCTAACCCGTACCGGTATTCGAAAGATGAACTCACAACCATAGCTTACAAATGTGAGCAGTGTGAAATATTAGCACCCCATTCTTGCCGCAGCGCTTGTGGCCATGCCACGCTAGCCGGAAATAGTAGTTCCCAACTTACATAATCCACGGAGAAACCTCCGCAAAGACCTTTCGTGCAACAGAAGACTCTGCCCTAGTCTAAGGCTGATGGCAAAAAATGGCGAGGGGTGACCAGAAAGGTGAGATCCCGCAGAGGTCCCTACTCGAGTACTCGTAGTCGAGTACGAGTAGTTCGCACTGTGCATAACTCGAGAGATTAATCGTACTCGAGCACTCACACAGTTGCGCTCCACCTTCGAGAGAAAAGTCCGTCCCAGCACCTAGCTCATCTCTATTTGGGGAAACTTCGAAGGCGACCTGCCGCATGAGGTCACACTGTTTCAGATATTCGCTCAATCAGGATACAGTGGTCTTCGATGCACCAGCTAGGCACAGCGATGTCGGCACGATAAGCAACTTTGAAGGGAACATTCGCCGGTACAGTACAAGTAAAGTCGTTGGCCAGGACAGGGGATATCGTATCGCAGGAGTGAAGCAGAAGCACTAGACTATCGATCGAAATCTCTAAGCGCTCCCACGGTACTGCTGGCGGCTGGGATGGGAAGAATTTCCTGGTAAGGTGACGCCTACCCACTAAAATGTACAGTACTTGTAATCTAATCATTTTTTAACCGGTTTTCAGGAAAATTCGGCACATTGGGCGGCTTATCTATCTAAATGCTATTGCCGGTATGATACTAGGCATCCTGGATTTTCACGGGACGGGAGAGGACTGTAAACTACTGTAAGCGAGGAACCTCAAGTTTCAAAGTTGAGAACGAGGGATTCCGGGTGGAGGATTAGGAAACTCTTGAGGCATTTTTATCTTTGGTGCAACCTTCCATCATTACTTGGAAAGGAATAAAAGGTGGAGACTTCGAAAACTACGACCATCGTGACCACCATTGATGATAGCAGAAGTTCGAGTTCCGTGTGATGGTGGTATTGGTTGTTCCCTCTCCCAATCAATAATTCTTGTACGGCGCCCGCGATCGCATGAGCAATATTATCATAATAGGTCAGTTGTGATAGAAGATCCCCTTGTTCAGGGATAGCGCCTTCAGTCCTTCCGTTTCAGAGATTACAATTGCTACAGCGCCTCCTTCTAAAGTCCTAGTCCCCTTCTTGCCTCTATGCCTTACGGTACCCTGCAACAAATTAATGATAATGGAGAGGGAAGGAATTGAGGCAGTTTTTAAGGGTATGACATGATCCGATGCGCTCGCTTTGCTCTAGTACGGTAGTTTAGACGAACTAAGCGAAATGATACTAGATGAACGGGGCAGCAAATGTTACAGTGCCGGTATTGTTAAGTGACGGATGGTTGGTTGTTCGTGCCGGCAGTGGGTGTTGCTATTCCATAATTATCCTTGGTCCACCGGTAGTGACTTGGCTGGCAGTTAAACTTTACCGTGGCGGTGCACTTACATGCATAATTTCTAACGCGCCAGATCGCCCTTAGATACCGGGGGAAGGATAGAATAGTGCTGTATCACACTCTACCTCTCTTGAAGTAAACTCTTATGGCACGATTCGGGGGAGAAGAGCGACGAAAATCTACAGCCCCCTCAACAATCCACGAGTGACTTCCCATGACATCCGCGCTAAGGCGTTTATGCTACGTTACCAGCACAAGGCTTTGCATAAAATCTCCAAGTCTTACCCAAATTTCCATCCGACCTGAGTATTATTATTATTTTTTGTTTTCTTGTCCCCTCTCTGCCGTTCCTTATTTGTGGGTGGGTTGCTATTATGGTGCCGGTATTACCATCTGAATCTATCGGAAAGACCGGGGGGAAAAGAAAAAATGGGTGGGTAACACACAGCGGCGATGGCTCCTTCTCGTCCTGCACGCCTGTGCAGGACAGTCCTCGAGTGCAGTCCCGTATGCTGCACCGCATAGCCTTCGGGGAAGGAAATACTGATTGGTGGTGTGCTTGGCCTGGGACGTTGGCTGGGCTGGCCTTTTGGGTGGGTGACTGGATTTGGGTAGTTGTGTGGGGTGTGGTGGGGATTGCCTTACGGGTATATTACTTGAGCCTAACCCACCTCGAGTTGAACTCCTTCTGTAGGTTTGTATCATCACTTGGAGGATTTCGTGGGTACGAAACATTTCACCTTCACCCATCGATCGATCAATAGACTTACGAAACATACACCCCTCCACCCTTACTAGCCAAGCTGTCTAATCTACCACTACCATCCGGCCTAATCAGCCATCTACCACCATAACCGCTTGTTGGCATCGCTTCACAAGATCGTAGGGCATACAGAAAGACAAAATGCCCGCTCTCCTAACCCGCTCCTTAACATTCCTGAAGCTATCCTCCGCCCTGCCGAAATCCCCTGCAGAGGAGGATCGCGCGAGCACAGCTTATGAAATCGACGAATTCCTCCGCTGCTTGCCACCGTCTCCGCCGGCACTTCCACCTACCCCACGAAATCACCACAGCTCACACCATTCACCAAACCCGCCTACATCTTCTAACCCTTCTGCCTCGGCAATTATCCTCCCGCCTTCTCCCCCGCCAACGGACGTTCCACCAGTACCCCCACCATCTTATAATTCGCTGGAGAGGGGGTACTACAATAGCTCTGTATGCGTGGGCCAGCTGCCGCATGTTCATGCCCATCGCCACGAGCACATGCCAGCACCAGCGCATGCACAAGATAGGCAACAAGCGCAACCCCAGCACCAGAGGAGTTCCTCGAGGGAGAAGAACCGGCTGTTGAATCTGAGAGTTGAGACCAATCTCGATTTCGGGAGGAGGAGTGAGGAGCCAGTTTTGGTTTATCAGGCGGCATCGGTCGAAGAGCCCCGGAGGGTGAGGCAGGAAGAGATTCTTCAATGGGCTTGGATTTGAGTGGATGGGTGTTAGTTGGGTGGTGTATGATATTATTGCGTCCAACGATATACCGACAGAGCGACTATGGATGGAGGCACGGATGGGGGGATTTCGGATTTCGGCGTTTGCTTTACATTTATTTACCTTTATAATCATCTTCGGCAATATCGCTAACACAACTACTCGCTTGCTACCTTGACTTCTCCATTCCCTTCTTATTCTCTTTCTCCTCAACCCTTTTTTTTTTCCTACTTCTCTTTTTTCTTTCCTCCCTAGAACCTCCTCCATCCTCAGCGCCACCTGTCACTCAATATGACATACATCCATACTGTACATCTAGCCCCCTATCTTATTTACTTTCCTCTTTTTATTCTCTTTTGCTTCCTTTACTCATTTCATATCTCAACGGCGCAGCGTCATTGGAGTGCCCAGGGTGTACATTTCGGACTTTTCTTGCTTCCTTTTTTCTCGGAGTCTTCTTTTCATGTGAATGGAGCGGGTGGTGTCATTTGATTCGCAGCTAGCCAGAAGAGAGAAGGGAATATATTTTGTATATAGAAACATGACAAACTATTATTACAACAGCTCGCAAGAGAACTCCTTCGTGAATGCAATAAACGCTCAATGCAAAAACAATTTCCTACTTACGGTTACTCGTGTACTATAGGCAGGAGTGCTGTGCAGTACAACTTTTAGTTATCATAGCTATTATACTCCACCCCACCCGTTTGTCCCTTCCTACACATAGCGAGGAAAACCGACAAGACCCCCACTCGCCAGCAAGTTTCTACAATGGAAAGTGCACTTTGTTGCTAACCTGGTTGACTGAAGGTGCACATTACCCCCCCTCTACCATTCCTAACCTTCCGTATCGTATCCGCGGGTGCGGGTTCTCCCGCACGGCGCCGGTATTCATTACTCACTGCTCTCAAGCCGGGTTTGTTCGGGGGTTTGTAGTGTCGGTTTGTGGAGGCTTAGTTTTGCGGTGGACTGGTGCTTGGGCTGTCGGTCCGCAGTAACATAAGTGCTGTACTGCTACTATACCCAATTCACGAAGCAACCAGACATCTTGGCGTCGGGCTGTCCGGATGCTTCTCGAACGGGCTAGTACTAGTACTCAGGCCTCGTGATATTCGGGAGGGTAGGTTTGGCTGAGGTGGAAGGGGTAGGTAGCGCACACCTTTAGTCGAAATTTATTATTCTATTTAGTTCAGCCTGCAGTGTGAGCCCGGAGAGCACTTGAGGTTTGTTGCAATGCGGCTGCTGTGGTGATGGGCTAGTCGAGTTTGGGAATTCTGCCAAGAGTAGTTCTATTATTATGAGTGCAGGGCTTGCTTACTGGAGCCGAGTCTGCTGTGCTGTACCATAAGTACTCTATTAAACTCTACTTGTACAGTACTGACTGACTGCGTTGAGTACAAGTACCCATTCGAAGACTGAAGGGGGTATCACTGGCCCAAAGCACACAGTAAAACACAGTACAGAACAATACAGTACTGGTACAGCGTGATCCAAACCTGAAGTAAATAGGTAGTCAGACTTGACTACTAAACTAGCTACTAACGAGAAACTACCCTTCGACAATCCGGTGAGCAATTCGCGACGGTAAAACTTACCACCGGGTACACTAAGCCCAAACTAGCATGCAGCTGACTTACAGTAACTGTTCCCAGCTGTGATAAGAATTAGGCTCTTCCATATTACTCAAGTGACCTGAGTCAGCATCTTAGCAACCATGACTCTCCAACTGATCACAACACCACACTCGGGTGCCCCCAAGATGAGATGGGTGTGCATGGTCACGACTTTTACCGCCCCAGATCGCCCAAGCGGTGGTGGTTCCTCTCCATCCCAAGTTGTTGCATTACCTGTACTTAATTGCTACTCGGTCGTAAACTTACTATACTCTTACCTTTGCAGTTTTTACCGTAAAACTACTGTATATTAAAGTGAGGAAATAGATAGTGTAGTGGTAGGCGGTTGAGTGAGAGGAGTCTATTGGAACTTGGGCAGTGTGTAGGGGGGGAGGGGCATATTCAACAAGCTTATCTTTGAAACTAAGCTAACGGTAAAGACACATGCATAAATAAAACGTAAGCATCGTGGTCCTTCCATTGATCATCACACCTGCGGGTATCCTCTGTATCTCCACTCATGTCCATATTCCTCACACTCCCGTGATAGGGAAGGAAATGCGCGCCAGGAGGTTCTTCCCCGTAAATGGCTAAAGCTCTAAAATAATCCATACCCCTGCCTACGATCCACAATACTCTCGCAACTTCCTAAATCAGCTACAACCTCTAAAGAGGCACATGTGCACGACCGCATACGGGCATCCCCAGAGCGCTCGCCACGTCGTGGGCTCGCTTCGTAGGGCGCGATAAAGGCCAGGAAACTGTGTGAACGGTCCTTACATGCACAGGTATAAATAACTAGTTTCTGGAAAACTTTCCGCTTGGGTTCTGTGTGGGTGCCTGGACTAGAGCCCTTCAAATTAGTGAATCTTTGTGTAATGCGCCCAATCACCAAGGCATTTGCCCATCCACGGCGCAAACAATATTAAGACTGTAGGAGGGGTACTTTCGGGACAGAAGTAGTACTGTGATGTACTGTACAACAGATTTGCACTTCATGCTTTAGGCGGTGGCTTAGCTTGGTCGGGGTGGTTCAGCGAGAGCAGCCCTTCAAGGAAGAACATCCCAGCACATTAAAAAAGCTATCGAAACCTTTCTATGGACGCTTTCGTTCGAGAAGACTATAAACGAGAAAAATGACATGGCGAGACTCTACTCTGTTTCACATGGATTACCCTGCGGAAATACCTGTTCAAAAGTCACGCCAGATTCCGGGCTAAGTTCTCTGGCACGTGCACTGTTGGGGGGGTGCCTAGTATCTTGAGGAGGCTTGGGAGAGAGACAGCTTGCATGCGCGGAAACGTTCTCTGGGATGCAGAAAAAATGGGAAAATACATACCATTGCTGATTCCATTGGGGGTATTTCTTCTGACTTATACCAAAACCTTAGACTATATGAGCTAAATTGGTCGCTGCGATCCCAATAGCCCGGTTCGCCGGGGAAACCTGGAGAAAAGCTGGTTGCGCCGTTTTTCCGGGCTTTACCCCGTGGGTGCAATCACTACTTGAGACAAATCCCCCGCGGATTATATAGGTGGTGTTTCGGGTCTCTTCAGGGAACTGGGAAATTGTGATAAACGTATGTGATTCATATGTAACTGTCTCCTAGTATCCCAAACTGCGGGTGAGCAGATGGTATTGGGTCTTAGCTCTCTGAGGAGAAAGAATTATTCCGGCCGTCCCCCCCAAACCTTTGTTTTCTGCAGCATATTGAGATCTATATTGCTGATCCGCGAGCACATATATTTATTCTTCTAAGCCAAACCTAATCTAGAGTTTAAACTGAGCAATATATATAAATTGTTTGATATGCCCTGGTAACTAATACTTGTACAAGTAACAAGCGCCAATGGTAATTCACTGACAGTGAAGCCAACCCACCAATGACATTAGTTCAGCCAGAAATATTAGATTTCGCCTAACCCCAACAAAAACCCCACCGCCAAGACCCTACTACTGTCCCCGACATCGATTGAATTTCAACATCACCTCACCTCACCATATCCCTTCATTCAGACTGCAACCTAGCAAACAAACCAAACAAACCATGTCCCAAGCAACCATAAAATCCTTCTTTAAATCACCGTATTTTGCCGTCGTAGGCGCAACTCCAGACCCTAACAAATACGGACACAAAGGTTTCCCCTATTCCCCTCCCCCCCTCTGCCTCCTCGTTCCTCGGCTAACCCTGCCAAGTATTCGCCTGGTACCTTTCCCACTCCCTCCCAGTAACAGGCATAAACCCGCGCACTCCCACAGTCCTAACCCACGAAACCTTGGCCTCTCTCAAAGACTTGGAGAACCCGAAGGGCACCTCTGTGAGTTTTATAACCCCACCGCAGGTGACTCGGACCACGTTAGAGGTCGCAGCAGAGATTGGGATTCCGGCGGTCTGGCTTCAGCCGGGGGCGTATGATGAGGAGTGTGTGGGCTTTGCGAAGGAGAATGGGATGGTGGTTATCGCTGGAGGAAAATGTGTGCTGGTGGATGGGGGGGTTGGAGTCGAGGCGAGGGGGAAGTTATAAGTAGGAGACCCGGTGAGGAGGAGAGAGGTGGAGGAAGGGTGGGGAGGTAGGATTGATGAATTACACCAGGGTTTACGTGGTATTGCATTGCCAGGTATGGCAGTTTTCCGGCACGGCGGAGCCTTAGCTGCTCCTGGCGGCTTTGAGATACGCAAGCTACCGCTCGAGGGTTATCGAGTGAAATGAGATAGGCGAATCTGGGCAAAATAGGGAGGCTTCTGCAACTTACTCTCTGCCCCTGGTGCACGTGAGGTCCTTCCATTACCGATAAGTCATCACGCTCGGCAATAGCACGTAGTTTGTGTCACGGTAAGGTACTGCGTACTATGACTTCATCAAGTGATGAGGGCTTCTAGTTTTGGTCACAGTATCTTCCATTTTACGGTGTTAGTTACATTCGGCCTGCCACCCGGGCGTATCTGATTAAAAAGGCTGGGGATATAGACTCAAGAGAAGGACACCGTACATCTAAACTCGCTGCTTCACTGCCTGCCGTGGGTTTGTCATTTCGAGGCACCCAACGCTGCGGGATTGCGATCCTGGAGTTAGGAAGGCGGCAGTCAGTGGAAATGCCCCTACGGGTTCAGTAAAGAACCACAGTAGCTTCACCAAAATTATCGCTGTATAGAGTGGGTCTTCTGCGCCTTAGCTTGGGGTGGATGTGCCTGGGAGAGATATTCCTCTAACCCAAGTCCACGAGCTAAAAGCAGTAGACTCCAAAGGAGCGGTCCCCCAGAGCTCACCTAACGCAGGCCCTATGAGTGCGTCAATGCCGCCTCTTCTTTATTAGTGAGACTACGCTGTTCCGAACCCCCCACCCCTACCTTGTAATCAGCTATGACACTGCGGGTGTTAGGAAAGGGAAAGAAGAAGGAGAGATAGGTTAGGGGTACTTATTTTACTACTCCTTTTTTTTGATTGACGTTCTCGTTTTCCGATTCTCCAGCTCACCCTACCCACCCCTACTTACCACTTGAGGGATATGCACTCCTCACTTGGTATCCGTGCTGACCTCTGCCATAGTGTCATGCAGAGTTGGATATTATTGTCGTACCGCATCCTTGTAGAACGTGTTGAATTGTCCTAAACCTTATATTCGGTTGCAGGCACTTCTTTAGGCTCCGGTTTCTATAAGACGGTATTTTTTTCCCCTCAAGCTCACCCTGTGAGTCGCCGAACAGTCTCTACTCCTCCACATCACTATGAAAACTGAGCTCCTAAGCGCCTACTGGTCTTACTAGAGGTGATAAGCTAATAGACTCGTAATTAGCACACTAGCTAGGTATTTCGCACAATTTTATGGTATCATAGGAAGAGGCACTTGTCTCCAAGAAGATAGGGTTAATTTTGACGATAGGATAGGGAGAGGGTTAGCGGCAGTCAATTGATCCTTGGAAGCAGATTTCGGTAACCTTATGGAGCTAAATTTGCTAGGACCGTACTCACGACGCCCTTCTTCGCACAACCATCCAGCCCGCCCAAGTCGCCACTCTTTCCCCCAATATCCCTTTGACAAACATATGAGCCTTAACCCCTTGATGATTTCCTTTCCGGTTTTCTTTGGAGTTTACCTAGGGTTTACCTACCACATTCTACGCTCTGGCGGCCCAACCGTAGAAATATCTTACCACTTATGATTCAAGCATAAGCAACTATAATACCACAACACCGGGAGTCGTGGACTGCTGGGGACCTGCACAAGGAAACTGCGAAGATACTTTTAGAGAGTGGCGGTGTTGGCCCAGAAGCAACGGATAAGGGAGGCCAAACACCATTCTCGTAAACCAAGTTACCGGAAAGGGACGCGAGGGTGTCTCAAGGGGCCTTAAGAATGTAAGGAAGTCAAACCTCACACGACTGACTACAATGGTAGGACAACCTTGGTCCCCAGAATTAATGGATCTACTAGGTAGTCTATTTCATTAGACACATAAGCTTATACAGAAAGGATTGGGCATGTTTATACAAGCTGTTGTCTGGTCTTCATTACTCGAGTATGGTATCCGGGATAAGAACTACGGTGTTGCCGGGTGCGTCGATAGCCATAGCATAGATTACCATGAGTGAACTACCATAGGACACACACCCTGGGTATTGATCATATACTTAAGCGCACCGTTTTCTCATGTATCTTATCAATAACAGCCCCCCTCTCGGTATCATACCATTGGCGTCTCTCGCAATTCCGGCTAACTTACAATTCGGACGTTCTGCCTGTGGTCACCTGATATCACTCGATGTAATATCTAGCCGGACTGCTGCATCTTGGCCCAATCTCTGCTAAACTGTGCTGTACTCGAGTACTGCATGCTCTGGTGCCAACATATGAGAATACCGGTATTTTAGATGCTCAGGACAGATAATTATAAATAAAAGGAAAAGAGGGGGGAATAGGAAGTCAGGTGACAAACCCCATAAATAACCATAAACTCCTCCGGTCTCATATCAACTCACCCCGCTCTGACGTGTAGGTGTATACATATCAATATTCGTATTATAGACTCCAGCTACCGGCCTAGCGTCTGCCATCTAAGATGCGCGATACAACAACGAACCCAACCGGGGAGTGAAAATATGAGAGAACCGGGAAAATGGAAGGGGATATGATTGAGATAGACATGGAAGAGAAAGAAAGGTTTCTTTTTTTTTTGGGGGGGGGGGGTCAACCACTGGGAATTCAACAAGTGTATAAGGGAGAGAGGGGCATGGGCCCTCGTTCCGGTGAACCATGACCAATGGCGCCTTTGGGCGGTAGTTTCGATGGCTCCGGTGAGTGAAGTTCTGTCGATTCAACGCTTCCAGTTGCCCCAGGATGAAGGTGCTAGCTGTATTCCCTACCGAGTCAGGGAATTTATAATTAATCTTAGGAAGACATCCGGGAGACTCTCGAGATAAGAATGCGCTCCAAACTACCAATCACTAAGTATCGATAAGGGACAGAAAACATAATCTTGAGCTCAGAGATTTTCGTGTTATGATAGGTCATCAGTTGATTATAGATATTATCAAGAATGTCGGTATAAGAAAAGTGTTCCTTTTCTTATGGGGTAACCCTCACCAGAGGAAATTCGTGATCTCTTTGGTCAAGGTAGTACCGGTATGGACATTTCTCGTGTCAAGTGTCTACCGTGCAGCATCAGGTCGACATCTTCGGGGAAATTATGTTGGCAGAGAGCACGGATCATCTTGTAATCTCTTTGAGGGCTGAGCGCTACCCCATTCCACCTCCGGCCCCTTGAGGTCTACACGCAGGCCGGGATGTAATCCTGTAAGTTACTCTATATCCAAGAATTTTTGCTTTTCTACGAATTTGCATTAATTTGCTGTCAGATTGGTATGTGTGTTAGTAAATGCCGTAAGTTTAAGTTAGTAGAATAACTGAAGCCGCTGTTATCCGTAGGTTCCTATTAACTGTAGGCTACGGTATTGGTAAGGAAGCCTAAGGGGATAGCTAAGGACCTGTTTGGATACAACGGTTCTTCTGTTCAGTTTCCCCGTACTGTACAAATGAACCTTTTCCTTCCGTTTCGAAATTGAGAGGGCCATTTTCACGGCAGAAACGGTCCCCTAACGGAACTGTCCCATTTTTGCCAAACAGGCCCTAACCTCCTAGAGGGTGGATATCTCAGCAGAACACTTTCTTGGCATAACTTTCTACCCGCGACCAGTGAGGAATTGCGGTAACTAAGGAACAGGCTTGACCGCAGGTGGCGCGTGGATGATTCAGGCTAACTACGCCGGTATGGTACCGCATATGGTGGGATATTGAGGTTGGAGTTGGGGGGGCATATGCCCGCTAGGATAGTATGGTAGCACAGGTGGCTAGTAGGTAAATGTCGATCACAAGCGTCTCATCCGGGGGGACGTCTAATGTTCTCGAGGTACAGTGGCTGTTAGCAGGGATGGCGCAGGGCCAATATCACTAGGATAGCCTAGAAAGGAGGAAGCTTCGCGCTGTGCTGGCTTGTGTAGTTTGCAACTGGGATAATTCAAACGAGAGGGTTCTATGTTTCTAAGGTTAGGTATGATATAATCCTAATTAAGCAACCCAGGCGAGGACCAGAACACCACGCTCAGCGGAGATACAAGTAAGGTTTAGCTAGTTATACAATTTTCAGAGGCAATTTTCGCCCACATTATTGCTGCCCACTCGCGCCTGTCTCCCCTAACTCCTCCGTCGAAACACACGCATCAGGAAGTATGTATAAATATCTCTTTCTCTTCCTTTCTGCTCGCTTCCTCTCCTTCTCTGCGCGGTCCTCACCCGCCCCAGCGTCACCACCCATCAGGCCCGTCGTGGCAATAGTATTTGGGTGAGTATATGAGGTCGGTGAGAAGTGCGCGTCGTCAAGTTGATAACCAACGATCAATCTGCACCTTCCGCATCGCCATATCCACCTCTTTTCGAACCCATCTTCGCGGTCGATAATTTTTGCGGACCGGTCTTTGGTGAGTGAAAGTAGGAGCGTATAGTCGTCTTTATCTCTTCTCCGGCGAGTAGCAGGAGGTTTAGGTGGTGGACCGGCACAGCCTTTAGTTGCTTCGGTGTCTTCCATTAGAGCAGTTTTCTCCGGATCGAAGGGGGAGGCTGGGGGTGGGGGCTCGTTGGGGCTGAGCTCATCTTGCTCTGTGGGGTTGTCTGAGGAGGCTTCTGGTTTGGGCACGTCTTCTGCCTCTGCTTCAGATTCCGATTCCGAAGGCGAGGAGCTTCCCTCAGATGATCCAGCATCGGAAGGACCTGTTTCTTTTTCGGGCTTTGGTGGAGGGGGGAGAGGAACTATTGTTGCCCCGTCGCGACCCGGGGGCTTGCGCTTTGGAAGTGTCTTGAAGTCATGTGTTGAGGCTAGGAAGAGATTCGAACAAAACTTGCAGTGGTAGGTATATACCCTATTTCATTGTCAGTATAATTTGGGCTCGGGTAACTGAAGGGATGTTGAACTTGCCGTGGTGTCGACATTGTTGCTTGTGTTAATGCGAGAAAGAGAGAGGGGGCTCCGGAGGACGGTTGAAGTTTTGTTATTGAACTAACCATCGATGTATCATACTAACTGGGATGGGATTAGACACCTGCATTGATCGAGCCGCTGCGCTGTGCCAAGCCGCAGGCCGGCCCAGCTGCCCGGATCAGCGGCGGTGTTACCCTCTTACCAGCCTCCTTCTAAGATGCCCGCTCTAAGTCGTCCTTCGCCCCATCCTTTCCCTTTCTCCCCCTCTCAACTCTATTAGCTACTGAGGGCATCACAACAACACCCTCATAAACTTCAGACAAGATACTTTCTTTCTTTGTTACAAGACTTGCGAATAAACTGCAACCATGAAGTCACTTATTTCGTATTCACTTTTTTCACTTGCGTCTGTCTCGCAGCTCGCAGGAGCTATCGTGGTTCCTTCCCCGGAGCAGGAACTCGTGTTTGTCACTGGAAAGTCCAGAGAGATTTCCACGCGGGAGACCCCGGATAAGAGGTTGATCCATCTTAGCCCTACTGAGACCAAGTGGGTAACCGAGGATGAGAAGCTTGAGCTCAAGAGGGTAAGGGTTTGGCGACCTCCTCTAAGTCATCATGACTGATGGTGGTGATTCGTTTGTAGCAAGGATTCAACTTTATGGACGTTACCGACTATCAAGATCTTGGATATGAGAATGCCTTTAGAGCTGCGTCGCAAAAGAAGCCGGCCGTCAAGTACCCCCCCAAGCCTGAACAACAGAAGATAGTCAAGCCACTCCTGGAGAAGCTTGAGAAGATGAACATGCAGAGAAACCTGGAGAAGTTTACCTCTTTTTATACTCGTTATGCTAAGGTAATCCTCTTTAGAAACGCTTTTGTGCACGTGCACAGCTGCTAACGGCGCATAGTCGGACACCGGTCGCCAATCATCGGAGTGGTTGTTGAAGAGGATCAATGAGACCGCGGCTCATTTGCTGCCTTCTATTGAGCTTAAGCCCTTCCCACATACTTGGATCCAGTCCTCCATCATCGCTAAGATTCCCGGAAAGACTGAGAAGACTGTTGTTATTGGTGCTCACCAGGACTCCATTAACCTCTTCCTTCCGTCAATCCTCGCCGCTCCCGGGGCTGATGATGATGGTTCTGGAACCGTTACTACTCTCGAAGCGTTCCGCGTTTTGGTTACTCACCTTGCTAAAACTGGCGAACAGTTAGAGAACACTGTTGAATTTCACTGGTACTCTGCCGAGGAGCTCGGACTGTGGGGAAGCCAGGCCATCTTCAGATCTTATGAGAAGGAGGGGCGCGAGGTTGTTGCCATGTTGCAGCAGGATATGACTGGGTTTGTCAAGAAAACCCTCGAGGCCGGGAAGCCCGAGAGCGTCGGTGTCATCACCGATTTCGTCGACCCTGCCTTGACCGAGTTCATTAAGGAGGTTATCACTGAGTATTGCGATATCCCATATGTGTTGACCGAGTGCGGATATGCTTGCTCCGATCACGCTAGCGCTAGCAAGGCTGGGTACCCTAGTGCCTTTGTTATTGAGAGTGCCTTCTCCGGTTTGTCATCACGCGTTAGCTGGGTTGAATTTATTTTGCTAACATATCTCAGACTCTGATGATCACATTCACACTACTGAGGACAAGATCGAATATCTTTCTTTCGATCACATGCTTCAACACGCGAAGTTGACTTTGGGGTTAGTTTATGAGTTAGGGCAGGCTCAGTTCAGTGACAAGGGCGGAAACTCGGTTGAGTTGTAACTACCTATTCGAACCATTATATCTCCTGCTATTTGCGATGGTTATTTTTGTACTTTTAGACCTAAATTCCGATAGATAGGTATTATATCTGTCTAGCTATAAGGAAATATGATTTGAGAATCGGAATATCCATCTTCCTAATTTGAATTGATCTGTGGTTGGTGCCAAGGTAAGGAAAAAGAACCTTTTCTTTCAAAAATCTACCGACTTCCATAACAGGATATCTACGCAATTTTGGGAATTCCATCCATCGTTGTTCACCACTTCTACTGATATCCCACCCTTAATGGTTCGCTTTCGATTCCGCCTCGGCCTTTGCTAGAAACTCCCTATTTAAAGCAATCCGCCGTCAGTCATTCCACCCAATAACCGCTCGTTGGTTGAAAAGTAAAACACACTTGATGAACTTCTCCTCATCGCTACTACTAGCTTGAATAGGAGGGGTAGTCTGAGTCTTCTTCCCGCCCATTGATAGCGCCGTTAATGTGAAGGTAGTACCGAGGGTTGCCATTGCGAGCTACAAGACGATCAATCAGTCAATGGAAGCATGAAGAGAGGGGGGAATTATGGGCACATACAACGTGAGAACCGACTTGCCGGCCAGCGATCGTGTACATTGCAACCATTGTGAGAGCGTTGGTGATTTTCTCCGATGTGTTAGTGGTGGAAAGAGGATCAATCAATGGGTAGATGGAAGGGTGGGCGATGGTGGATGAGGGTGGAGTGAAACGGACTAGATTGGGATTTGATGTGTTCTGTGGCTGACCAAGAGTATTAGTCAGTGGCTGGGCCACGTGACCTATTCCCTGAACGAATGTTCTCCGGAGGGTTTACGTCATATAGCGGTTTCCACTAAATTTACCCCTACCGATAAGTTACGCAGTCCGACCTTTTCCATCCTGCCAGATCTCCTTCCCTCCCCCTCCCCCACTACTTGTATTTAACACCCCCTGCAATCAACAACCACCCATACAAACACTTCAACTCAGAGTCCACAGGACAAGCAGAATCCATCATGCCCGCCCACGCCCCACAAAATCCCGACCCTCCAAAAACCGGACCGAATGATTCAATCATCACGAAGATCTATCAGGGAGAGTACGTGCTCTTCTCCTTTCCCCCTCTTCCATCAATTCCCCTTCCTCATCATTTCCCCTCCCTCCCTCTCAAATCACAATGTAAAAACTAACCTCTCCCTTCAAGGGCCCCGGACACAACGGACACCAAAATCCGCTGGGCCGCCTACGCAAACCGTATCCAGACAATCATGCGCTCGGCCCACAGATACGTAGCCTATACTTCCGACATCGGCGAGTCATTCCGTCCTGTGGCATACCCGACCCTGATCCGCTCAGCGTACGGCGTCTCATGGGCGTACTTGACCGGGGATGTCATAAACGAGGGGTACAAAGCCTACTTGGCAAACCAGGCAACTCTACGTGGGGGATTGGGAGTGACGGATGTACCGATGTTCTTGCAGCCGGCACACATTATCAGGAACCGGCAGGGTGGAAATAAGGAGGAGGCTGTGCCGGATAAGGATGCAGGGCAGGCAAAAGTGGAGTTGCATCCGAAGGGTAATGTACCGTTTCTAGAGGACTACAGGACCGTGATGGTTCAGCGGGCTGTTTTCCAGAGTTTGGCGAGTATGGCTTTGCCAGCTTTTACTATTCATTCGGTATATATTCCCCCTCTCCTGTCCCCCTCCCTTATCTTAGTTTGCTTGCGGAGTTCAGTGTTAATGGTGGAGTGGTGGTAGGTTGTACGCTACTCTGGCCTCGCCCTGAAAAACCACAAGAATCCGAAGATTAGGACTTGGGGTCCTGTTGGATTGGGCCTTGCAGTTGTCCCTGCGCTTCCCTATATTTTTGATCACCCGGTCGAGCAAGCAGTTGAGTGGGTGTTTGAGAAAGGATATCACGTGGCGACAGGCCGTAGCGGGGTTTCAGAGAAGGAGAAGAAGCTATAGAAGAAGCATTCAAGCAGAGATGGAGGGGAATGGGGGAATAGATGGTGGGTTGGTTTGATAGATCTCTACTCTCGATGTAATAATATGCCTCTAATAATATACCGCACCAATGACGCTTTACGTGTCGGTAGTTTGATACTTTCTTCCCTCTTTATGCGATGGTGATTTTCCGGGAGGGTGTAGGGTTGTGTGGGTATCAACTATACGTGCGTGACCGGTTGAGTCATTGTGACTCACTCGGTACTTTTAAATCCCAACCGAATTTCGCAGTGGTCTCAGGAGTGGTGAGTTTATGAAATGATAGCAACCCTTCCAACTTGGGAGTACGGCTTACCTTTTTATCTCTTATTCCACATTAAGCGGAGAGTAAATTCCCATCCAAACACTCTTGATCCCACCATTTAAAGCAATAAAGGGCCCATCCCCCGCATCCAACCCATGAACTTTGCCCCTCAAGCCCGAAGCCTCACACTCCCACCATGGCGCATCGCCGCCGCAAGTCCACTGCCGAGCCACGTTCCCTCCCGGGAATACAAAGCCCTCATATCCACAATAACAGCGCCCGAGTTCCATGACTCATCCCTCACCAGAACCGGTCCGATCTTGGTCGAACCAGTACACCAATTCCTCCTCTATTAACGCTTTGCCTTCTTCTCCTATAAGGAGGGCAATCCCTCGATAGTGGTGGCTATGTGGAAGTGCGTGTTTGGGAACGTGGATTTCGGGGGTTTGGCTTTGCGAGAGGATGGGTGTGGATGTCGTGCGGGGGGGGTGAGAGTGGTTGGGTTACCGTGTCTAGGCAGCTAGTGAGGTCTGGAAGGGGGTTTCTGTGGGGTTGTATACTTGTAGTTGGTAAGGGTATTGGAGATGCATAGTGTACTGGGCTTCCCTGTGGGTGGGGCGGGAGGCGTTGAGGGAGGTATCATCTATGGGGTGGCGGCGGCGGAGGGGAGGGTTGGTATTTGGGGGTTGGAGTTGGGCGTGTGAGGGGATTAGGTCAAAGGCGGGGAAGATTGGGGGATGGGAGGGGCTATCATAGACGGTTGAGAGCGAAGGGGGGTATGTCCTGTGATAGTTTAGCCACCGGAGAGGTGGGTGAGGGTTTGAGTGTGTAGTTGGTAGTCGCAACTTGTATCGCGCTTTGCTATGACAAGCGCTGTCCATTACAGTGATTTATGCTAGGATTCTGGCTGCCCCAAACTTTGTTTTGTGAAAAGTTTCGAGTCGTGGCCACGTTAGAAAAGTTCCCGTACAGTACCCTTCCTTGCACAGCAGGATCAATACCTACCAGCAGTAATGGAATAGCACGAGCCTCTTAGATAACTATTTTTAGGTATGCCCCTCGGGACATTGTAAACTTTTATCACGATTTTCTTTATTGAACGTGAGAAAGGAAGGGTTTGCGGAGTGTTCCAACGGGCTAACGGTAATTAGGAGGGTATGGGAGCTTGGTGGGGGCCGTGCATGATATGATACACGAATGTGCTACAGGTAAAGTTATTCCGGTTTACTAACCTTAGTACCATACGAAAAGATCTTACCTTTGCCTCGATGCTAGGTCCAGTATTGCAGTAAGCAGTCCAAATAGGAAAGGACCATGAACGCCGGTCAGTACTGTAGTAGTCGCTCTAATTCCTACGATTCCCGCACCCTAGTTCACTTGCGGGGTCATTCTGAGAGCTTCAAGATATTATTATAAACATGAAAAGAGGGGAGAGAGTGAGAGGAAGAGAAGCATAGAGCAAGAGCAGGAAAATATTGTTAAGTAGGAAAAGGTTGGGTATAAAAGCTCCACTTCAAGACCAGCTAAAACAGCAAGAAAAGGTATTTCGGAACCCCAGTTTCTTAGGAGGGGATGGGGTTGCCGCAGTTAGTGTTGGGGGTTTTCTAATTGTTTGTGCAAGTGTTAGCTGAGCATTTAAGAGTAATAGGAAATTCTCGGAAGGGGTAACATACTGATTGCTACTTGGGGTGGGGTGGCTTCTGCTTGTGGATACTCGATCCTATGCAATAACACCAATGATGTATTGGTAGTGTATGGCAGCAGGTTTATCATTTAACCCTCCATCAGGCCGGTCTTGTTGGTAGCATCTACCTTACCTTCTAGCAAAATATTGATAACTTCATGATTCTGGTAGTTTAAAAGAGTCGCCGCCTGTAGCACCGTCCAGAAGTACCCCCCTTCGACATCTGGATCTGCACCTGCTTTGAGCAGGCCTTTTGCAACCCCAGCGATTCCCATGAATGCTCCCACCTGTAATGTTGTCTAATAATATCCAACTTGCAAGTTTGGGTCGGCTCAGTGTTTAAGCAACAGCTTAACCTTCTCGAGAGGGAACTTCACCCCACAGGCTATCCTTTGGAGCATTGCTCCGAACGGTCCAGTCCGTCCGTCTTGGAGGACCGGACGAGTCAGTCCTTTTTCCACTCTGTGGAGGGCCAAGGACAGATGCAGGAAGGACGGGACGCCCTGGGGATGTTTCTAGTTTCATATTCTCGGCAGGTATGCTCAAACACCTCAAAGCTCAAGATTTCGTGCCCCTCACTATTTATGATCTTGCAAACCATGTACAGCGTGAACTAATAAGAGAGACCAAGCATACATCTTTAAGAAACAACCATTTATAGAGGTGCTTGAAAGGGAACTTGAAGGTCGGAGAGGAATGAATCGGCTCAGTCTTATCTCAATACCCGGAGGACTTGATGATCTATTTAGCCTCCTTGTCTTTCTTGCAGGAATATTATTTACTTCGTCTGTTACATGGCATCATAATACATCACTCATATTTTATCGGGGGTCTCCCTCCATCATTATCCACCCCGGCCGCCCCCTGCAGTCCCCCTCATTTTTTGTCCCGTCCCCGGTCGTCATCCCTAATACCTGACGTCTGTGCCCACCCTCCGTAGTCCTTCCCTGTACCCTACAGTCCTTTCCTACACCTCGCAGCCTTCAGGTACCCCTTATGGTCCCCCCCACACCCCCCCTCTGTCATGCCATCTCCCCTGCCGTTTTGCCGAGCGGTAGCCGTCTAGTGCATCTGACTGTGCTGATAAAGGAACAGCGTGCCGGGCCCGGCGGCCATAGCAGAGGACGGCAGTCTCCTAGGTAATTTGCCCGGCACAGGACCGCTTCTAGCGGTCCCGTCCTGTCCAATTTTTCTTGGCGTTATCCCCGCCGTCCCTGTGGGCCCACGGTTCGGAACACTGCTTTGGAGTGGTGTTCCATGTAGTCTTCCAATTATATTGCAATTAGCACCTTTCGCGAGCAACATCTCTATCACGTCTATCCCACCTAACCTTAACGCTTCATAGATGGCTATCTCTGCGTACCCTGGTTTCTGAGACCGACTCTTCATATCTACACTAGCATTAAGCAGCGCTCCCGTAATCTGTATGTTTCTTATATTCATTGCTCCACCCAGCGGACCCTCAGCATCTGGTGAAAAATCGACCTTCGCTCCTTCGTCCAGTAACAAATTAATGATATTCAGGTTTTTTTTGCAGCAGTGGCAGCTATCAGTGGGGTGTTCTTCTTGCTTGGTGAGCCTATTTACATCGGCACCAGAATTAATTAGTTGCCGGACTGCATCCAAATCTCCCTCAGTTGCTGCTGTTTGTAACTCGCCCCTGTGCTTGTCTACAATTCTCAAAGCCAGTCAGTTACTTCATCTTCTAAACTGTCTGGAGTGCCACGCTCTGCCGCATATCTGGCCGGGTACTGATGTATGGGATGCTGATATTGTAGAATTTGTTTATATATCCAGGCTTTGAATAAGTTTCACTATTATTTGCCATTGGAATGCTCGTGGTAGTAGGTATTAGCATTTTTAGGCCGTTCGTTGGGGAGTGAAAGATCCGATATTGGGTCAAGTGGAGATCCGTTTCAGGAGTGCGGAGCAGAGATGGCCTCATATCTGTTATAAAGAACACTCCAGGCAATGAGCGATCCCGAAAGCCACTTGAACGGGAAGTGAATTGCCTCTGCCTCTGTATTGGAGCCCTCTTTAATTTTCCCTTTCTCTCATCCCACTAACATATCCGGAATATCATTGCCTTCACTCAGCTCAAAACCGACAAGCCAGGGTAATGGTACAGTGCTAAGAATTTTCCCTCTGAGAGTTATGTCGGCTCCCCATTGCACTAAATAACGGGGAGTTCAAGCATGCTGGCAAGTCATGCGCTTTGGAGTGGCCTCACTGTTAATATCTAGAGAGTTTATATCATGCCCGCTATCTACCAGACGTCTAACCACCGCAGTCTGTCCAAGAGCAACTGCCTTGTGAAGTGGATAGTTTCTGAGCAACTTGAGGGGGCATTGACCATAGCAGAGGAGACCTGATAGGCTGTATGCATTCTCCTTCCCACTCATATTATGGGCGTAATATGCATTGCATCCACCTAAGCGATGGAAATTAGATAGGGCCAGCACATACCCCTCCGGGTTCTTATTTGCAGACTTCCAGCCAAATCTGACGTAACAGCATTTCGGTACCATTTGGTGCTAGCTTCCAATGTCTCTCGAAACCTATCATTGATATTCCCCAGGGCCTCGCTGCAGATCGCCTGAGCTGGAAGGTGACTCCTCATAGCTGACACTACAGCGTATTCTTCCTGTTTCCTCCAATACACCCTTACTCGATCAGCACCTGACTCCGAGCCTTCAAGTCGTCCAGAGAAGCACAATCTTAGCAACTCATATCCACTGACCTCCTGGCAAGCTAAATCCCAAATATATTGACCTAGAACTTTTAAGATACCTCATTGATTCCATTGACATAATGCAGTGCACTGCCAAGCATATATACCGGCATCAACTTCCCCAAGGAAGCTATATAGTGCAAAGAGAAGCCATAATTCTTACGATGTCCTTCACATCCCTACTACGCCTAGTGGGGCGTTACCTGCCGACTGTACCATGACTAAATCCTAGCCTTTGTACGGGTAGTCACAGCCAGGGGCTTTGTTCCCTACTCTTGGGACTGAATCCTGATCCATCATAGTAAGATGCTTCTCCCCCCTCCCCCCTTAGGCTAACCACGCCCTTGGGCGGTAACTTGAAGTTGAATAAACAGGAATTAAATTTAATAGAAATAATGGACAAGAATATAATAAATAGAATGTGGATAAGGATCGTGTGGCTGTAGTCGAAGTGGGGAACTGCAGAGGACTTGAGAACATGTGAATTTACACATCGGAAAACGACAAAACGCCCTCAAACAACACTTACAAGCACCAGACTATTTAGTGGGTAGAAAAAAAGCGGGAAAGCTAGAAAGTCACCCCCCCAAAAACCAACTAGGGACCCCCAGGGTTAGATGCCGGGAAAACAGGAATATATTACCTATACGCATAGGTTTATCCGTTCTCATCGTGATTGCGATCCACAGGACGGAAAAGGGCCATGTGAGTGGTTCTACGTGACACATGAAAGACTGAGCCGGATCAGGCCTCACCGAGGAGCAGCTAGCTATTCGAGGCTATATATCTGACAGGCCGAGTTGGCCCGACTACAAAAGAATGGGGGATAAAGCTATTGTTAATTCGATATATTTTATTCTAGCTAAGCCAGTCCCTGGTAGTTAACTATTATACAATAAGCCAAATTACAAATAACGAATAACACAGCCATTGGCTAATTTTAGCCCAGAATTGACTTGTAAGTTAGGCGTGAAAAAGGAATATGCCCCCAGGATCTCTCTCAGAGCATTCTCGAGCACTTGTACCGGTATTCTGGATCCTTACGATACGGATTTACGATATTCACGTACTCGGGCACCACCAAAGGCCATATCATCCACGGGTAGATCCAACCTTAGATCAGCCCCTGCTCAGCAGTTTTTAGAAAATCACCAGGAGACTGCTTACTCCCTTATCACACACTGCGCTGCATAGGATTTACGAAAATTTGTTGACCTAAGTATGCAAAATGCGTCAGATCTCGTGTCCACCCAGCTCACGCAGATTGCAGAAACAGGATACCGTTGTGGCGCAAACGGTATTGGCAGGGGGGGACGCCGCATCTCCAATCCTTTAATTCCGCACGAAAAGCCAAAGCACTGTAGTGTATAATCAAAAGAAAGAAAAGTGCGATATAGTGAATGATATCAGAATTTCAATTCAGCACAATCAAGCTCTTCTGGCGCACCGGCCTCGCCACTCCCATTATCTGCATCAAAAGAAGAAAAGAAAAGCCCAGGCGGAAAGTCCGATTCCGAGAAACTGACAAGAAAAGAAGAGAACAAAATTCCCCCACCCCATTCAACGAAAGACACCCGGCGGGCTGCAATCATCTAACTAATTCTACATTACCATTACTCTTCTTGACCCCATCCAACCCAATCACGTCCAACAACCCTCCAGACTTTGACTTCCCCGCTGCGCAAGTCACCTATCTTGAAGCTGTCGATCTTGACCTTTCTACTCTCTCTACCCTGATCGTAGGCCCTGACCTTTTTTTTTGTCCCATCCCAGTCCACAACCACCGCGACATGGTCTGGCTTTCCAACATCCATAGAGTACTTGTGGTGTAGGCCTCCTTTGTGTCCTTGGAATTTAGCGTTCCGAAACGTTAGGATATCGCCGGCTCTGATCTCATCATTCAGTATAGTATTGGCGTTGGCAAGGTTGGCGTATACAAGGGCACCATATGAGCGGTGACCGGCAGGACTTAATGCGTTAGGAACATTTTTGAATAGTTCGTGTATCAATGCATGAGGCTCTCCACCTCCCACGATAGTATTCTCGCGGGATTTAGCTCCATTGTAGATATTTGCGCCGTACCTAGCCTGAAACCCTTCGAGCTGATCCTGTCGGGGGTTTGGCGGAGGTTGCTCATGTCGCTGCTCAAGGGACGCATTGGCGGGGTCATCGCGATCATAGCGGGCGGTCACAATTGTCTGTGAATAATCGTGAAAAAGAACGTAGACATCCTTGGTCACTGTTGTTCTTCCACCACGCCTGGTTGATGTGGATTCTTCAACTTCAAAATAGAGTTCGTTGGAACGATCTTGAAAGATAGGAGGGGGAGTGTTGGGAGTCATCCACCATTGAGACCGATCTCCTAAATCAACATCTCGAGCAACAAATTCCACAACTGGTCGGCTTTGTTCCACTGAGCGCCTACCAGCTGCGGGTCTAGAGGCATCCATAGATTGTCTACCGGTGCTACTCCGGGATTGGTCTCGTTGAGAGGGTGGTGCCTGGTGTGGTGGCGGCGGAGGAAGCCCAGATGTAGGTGGAGGAGGCGGAGAAGCAAGACGAGGGGATTCATAGCCGCGGGGATCATAGCTATCAAGAGACTCATACCTTTCTAGTTCTTGAGCTGGCGGGGCCGGTGGTGGGGGGGGGGGCGCGGCCCGTGGCATATCCATTGACTGTCGCCCTTTCCTGGAAGGAGGGGGATTAGATGGTGGGGCCGGAGGCGGCGGCAGTGGTACGCTCCTGGGGGGTGCCTGGGGGCTGATGACAGGTGAGGGCAAAGGTGTTCCCTCGTCATCATCGTCGTGACCATCTCGCCTTCCGACCTCCCTACCCTTCAAAGCATCTCTGTGCGCTACCTTGTTTCCAATATCTGTATCATAATCTGCTTCATACTCGGTCACTTCTTCCTCAGTATCAGATTGCCTTTGGCTTCCCGCAACATCCGGCCGGGATTCGTCCATGCTGGCTCTTGGAGGGGGCCCAGCAGGAGGGGGCGGTGGGGGAGGGCGACTCATAGAAGGTGGAGAGCTCATGGGAATTGGAGGCATTGTACCTGCTGCCCTCTGATAGCTAGCTCGCTTGTTCTGACCTCCGGGCGTGACTGGCGAGGTGGCAGGTGAAGACTGAACGTTGAAGTAACCTTGAGAAACACGCTTGCTCGTGGGTGACGTGGGCGATAAAGGATCGTAGCCGGGGCCCGGGCGTCCGCTCGGAATGCCGGGAGGTCCGGAGGGCGGTGGGGGAGGGACCCCTCGAAGACCACCAAGCTCGGAAGTAGAGATATTGAGTTTATCTGTATGAACGGAAAGTTCATCATCGGAAACAGATCCATCGGAAGGTGTTCGGGCTGGTATAGGCGGCATTTGCGTGATAGGCGCTGAATAGGGCCAATTAGCTTAGAAAAAAGGAGGGTGATCACAATAAACTCACGCTCGCTAGGAGGTGGAGGGGGTGCAGGCCTCTCATTCGGAACAGGAGGCGGTGCAGGCCGGTCTAGTGCTGCTTAATCAGCAGGCCAATTCATAATGACAAGGGAAGTGCTTACCCTGAGGTATTGAGGGGGGCGAGATCTGCGAATGTCTCTTCTCGAGAATTGGCGATCCTGGCATAGGCCTTGGTCCCTGAGGGTGTGGGGGGGTTGCCTGCTGGCTTTGCTGTAGCTTGGTATCTTCTACATCTACAACCTCATCCCGTGAATGCTCTTCGGAAATCCTTTTGCTTGTTCCACTTATATCTCCAGCGGGCTCTTCAGCTTCACTATCAGATCTCTCCTGCTCAGCGGCAGGTGGGGATTGAACTCTAGGCAAGGCAAATGGCAAAGCAACTGGTGGTGCTTGTGTGTGATCGCTCGAGCCATCGTTTTCGTTCTCATCACCGCCATTCGAAGACCTCCTAAGACTCTCACCCTCCTCTTTAGAAGGCACGGGAGTCGAAGTACTCTTCTTTTTCTTTGGCGGCGGTGGCGGAGGTCCTCCCATGGGCATGCCGCCAAACATGCCATGCATACCCATCCCACCACTCATCTTGGCTATTCTCTCCCTGATAGCCAACTTTCTTGCCACCTCGGGATCAATCTCCTCGTCATCCGAATCCGGGTTATCCGGGGTATCATCGTTCGCACCCTCGTCATCTCCATCATCCGATTTATCCTCCCTATGGGAGGAGGTTGGGGGACGGCCCCTGCTAGTAACAGTTTCTTCATCAGTATACCTAGAAGCAGAAGAAATGTCTGCATCACCCGCGCTTGATTCTTCCACAGCTGCGTCTTCACGGGAAATATCAACACTCTTCTTCGGTTTCGGCGACGCCTCCGGCTCTCCCCCCTCGGTAGCCTGGGGCCTGGTGGAATCATGAGACTTGCGTTCATGGGAACCGTCCTCAGGGGCAGCACAAGACTGATCGTCTTCCAAAGTTCTCTCGCTCTCATTTCTTTTCGGCTTCGGAGGTCTCTTGTTTTTCCATCCAAGTCCGGTAGGATCTAGCTGCTGATTTTGTAATAATGCCATCCTATCTTTTAGCGTCATTTTCGGCCCTTCATCTTCCTTCTCCCTCTCCTGCTCCGTAGAGCCCCTTGTAGGTGCTTCCTCTGAATCTGGGCGGCTGTAATTAGAATCCTCATCTCTCCTGGGCTTTGGTATGTTCTGAATTGGCGGAGGGACATATGCGTGTTTGCTTGGGGGAGGTGGAACAAAAGGTTTCTTGATAAAATTGACAGGTGGTTTGTGAGGATTAAAGGGTGCAATAGGAGCTGCAGAACCTTTATTAAACAATGCGAGGCGGTCCTTAAATGAAGCTGGCTTCTCCAGGGGTGGGGGTTTAGACGATGACGGAGCTGATTTCTCAGCAGGCGGCACTGTAGTTTGCTTCGGAGGAGGCTTAAATGCGGAGGCTGCCTTTGCCACAGGTGGCGGGGGGGCAGGCTGAGCCGCCTCCGGTTCTCCCTGACGGACAGCGGCTTGGACTTCGGAAGCCTTTAGGGTTACGATTGGGGATGTTACGTGACTCTGTACAGCGGGAGCTGAAGGTTCGGGGACGGGAGCTGGCGGAGGGGGGGACTTTACACGGGGTGTGTCGTCCTGATACCCAACCGGAGACTCTGGTTGATGTTCCTCCACTATTTTTTTCCTGCCACCCCCACTTCGAATTGGCCTGGGAGGAGGCTCAACCGTGATTCTCTCAACGAAATTCCTTGGGAAAATCCCCTGTCTCAAACTTCCCGTAGACTTATCATGATACTCCCCATAATACCAATCAGCATCTTCCTCCTCAGTGACAGTGATAACTTCATCAGCCAGGAAGTTGAGGTCATCGTCGTGCGGAGAGTTGTAGTCGAACAGGGCCTTGACCTTGAACGGCGGGGCGGAAGTATTGGCCATGGCAAAAAGTCAACCACCGCCCAAATGGACGCCAGGTAATAAAGGATAAGATCGCAGGTGGGAAAAAAAGAAGAGAACAGAAAAAGTGGACAGAGATGCTAAGTTTGATAGTGGCGATTCGGTGTTTTCAGTGGCCTTTCTACCAAGAGGAGACCCGGTGAACGTACGTCAGCGCGCTCCGGAAGCAATCACATCACCGATACCCCACCAAAACCACCTGAAAGAGCTCTTACCTTTAGGAGAAGTTAAGAAGAAGGGAACAAAATAGAACCGAAGGGTAGCATCGATGGAAAAGGTTGGGTTGTTAAGGAAGGCCACAAGGGGTGAATAAGTTTTCGGAGGTGAGGTAAGGAATTGCCAGCAATAATGGAGGTTCTTGCTGACAGAAAGAGTTGTGTGATGGTGCAACGAGGGGAAATCCCGTTTGTATGGAGGGGAAACCGACTGGCCCACCTCAAAAGATCTCGCAGAGCGGCTTAAAGCGGCGCTGGCAGCATCTGGTGGCGAGTCTTGGCGAGAATCCGCGGCAATTGTCCTGGTTCAAGGACACTGATTGGTCAATTCTGGAACACTTCAGGGCAAAACCTGAAAGGGTCCTCAAGATCTGATACCATTTATCAGATCATCCAGATATAGTAGCTGAGCACGTGATTAGATGCACTCTTGAGACAAAAACAGCCAACCCCTAGGGCAACCAGCCTCGTCATCCTTTGAACGAAGCGAATGAAACCTCAACACATCATCTTCTAGACCAGTACCCACCACCTACTCTTTCACTTTTCCCCCATCCAAACCACTGCGGCCACCCCTGAATTGTGGCACTGGGATCATGGCTACCAAGCAACCAAAATCTATTCTCAAGAAGATTCAACACCCTTCCTCTACCACAACAACCCTCGTGAACAGCACGATTGTTAGCGCCGGTACACCAACATCCCAATCGAAACCCCTCCCAACTCCGGAGGAAGCTCGAGCAATTGCACTCTCTCACGCCCACTCAATTCAAATCCGTAAAGTCCTCGAGTTCTCGATTTTAACCTCCTTGGAGAAATTAGTAGACTTTCCGCTCCCAGAGAGCACTCCTACCGATCTAAAATGCCACCTCCGCTACTTCCAGCCCTCCGACTTCGATTCGTTAATGCAGGAACGGGGGATTTGTGACAAATGCTCATACCCACTCTGTCCTAACCCCCGTAAGAGGTTAGCTGGCGGAGGGAAGTCTACCTATGCCCTAGTAGACAAGGGAAAGAAAACTATGAGGTTTGTGGAGAAAGAAAAACTCGAGCGATTTTGCAGCGATATTTGCGCTCGACAAGGATTGTGGCTGAGGGTTCAACTCAGCACTGAGCCTGCTTGGACCAGAGCAGAAATAATTAACGATGCTCAAGTCGATGATAAAGGTGCTGTTTCGGGGTTGGACCTCACGGGCGGGAAGTGGCGTGGCGGGGTTGGGACTAGAATCCTCTTATTGGAAGAAGCGGAGGAGCAAAGACGGCAGGCAAAATGGAACAACATGAAAGAAGCAGATATTGAAAGGCTTGCCGAGGAGCTGATGGAGGTTGGGATTAGCCTTGACAAAGAAACCCGAGAGCTGAAGCAAAACGACTCCCTGTCTGTCGATATCAAGGAGAGAAAGAATGAAGGAGGCACGGCCAACCCTCCAGAGTTAATCCTGACAGATGAGAACGGCGACCGGGCTCGAGCGATCGAAGGGTATACACCAAAGATTGGCCCCGTATATACTCAAAAAATTAGTATGGAGGGGGGGGAATAGCTGTAAATTAGAGCCTATATCTGGCCTTTGGAATAAGTTTTTTTAGCTTCTCCCTGCTTCCTTATGCCCCACGTAGTGTTACGCTACATCTGGCGCAATATTAGTCTATTAATACCATCCCGCAATTCGCCCAGTGGATCCCACCGACCGCGGTACCCAAGCCCCCATACATTTTCACCTTGGAGGTATTCTTCAACAAGTGATACACTTAGGCACCTCCCGTGAAAGATTTCCAATCCTGACCCAGAATATAACCTAGTAACTCGAACCTGGTATTGTCGGTTGTCCGCAGAGCACTCGAAAGCATCCAGCGATCTCTAAGATACATGTGAATAACGCGCCGTAAGAATTACAACGATAACAGCAAGTATCGATCCCTACGTCTAGTCCTTGGGCGGTGGAAAGTTTTGGCATCGCCTTTTGTGCTAGCAAGAGGATACGGATCCAATGAACGGAAAGGGCCCGGAATCTCTCTGAGCGACTCATTATGACGGTTACCAATGATACACCGGTATGGTATTATATTGCTCGGGCCGCAGGTCCAGTATGATATCACTAGTACTCGTACAGTACAGTCCCATCTGGATAATTGGAAGAATGAAAATTAGGTTACTCCCACCTAGCTATAATGAACGCCAAGAATCAAGACCTCAAAGCCTCGCCCACTAATTTCTACTATGGGTGTTCACTATAAAACTGTCCTCTGTAGTAAGTCCACTAGCGCGGCTGCAAGGTACTATTTCTTATAACCAGAGATTCGTTACAAGGAGGTTCATTATAACCAGATGCGAATGTGCCCAGTACTCTAGCCCAAATATAAGACTTGCCCCGTTGTTCGTACCGCCTGCTTTGGGCCAATCCAAACACCACCGCTTCCCGGCACCTGACAACTAAACCCTCCTTGCTCGAACTTTGGCGTTTTGAACTCCCCTGCGGGCTGCTTTTACCGCAGACACTATCGCTCTCAAGCTATCTGATATTCTACTGCACAGCACCCCCCCTCGAATGCGGAAAGAGAGTGACATGTGCTGCTGCGAGGTATAGAGACCCCTTATAACTTCGCTCCCTCAAAGAAAGGGCGTTCTCGAGCTTGTCAGGGGGAGATTCCTACCTCTACACGACGGAGTGATTCACCAAGCTGCAAACCCCTTTTACACACGCTCAAATGCCTCCCGCCCCGCGGAGAAAATGCTGAGGGATAAAATAGTGACCCAACAATACTACATCTAGCGACTCCAAACGGGAGCGTCGGAGTCGTGAGGTCCCACTAAACACAAATATTAACGAACGAGCTGGTGACTAGAAGACCCAACTCGATATCACTGTCCTGCCCATTCATATACTATTGGAGGTTTCTAGGATCGACGCACCCTTGTGGGGGGCAGCCATTCAGGGGGACTCCTTGGATAGAAGGGGCTTTAGGTGAGCTTACAGGGCCGGCCCGAAAGAAACTCCGAAATAGTGGAATCGCTGAGAGTGGACAGCTGTTCCCGACCCTCTGGTCATTGCTCGTCACCCCCCATTGCACAGAAACCGCGGGATACCCAAGGACTCCCAATCCCCGATTAGTTGGTGAGAGGGCTGACGTCAATTCACAAACCAGGGACCACATATAGTTCCGCGCCCAGCAAGCAGCCGGTTTTTTTTGAGATTGTGCGGATGTTGCTGGGGGATGGTATAACAAGTTCAGTATTGGCTCAGCGGATCGTGCGGGCCGGGTGGCTTAATGAGTGGCTACGAGGGAAAACCTGAAAGACTGAAACAAATAATACGAATAATACCACCAGTCGACGTGGTGGAAGTCAATACGGCCGCCGATACCGGTAGGGCGGCGCTAGTATATCTGGCAACTACTCGAACTGAAGAAATCTTTGCTTATATGTTACTCCTGAGAGACTATGTTGACGCTGGTATTCACCCTAATCATCGTTGAAGAGTCTCAGAAATTCCGTTAGAGCTCAGAAGATTTTGGAGGGCCGCTCAACTACGGCAGAGTTGCCAATAGTGCGAGTTGGTCAGAAGTCTCCGCGGCAAGCGTGCTCTTATGGTGTGATGTTGGAGTCTGCCAGCAAATGATCTCTCCTTCTTCTTGGTTAGCTGTATATTTTCTATTAATCTCCAGTTCCATGTCATATTTCAAAAGACACAAGGCCTAGTTTACCAAGCCCGCCTAATGGTGGTATCTACAACAGACGGTACTAGAAACTAATACTACCTCGCTTTACTAAGAAAAAAAGCTATATATACAAGGAAATAAATAGGGAGAGGGCAACACCTGCATTCCCAAGGTAAAAGAAGCTATTTTATTTTATTTTTTCTATTCTTACTTTTTTATTTTATTTTTTATTTTTTCCTTCTATCTTTCTTCATATTTCTTCCAACCCCCCCCCCCTCCCATTCGCTTCTGCTACCCGCCGATCGCCAACCTTTAAGGTCTAGAGTCGGATTCTACCACCTCGTAGCAGGATTGTTAAACCCCACAGCCCTATTGATGAGGGCTAAGTTCTTCAATCTCCCAGTTCCCATAGGGCAGGATTTTTTAATTCTCCTGCCCTACATGACGGATTGTTCAATAATAACTGATTGTCAGCATGGATTGAACTCCTGGGCTCCCGCTATTGCGACAGGAGTGTTAACCACTGCGCCAGCTAGGTATTTCATGAAAGGTCAACCTGGGAACTAATATTTATCCTACTGGAAGGCCAATTTTGGGATTTTAATACCGGTGGATGGGCAGTGTTTCTCTTCCCGAGTTGCGGGTAGATTTCAAAGGGGGTGTTTCTTACTCTTTAGGTGTTTAATGAGAGATTCTCGTGGTTTAAAACAGAATCAGTATTTTGTGCACTTGTTATTCTCGTACCAATACGAATAGCAAAGCTCCACTCGCGACTTCGAGTCTCCCTACTTGCTCCCAGTGTATTATCTCACTCTTCTGCTCGTTCTAGTGTTTTGTGGAGGTTTTTTTTTCATTTCTTTTCATTTCTTTTTCATTTCTTTCTTTCTTGCTTGCATTCCGCGGGGCTTTCTAGGGATGCCTCGTTTCTGGGAGGGGGGGTGTCACTCCTAGCAAGCAACTAAGCATTGTAGTATAAATTAGATCGTATTTTGAGATAGAACATTTAGATACGACATACAGTACATATTAGACAGCTGCCTCTGGCGCTCGAGTTTTAGCTGATTTCAAGTCTTCGAGTGATATTACATGATTCGAGTAGTTCTTTATTCAGACCTAAGATACTCGCGATGCCCCCTTGCGAACTAAGAAAAATGCCCTAAACCAGATGATTGTAAGTCAAGGGTACTGCAGTGCTTCTATCGTATGCTATGATATTATTATCATAGTTATTATAATATTATCATACATATATCAATGTATCATAAGGGGGGCCCAAAAGCCGCACCGGACATATGCAACCAGTAACTCATCCCAAATCTCGCCTCTCTCGTAGCCAAACCCACCTTCTTCCATCGCTAACATGACGGAAGCTATAATCCATTTGCACGCGAAGGGGCTTTCCTGTTAGTCAGTGATTAGCGTCTATAGTCTCCCCCAGGGGTTTATCTGCTCTGATGATAATACATTCAATGCTTAATTATACAGTCTAACATAGCTTTTAACCCCAGACCAGAAAATCCAACCCTATTTTCCAGCATAAGTACTCGTTCCCACTGTACAAATTAAGAGAAACATCTAGTATCTAGCGCACCGGTCAAGGTGCCAAGCGCCAGCTATCCCCTGTGAAATTAGCAGGAGCCCAGGAGCCCAACCCCCCCGGCAATGTGCTATCACCGAACACCCCATCCAGCAGAGCGAGAGAATTAAGAAACTTTGTCCTGCGGGAACTGGGAGACTGAAGGCCTTCGCTTTCCCTGGTAAGGCCGTAGGGGAAATAAGTCCTGCCACGAGGTGATGGAATCCGTCTCTGGGCCATACCCCTATCGTAGGGGTGAGGCCTACCGGTATCGCCCGCAGGGTGTGATTGTAGAAGAGGGAAGAGAAAAAACAATAGCTTTTTCCTCCCTAATTTGTGATAGCAAGGGAGAGATACCTGAATGTTTCGCTGACTCTCTAACACGAACAAGGCTAAGCCGGTCTACGGGTGTTAATATTTATCATCGAACGACCCTCCCATCATCCATCGCCTTATAAACTAGCACTATTCTCCTTAGCCAAGTCCTGTATGAATAGTAAATATTTACTACTAGTACCAAACACCAAACTGTCATTAATATATTTTCCCTCCTCCTCCATGGGGCCATTACCCTTCCCCATGCTCGCCGGGGCCCCAAGGCCACTGCGGAATGACTACACAAAGGAACCATAGCACAGAAGGCTTAATTCCAAGGGGTATCCCCCCTGAGTATTTCCGGCAATACCACATGAGACTACTCTTACTAGGCAATGCTATCTCAGCCCCTTTAGCTCCCACTCTTGTGAAGTAACACAGTCCTAAACGAAGCGAGGATCGTGTATCATATTATTATATCAGAATTAGGAAACAAGCCCTAGAGTATGATACGCAATAGATTTCCACGACACACTATCGGTACCCTGTATAATAGCACATCCCTACCGACTACTGTATAGTCATGCTTCCTCTCCCTCCAAGTGCAATTTGCACTTTCAGAAACACCACGTACTGGGGTAGGGACGAAAAAATCGGAAAACTTATGGTGGCAAAACAGGGAAGAGGGGATGATCGATGTGGCGGCGGGCGAAAAGCGATCAGGTCACGAAACATCTTAAACCCAGGTTGTTGCATAGAGTGACAGGATCACCGCCTGGTGTCTCTTCTGGGCTGGTCTGGGCTTGCTGCGCAGAAAATGGTCAGGTTTAGACTACGGAATAGCAAGGTACAAGTGCCACCGAAAAAGTGAGTGCACGCATCCACCACGTCGCTTACAACCACAGTCATTGAAATTGCACCTCCGTGTGATCAATCACATTCCGGTTTTTGACCAATCGAGATCCTTGGACCCATCTTCACGACGGCTTCAAGTCTTTAACTTCAAGGGATTTTCCTTTGACTTTATTTGGTTTTTAAGAGACAAGTTTATCTCTTTTATTTACTTTTATTTTACCTTTATCTATCCGTCACTGTCCGATATCGATTAAGATGGCTAAGCGAGGTATTACGACGTTTTCGGCAACTCAGGTTGCTAAACAGGGGTTGGCTGTTTCGACAGCATTACTAGAGATGGCGGACCTGAGGAAGGAGGTTTCGAGATTGAGGCATCATGTTTCTGTTCTTTCGAGACGGAATCATGGTCTTCAGAAAGAGGTGGAAGGGCTACGGAAGATGGGTGAGGAGGTGGCTTCGTATAAGGAGCCTGAGCCACATGTGGTGGTTGAACCCTCCGAGCCGGATGTGGATAATGTGGTGGCGCCTAGTGTGGCGTCGGTGGGAGTGGATAATGTGGTGGCGCCTAGTGTGGCGTCGGTGGGAGTGGAAGATTGGGTGGCGCCTGTGGCGAAGCCGGCGGTGGCTGAGTCAAGAGTGGCGTTGGAGGTTGATGAGCCCGAGGTGGCGTTGGTGAGGCTGCCGAAGGGTAAGAAGGGGAGGTTGACGGTTGGGGGTGATGAGAGTGAGGGTGAGGATGATACCGAAGTGATGACGGTGATTCCGGTAGAGGAAGAAAGGGAGGTGATTGTGGGCCCGTTGGGGCCGAGATTGCAGACGTTTGCGGTGCCCCGAGGCCCTAGGTTGGCGGATGGACCTGCGGTCAGAGGGTGGAATGTGGTGAGGAGAGAGTACCGGTTTGTGGACCGGAGTTTGATGGGAGTGCGCAATGGGATGATGGGGGATACCTACCGTACCAGAGGGAATTTTGCCCGTGCGCCGTTTGTTGACAGAGGGGGATATAGGGGTAGGGGATATAGGCCTTACCGTTGATTGTTGACCGGGGTCAAGAGGGGCTTAGAATTCGCAGCGGGCGGAGACCGTGGGCGCTAAAGACTCACATGAATAGGCTCGGGGCTTGCGTGTAGGTTGACGGGAGGGTAATAGTGGAGGGTGGTGGATTGAGGATGTGTTTGAGATTGTTTTTGTTGTTTTTGGTGGTTGTTGTTGGTGTTTTGATTTTGTGTGGTAAAGGGCGAGCAGAAGGTACAGGTCCACCTCACCTGTTAGGCGTGCTGATAGGGCATTTGATTGCAGGGAAAGATGGGTTAGGGTCGACGGCCGGGTGTGCGGGTTGATGTATGTCTCCTGCTATTGCACCGCTCGGGAGGATGGGAAGTGGTGTTTGTTTTTGAGGACGTGATTGATGATTGTTGAGTGTCGGATTTGGGAGTAGTTGATTAGGGTCACGCTTTAGAGTAGCTTAAGTACCCGAAATGGAAAAAGTTTTTTAAAAAATAAAAAAAAAAGTGAGTGCACGCGTGGGATTTTACACCAAAAAAGGCCAATTTCACCCACTTATTCCACAACCAACAACTCAAGTAAAAATAAGATAACTTCATAGAATGCTCAGAGAGCTATAGGCTACTCAACCTCTTTTAAAACCTTCAATGAATTAAAATTTCTTGAGGAGCAGTACGCAGTTGAACTTTCAAATTGTGCCAAGACACAGTTTTCTCACCAAAAATGACGGTCTTGGCGCAATTTTCAAGAAATTTTTATTTCGCTCCCGTACTACTCCTCAGGGAATTTAAATTCATTTGAGGTTTCAATAGAAGTTGAGTAGCATATAGTTCTCTGAGCATTATATGAAGTTATATTATGTTTAATTCAGTTGTTGGTGGTGGAATAAGTGGGTGAAAATGGCTGTTTTTGGTGTAAAATCCCACGTGTGCACTCACTTTTTCGGTGGCACTTGTACCATTATTTGTTCCCTAAATCATCATCCGGCTTTCTGATGTCGGCCAAGCCCGATTTCTTCCCAAAGTGCTTCCTCGTTGCTTCACTCCCCAGATAATCTTGCTGATCCTTTTTTCCGATTTTTTCATCCATACCCTAGTACACTATCTCGAGATTTCCGCGTAACGTGACCTGTCAGGTTACACGAATACCACATGGATCCCACAGCCCCACCTTCATCAGCAAAAATAATACCTTGCGTTCCGTGCGTTCCGTGCGTCTGACGCACCTGACGCCGGAATGCTAATCGCGAATCAGGACGCAACGTCGGATCGACGTTGCTTCCTGACTTTGCGTTACTTGGCGCCATCCGTCCTGACGCCATCCGGACTCGGACCCCTACGTCCTGTGCGTCCTGACTGCATCTGGTGCTCCGCTACTCCGTCCTGACGCCGCCTCATCCACGACCCTCCCGTCCTGACGCCGCCTCATCCAGGACTCTCCCGTCCTGACGTCGCCTGATCTACGACTCTCCCGCCCTGACGACGTCTGATCTACGACTCTCCCGCCCTGACGACGTCTGATCTACGACTCTCCCGCCCTGACGACGTCTGATCTAAGACTCTCGCGCCCAGATGCCGGTTCCTTCTCACCGAACGTCAGGGCTTCGTGGATCTTACCACCTCTCGTCCCGATTGTTTCTGCTCCTGCCTCCCTCGTCCGGATCCCACGATCCTGATTTCTCCCTTCCTGACGTCTGGTCTGTTCTTCCTGATCTTACCCCCTATACATGCCGCGTCCTGATCCAATCGTGACTCTATCAGACCTCGCCTTGTGATCTCTGACGCATCGTGAACTAAGTCTAATGCTATCCTGGTCCTACGCCTAGAGGCTCTTCCTAACGCTGTCACCATGAGTTTTACCGTATCCTGATCGCGTGTCACTAATTCTACTCTGAATCCTTGATTTTGCTTGATGTCCTCATATTAATACTAAGCTCCTCCGGGTACCCTTCCCACAT